>Ga0209515_10006414_pt1 | contig 14675 bp, 19 predicted proteins | sample Subgroupgradi54m_FD_187454 | JGI IMG/M metagenome (GOLD analysis project Ga0209515, IMG submission 187454) | Subsurface groundwater microbial communities from S. Glens Falls, New York, USA - GMW60B uncontaminated upgradient, 5.4 m (SPAdes)... ...
ATTCCTGAAGCGTGCTACGCCTTTGCTTGGCACTATTTTTGCGAAATTCAAGAGCTGCCTTTTGAACATCTTTATTCTGTGAAGCTGTGTTGACAAGCGTATACACTGCCACCAGGAGTGGCGTAAAATCTTTTGCAAGCATTGACGCAAGCTTTGGTGCCAACTTTGTAAAAGGCCGTACCTTCTCGGCATTATTCGTATAGAGATCCTCTAGGGCTTTCCGAATCCCTCTTTCGTCAATCGCCTCACCCTGGAGAATGCCTTCGAGCACTCCAAGTACATTAACACCCCTACTCATAGTTTCCCCTTTCATGGGAATATGGAAATACACGAAAATCCTAACATGAAAATAAATTCCGTCAAGTATCTGTCAATTCTAGGATTCGCGAAGATACAAAAAAACCGTTTTTTTAAAAACGGTTTTGAGAGAAATGGTTATGTCGTTATTTTAGTGGTAGCAGATTGAGAAGTAAATGAAGGTACCTCCGTCTCATCCATAAGACGCTGAATAGTGCCCTCTAAACGTTGCACACTTTCATCGTGCGTCCTTCCGGAAAGACCCGCTGCCGCTCCTGATTCAGGAAGAAGAATTACTTGTTGGTTCGCCAGATGACGGAGTGCTTGTTCTACTTCAAACGTAGAAGCATAGAGTGCCTCATCAACACGGCCGAGAAGCGACTTCGCATCACTCTCGTAGTGTGCAAGTTTTTCAAACAACTGACGTGTCTTGAGTGGCCCTCCGATTTTATGTGTACGACTTTTGCATTCTTCAAAAAATGCTTCAAACTTTGCTTGATGCGAGCGGACGTGGTCCTCCGATTCATCTAAACGTTTAAGAAGATTATCAACACGTTCAAAGCCACCCTGGAGCGCTTCTTGCAAATCTTCCTGCGCGTTATGCTGCGCTGCTTTGAATTGCTCCTTGAGTGTACGGAGTTCTTGCCCAACATGTTCGATTTCTTTCTTGATCATGATGATTGGGGATGCCTCTCCAAGTGTCTGATTCTTGCATCGTTCTATCTCTGCATCCATGTAATTGGAAAGAAGCTCACTCACCTGAAGATTCCTGCCCTTACGTTTTCGTATGAACTGGCGAATTCTTGTTGCAATGTGCAGTGGGTACGCAAGAATATTAGACAGTATGTAGAATGTAGCAACTCCTACTACAACAAATGGCAGCACACTCACAATTTTCCATCCCCATGCTCCACCCCATGCAAAAGATCCAAGCATTCCAGCTAGGCACGCTATCATCCCACAGAGTATAGAACCAAAAAAGATTTCACCAAAAGTTTGAGTACCATACATCTCTCCCCATGACGGCCATCGAAATTTGACATTCTTTCCGTACCAACTATGTGCACGGACAGTTAATTCTTCCAATGAAGATGGAATTGGTTGTATCTGTGTCTTTGATTTCAACACAGACTCAATCCGCGCAAATAGTGACTGACTCACGTGGCGATCCTCCTTTCGTTTGTTTCAACGAACATCCGATATACTGTATAGTTACCATGACGGAATGTCAAGATTCATAAGATTCTCTCATCGAATTCTAAAAAAACGCTCCAATTTGATTGAAACGTTGTCGCGAATGATTTTTATAGCCGCAGAACAAGATCCTACGCTATCCGTTTAAATTCTATTTCTTGCCAACGATGCCCAAGGAGTGGAGCGAGATTGATGGTATTTTTTTCAGAAAAACAGATTATTGCTTTCACGATCCCGATCACTGCCTTCACATATGCATCACGATACGGCAACTGTTCCATGTGATCTTGAGCTTCGGACAATTTTGCCATCGTTCCGGCGTGATACACGATTTCTTCAAGAAGCCAACTCGTATTAATCTCTTGATCGAGAGAGATCCCATCTCCAAGTTCAAATGCCACGTGAGAAGTGAGGTCAAGATCGAGAATGTTTGCGGTTGCAAGTCCGATGATCAGGGCGTCGACAAGTGTTTGTTTCAATGGTGTTTCTATGAGCCCACGAGATGTTAAGCGCCGAGCATATTTAGCAAAATGCAACGTGAAATGTCGCAATTGTTCTCGATGGTTGAGAGCAGCAATATCGCGATGACATCGTAAATCATGCTCTGCCTGCAATGTCTGCATTCTACTTAAAGAAAAAACGATACTCATACTCACCTCCTGTGAGGAGACACTAACACAGAATCACTAAAAGTCAAGGATAAAAAAACTACTAGATGTTCTAGTAGTTTATGTTTTCCGAATGCGTGCCGTTACTCCCACGGGTGTGCAAGATAGATAGGATCAAACTTCCTTCGCCTTTCGTGCGCCTGAGGTTGAGGAGCTTGAAGGGTATTGAAATTCTGAACAATGAGCGGCAAAGGAACAGGCTGCATATTTCTTGATTGGCCATACATGGGCGTCACAACCCCCTCTTCTATCTCTCTATTCTGCCGGTATAGTGCGAAACACAAACCAGCCAGAAGAAGAATCTCTACAAAAGCTATCATGAAAAGAATCTCAATCGATACATTCGAAATATATTCCAGCATGATGTCCTTCTTCTCCTTTTAGCCAGACCCTACACAACGATCTACACCGTATCACGTCATAATCTCATTGTCAATAATTTGCCCTCTTCGCTGTGATGAGTATAATAAAAGAATAATTCGTATCTCTCTTTATATGATGGAAAAAATGGTTCCAGATCCTCTCTCTCAACAAAATACCCTTGATACGCTTGTCGAACGCCTCATGTCAGACATCACAAAACTTCCGGCAACATCCCCAGATACTTTCAAAGCATTGGAACAGTACCGTCTCTCCGGATTTAATGAGAAGACAGCGCCCACAGCCATCCCAAAGGAGCTTCTTGAGAAATTACGCACAAACCTTGGCCCTCACTGGCGAGCTGTTTTTGCCAAATTTGACCAAGCGTTTCCAAAAAAAGACTAAATATGAAAGAAACATTTTTTCAAAAAGGTGCTCAAGACACCCATGAAATAAAAGGAAGTCTTGCGGCCCGTAAAGACATACGAAATCAAGATAAAAAAAGTGAGGAACAAGAACGTATGCCGCTCATAGCAAAAAGAGAAATCTATCTTGGAGATAAAGAGGTCCCCTGTCTCAATCATCCTTATTGCAAATCTCCAACACCGATCAAACCGAAAGAATCGGCGGTTTCAATATATAAAGATACGAATGGGAAAAAAGTTCTTCTTGGAAGAACTCATTCTTCTGAGTGTGCAGACAGCGCTGCTAAAAAATTGAGAAGAGAGAGAAAGTTTCAAAGTTAACCACGAAGAAAATAAAAGCCGGCATACTTGTTCATCGAGGTGATGAAGAGTTGCCGGCTTTTGAGCGTCTTATGTGGTCAATGCTTCGCTTCTAGCTTTGAGCTCTCCGAGCGAAATGCCAAAAACTTTTTCGAATTCCTCTTCTGTTGCGAAGAACTCGATTTCATTGAGAAGAGATTCAACACTGCTGGTGCCCATCTCATGACCGTTTGAGAAAGGGACATATCCTCCGTGCACGATAATACCTTCTTCACTCTGAATGTACCGAATGAGTGTTTCTGCCAGTTTCTTGTCACCAAGAAACCATGGCTGTGATTCTGCTCGATCAGTATGAGCTGCAAAAACGAAGGTCGGAAGATGATCACGTAGCTGAAGGATTCGCTCTATCTTTCTTAGTATTTCTCGATGGTCTGATTCATTCTTTGTAAAGAATGTTGGATGGTTTTTATACCATTCTATCACTGCTCGAAGACGGGGAGAATTTTTCAATGCACGAGAAAACTTTACTTCCCCGAAAGCATACACCCCGTTATTGTAATTTTGAATGAACGTTTTCCCTTGAAATCTTCCTGGCATGTGGAACCTCCTTTGCCAGACGATGTGTGGGCACACTACGTGTTGGTTAAAACTTTCCGAAAGCCCCAAAACATAGTCGTACTATTAAACCACTTTTCTCTGCGTTTGTCAAGGGTTCCGAGTGTGTTTTTGCCGCAACCGTGTAATCTCTTCTGTTGGTACCATTGTCCCTAATACAACATCAGCAAGGGGTACTGTTACATTAAAATTATACCGCTGCATAAGTTCGGGCGCATGATGCCGCGCATGATGCTCGCTAAGCACCCGAATAAATGGAAAGGCTCGAACCAGATGCTTCTCGGGTAGATGATAGGACAAATGCGTAAGCTCATATCCGACGGCATACAGCGCTTGCGTCATCATCGTGAGCCATCCGACATTTACACCGAATACAACTCCCGAAAGAATAGCAATCGGGGATGCCATAAGAATGATACCGAGCACACCGATGGAAGGAATAAGAACGAATGCAAATTCTCGACGGTTTTCAATCGCCATACTCTCCCACCGATAGATACGATGATGGAGGAGGGTATGTTTTTCAAAGAGCATATTCCAAAAACGCCGACGACGATGAAGGACATGCTTATGCGCGTACCATTCAAAAAAATTCGCAAAAACAACAACCACTGGAATGATGAGTAACTCTTCCCATTGAAGATGTTTGATCTGGCTTATGGCTATGAGAAGAGCAACTAAACCGATGCCAGTCGTCGTGAAGAGATGTGCGAATGGTGAATACCACCATGGAAGACTAGTCCGCTGTTCCTCGCGAAAACGAGACGAAGAATCTACACCCCACATACATTCTCTCCTTTCCGACCATTACTTTACTCCGGATAAAGAACCATCGTCAACCCCTTTCGTGTTGACAAACTTTGTATACCTGATACGGTACGACAGATAAACGAAAGGAGTTTATAGTGAAACGCTCAGTAGTGGCGAGTATACTCGCTGGCACTCTGTTCCTTGTGGCCACCTCTCCGGCATCTGCTACGCAAGCGACCATGGAAACATGGCTTCTGACAACGGAAACACAATTCGAACTTTCGAATGCTCTCTCGGTAACAACGAATATCAACGGACCGTTTGGAGGATTTATACAAGTACTTGGTTCTCGATCTTGGGCTGAGATCTATGGAGGTCTTACATTGCAACCTGGCCCATGGCTCCAGCTTGGTCTCGGCATTGGCCTTGAACAGGATAATAAACCTGTTCGAGTTGGTGGTTTCTTCTGGATTGGTGATAATGGTAAATACTTCACACGTACTGATCTAGAAAAAGGTGGAAGTGGTGTCTGGTATCAATCATTTGGCGCCTATAGGCCAGTCACGTGGTTTGGCGCCGGGTATTTTCTCCGAAAAGGGGAAGGATTGGGCCCATATGTTGAAGTGATTATGCAAAAACCGGCGCTCAAATTCTGGGCCGCACCCCTCATCCTTGATCTTGATACGCAAACGATCCTCTTCAAGGGAATTAGTAGTGGAGCAAGTATCACATTTTGACATCACCGCTGAGCGATACACATCGCTCTTTTTTTTATTACTTTTGTCCTGAGTTCATTTCTGTGATAGTATCTTTCTGATATATGGATATTAAATCAATAGAAGTCTGCCATGGTCCATCATGCGGATCTCACGGCGGACCGCGAATCAAAAAAATACTTGAAGAAACATACAAAAACTCACCCGTCGAAATAACGGAGCGTCTTTGTTGTGGGCGGTGCGAGCACTACAATACTATTGTGGTTGATGATCAAAAAATAAGTGACCTTACCCCGGAACATCTCAAGGAACAATTTATAGATGACCCTCTACGCGCGATCAAAACAGCAGAGAAGAAGGATTGGGAAGCTTCAGATCGTCTTGATACTGTTCTTGGTGAAGATCTTTTTTAATTTTCTTGAATAACGAAACCCCTCCGACGGTATCTTCTTGTCGGGACATATGGACTGCGACGGCAGGAATAAGAGAGATTTCTCAGTAGAGAAATACTCGTTCCTGATAAGGAGATACCCGAGGATGGGAGATTTCGTTATTCAAAATAATTTGATTGAATCTTCTTTCCATTCTATACTGGAGATAGACACAATCATGTATGCTTCCATTCTTCACACTTTTTCAAAAAAAATCTGAACCTACCCAATCCGAAGAAAATCCTATTTCTTTTTCTTCTCAATTTCCTACTTCTACGCAAAAAGAATCTGCACCTGACTGGAATCTTTTTGAAGAAGGGCAACTTCTCATTGATATGTATGAACGAGAAGATGCGCTTGTTATTCGTTCACTTGCCGCAGGCGTACGAGGGGAAGATGTAGATATTTCTATTCACAATGATATTCTAACCATCCGCGGAAAACGCGAAGACTGCGATCAGCTCTATGATGATCAGTTCTACATGAAAGAGTGTTACTGGGGGAGTTTTTCCCGATCAATTGTTCTCCCAATGGAGGTACACACAGAAAAAATTGAAGCATTCTTTAAAAACGGTGTTGTTACCATCATTCTCCCAAAGATTGAAGAAGCTCAATCGATCTCACTTCAAACAGATGAGGATCCTCTTGATGAATAAAAAATCATCATAATGAAATTTGGTATCAAAAAAAATAATCCGCACCCTTCCGAAGAATCGCCGGCACCCTATGATGGATCAATAAAGCGGATACCTTACTATCTTATCGGACTCTGCATCATTCTCGGCAGTGTTCCTTTTTTTGTATGGTCCTATGATGTGTACTATAAAGGAAAAGTCTTCGATGGTATTACTATTGGAACCACGTCCCTTTCTGGAATGACGATAGAAGATGCAGAAAAAAGCATAGACCATGTGTTCGATGATATTAAAAAAAGAGGGATCACCATCTCGGTTGGTCAAAAAACTATCTTACTATTTCCGGAACAGCCCTCTCTTGATCCGGATATTCCCAATGAATCGCTTATCACCATCGATGCACACGCTACTGCGCAAAAGGCCTATGAGTACGGAAAACATACGAATTGGTTTATAGAACATACACAAAAATATGCGCTCACTTTTCACCATACATCTATCACACCAGTTGTCTCACTTCGCAAAGATCTTCTGAAAGAAGCAATTCAGAAAGAACTCGGATATCTGGAAACTCCCGGGGAGGATGCGCATGTTGTGTATGACACACTATCACATTCTTTATCCATCAAAGAGGAAGTATCCGGTAAAGAATTTAATTATCAAGATGCGTTCGATACTATTCAAAAGACACTCGAACGGGTTTCCTCCCCTTCTGTTGAACTTTCTTTTATTCAAATATCTCCGACCGTCACGAAACGTTCGCTCGAAGAACTCATCCCAAACGCATATGATATCCTTTCACTTCTTCCAATCGAACTTACTGATGGTGATCAAGTGTGGCAGCTCGATGCCGAAACAATTGCTCCATGGCTCACCGTGAAGAATGACGCACTTGATCTTGATGAAAAGATAGTACGGTCATTCCTTTCTCAAGAAATAACGGCAAAAATATTTATAGAAGCAAAAACCCCGAAATTTGAGATACAAGAAGATAAGCTTGTCCTTTCTCAAATCCCTAACAATGGAAAGGAACTAAATATCGACAAAACGATCGACAGTCTCCGTACTGAATTTCTTCAGAATAAAGAAAAAAAAATCAATCTCGTCATTGATGTAAAAAAATCAGACCTCGCATCAGTGGAACATCAGCCTTCTATCAAAGAAATAGTTGCTGAAGTGGAAACTGACTTTAAAGGAAGCCCGAAAAATAGACGAACAAACATAGCGGTGGGAACAAAAAAAATAAATGGCGTGCTCATCGAAGACGGACAGGAATTCTCTCTTATTTCATATCTTGGAGAGATTGATGAGAAAGGTGGGTTTCTTCCTGAACTTGTCATCAAGGGAAATGAAACAAAACCGGAATATGGCGGCGGCCTCTGCCAAGTATCTACAACACTCTTTCGCGCAGTCACATTTGCGGGGCTTCCTATTCTAGAACGCCACAATCATTCTTATCGGGTCCATTACTATGAACCTCCTGTTGGATTTGATGCAACGATTTATAGTCCTAAACCAGATTTTCGATTTAAAAATGATACGGGGAATCCTCTACTTATCCAAGCACGAATACAAGGTACAAAGCTCAACATAGAACTCTGGGGTACAAAGGATGGTCGTTCTGTTGAAGTTGATACCCCAAAAGTGTTTAATATCAAAAAAGCCCCCGAACAAGAGATCATAGAAACAACAGCATTAAAACCTGGAGAAAAAAAATGCACAGAAAAAGCACACAACGGTGCAGATGCAATCTTTGAACGAAGGACGACGTACGTAGGTGGAGAAAAGAAGACAGATGTTTTCAAAAGTCACTATGTCGTATGGCCAGCCGTATGTTATGTGGGTAAAACTGTCATTGAACAAACATCAACTGAACAACCCGCAGAACCACAAGTGCCATCTACAACGTCGTCTCCGGAACATATCCCCGAACTTCCTTTGGTGCCTATCCCACAAACAATGAATCCTCTTCCTTAGTGTTAAAAAAAGAACACCCCGACGTATCGGAGTGCCTTTTTAGTCACCAATCTGGAGACAAGAAAATGTAGTACACGGACCATTAAGCCGGAGCCCAATAAGCGAGCAATACATCCCCATGCTTGTCGTGTCTCCAGACATATAACAAGCATGCATGCCATGCTTTCATTACGGGAACACTCTATCATGGGGAAAAAAATTTGTCAAGGACCTTAGTCTCGATTTAATGAACATCCGATAGAAAATACCCCCGCTTTGCGGGGGTATTTTCTTTATACATTAAACGATTTTTAACCTTTAACTCTATGTTTCACTTCTTGACCAGAAAGAGTTTCAATAATATTTTCTGCGGCGATACGCGCCATTGCTTCACGCGCCCGAAGTGTCGCAGATGCAATATGAGGAGTCATAACCACTTGAGAAAAACTCCGAAGAGATTGTCCATTCTTTGATGGACAATCGATAGAAGGTTCGCATTCAAACACATCAAGCGCAAAACCACCAAGTTGTTTCGCTTCCAACGCTTTCACTACTGCATTCTGATCAACAACTCCGCCACGAGCTGTATTAATCAGTAGTGCATCTTTTTTAACAAGCTTTAGAGTTTTCGTATTGATAATGTGGTGAGTCGTTGGCAATAAAGGAACATGAAGACTTATAACATCACTTTTCATAAGAACCTCTTCGAGTGAAAAAAATGTTGCATTGTATTCTTTCTCAAAAAGTTCATCACGACGAACGTCATAATACAAGACATTCATATCCATTCCTCGCGCACGTTTTGCAACACCTTTTCCAATCCCTCCAAGACCAACAAGCCCAAGTGTCATACCGTAAAGATCTCGTCCCACAAGGAGGTTCGGGTCCCATCCTTTGTATTTCTTTGCACGAACAAATGCATCTCCCTCAACAATACGATGGGCAAGTGAAAGTATCAGTGAAAATGTATGCTCCGCGACAGCATTATTCACCTCAGGACAAGGTGTGTTGGCAACAATAATTCCTCGTGCCGCCGCAGTTTTTACATCAATATTTTCATATCCAACTGCATAATTGGAAATAACCTTGAGTTGCGGACCTGAAGCTTTCATTACGCTCAAATCGATTGTATCGGTAAGAAAGCAAAGAAGAGCATCTACTCCACGTACGGCTTTTAATAATTCTCTTTTGGAAATAGGAGATCTCTCCCGTCGAACAGTGACCGCATATCCCTTTTCTCTAAGCATATCGATACCACTGCGAGGAATCGGTTGTGAAATAAATATCTTCATAATGATCTTGTACCTCTAAAAAGTTTCATTTTTTGAACAACAACTTTTGTAATGAGCTCTTTCGCTTCTTTCATAAGAATACGCGGATCATATGCATGTGTATTTTCAAGAAGAGTTTTTCGAACCCCTGCAAGAAATGCGAGCCTGAGATCTGAATCGATGTTTATCTTGTTAATGCCAAGCTTGATTGCCTTTTTAATAAGCATATCCGAAACGCCTCGGGCATTTTTCACACGGTCGCAATCATCAAGCGCTTCACAATGATCGTGGATCATTTCAAGAAGATGTTCTGGTATGCCACTCGCTCCATGAAGAACAAGTGGCTTTTTTGTAAGACGCTTTATTTCTTTAAGTCGCTCGAGATCAAGGGTGGGTTCATTGGAAAATTTAAATGGCCCATGGGAAGTACCGATTGAGATAGCCAAAGAGTCAATCTCTGTTTTTTTTATAAAATCAAGCGCTTGTGCCGGATCTGTAAAAAATGCTTCTCTCTCCTTCACATCCACTAAATCTTCGATGCCTTTAATAGCCCCGAGCTCTGCTTCAACGGAAACTCCCTTTGCACGTGCCCATCGAACGACTTGCTTCGTCTTAGAAATATTTTCTTTGTAAGGAAGTGTTGAACCGTCGAACATGACCGAAGTCCAACCCCATTCAATACATTGTTTGATAAGCTTCAAGTCTTTGCCATGATCAAGATGGAGTGCCATCTTAATTGGACGTTTCGCGGCTGTATAACAAAGTGCTTTCAAATAATCGATTCCTGCATAATGGATCGCCCCTTCACTCGTTTGGATAATAACTGGTGATTTCGTCTCCAGCGCCGCAGAAAGTACTGCCTGAAGAATTTCTAGATTATTGATATTGAAAGCACCAACGGCATATTGATATCGATATGCATGATCGAGAAGTGTCTTTGCGGAAACAAGCATATATAGTTAAAAGAATTCCTATTATGTTAATAATCGTACTACCCCTCGTGACTTTTTGATACGCTTGAGAAGAGCATCTTTTTTTAAAAGACCGGCCTGGGGACCAATATGCTCGATGACGGAAGCAGCATTTGCCGCGCCCCAGAGCAGTGCCTCAGAAAGAGATTTTCCATATGAAAAGGCGGCAAGAAGTCCAGTCGAGAAACTATCTCCTGCTCCGGTCACTTCTAATACTTTCGAAGGTAACGGTTTTGAAAAATATATTTCATGACCATCAAAACCATATGCGCCACGAGAGCTATCTGTAATAACAACAGTGCTCGGTCCAAGTTCATACAATCCGTGGAGTAACTCGTGCATTGTTTTCATTTTTGAATGATCCCCCAAAACATTCTCAGCTTCTTCCTTATTTAAAATAAGAAGAGAGCATACTTTCAGTATCGGTTCAAGAATTTTTCTTCCAGCAAGAAGTTGCTGAGGCCCCGGATTAAACGCAAGTTTTACGCCTCCATCTTTCATATACTGTACAATCTTGCCATGCACCTTCTCAAAACCTTTTCTCATAGATGTCACATAGATCCATTGAGCTCGAGCTAATGCCGGAAGATTATATGTGTGAGGACTATGGCACAATAAAATTGTGCGTTCTGTCTTGTAATTTAATACGACTGAATAGGTGCTCTTTGATTTTTTTTGAATTTGCACATATTCGCATGATACTTTTTCATCTTTCAATCTTTTTAAAATCTTATCGCCAGTATCATCACCCCCAACGATACAATACAGAGCAGTTTTTAATCCGAGACGAGAGGAGCCTACGGCATTATTGCATGCATTATGACCAAGGGTTTCATGAAAATCTTTCACTGGAATTTTTTCTGCATAACTCAAGCACAGCCAACAATTTTTTTTATCAATACTGCACATGACTGATGCATCTTCTTCTGCAAGATTAAGAAAACTATCCAGTCCCGCTTCTCCGATCGAAATAATATCGTACGTATAGGAATATTTTTTGGGCATAGAGAAATAGAGTCTAAGCTTTAGGATGCTTCTTATCGAGAATCGCTATCTCACGAATGAGAAGTGTTATGTCTTGATCGAGTTTTTCGAGTTTGGTAAATACTCTAAAAAATAAATAGAAAATGAGAATAAGAGAAAGATATAATACTGCATCCGCGCCTCTTCCCACTTGAAGTACCGCAGCGATACGATCTGTTTGTTGCGGTTGCCATATAAAAAAGATAATAAGCAACCAGAATAATGACCATGCCAACCATGTTAAGGGTGGAACTGCTTTTTGTTTAAATTTTTCACATGCGCGAGCAATGACAAAAACACTGATAGACGTGATAAGAATTTGAATAACCATATACGAGTATTAAAACAATGTTTTCCAAATGAGTCGGCTGGCAATCCGAACGGAGTTTAACGATGATTGGCCTTTTGCAAGAGAGTATTCCGTGTACAATACAGATACCGGCACTTCTTTATATCGCAACGATTGTTGCGCAATTTCATGGAGGATTTCAGATGCATGCGCCATTCTATTTTCGGTAATATGAATCTGAGCTGCAGCCATTGATGAAAATGCTCGAAATCCATTGTGAGTATCGGTTAACTTAATGCCGGAATACAGCCACGTAAAAAGAATTCCGAGCTTAAGAATGCATGCACGAACGAATGGGATAGTGTTTCTCCGAGAAAGAAATCGCGACCCAAGAACAACATCTGCTTCATTGCGTACAATCGGACCGATGAATCGTGGGATATCCGCGCCTTGGTGTTGTCCATCAGCATCGAAATGAACAAGTATCTCAGCACCCTGTTCAAGAGCATATTCGATACCGGTTTGGAGTGCGGCTCCTTGTCCGCGGTTGATGCGATGATTCAATACGATTGCTCCGTTCTCTTCTGCTTCTTCTGCCGTTCTATCTGATGATGCATCATTAATTACAACAACATTCTGTGCTGTTGATCGGACATCATTCACGACGCGTCCAATAACTTTCTCTTCATTAAAAGCTGGGATAATGACCCAGACAGATGATTGTTCGTTGTTTTTCATGATACTCCCATCTTATCAGTGAACCTCTAAAAGATCAAAATGTGTATCTACTACCATTGACATAAGCAGTATTCTTAACTATCTTTTTTACAGGACGTTTCCCCTAGAGGAGGTGGATTATGCGTCAATGGTACTTAAAAAACTGCAATTGCGAAGAAGGCATCAGTGAATATCTTGATTCCTATCAAAACTTCTACGAGATAGTTTCCTACCGCAAAGAACTCGCGGAACAACATCCTGAATCTCTCCAAGATTTTTATGTCTTCAAAGATGGCCTTTTTCTCCTTACAAAAAATGGTGAATTGAGAAAATGTCTTAACGGCTTTAGAGAACGAGAATTTCAAGAAGGAAAACGTGCTACTCCTCATACCGATTTTTGGAATTATAGAGCAGTCATCGGATTACAGCATGCCCCACTGCTTTTCTCTCGAGCTATTACTCTTGCAACACCAGGTATGACCTGCTCTGAGTGTGGTCATGGATGGAACTTCCACAATTGTGACGATGTGGTGAGTCTCACCACAACTCGTTCATTGCCTCTTCACGCATTCGAAGAAAAAGCTCTTCAACACGTACTGGAATTTATCGCAGCCATACAAAACACCGACTACCATATCTTTGAAGAAAAACTCTTGAAGCGTAATGATGTATGGCTGGGCGAACAGGATGGAGTAACACCATACACAATCATTGAAAAAGGAGATGAACTTTGGGTTCGCGCCATACAATATAGACACACTCTCTGTGACGCAACACAATACACCACTCGTTGACTCATGCCAATGAGTTTTTTATTTTTGGAAAAAAAATCGCTACTATTGACAAAAGCTAATAAATCTGTAAAATGCGGCTATAGCTCGCCTAGCGAAAGAGGGGAAATATGAATACTGTTGAAACCGAAACGGCATTTGGCGTCGCGTTTCAATCGGGCCTCAAATCCCGATTAAACATTCTTTACATGATTGGTGGTGATTTCCATGGGAATGAATTGACTCCATCATCCTGCATCCTGAGATTCAAGCTCCTGCTTAGAGCACGGAATCCACACTGTGATCTACACTATCAAGAGCAAGAGTTTCGAGAAAGTCTTAAACGGCTGTTTGAACCATGGCTCGTCAACATCCAAGTAGAATTCAACAAGGGCAACTATATCACACGACCCCACTGGAGTGTCATAATCGAACTACGAGAGGATCTGACCTGCGGATACTCGCTCGAAAAAATCTATACGTACCAATTTCGGAAAGTGCATATCTAACTTCTGGAGATGTAAATCGTCTGGAAAACCAGACGATTTTTTTAATACCAAAAACACCTCGCTGTGATTGAGGTGTTTTTGTTTTGAATTTTTCTGGAGCGGGTAGGGGGAGTCGCCGTTCGCTCCGACTCACGGTCCAGGGTTGCTTCCCGTTGTCGCAACCCGTCCGACTCCCATGCGACAGCCACCGGCTATCGCTCCAATCTATCTCAAAAAGGAAAAACCGCCACCAGAAAGTGACGGCATTTCCTTTGGAGCGGGTAGGGGGAGTCGGACCCCCATCTGATCCTTGGCAAGGATCCATAATAGCCGCTATACGATACCCGCATTTTTTAATAATGGTATGTCTTTCGATGAATAATTGTAGCTGCTCTATACAATTGTTCAAGTAAAAGAATCCTAGCAATCTGATGAGTGAATGTCAATTGGGATAACGACACCACAAGTCGCACTTTCTTTCTTACTTCATCACTGACACCAAGGGGCCCACCGATGATAAACACCAAGTGATCACCTCTCTCCCCCATCTCTTGCAAGACTACCGCAAACCTCTCTGATGTCATTTGTTTGGCATCAATGTCCAGTAGTATGCAGGTAGCATCGTTTGGAAGAGCCGCGAGGATTTTCTTACCCTCAGCGCTCACAACCCGCTCTTTATTATTCTCGTCCTTAAACGCCTCTTCCTTTAATTCTTTTATAGTAAGCTTGGCGTACGGCTTCAATCGCTTCAGATATTCTTGCGCTGCATCTCTCCAGTAGGACTCTTTGAGCGAGCCGA
>Ga0209515_10006415_pt1 | contig 14674 bp, 16 predicted proteins | sample Subgroupgradi54m_FD_187454 | JGI IMG/M metagenome (GOLD analysis project Ga0209515, IMG submission 187454) | Subsurface groundwater microbial communities from S. Glens Falls, New York, USA - GMW60B uncontaminated upgradient, 5.4 m (SPAdes)... ...
CTAGCGCAACTTGCTCCATTTGGCATGGGTAACCCGGAGCCGGTTTTCGTAACAAAAAATGTTGTAGTTGATAACATAAAAGTCTTAGGAAAAGAAGGGAAGCACCTCAAGCTACATCTCAAATCTCCCCACTTCGCCAAGGCTTCGCGGGGCAAGCAAATTTTAAACCTGGAATTTGAAGGGATTGCGTTCGGGATGGGAGAGATGGCGCGGGAGATTAAAATCGGCGATGCTATTGATATTGCCTATACAGTTGATGAAAATACTTGGAATGGGAATTCCAAGTTGCAACTTAAAGTGAAGGATTTACGGAAAACTAAATAAAGAACCCTGCAGCAAGCTGACAGGGTATCGACTGTTACAACAATCTCAGTTGTATATCCTCAGGTTTCTTTCCTTGATTTCTGACATACTTTTCAACAATACTCCAATTGCCTCTTTCTGAAACTGTCCCGGCATAATACCCGTCGCTCCAAAACTCTCCTCCCCACAAATCTCTTTTCAACTCTGGAAATGTCTTAAATAATTCTCTCGCCGTGATACTTTTGAATTTCTGGACAACTGATCCTATCGAGTACTTTGGATGAAAACTACACAACAGGTGAATATGATCAAGATCACATCCAATTTGCTCAATTGTTATTTCGTATCTTTCCTGAATATCCATACTTATTGCTTTAATCTTTTGTTCTATCGGTTTACTCAGCAATGCTTTTCTATACTTTAAGGGAAACACGATATGGTAATGTGTATCATATACGCAGTGCCACCCCTTTTGTAACATACTTCTCGTATGTTACTTGAAAACCTCTTCGGTTTTCAATCTTTCCCGCTCAAGGTACCTGCAGCAAAGCTGGCAGGGAATGAGAATTTAATTTGGTTGTTCATCAACTGACCAGTTGTACATGCTCTAATTATACTATCAGCTGTTTTTTTTATTGCAATGTTTTGCGCTTAAGTTGACACCTCGTTTTAAATGCTTGCCATCAGACAGTTTTTTTGTATACTGGTATGCCCTAAGCCTTCATTGTAGTATCTCATATATTTTAGTCTTATCTTTTTGAAAAACTATTTTTCCTAATTTCTTAAATTTTTCCTCATACAGATTTGGGTATTTTTGAGATTCCAGAGTTCCGATGAAGACGTATTTTATGTGGTATTTGTTGATTAATTGTGTGGCAAGGGCTATATCTTTGGTCTCATAAAGATTTGTGACGTCGGTGACTCTGGGCGCGGGAATGCTGTAGTCTCCTCTCCAGAGCCATTCGTGTACTGTCCAACCGAGGACTGTAGGCAAACCGGTATTGGCTGAGACGCGGGCGTAATCAGTATAGGAGTCTCCTTGCGCTTCGAGGATCACGGGTTGACCTTTTATATGCTTGTTCAACCAACTAATGCCTTCATAGTCACTTGGGTAAAGCTGATGTAAATAGCTAGTCCCATTGATATCTTTATATCTTTTTATGTCAGCTATATCTCCATAATATGATCCAATTGCGAGATATGGATAAGTCATCACCAGAGCGATCATGACCAAAGAGACAGGCAAAAAAATAAAACGAAAACGAGTTTTGGCAATTCTGCCGATAACGTATACGCTTACTAGCGAGAGCATGATAAAAGCTTGGAATACCAACTTGAACATGGTGTTGGCACGAAAATGCGCAGGGTAGATGTCTTTTACATAGACGTATTCAGGTAATATTATAAGAAATGTCGACATAATAATTAAGAGTAATATAAATGAATCAATCCGTGAGATTTTTTTGGAAAAGATAAAATATATAATAAAAGAGATAGCAAAAAAATAGAAAAATCCGTAGAGTGTTAAGAGTTCCCACCAGAAAGAGTGCTGGCAGTGATCTTTCTCAAACAGGAGTGGCCCTATTTTGCTTATTTTGGTTAGGGCAGCCGGCGCGCAGAGAACGCCGATTCCTGAAGTGAAGGGTTTGAAAAAATGATTATAAGGATAAGAAAAAATGAGAAAAGTAACACCGATTAAAATAATAGATACGAGTAAACGAATAAAAAAATGTTTTAAAAATTTGAAGTTTAAAAGTCCTTCGAATTTTTCCCAGAGTAAATAAGAGATCACGAGTGATGTGAGTAGCAAATAAATTGCAGCGTCCCATGCATTGGTCATATACATAATTGCTAATAGAAAACCAAGAAGTAATATTGTTAGTGGATGAAGCGCGAATTGGAATGTAAATTTTCTCATCTTGGCACTTTGGATCCAGGACTTATTCCATTTATCATCAATAATTTCATCATCAGATGAAGGTTTCGCTTTCATAAAAAGAGCTAGGAGCAAGGCAATCGTTAAAAGTACTATTGGAATGTCCAGGACATGTCCATGCAAGTCGGCAACAACCCAGGAATAAATTGGGAATTCATGAATAGTATGATAAATATAGCGGGTGGCATTGGGATACCAGTAGCTATTGGGGAAAGTCTTAGGGAGAAATGGTAACTCCCACAATGGTTTGGGATTGTCTGTGGGATATTGACCGAAGAACGCGTAGAGTATATGCAGATTGCCGCCAAGAGACGTGAGAATGGCTGTTAGTAATCCGGCGATGATGATTTTGGTTTTGGTTTTGGTATCAGGCAATTTATTTTGCGTGAAGAGAAAAAGACTGGCGCCAATTGAGAAAGTCTGAACCAAACAAAGCGCGAATATAGTTGAGAGCATGAGGTTAAAAGTAAGCATTGGCGCGAGTCCGGAGAGCTTGGTAAGAAAGGCTGTGACAAAATGGCCGTAGTAGTAATAATTGATTGAATCGGGGGGGAACCATACATCAAGAGGCGGAAAATAATTACTCCTGAGGATAGAATTTATAAAGCCATAATCCATGTATTTCTCAAGACCGTGGATATCAGGACTGAAGCCGTGTATATAGCTCCAGGCAAGAAGCGCTAGTAAAAATAAAATTTCTTCAAAGACGAATATCTTCCAATTGTTTTTCAAAAAATAAAAAAAACGCCACTTTAGAGGATTGATGTAAAAAAAGGCGGCGGCGGTACAGAGAGTTATGATAATTGCTGTTATTTGCGCGAATGGTACAAGATGGAAAATACCGAACAAAAAAACAGCATAAGAACTGATAGCAATTCCCAATATTTTGGAGAAGATATAGCCTTTATCAAAAAAACGGGAGAAGATAAGAGCGGTTAAAGGCAAAAAACCGATGCCAATAATAAAGATTACTAACCACCATTGTAGGATAGCGTAAATGTCGGAATGAATCATAATTTGTCCTTGTCATCCGCCAGCCGGCGGATCTATATAAACAATTTTCTGGATTCCCGCGTACGCGGGAATGACAGTGAGCTAGTTAGGGAAATATCTCTGATAGTTTGGAAATTTTAGTAATGTTTTTCTCAACAGCTTGCTTAGCTTTGATGCCATTTAGCCAGAAGAACTTAGTGGCGGGATTGTTTTTGGCGGCGTAGTTGAGGAGAGACAAGTCATCATCAATGTAATAGTCAAGTTTTAAATTTCGAATAATTCTGTTTTTAAAAACATGCGGCTGCTCATTTGAGAAATTAAAAAACATCGCGTCAAAAATGTGATCAAAATTATGTTTTTTAATAATTCTTTGCGTTTGCCCTTCTAGAAATTTGAACCTGCTGGAGATTAAATAGAGTTTGTTTTTGTCTTTGGGAAATCGTTGGAGAAACTCCAGGTTCTCTCTCATAGGACGCCTCAATAGAGGTATATGCGTGAGAGCGCGTATGATTTGCTCCGGCTTACCTGGTATGCGGTAGAGCAAAACTCCATTATCCCTTTTTTTATAAAGCCTATCAATTATAGACTTTGGGATAAAGGGAGGAGTGTCAATAAATACTTTGTCTAAGTCAAAACCGATGTTCATAAAAAATTAAAATCTTGATACTAGATTTAGAATCTTAAAGTTCCATCCCACTCTATGAGTATTTCCTACCCTATTTATAACTTGTGATCTGTTTTTTTTAAACCACAAGTAACTTTCCAAAAATAATTGTTTATTGGATTTTTTGGGGTGCCAATTTAGAAGTTTCTCGGCTTTTTCAATAGAGACGTAGGAGTCAACCGGCATTGTTTTATAATGCCATGCGGCTATTGGGGATAGTTGCAACTTTTCCAGCAATCCGAGAACTAATTGTGAAGGGAGCGTTGGGAGAGAAGTAATCTTGGATTTAGACTTCTCATGCGAGATAACATATCCCAGATCTTCCCGCCATGTGCCGAAGTCTTTGGCGCCTATGTTGAAAATTTCTCCACTTATTTTGGTGAAAAGAGCTTTTTCGATCGCGTCTACGACATCGGATACAGCTAAAAGCTGATATTTATTGTTTCCATTTCCAAGAATATATACGCGCCTTCCGTTATAAATTGCTTCAAACCACAGCTCAAATACTCCAAGACGCTCGGTGCCCAGGAAAGTCTTGGGGCGCAAAATATTTACCGATAATCCTTTGCCAGCGTATTCCAAGCAAAGCTTTTCGCCTTCAATCTTGGATTCTCCGTAAAACCCGATAGGATCAAGAGGGCTCGTTTCTCTTTCGGGTAAGTCTTTGGGGACACCGTAAACCGCGGTTGAGGATATAAAGACAACGCTTTTTACTTTGTGATGAATACACGCGTCAAGCACGTTTCGAGTGCCGTCAATGTTGGTTGAGAAAATCACGTCTTTGGAGAGTTGAATCGGGAGTGCGGCAGCCGCGTGGACGACATATTCCTGTCCCTTGGTCGCTTTATCAATGGCAATTTTATTTCTAATATCACCTTTAATGACTTTTACCTTGCCCATCAAGTCTTTCGCGTCCAGATCCGCTAGGTCAAAAAGAGTAACGAAATATTTATCTTTTATTAATCGGCGGGCTAAATGTACTCCGAGAAACCCAGTGCCTCCGGTAATTAAAATTTTCTTCATTTGATAAGTTAATTTTACAATTTCTATAACGGCGATGGCAAGAGTGGTTTCTAGGTCACAATGGATATATAGGAAGGTTTGGAATTTGTTTAAAGTGTTTTTTATTTAGTGTCAGTATCGTTCCTCCGATATCCAATGCTGAGGCGGCGATAATATAATCCGGCACATCCAATTGTTTGCTTACATCTCTATATAACTCACCCGCTCGCTCTGCTATTTTTTCTGTTAGTTCAATAATTTTGAAATTATTGATTAGCTTATGAATACTTTTTGTCTGCAAAATATCACGGGAGCTTGTGCCTGAAAAGAGTTCGAAAATAACAATTGTCGGGAGGAAAAATTTTAGATCATTAGTTCCTTTAGTTTCATTTATCACTTGACGCCAAATCGGCCCTTTTCTTAGGTGATCAATTAATATATTTGTGTCAACTACTAATTTCATCTTTTCTTTTATTTTTAAATGCTTTGTCCGCTCTTCCTAAAAAATTTTTTGCCCCCGGTCTTCTTAAGGGATTATCTAAGGGATCATATGGCTCATCCTTCCATATCCCCCATGCAGCATCGGATGCTTTCTTCAATGCTTCCCAATCAGTCTGTGATTTATTTTTTGTACTAAGAACCGCGACTTCTTTTTTATCTTTTTCAATGACTACTTCCGCACCGAGAGCCACTTGATCTAAAAGCTCAAAAAATCTATTTCTCGCCGCAGTTGCGGATATTCTAATAGTATTCATATATTAGTATAATGGCACATAATGTACATCTTGTCAATATCATGTACATTATTGACATAACGTAAGAGATGTAATATTATAATAATATGACAAATGCAGTAGTAAACGTAACACAGGTAAGAGATAACCTCTCTGAAATTTTAGGAAGAGTCAAATTTGGCGAGGAAATTGTCACAATTGAAAAAAAAGGCAAACCCTACGCGGTCATTATGAGCCCGGAGCAATATGAGGCTTACCAAAAAGCAGCAAAAGAGAGACTTTTTGCACTTGTTGAAAAAATCCAATCTCGCAATACAAAATACACAGAAGAAGAGGTGATGAAAGATGTTACAGAGGTAGTAGAAGAAGTGCGACAAGAAGTGTATGACAAAAGAAAATAAGCCTCTTGTAGTTATTGATACCAATCTTCTTGTAAGTGTACTTATCAGTAAAGGAGACCATATACCTCATAAATTAATAACTGCCTGGAGAAAAGACATATTCTACTTAGTGATAACTGAAGAAATTATTGAAGAATTAAAAAGGGTACTAAAACGTGAAAAGATTTATAAAAAATATTCTATTTCACCGGAAGAAATTGAGAGATTTATAGCAGAACTCCAGTTTAGTACGCAATTGGTTGCACCATTAAGATTAGAGGACTTGCCGATTCATTCCAGAGACAAGAAAGACGATATATTGCTCGCTTGCACATTTGCTGGAAAATGTGACTATCTTATAACAGGTGATGAAGATTTATTGGTGCTTAACGGAAGAAAAGAATTAGGTAAATTAAAAATAATAAAAGCCGCAGAATTTTTGAAAAAGAATATGAATAAATTATAATTTTTTAAGTTTATGATCTTATGCAATTTACTCAATTGTCATTTCGGAAAAGGATTGGCAATTTGTCTTTCATTGTAATCTACAAACCATTTCCAACTCAACAGGCCTTGCCTTGCTCCATTATTTGAATAACTAAAATATGCTTCTCTTTCATCATAACCTAAATCGCTCGTGTGTATTTGATATACTACCCCCCGCTCGTCCGTTAATATTAAATAATAGAGAGGGCCTGGCCCTGAATCAATAGTAGATAAACCATGCTTAGTTACAGCGACAAATTTATTTAATGTAAAAGTTTTGCCCTTCATAAAAGACTCTACCGCAAGGCCTCGTTCTGTAAAATATCTTGCCCCTACAGTGATATTATCAATGGTTTCAGTATGAACTATTTGATTCTTTATATCCTTTAGCAAAGGGCTACAGTCGTCTGGATCATGGCCTTTTGCAATATACATATTTTTTTCAAGTAAAATAGTAGCATTCTTTAATTCTTCAGGAATAGCTAATTCCTCATCTGTATAAACACAACGGTCAAGCTTAAATCCATAAAAAGCGACATGATATGTACCATATAAGAAAACAAATAATAAAGCTACGCCGATAAATGGTTTTGGTAATTTAAATATTCTCTTTTTATGACTTTCGGGAATCTGAGATATTGAAATATTATTTTCAAGCTGAGGAATTTGGCTTTGCTTTTTAAATAATCCCGTCAAAAATGCGTATGCTAAACAAATAGGGCCAAAAACCATCCAGATCGGAAATGTAAAGACAAATACTATGGCGAGAACATAAAATGATAACATAGAACCTATTGCTATCAAAATCGCTAATTTCAAATCTTCCCATAACAAGTACAATATCGGTAAATAAATGACAGTAAATATAAGTGGTGCCAATGTGGAACTTATTTGTAAAGGAATAAATTTCAAAGCGTAGAAGGAAAACAACAAGTAAAGACCTAGATAACTAAAATAACTTACGATCAATCTTTCAGGTATACGCCCGGGGGAATGTTTCGTTAATTGGGCGTTTGTTTTTAGATATTCGTTTATCTGATCATTGGACCAACTCGAACCTAAAAGCTCCCGGCGTATTGATTCATCAGTTTTCCCTTTCTGCCGAGATTGTTTAATATAATCCTCAAGTTGTTGGTCCATACTTTTACACTACATCATGAGCTATACACCTGCAAGCCCCAGTTTGTTTTATGAATAAATTATGGCGATGACCAGGACTACCCAGATGATGAGGGCTGTGAGGAGTTGTTTGTCGGAGAAGATTACTCTTTCGGGGCTTTCGCCTTCGTGTTTTTCGTAAATATCTTGTAGATAGCGCATAAGACCATAGACTACAGGAATGATAGTTATCATGAGCCATTTTTTTTGAATATTTATAGGCAGAGAGAGGGGAAATAAATCGCCTGATAACGGCGGGCCTTTGGGATTCTCCAAAAAAGTAAATAGCGCGTATGAGATGAATGTTGACGTCGCAAAAATTGACGCGTAGACATCAAGTAAATTTTCAGAATAATGAGAAAGGGTTTTACGTGTAGCCGCCACCTGAATGTTTGTAAATGAACTAAGAAGAGTTAATTCAGATTTTCTCTTCCCAATAACGAGGAATAGAGACAACGAAATTGTCGTCAAAAGAAGCCAAACGGAGATATGAAAACCGCTGACAACCTCTCCCGCGTAAACGCGCAAAATATATCCTCCAGCGAGCGCCAAAATATCAAGAATCATTAGATGTTTGAATACTGTTGTATAAGAAAGTTGAAGCATTAAATAAGCGAAGGTTATAACAAAAAAGGCAGGCGCTATGAAGAAACTCCCTATTAATGAAAATATGCCTAAAAGAAATGCCAAAACTCCGGCGGATATTACGGAAACGTCTGCATGAGGAAGAGGTCTAAATTTTTTAAAAGGATGCAGTTTATCTTTTTTTATGTCGAAAATGTCATTAATGATATAAATCGCCGAAGAGAGCGCGCAAAAAATAAAAAAACCAAAAATGACTTTTTGAAAAATAATATGATTTAGAAGTTGACCGCTAAAGGTTATGGCAGCAAAGATGGCTAAATTTTTGGTCCATTGGCGTGGACGCAAGAGTCTCAGATAATCACGAATTAATTTTATCTGTATCATTTTTTAAAAACGAGTGCAAGAAAAAAAGCGTGCCAATGGTTAGCCCAGCCAACATTAAAATAGCAAGTATTTTACTTGCGCTCTGTAATGTTAAAGAAATTATACCCAATATAGCAGAGACAATCCAATAAAACAAGGCTATTTGCCGCTGGCTTAATCCAAGTCTCAAAAGAATATGATGTAAATGCTTTTTATCGCCTTTAAATAGCGCTTGCTTTTGATAAATTCTTCGTCCGATTGTAAAAAGCGCGTCTATTGACGGGACGCCCATAACCAGAATCGCGGTCGCGAGTTTAGCGCTTGAAAGAATAGATGCAACTCCGAGCAGGAGATAAAGCGCTGTCGCGCCGTAACCAGGAAATATTTTCGCAGGATAGAAATTAAAAAGCAAAAATCCGAGAGCACAACCCGCGATGATAAATGACAGCTTCACGTCCAGCGTTGCTAATTCTCCGCCAGGAATGAACCTTAGACCCACAAGCCCGATGACTACGGCGGAAATAACGACGATTCCCGGCATTTGTCCATCAATCCCCTTACTCCAATTAAGGATGTTCATAATCCATATTAACCACATAACTGAGATGACATCTGACAATAAAATTGAAACATGTATTACCGGAAAAGAGATTTTCATGGCATCCAGATGATAAATTCCACCCAGTGGATTGGTGATAAATTTGATACTGACATTGCTGCCTACAACTATTATCGCGGTCAGGATAGTGACGAGAAAACGAAGAACCGGCGCTACGTCTTTTGATTTAGCGTTTAACTTATCATCAATAATACCGATTACGAGTACAAGAAACGCGGCAAAAAAGATGCTTTGTGTAATTTTATTTATCGGTAGAACTATCAATGCAGTAATTAGCGCTCCGAGAAACATGGGAATTCCTCCTCCCCGAGGAACCGGTTTTGTGTGTATGATTGCCGGATGAATATGCAACTTCGGATTATCAATAAGACCAAGCTGCTTTATATACTTAATAGAAATAGGTACCAAACAGAAAGTTATGATAAATGCCAGAAAAAAAGGTAATAAAACCAGTGGAACAAGCTCCATATTATATTACTAATTGTACTGTCTGTATTATAAAAATAAAGGTCAAAATACAGATAAGCAAACCGGTAATATTTAGAATTCTTGAGAGTAATGGCATTTTTTCATAAATTTGAAGTGAGAGAAAGAGGTTGAGCGCAAAAAATGATATTGTTATTAAAAGAGGGAGAAAAATTTCTATTTTGTTCCCAAGCCGATCTCTCCCCCATTGCATTTGATTGTAAAGCGGCAAGAAAGGCGGCAGATAAAAATAATAAAAAGTGATATAGATTAGGTGCAATAGTATAAGGCCGATAGAGAGATATGTTCCCAATCTCATGATCTTGTCGGCATTTATTTTTTTAAAAAGTTTTTTCATAAAAAGATGCTCCTTTTAGATTAAATTTGTTTATATATCCGAGAGTATCAAATGGGAAAGACCGGACTTCGGGCAAAGAAATGATATACTTTGGTTTGGCTCTTTTAATGTCCTCTACTGTCTCTTTCATCGCATTTTGGTTTTGGCTTATATGATACTCTACTATATATTTTCCAGGAGGCATCTTACCGGACAACACATAGATTTGCGGATCATTGCCCCAGACAAATATGTCATCACTTGATGTGGTTTTATGTGTAATAAACTCTGCGATTTGATAGTCCCTTGTAACTTGTCTGTCAAAAAATTCTTGATATGATTCTAAACTCTTATTACTCGACACAAATAAAAAGAAATTTTGATAATATGTCCAAACTCTGCCAAACGAGCGTATGTTTATTTTGAAGAAAGTGGTTGAGACATAGATTAAGATAATTAAAAGAGTAAACGCGCTAATTCTTAATTTCTTGACTTTGGAATCGAATAATAATCCTATCATCAGAGATGCGCTAGGAGCCAGAACGAGCAGATAGTGAGTCCAAGGCCTTCCTGAAAATACAGCGCTAAAAAGTGAAAATGAAAACCAAAGGAAAATAAAAGTAACTTGAGGCGCAATAATTTTTCTTTTCCAAAAAATTATCCCGCACGCGCTTAGCAACAGGAATAATTTCAGGATCAAAAAGCCTTGGGGGATGATGAGCTTATTCGCATAATTGATATAGCCGATATTACCGAAGAACGTAGCGTGTATAAAATCTAAAAGCGCCCCCTGACTGATAAAATACATCACAGTTATGAGAAACGGTAAAAAAAATCCAAGTGTAAAAGTAAAAAAATCTTTTAATAAGTTTTTGTAGGCTTTCAAATGATGCCGTAACGAAAGGTTTTGAGGCGAAAGAGTCGTAAAAAGATAAACAAATAGGGCGGCGAAGTCAAAAAGGGCAACAATTTTAAAGAGAAACGCGACGGAGAGCAGGAAGCCGGCTATAAATAGTATTAAGTATTTTGTATTAAGTATTTTGTATGACGATGATGGTTTGTGGATTATTTTCGTCATTTCTGCTGCCTTATAAACCAAAAGGCCTGCTGTGATGATTGGCAGAAGCATGAAGTTTTCGGCGTTTCCTATATTGCCTTCAATAAACGGCGTTGCCAATAAAAAAACATATATACAAGTAGTAAGTGTACTTATTTTATTTGAATAAAAAAGTTTCTTGGAGAGGTAGTAAAAAGAGATAACAGACAACACTCCAAAACACAGAGAGAAAATGCGGACACTAAATTGATCACCCCTGCCAAGCGCATAAATTATGTATAAAAGCGGAGGTTTATTGTCCCAAATTTGGGCATATAATAATCTACCTTTATTTAATGCAATTCCAATCAACTCATATATAGCTTCATCTCCATACCATAGAGGCTCGATCAAAGACGGCAGGCGAAGCAGAAAGAAAATAAAAGTTATAATAAGGAGAAACCAAGTCTCACTTTTCTTTTCTATTTTTTCCAAGGTTTTCATAAACCAACTACACTTTTTCAGTCACTTTATATTCCATACGCTTACCGAGCATAAGTTGAGTGTGCGATATTAGAGCCGGCAGAGCAGAGAGGAAAAACCCTACAATCGGCATGAGTAGGAATTCGAGCGGGAATAATATTTTACGCTTGAGTGGTAAATGAGTGTTTTCTGGACGGTTCTTATAGTCAAGATATAGCATTATGACTAAGGCTAAAAGACATGTATTAAGAAGGATACCTGCTAGCTGAGGTAAATAAAAGCCAAGTGACGTCCTTGAGTAGATGGGATTTAAAAGAGCCATGATATTCGCGGCAATAGTAACAATGAACCAATTTGTAGGCCAGAGAACATGATCGAGTAGTACATGGAACAGGAGAGAGGTTTTTCGGAAGAATGGGACATCGGGAACTGTTAGCCACCACTTAATAAAGAGCGGGTCATCTGACACACCCCAAGCCCATCTTCGTTCCTGATCGTATTTATTTCTTAAACTATTGAAGTATGAGGTGGAGTGCGGCGCGTCCATTGAAGTCCTTAGGAAAATTGGCTCAACGTGCACTTGGCCACGGAGCGCGAAAAACGCCTTAAAAAATATGCGGTAATCTTCCGGAATGACATCTACATCCCAGAAGCCAATTTGCTTGAGCAATTTGTAGGAGAGAGAATAGGTAGCATTGGTTATCAACCTGTCCCCTTGAGCAAGCAAAGCTGTTCGCCAGAGACTGCCGAAGAAGGAGATAATACGAGTCGGAGCAGGCACTTTCCATATATTATTGTGGTAGACTGTTGCCGATTGCCAGAATTTATTATAACGCAGCGGATCTGTCAGGAATTTATAAGTCAAATGGGCAAAAAATTCTTTGTGAAAAATAGAATCGGCGTCAACTGAGGATACGGTTGCATAGTTGATATCAAGATCGCCTTTCTCGAAAAGTTTATGATAGGCAACTTTGCCGGCATACGCTTCGTTGGAAGATTTGCCTTTTACTTCGCTGGGCAGATCCGGATGGTATGTTGCGAAAATATGGCCAAATATATGTTTGTATTCTCTAATAAGTGTGTCAGCTCTCCCTGAGGCCTCTTTTTCACGTTCCTCCATAGCCAAAACTACATGTAAGTAAGGGCGAGGATAAGATTGATTAGCTAGAGCTTGTAGTGTGAGACGGAGTTTATCGGTGTTTTCTTTGTAATTTGGAATTATCAGGACATGGTCCACGCGTCTCTCATTAGCAAGTTCTTTTACTTTTTGGTACCAATCCTGTTTTTCGGTTTTTGATATTTTTTGGGAAGCGATTGAAGCTGTGATTGCTAATGAAAATGATTTATAAAAAAAGAATATATCAAAAAACAGGATAAAATAGGCAACAATAGTTGGCAGAAAAAAAGCTCCCCAGAAGGGAAATAATATAATAGTCCAAACGAGAAAGCCGGGAAATAATTCCAATAAACGTCTGGTTTTGACGGGATATCGAGTGAATACTTTTGAAAAAAAGGACGTCATAAAAAATCTCTTGCCCGTTGTCATTCCCGCGTAGGCGGGAATCCAGAATTCTTGTTATATAGATTCCTGCTTTCGCAGGAATGACATTGAGAAATATACTTTTATTTTCTTAATTTACTAAAGATAGTATAGGCATTTTTGTCCGTTTGTTCTACTATTTGTTCAAATGGAACTTTTTTGATTTTGGCTATATATTCACCTGTAATTATAGCATATTTTGGCTCATTTCTCTGTCTCCTGTATGGCACGGGCGTGAGGTAGGGACTGTCTGTCTCGATTACGATTCTGTCTATTGGCGTGTACTTAACCAATTCAACTAAGGATTCAGGCTCCCCCTTGGGAATTCCTTTATAGGTAATATTGCCATCAAAGCCTACATAAAATCCCATCTGCAAAGCAGATTTTAAAGACTCCAAACTGCCTGCCATACAGTGAAACATTCCCGGTATAGGCAGAAGTAAATCCTTATAAACTTCAAGCATGCCTAAAACATCTTTGCGCGCGTTTTCATCTCTGCTATGAATTTGTAAGGGGAGTTTTAATTTGTGAGCGAGACCTAAATGCTCTATAAAGACTTTTTTTTGAAGTGTCGGGTCAACGATGCCATTTGATTTATAAGCAAAATAATCTAAACCGCATTCGCCGATGCCGACAACTCTGGGATGAGCGGCGAGTTTTTCAAGTTCTTTTAGCCAATTATTATTGTCATTGCGAGGCCTTGAAATGGCCGCGGCAATCCCGTTGTTTGTAGACCTGCCTGCCGGCGAGGCAGGGATTGCTTCCTCGCCCACTATCGTGGCACTCCTCGCAATGACATTTAACTTGTCAGCGTGATGGGGATGGATTCCAATGATGGCATATAGATTTTCATATTTATTAGCCAAATCTACAGCTAATTTGCTTGAGCTAATTTGTGTACCGACATTAATAATTGCGTCTATCCCGGCTTCTTTCGCATCTTTGATAACAGTATCATAATCGTTTTCAAAAGCTTTAAAATTCAGATGGCAATGCGTGTCTATCATGCATTATAATGATACCACTGTGTACTATCCAAAGATATATAAAGATTTTAAGAGAAAACAAATTGAAGCTGAGATAAAAAAAGAGGGATTTAATCCAATCATAATTTCAAATGAATCGGGCTATGTTTATTCTGCCCATCAGCATCCCGAGACCAAATTGCTGGTATTTTTAGAAGGGAGTATGGAGGTTACGATTGATGGGAAAACATATCATTGTGTTCCAGGCGATAAGTGCATCGTCCCAAGGAACATGAAACATTCCGCGGTTGTCGGTAAAGACGGCTGCGTATTTTTCTGGTCGGAGAAGATTCTAAAAGAACATGCATAAAAGATATAAAATAGATTTACACACCCATTCAGTCATATCTAGGGATGGCGGAATAACGAGTGGACAGTACGGCTCAATTCTCGAAAAAGGGGTGCTTGATTGTATTGCAATAACAGACCACAATGAAACAAAATTCGCTCTGGAACTGGCTAAGAGGTGGGGCGATAAAATTATAGCAGGAGAGGAGATAATGACGCTTGAGGGAGAGATGATTGGATTATTTTTGCAAAAAACCGTTGCGAAAAACTTGACGGC
>Ga0209515_10006416_pt1 | contig 14668 bp, 13 predicted proteins | sample Subgroupgradi54m_FD_187454 | JGI IMG/M metagenome (GOLD analysis project Ga0209515, IMG submission 187454) | Subsurface groundwater microbial communities from S. Glens Falls, New York, USA - GMW60B uncontaminated upgradient, 5.4 m (SPAdes)... ...
GCCGCCTCGGTCAGCTCTCGGGTGCGCTGCGCCACCTCGCGCTCCACCTGCGCGCTGCGATGCAGCGAGTTGAACAAGATGTGCGCCAGCCATCCGGTCAGCAACAGCCCGACGCCCAGCACGCCCCAGGGCAGCCATAGGCGGTGCATCGCAAAAAATTGGCGCGTGGGAGACGCATGAAACGACCAGACCCGTCCGCCGACATCGAACGTGGCCAGCCAAGTAAATGGGGTGGGCGAATGCGGCCCACGGTCCGACAGCTTGCGCTGGCGGCTCAGGCCGGCGGTGTGCCGGTAGAGCAGCCGCTCACTCGCAGCCGCCGACTCATCCGCGAGATCGAAGTCGACCAGCGCCGGCGCCTGCCCGACGAGCGACAACGCCGCGAGATCGTCGACGCGGAAGACGGCCGTGACGAACCCTTGCAGACTGTCTCGTCGCTCCGCCGGCGTGTCGCGGGCCGCGCCGGAGCGATACACCGGGACGAATACCTGCACGCCGGGCGACCGATCGGACGAGGCTTGCAGCAGCTGGACGCGACCCGTCGCAGCCGCCTCTCCGGTCTGCCACGCGCGGTCCATCGCGGCCCACCTCGCGGGGTCCGACGACAGATCGCACCCGATGATGCGCTCGTTGCCGGCAAGTGGGGCGATGTCATGGACGGGAAAATATTCCGCCCGCTGGCCGGTGTGGACTCGCTGGCCGTCGGCCCCGATCCCAAAGAACGTGACGGTGTGGCCGGCGTCGGATACGCCGCTGTCCGGGATAGCCGTCGAGGAGACGGGTGTGGCCATCGACGGCGGCGCGGACACACGGGGAGCCCACTCGATGGCCAACAGCTCCGGATGGTTGGCGAAGATCCGACTCGCCAGAGCGAGAAACATCCGCTGGTCGACGAGCGGGCTGTCGGCGTAGAACGTCCCGGCTCCGGTGAGAGCTTCCAACGACGTCGTGATGCGTTGGTGAATCGCCGCGGCGCGGACTCCGGCCTGCTCGTCGAACACCGCCTCGAGGCGGGTCTGTTCCCATCCACCGACGGCAAGAAAGAGCGTCACTGACAGGGCAACGCCCAAGCCGACGGAGAGAAGGATGGGAAGATGCTGGCGAACGGATGGCACCAACGGGACTGGCTCGGGCGCGTAAGGAACTGTACGCTTGCGGATCGATGCCGTGCCGGACGCGGCGGTCGCACGGTCAGTCTTTAGCGCAGAGCGTGGGACTTCTGCGGAGGGAGCCTTCTTGGGTCGTCGCATGGATGCCGCCTTCGGTCACAACACGTTCACGGGACCTCGCCTGACCACAGTTCAGGCAGAAGCCGGATGGTTGTGGGTGGCTGGCAGAAATATGCTGACCCAGCGATCACAGATCTCAGGGCTGAATGAGGGGCCCAGGGGAAACCATTCGGGTAAGGATATCGTACCGATACAGTATAACAGGAGGCGGGAGCCGCCGCCGGATGAATTCAATGTCTTGGCAGCGCCCGCTGGGATGCACGATACTCCCGCCACGTTAACCACGCGACGCCCACATCGAACACGGCCAAGAGCAGCCAGCCAAGCCGCTGGCTAAGGCTATACCGGTACAGCTGGTAGCTTGTGAACAGCAAGAGATACCCGATCATGGTCGGATACGCCCACAACGCCCCCCGAAGGAGCGAGCCGGTCAGGATAATTTTAAGCAATCCATGCACGCCGAGATAGATCGCCCCGAATGTCTTCATATCGCCGAGTCGTTGCGTGGCCGAGAGCAGGTGCAAGGCGATCCAGTCTCGCGGATCGTCGGCCAGCTCATGTTGAGTCAACAGCACCGCGATGCGATTCATCGTGCCCGGCTTCAGGGCGTAGAGGAGTGCGGCACCAAGCACTTGCAGCACGCCATCGACGCCTTTGACGACCAGCGTCAGCTTGAATGACTTATTCAGGACTGAAGATGCCACGGCTCGGGACCTCGGGACAGATGACAAGAAATGCGTGAATCGCGGTCAGTGGTTCGTTGGCCCGGCTTGCTGTGTATCGAGAGCCACGCGCAGGCCCTTGGCCAGTTGCTCGGTCGATCCCACGCCCCAGTAGTGGAGGAATATAATCCGCGGTGATTCGTCGGTCATGTGATTGTGGATCGCGACGATGTTGATGCCGGCTCCTCGAAGAGCTTTCAGGACGGGCTGCAGCTCGGATTCCAGCATCGCGAAGTCCCCGTCGACGACGGCACGCTCATCGCTCCCGACAAAAGCGGCCCAGGTGTTCACGCCCATCGCATTCCCCATCTCGTGGCCATCCATGGTCGTTGACCGACCCATCGTCGCTTTATAGACACCGTCCTTCAATTCCCCCATGACGCCGAGAATGGCGTCGATTTTCTTGGGGTCAAGTTTCGTGCGAGCCGGATCAAGCTTTGCGAAGAGTTTCTGGCCTTTGCCGCCACTGGTGGCCTTGATCGTCGCAAAGACCTTGCCGACGGCGGTTGCGAGCTGCTCCGGCTCGCCCGAGCCACCGATGTGCATAAACATAACCCGTGGAACATCCCACAAGAAGTGATTGTGCAGCGCGGTGACGTCCAAGCCGTTATCGAGCGCGGCACTCATCACGGGATTGACTTGGTCCTCCAGCAACACCATGTCGCCCATGACCATCACATGCTGGTCCATCAGCTTAAACGCAGCCCACGCCGTCAGCCCCATCGGCGGCGTCATGGTGACCCCGGCGACCTTCACATGCAGATCCGTCCGAGGAAAACTGACTTTAAAGACGCCGTCTTTCTCATTCCACTTGCCCTTCATGCCGGTGAGCGCTTCGATCCGTTCGTAGATCGGGTGTGCTGAGCTGGATTGCGGTTCGTTCTCAGCCAGCGCGACAGGGTGCACCGCGCCGAGCAGGAGCGCTCCAAGGAACAGCGATGAGACGAACCGCCGCGTCTTCATGTGATGCCCCCTTCTTGACGAGCGTGACCGATCATCGCGCGCCCTGAAACAACACCAGCCCGAGGATACCAGCGACGGCAATGATGAGCGGCTCGGGAACTTTCTTGATCTTGATGAGGACTGCGAGCGTCGTGAGCGCGATCAATGCGGTCGGCACGTCCACAATAGCACGGCGCGCCAACACCACGCACGCGCCGGCAATCGCACCGGTGGCGGCCGCTGTGACGCCGTTGACGAACGCGTTGAGCCGAGGGTCCTTCGCATATTTCTTGAACCATCTGCTGGGAATGACGACGAACAAATAGACCGGCAGAAACACGCCCAATGCCGCCAGGCTCGCGCCCCACAAACCTCTGACGAGATAGCCGATAAACGCCACCGTGATAACGACCGGACCGGGCGTAATCATCGCAACGGCGACCGCGTCCATAAACTGCCGCTCAGTCAGCCAATGATACTCATTCACGACGCCCCCGTAGAGAAACGGCACGATCGCCAAGCCACTGCCGAAGACCATCGCCCCGGCTTTCGCAAAAAAACCGAAGAGTCGCGGCGCGGTAGCCGGCACCATCTCGGCGGTCGCCGCTTCCGCCGATCTATGCACGGCCATCCATCCGACCGCAGAGGCCGTCGAGGGAACGAGCCAGCGATTCATTGGAACCTTCAGGGCGAGATAGAGAAACCCGGCGACGAAGAACAGCCAGGCAATCTCCGTCTGCGTAATCGCCGTGACGGCCGCCAGCACGACAAAGATCGCCCACAGCGCGCGATCCGTTCCCAGCGTCAACTTCACGAGCTTGTAAGCCGAGCGCACGATGATGCCGATCACGGCAGCACCGATCCCGTAGAACAGCGCTTGCATCCATGCCAGGCCGCCGAATCGCACATAGAGCCACGAAATCGCCAGCACCATGAGGAAGGACGGCAGGACAAACGCGAGAGCGACGAGGGTCGCACCCAGCAGCCCAGCGCGGACGTAGCCGAGATAGATGGCAAGCTGGGCAGCCAGCGGGCCAGGCGCCAGCTGGGCCAACGCCAATCCGTCCACATAGTCCTCTTTAGAAATCCATCGGCGCCGCTCGACCAAATCCCGCTGCATGTAACCAGCCAGCGCGATGGGACCGCCAAAGCCAAAGGTCCCTAGATAAAGGAAGTAGGCAAGGAATTCGCGCAGGCTACATGGAATTGTCGACTGTGACTCGGATGGGGCGGACGTCGGGGGCACGCTCATGACTCGGGCGATCCATCTGACACCGCATAGATACGAATCTCCGCGCGCTGCGTGCCGCGATGCGGCACAGCGAGGAACAGCTGGTTGCGCTCCGGCGCATAGAGGGCCGTCCGACTGCCTGATGGTGTGGAAATCCGCGCTAACCGCTGATAGGTGTCGGCGTTGATTTGCGTGAAGACCTCAAGCGCGCCGTCCCCGCCGGCGACGTACAGGCGCTGGCGCACCGCGTCATAAAAGATGTCATCGGCATCGCCGACGCAGTCAACGGCGGCGACCAGTGTGCCCGATGTCGTATCGAACGCCGCCAGCTTGGCAGGCTGTCGAAAGCCGACGAAGAGTCGATGGTGGGTTTCGTCCAGGGCCATTGGAAAATTGCCTTGGCCCACGGCAGCGGTTGGCCACGAAGCGATCGTTCGCTGCTGTGTGCGATCCAGGACCGCGATTTCGTGCGCCTCCGGGACGTTCACATACATCCGCGGGCCGGCAGATTCCAATTGAAGCGATTCGGGATGCGCCTTCAGCGTGATGTCTCCAACGCGTGTGCCAGTGCAGGCATCGACGACCCCCACGGCGCCGTTTCCGTAACCAATATATAGGTAACGTGTCACGGAGTCATACCGCATGTTGTCCGCATCCTCGCCGACCGCAAGCGTCGTCAGGCGCGTGAGCGTCTGCCCATCACGTAATTCACAGATCCCACTTCCCCCATTCGTCACCGCCAATCGATTCAGCACCTCGAGGAAGACAACGCCCTGCGGCTCGTCAAATCCCTTCAACGTCTGGGTTCGCCCTCCGGCTCGGAGGTCAACCACCTCGACCGTGTTGTTGCCCAGCGCGGCCACGAACAGGCGCTCACCTTGGAGATCAATAGCCAGGTGATCAATGCGGCCTTCGACATCTGGGAGGGCGATCGTACGCGCCAGACGAAGCGGCGTCACCTCGCCGGCCTGAACCGAAGGCACGAACAACGCCAACAAGAGTGTCACGATGCGGGGTGCGCGCATTCCGGTTCCTCAACCTGAGGCTACAATTTCACTCGCGCAAAGACCATAAAGGAAAACGGTGTGTCGTGGTAGGCGTCGTTCAACCGATTTGGCAAGACATGGAGGCTGGCCAAGCCGCCCAGGCCCCATCGCGTGTGCTGCCACTCGGACAGATCGTAGATGTACCCGAGACTCACTTTCGTCACGTGAAAGACGCGGCCATGCAGCGGATCGCCTTCCAGAAACAGCTCATCTTTCGCGACCTCCTCCGCTCGTCCGAACACGGTGTGGGTTTTCTTGAGGTTCAGCGCAGACTCAAGGAGAAATCCGTGCAGCGTGTGGCCGGGATCGTTCATATTCACGCCCCAGGCAAAAGTCGTCTGCCAGTTATTCTGCGCCCACGCGCGATGATAGGTCGCGGAGACGGTGCCGCGCTGCGTATCAATCTGCGGCTCGAGCTGCTCGGGGCTGTTGATGACGCCATAACTGCCTTGCAGCGCCCACGAGTCGGTGGGATTCCACGACAGGCGCGCGGCATACGAATCAAACCGTGGCGTGTCGAAGTCCCAGCGTTGCTCATCGGGTTCGCGGCCGGTGAAGATCGAGCCTTCCAGCTTCACGCGATCGTAGATATACCCGAGCGTGGCCACGCCGAACGTAATGTGCGTCGAATCGAGCCAGTGGTGCGTGATGGGCGCTTCCGGGTTGTCGACGCCGGAAAAGCGGTGCATGAAGGTTGGCGGTCCGAGGGCCGGCTCGCCGGGCATCCCAACGTACGCGAAGACGGAACTCTCGTCGGTGATCGGCACGCTGTAGGTGCCGGCCAGTTCCATCCAGAGATCGTGCGGATGCTGGCGATCGATCAGCGGGGTCCGGCCGTCGGCGGTCTCGCCGGTTTGCAACAGCAGCGGATAGCCTTTGCGGCCGATCGTGATGGGCTCCAGCGAGAGCATGCTGCGCGCCCCGAACGTCCCCGGTCCGAGCGGATGTTGGGCCATCAGCATCAGCATGTTCGTGCTGAACACTTTTCGATCGCCGCGACCGCCGCCTTGGTTGTCGTAGATCACGTTGGCGAACCCGTGCGCCATCAGCATCCAATCGTCCTTCATGAGATGCAGGCCTTCATGGGGCGTGGCGTCGGGCTGCCAGCTCGTCCCGGAGGCCTCACGCGTCATCGGATAGTCGCCGAGCATGCCGTGCATCGCCATGCCCGGATGCTCGCCCTCCATGGCGTGACCACGATGCGGATCATCGCTCATCGTAGCCATGTCGTGATGCATCGCGTGATCTGCTTCTCCCCTGGCCACGCCAGACAGCGGGAGGAAGAGGACGAGCATCGCGGTGACGATGATCGCTCGTTTCATGGTCACTCCTCCTCGTTCATCGCCGGCATCGCGGGTTGGACGGCCGCGCCCTCGACATACACCATCCGCGATCCGAGATCGCCGTTTTGCAGCACGAGATATGTGGCCGCAGCCAGGAGGAGCAAAAATCCATAGGCGCCTTTTGGCCGCTGGCCGTCGTGCACGAAGCTCCACCACGTCAGGATGGCGGCGCAGACCCCGACCATGAGACCGAGACGCAGATGCGTCATCATCATGTGATGAATCCGCGCGTTGTGGGGAAACGTCTCTTGCGCCTGCCAGCCGGTGAGGATCGTCACCGCTGTTCCAGCGGCTGCCAGATAGAGACAGGCGCGGCCGGCGACGATCCACGATGAGCGCTTGCACAGCATGCCGAGTCCATAGAGCAGGAGCGCGCTGGGAAACAGCGCGAGCGGAAAATGCACGAACGCGGGATGCACATTGGCAAGCTCGTGCAGCCCGGAAAACCCCAAGAGGCTGGGGTCGATGATGCCCGCCAGTCCGCTCGGTTCGGCGACGTGCTCATGGCCTTCATGAGCCCAAGCGGCCACCGCGGTCATCATGACCATGCCCGCGATCACACTGCGCAGGAGTGGTGAGAAATACCGGTGTACAGTCATGCCACACCTCCTTGATCGATCATGAGAAACAGTCATCGGAAATCAGACAGTTGTTGAAGAGGACCAAATGATGCGACGCGCGTAAACAAGCGCGTCAGGCGAGGCAAGATGAGGGAGGCGCGCGGCCGGCAAAGGTCGTGCGGTAGAACGGCAGGTGCGGTGTTGGCGCTCGGGCGGGCGGGCTTAGGCCAGTTGAGGCGTGCGTGAGCGCGCTCCACCCAATGGGTTGCACCACTTCTGCCGCGCAATCTCGGAAGAGTGTCGGTGAGAATGTTGCCACAAGCAGATTGGCAGACGGCGTAGTAATCGCCCGCAGCATCGAGCAACACGGATCAGCCCGGCCGTCTGAGGAGTGGCCATCCTCACGGTGATGATGACCGGCTGCTTGCTGATGATGGTGGGCACCGGCGCTGTGCGGGTGACTGCCGGTCAATGCCTCACACGCGCAGTAATTCGCAGCCAGCAGGAAGCTTGTGGCGGCGGCCATCGTAATGCCCGTCATCAACAGACGCTGTCGTGTGAGCATGACTCTTTCAGGCTACAGGCCTCACTAGCCGCTGTCAACGCGATGGCTTCCACAAACGCCAACGCTCCTTCCCATGCGAGGAAAGGGGCGTCAGGTTCGTTCAGACACAAACAAGCAAGAAGGAAACTCCCCTGGCTGGACGAGTGTCGGAACTGGTTATCATCGGAAGACGGCGCAGACTTTCACGCTGTTTTCGGCTCGCCTTGGATATATTTTCGATAGGCTTCATAGGCCATAAACCACACGGAATATACGGTGAGACGACCCCAAAAATCGATAAAGGGCAACGCCTTTGGAGCCGTGCTGAGCTGATCGAAGTACCCAAGCAGAAGAAAGAGGGGGATGTTGACGCAGACGACCACGATCACGGCTTTCCGGAACACACTGTTCTCGGGCAGATATTTTCGATAGAGCGCGTACCCGGTAAACCACAGTGAATAGACACATAACCGGCCCCAAAAATCGATGAAGACCAAATCTTTTGGCGCGGTGCTTAACTTCCCCAAATACGCCAGAAGAAGAAAGACCGATGCATTGAGGCCGATAAGCAAGACCAAGAACTGCGTGATGCGTTTTCTTGTTGCTTGGTTCATCAATGGCTCCGTTCTAGCCGCGCCGGTTCAAACTAAATCTTTGCCTGCGGAAGGGTGTCCGGTTCTTCTGGTTGCTTCATTTCATTGAATGTTGTGTACACGATCAATATTCCGAGGATAGTGGCGAGAATAATCGATGAGCCGATGGTGCCGAAGTTCAGGCCGCCTCGTGCTCTTGATTTTGTGAGCACATCACCCATGGTTGCGCCAAATGGACGGGTCAGGACGAACGCAATCCAAAATAAGAGGGTTTTAGAAATCCGGGTCGCATAGGCGGCCATGGCTACCAGTGCCAGCAAGCCGCCAATCAGCAGCGCTCCGCCGGCAAATCCAAGACCGGAACTATCGGCCAAGAAATCCCCCAGAGCGGTACCCAACGTATTTGAAAATAGAATGGCGGTCCAATACAGCAGCTCGACTTTGAAGGTTGTGATGTTTTGGACGGAAAACGAATGGGCGCTGGTGCGCCAGTACACAAAAATTGCCGCCAAAATGGCCATTAAAATGAGTGTGCCTTTCGCGTAGCCAAGGCCCAAGGTGCGATCCATATAATCGGACATTGTGGTGCCGGCTGTGCTGGTAGACAGGATCACGGTCCAATACAGCAGCGGGTGATATTTTTTCGATCGTAATTGGGTCACGAGAGTAACCAAAAATAGGCTGATCAACATCATCGAACTCAGCGCATAGCCGATCTTCAATGTCATGGACAACAGATCTCCCGCGGTTTCGCCTAACGTGGTCGCGGCGATCTTCATGATCCAAAACAGCAGGGTGATGCGTGGGAGCTTGTTCTTCATGAATGCCGACTCTTTCGTCTGCAGGTTCAATAAGAAGGCGCTGCGGGATTATACATCCCTCCGGTCATCGTCGATACTAAAAGCCGACATAGACCGAGACATGCCCGCGGACATCGCCGACTTCCTTGCTTCCGCCTTCGTCCATGACCCGCGCCACGTCGAAGCGCATGTTGAAGTTCCGTTGGATATTCCAGCGAAAGCCCGCGCCAATACTGCCGATCGCGATCTGTTGCCTGGCTTCCCCGTTCAACGGATTGTTGGCAGCCAGGGCGATGTCATAGAACAGCAAGCCGCGCAAGTTATCCTTACCGGTGATCAATTTTCCCGCCACGTTGGGCGAATAGAGCTCGAGGTTGACGAAGCAGCCGGTATCGCGGACAACTTCGCGCTCCAGGAAGCCGCGGACAGCGGTTGCGCCGGTGATGCCGAATTGCTCTCCGGATACGAGGGCATCCGGGGTGTACTGTCCGTTGAACGCGGTGCGGACTTGCCAGTTGCTCTCAAAGGCGTTTACCATGCTGGCACCGCCGCGAAGTATCGTGTAACGGGAAGTCGCCCCCTTGCCACCCTCCGCCGGGCTCGGACGCGCCGCGTTGAAATCGCGCTCATGCCCATGAGCAGCCCCAGGAAGATTGTGTGATGCGGTGGCATAAAAATCGAAGATCCGCCTGGGCTTTGCCCAATTTCCGCTGTAGGCCACGCTGATGGGCCGCGAGGTGAAATCCACCGCGGCCGGCCCGCAGCCGTCCGCGCCGAAATTGCCGAGCGCGCAGTCGTTCTCGTAGGCACGGTAATCGAGACCGTACACGAGCCGATCGGAATATTCGCCTCGCCGCCGCAGCAACTGGTTATAGCGCAAGCCGTACACCGTGCCCTTGCCGGAGAACGTGAGCGGCCCCGCGACGGTCTGCGCGGGGCCGGCGCTGACATCCGAGTGGGCGATGATGACATCCATGGAATCGCCCCACCAATACAGCGGCAGGCGATAGCTCCCGCTGAAGAGGCTGACCTGGCTTTCCTTCCCCGGCGAGGTGACGTAGCTGAACGTGCCGACGTGGTCGCGGTTGAACAGGTTGGCATGCTGCGCGCCGACGCCGAGCCGAAAGTCGCCCGTCTGCGGGTTGCCGGTATTGTCAACGGTCAGGAAGACCTTGAGCGGCCGCACGCTGGTGACGTCGACGGTGGCGTCTACCACGCCTGATTGCTCGCCGGGGCGCAAGACGACGTCCACCTGCTTGGCCGGATTCTCGTTGGCAAGCTGCGCGTTCGCTGAGATATCCCCGGCTCTGGGCGAACCGTCCGCCCTGAGCGCCGGCAGACTGGCGCGGATGTTCGCATCATTAAAGAAGCGGTTGCCTTCGATGGTGATCTTGCCAACCCGCGCTTCGATGACCCGCAGCGTGACGACTCCCGAGTCGAGATCCTGCTCAGGCGCAATCACCCATACCGCGCTGAAACCTCGGGTGCGATAGCGCTGCTTGAGCACCTCGATCGCGCGCTGCACATCGCCATACTCACGCTGTTTGCCGGTGAATGGCTTGAGGGCCGCTTCGATCTCATCGGGCTTGAGCAGCGTATTGCCCTCGATCTTGAATTTTTCTCTTTAGAGATTTTGTGGCTTAAACCGCTTGCGCAAGCTGATCGATCTGCCCGAGATCATGCAGACACCGTCCCCTCGGTAATGCACAGTGCGAGGGTATTTCGGAACGGTCGGAGTCGGCATAACACTCTTGAATGAGGGGTGCGCTCACCTCCGTGAGCCTATTGTATCGGGCTATGACCATTTATGAGATGAATTCTACGGAAAACAAGGCCCCTTTGCGCCAACGTGTCGGCAGAAAGGGGCCTCTGTCAGAACAGAATCGGCCGCGACTCAATCCGCGGCTATGGATGAGTATCTTGACCGGGACGCCGCAGCGATGTCTTAGCTGTCTGAACGGAGTGCGCGGCGATCCATCCGCGTTTCAGCAGTTCGACGAGGATGTGATGCACGAATTGCTCTGTCCCGGCAGGCGACAAGTGGCACACATCGATAAAATTCTCGGCGCGATGCCCTATCAGCGCATCTTGGTCAACGAAGAAGACTCCCTCCGTATCCGCAAATTCCCGCAGTACCCGGTTATGAATATCCAGGCCCTTTCGCACGTTGGCCGGCAGTCCCCAAATCTCGACCTGGGACGGCTTCACCGTCGACCGTGCATAATCCAGTTGACCCGCCTCAAGCCGCTCCAGCGAATAATCCGCCGGGATGTAATAGGCGTAGGTCATGACCACCGCCGGTTCGTGCTTGGCGCGAGCGAGGGCGACGGTCTGTTCGAGATGATGCCGGAATGGGGCCTCGGTTTTGACGGTCGCCCCGAACTGCAACCATTCGGATGGCGTCCGCTCCGCGTTATAGCAGACCTTCTGCCCCCTATTGCAGATCTTCCGATCCAACACGACCGCCAGATGCTTGAAGTAAAACGGCAGGATCGTCCCGTACCGCGCAAGCTCGGCGTGGTGGAAATAGAAATTGGCCTCGTCATACCACGCGTAGTGGGAATAATCATCGCGCCACAGCTTCGGAGGGACGTTGTTCGCCCGCAGCTCGTTGATCGAGTTATAGAGGATGACCAGATCAAAGTGTTGCTCGCGCAGAAACCAATACTTGTAGTAGCTGTCCAGGGACGTGCGGGCGGCCATGGAGGTATTGAACATCACGACCTCCCGCCCGAGCATGGCGGAGAGCTGGTCCCGCAGACGGACTTCGAAGTCAGACCACCCCGGATTCAAGGCCGACGCCGCGAGCACCAACACGCGGACGCGGTCGAGGCGGCGGTCCTCCATGACGGGTTTGATGTTGGCGTAGAACCGATACGCCAGGCGAGAGGCGGGCGTCCAAAAGGGCAAGCCATGATGCGAGAAGAAATTCATCCGTCCGGCCAGCTCGCACGCCAAGAGGATGGACAGGCTGTAGATGACCACCAAGGCGATGAGACGTCTCATGATGCCGGCGGCATCCCACTTGCCTGCCACATCCGTTCACCTCCACGAAGAGCGCGATACCACCGTCGACGAAGACCTCCACCAAACGCCCGCGACGCTCATCGATCTACGACTCGATCCGATCGGTTCTCATACCGGAGCGCTTCATTGCTGACCCGCTGCTCTTCGGCCCAATCTTTCGCGTCACGCAGGTTGACATCGATCGCGCCATCCAGCAGTGTCTCCAGCGTCCGCCGCTCCTCGTGCAGGGATGCGATCGTCTCGCGGATTTGCTCGCGCTCGTGATCATTCTGTGCCGCATGGAGCAATCGCTGTTGGCCGACGAGCTCATCGTCCAGCAGCCGCCGCGCCTGCAACAACTCCGCCGCCTTGAATTGCGCCGAGTCGTGTACATTCGCGTTGCGCCCCGCCTCCTCCGCGATATCAACACGCTCGTGGCAGCTCAGCAAGCTCGCGATACACAACATCAGCAGCCCCATCGAAGACACCCGCATCAGATCCTTCCTGAGCTCCCTTGGTCGGATGCGCGCTGTCGACGGATCGGCCCAATCGCCGCGCCGAACGAATCGGACAGGAGGAGATCCTTGGGCGGCCAGCGACGGAGCTGCCACTCCCGAGGCATCCATCCCGCGTAATGGCGGCAGTACGCCGCGAAGGCGCGGGCATTGAGTGCGATCCACTGTCGCGCCAGCGCGGCGGTCCAACGCATCGCCACGGGTCCTGTATGCAGCGCCTCCGGCCACGGGCCGAAGTACGGCCGGACGGGAAACGGCGGCTGCCGCCATCCGCGCAGGCGGCCCATGTCGGCATCCTTGGAAGATCGGACCAGATACTGGCAGTGGAAGAACCACACGTCGGCAGGCAGGCATCGCGAGAATTGCGCCCACGGCGTGGAAGGATTCGCGACCAGATACGGCGTCTCATGGCCAACGGCGTTTGCGACACGCGAAGAGGCGATGCCGTGGCGGATCGTCGCGCGGCGATAGATGCGGCCGATCCGATCCGTGCCCGAGACGAAATTGAACGCCGAGACAAAATGCCGGCGATGCACGGCGATCCGATGGATCGAGTCCGGGATGGTGGGGATCAGTTCCGCGATCCGCGCGACGGCATGCGCCGGGTAGATCTCATCCCCGTCGACGATCATGCACCACTCGGTCGTCGTGCGATCGATCATCTCGTTGCGCAGCTGGGCCAACTCCAGCGGCGAGCGTTGGCCGGTCGCGACCAGCTCGATCTTGGGACTGCGGATGGATCGGATCTCTTCGAGCGTCCGATCGGTCGAACCGGTGTCATAGACGAGCACCTGCTCGGCCAAGGGCAACACCGAGCTGATCGCCGCGCGCACAAAACACTCTTCGTTGCGCACGCGGCAATGCACGGTGATGCCCGAGCGCGGCTGCGGGTCGCGACCCGAGTGGGCGCGCGGATCCCCTTGCTGACTGCCCATTGAAGCCATGCGAGCCTGTGCCCTGTTCAATGGTTCACGTCACGATCCGCGTAATGATTCAGCACGACCCAGGTCTTCGTGCCATCCACACCATCAGGCTCCAAATCGGATGACCGTTGAAAGGCGATGAGCGCGCTTTTCGTCTGTGGGCTGAATTGGCCGTCGACGTCACCGGGATTGAAGCCCGCTCGCTTCAGGGCCAGCTGCAATTTCTTCACACGTTCAGGAGATCGCAAGCGACGCTCCAAGATGTCCGCGCGAGCGTCCTGTTCGGATAGGAGTGGCGCAGCATCGCCGCCGGTGCCGGATGCGGCCGTCGGAGACTCGACGACTCCCACCCGCCGCTCAGCGGCCGGCTGTGTCGAGTGGCAATGATGTCCGAACACGATGGCCGCCGACGACACGACGAACGCCAGCAACCCCACGAGCCAGTAGGTTGTTTCACGAGACCAGGCCGGGTCGTCGCGTAACTTATCTTCGACGTTCCACATAGCAGCCTCCGAGGCTTATGCCATCATAGAAACGCACAAACCATGCCAAGAGGATGCTGCCCGACGAGAATGACGGAAGCGGCTAATGAAGAAATGGTTACGGAAGTGGCGCGCGAAGATCTCGGGGGTACTAACGAGCGGGCAAGCGGCTAGTCAGTTGCCGATTCGATCAACTTCTTACCGCCTACTCGCCGGGGGATTCCAGGTGAAAGCTGCGTTCGAGGTGATACTTGCCGATCTTATCGCGCAGCGTCGGACGGGTAATCCCGAGCAGTTTCGCGGCCTGAGTCAGATTCCCGCGCGTCTGCTCCAATGCTTCCGCGATAAGCTGGAGCTCCGCTTGTTCGACCAGGTAAGAGAACGCCTCGCCTGGCGCGGCGGTGATGGCCTGTCTCGCGAGTCCGCGCAAGAGGTCCGCTCGATCCGGCGTGGCGGGCGACGTCGACGCCGGCGAGCTGAGTTGCAGCGCATCAGCCGACAGGACCGGCCCTTTGCTCAGAGCCACCGCCTGTCGCAAACAGTGCTCGAGCTCGCGCACATTGCCGGGCCAATCGTGCTGGCGCAATCGCTCCAGCGCCTCCGGTGCGAGCCGCGGCGCATCCTTGCCAAATTCCCGAGCATGCCGGGCCAGAAAATACTCGGCGAGCATCGGAATGTCGTCCCGACGCTCGCGCAGCGGCGGCACGGCAATCGTCACGACTTTCAGCCGGA
>Ga0209515_10006419_pt1 | contig 14663 bp, 17 predicted proteins | sample Subgroupgradi54m_FD_187454 | JGI IMG/M metagenome (GOLD analysis project Ga0209515, IMG submission 187454) | Subsurface groundwater microbial communities from S. Glens Falls, New York, USA - GMW60B uncontaminated upgradient, 5.4 m (SPAdes)... ...
ATCGAAGCGGGCTCGAATCGCCAGAACCACCTCGTGCGTCAACGCATCCGTCTCGAGGACGTCGCGCTGGCGGTCGAGCCGGATGCGCGCCTCCTGGTGGTACTCGAGGGAACCATCGCCGAGCCGCTGCTCGCGGACCACGGCGAAGACGATCTCGTCCGGTGACTCCTTGCCGAGTCGGATGAGTCGGTCGACCAGGCCCACCTGGGCCTCCTTCATGGCGGACTTGAACGCCTTCTCCGTGCTGGGCGGATCGGGCAGCAGCTCGACCGGGAGCCCGGAGCCGGTCCAGACCTCGATGAGCGCCTCGCGGGGAATCCTGGCGTCGGCCAGCGTCCACCAGATGACATCGCCGAGGTGTTCACCGCCAGCGGCCAGCGTGCTGCGGATCAGTTCGAGTGCGGACAATGGGGCCTCCTTCGCGCCGACCGGCGCGATGTTCTCAGGGCTGTGAGGCGTGGGGTAGAGGCGGAAGGGACCGGTGCCCTCGGAAGGGCGCCCCGGGCTACGGGACGAAGTGGCGACGAGGGCGCGACGTCGGTGGCGGGCGCGGTCTCGACGACCTCGGCGGATGCGCCCACAGGAGAGAACCGCACGTCGGCGGCGGGTCGCCCAGCTCTACGACGGGTACGGAATACGGCTGCGCGATCGCTGGACGTCGCCCGTCACGCCGCGTCCTGAACGGGCGGACCGATCTCAGACACGAGACGACTTTCCTGCGGACAGCTCCTTGAGCTCAACCACTGCGACCCTCGCGGTCAAGACATCCACGTCGCCATCCTTCGGGCAGCAGATCCACCAGACCGAGTGGCGCCGCTCATGAAGCGTCGTCGCGGTATCGCCGTGCGCTCTGAGACGCCGGCATGCGACACCGGTTCGTAGTTCTCTGCAGGAAGCGTAAGGAAAGCCGAGGACCCGCGTGCGGGATGTCCGAGCCGGAACGATCTTGCAAGGCAGGCGAGGCGGAAGCGGGGCGGCGCACTCGGTCGGCAAAACCCGATTGCTGCGCTTCGCCTACCCTACCCCGCCTGCGCCGCCTTGCGCTCGTCCCTCTTCTTCTTCCGGTGGGCGGAGAGCTGCTGGTTGCGAAGCTCCAACCTCTTGCCCTGCGGTAGACCGTTATAGTGCTCTTGACAGAAGTTCTGCAGCGGCCGAATGCCTGTGTTGCGGCAATCCGGGACGGGACACTTGACCAGTTGTCTCGGTGGCGGCTTCCTCGCCACGACCTGCTTGGCGCGATAGCCCTTGATCTCCGCCTCCGAGAGCGAGTTGTAGTGCTTGCGGCAGAAGTTGTGGTACTGGCGCACGCCCGGCTCTTTGCATCGCGGCACAGGGCACTCTGCTCGCTTCGTGCCACTCGCTGCACCGGGAACATTCGCCCCCACGTCCCCGCCGGCAGCTACCCGTGGGATCGCCAGTTCGATCGCGTGGCTCGTTCGAGGACCGAGTGCCTTCGCCGCGACTACCGTCGCCAGCGCCGAAGGGAGGGCGCCGGCATCCCCCGGGTTCCCATTCAGGAGCTGCTGACCCAAGGAACGCAGGGACTCGCGCGCGCCCCAGCGGGCACCCTCGGCCACCGCCTTGCTCACCATCTCCTGCAGGCTCATGCCACCGATCTCCTTCATCAGGGCCTCTACGATTTCCTGCTGGCCTGCGGACGACGCATCAACCTTCGGCATCTCGATTCCTCGCTCTCGCCGGTCCCGAAGCCCCAAACCGACGGGCTTCTCATGTATGTGTTTATCTAATAAGCACTCCACGTGCAAGCCGCATCGCATCAAAGATGAACACGATGACAGCTTCGGTTGAACCGACATACTGGGGCGTGCGAGCAGGCGGGGCGAAGCCAAGATTTCTCGGAGGCAACCTCGGCACTTCTGGCCGGGGCCGTTCGGATGGGGTTCTACTCGGTGATCTCGAACCGGGGCAGCGCGCCGATGCGCTCGAGCGCGCCCACGCTCTGCTCGAGCAGCTCCAGAGCGGCAGGCAGGTTTCCGGCGCGCAGCGCCCGATGCGCCTCGAGGACCGGCCCGGCGTCCACGAGTGCGTCGCTGTCGGTCGAGGCCCAGCTCTCGAACGGCCGCTCCATGCCGGGGCGCCACAGGACCGCCACGCGGTCGCACCCGCCGTCGACGCCCGAGTGGCGGTCGTAGGACAGCTCGCTCGCCCGCAAGAATGGCTCGAGGTTGGGGAATTCGCCGTGGTTCGCGGCCTCGCTCACGAGACGCAGGATCCCGTCACCGTCGAGCAAGTCGGCCATCCGGGCAGGGTCTCGCAGCTCGGCGGGGAAAGGAGTTGCCCATTCGAGACCGAGCTCTTCCAGGTGCACCTCCTCCATGAACGCCATGAACTGCTTCCTGGGGAGCTTGCCCCCGATGAGGATCGAGGCGGAGTAGCGGTTGCCCAAGTTAACCGCCTCCATTCACGTTCAAGTTGCACTCGGCCTCTTGAGCGCGGCGCTTGTCGATGGCGATGTTGAGGGCCGTGCGCGCCAGGTGCCGCTCGAACCGCCTTCTCGACCACTCAGGGAATACGTTGGTCTTGAGCCCCATCATCTGCTTCACCTCCTCCGGCGTGATGTACCTGGGGCCATTCGAGCCCGCGCAGTAGGCGCCGATGACGCTCTCCGCCATCCACACCCACTCCAAGAACTCCTGGCCGTTCTCGGCCGTGAGCTCGCCCATCCCCACGACCTACGCGGCCGTCGCCTGGCCGGGTTCCGGGGCCGTCGCTCGGCCGCGCCGACTCATCGACGGGCACGCCCAGCGTGTCCAGCCACACCTCCTCGACCGCTCGACGGGTAGCGGAATACGTGCCATGGGTCGCGCTCCTTGGACGCGTCGTCGGAGACGGCGTCCGTTGCGGTGGTACGGGCTTCTACCAAGAACCTTGGCCCATCCTTGAATCCGTCTCGAAGCCTTGGCCTCATCGCGAGACTCCCGATGGTCAGAGGCTCTTGGCGTCGCGGAAGTACTCCCAGGCGGCCTTCGAGACGCGGTCGAAGACGTCCTTGCCGCCCCTTTCCTCGGGGAAGTGCTGCCGCAGGTTGATGGTCGCCAGGGCCACGCTGAAGATGCGCTGCTCCGGGGTGAAGCCGCGGGCGTTCCACTCCGCGTTCAGCCAGGCGATCAGCTCCTCGCAGAACGCGGCCGCCTCGTGGGTGTCGTGGGCCAAGGCGTCGTCCGCCATCCGGCTCTGCACCTTGGCCAGGGTCGTGGGATTCATCGTCTGTCCCGCGACCGCTCGGCTGGCCATCTGCAGGAGCTGCGCCGCATCTCCCCGGTTACCGAAGGCGTTCTGGTTCTTCTCGTTCTCCGCCATCCACTCTCCTCCTCTTCGGCCCCCTACGACTTCGCGCGGAACGTCGTGCAGCTCGTGATGGTGTCGGCGCCGGTGACGATGAACGGCGAGGCCAGCACGCCGGGTCTCGCGCGCTTCACCTCGGGCGGAAACACCTGGCCCGGCCCTTCCTTGGCGGGATAGACCGAGCGGATCGCGCACCACCCGTGCCGCCCCTGCCGCGTCCCGTCGCCGAGCACGATGCGGTCGTAGTGGGTGCAGGTCTGGCAAGGCTTGTCGTTCACGGCCATCGGTCACCTCAGGAGCGGCGTCACACCGCGCCGCTTCAAGATCGCCTCGCCGGCCGCACCCTGGCGTCGCACCGCGGCCAGGAGGCGGACGAGACGAAGGAACCCGTGATCGTAGGACTGCTTGTAGAAGTGCACGGCCGCCACCGGGGCGTCCTCGCCCGTGGTCAGTGCCGCGAAGGCTCCATCGAGCGGCGCCGCGCCTCCTCGACGACCGTCGAAGAAGAAGCCAATCCCGAGGCCGATGAACGCCGCGTCACCCGGGGCCAGTTCGGAGAGTTCGAACAGGCAGGACACGAGCTCGCGCAGGGCGTCATCGGCACCGGCCACGAGCGGTGATTGCACCTCGATGCTGGCATGCTCCGAACGGAGAAGGTACCGGTTCGCGACGCGCAGGTCCTGGTCGCAGTCGATGTCGGCGACATTGATTCGCTCGCGGACATGGCGTGGTCCGGACGGTGTCGTCGGGAGCGCGGAGTCCACGACGCGCCAAGGGTCCATGACACCCGTGGCGCTCACGCGAGGAGGAGCTTTCCCTCGAGTCCCGGATCCGGGCACGAGACGTGGGCCAGCTCGAACTCTTCGCCCAGCCAGGCACCGATGTCCCTCGTGGCCGGGTTCCGCCCAACTTGGCGGACGATATTGACCATCAGCACGCGATCGCCTGGCACGAGCGGCTTGTGGCACTTGGCGCACTCGCTGGTCGCGGTCTTCTGATGTAGGGACGCCATCACGCCGCTCCTACCCAGAGTCTCTCGAGCGCCCTCTTGAGGGCTGTGAAGTCGCGTGCCGGCAATCCCTGCTCGTAGAGCGCTGTCAGTTCGTTCCACCGATCGACGTAGGGCCACCAAGCCGGATGGCGCGCGGCCACCTCCGCCAGTCGGGAGCGCCACTCGGGAAACGCCAGGAGCAGTAGGTAGCAGCGACTGAAGTCCGATGGGTCACGCGGGAGATCGACGCCGTCGGAAGCGAAGCTGCGCCCCACCAAGGCATTCCAGATCACACTCGACGACGCACTCGTGTCCCCATGCGCGAGCCAGTCCTCAGGCGAGTCGAACTTGAAGCGCCCGGGGCGTACTTCGGAAGGGACGCAGACGGCGTGGCTCTCCACATAGGCCCGCGCCGTCGCGATGAGCACCGGAATCTCGCAGGGCGTGAAGATGGAGTACGAGTCGCCGCAGTGCCCGCACTCGAGCTTGCTGCCAACCATCCGGACGTGACCATTCGGCATGTCAGACCTCCAACCGGGGTGGGAGTCCCTCCGCCCCGCTGGCGGGGTGAAGGGTCTTGCGGTGTACCGGCGACGGGCCGTGCTTCTTGAGCAGCGCCTTGTGCGCGGCGGTCGGACGGCCTCTGTGCTGGTCGAAGCGCCAGTTGGGGTACTGCGCGTGAAGCCCGACCATGTGCGCGTCGCAGTGGACCTTCGCCACGATCGACGCGGCGCTGATCTGCCAGACCTCCCGGTCGCCGTCTGCGATCGCCTGGACCGAGCAGGGAATACCCGCGGGGATCTCGACGCCCGCGTCGAGGAGGACCAGGTAGTCCGCGGGGGCCTCGCCCATCCCTTTCGCCACGAGTTCCTCGAGCACGCGGGACACCGCGAGCTTCGTGGTCTCGGCGAGGACCGAGCGCGTCGGCCGGGCGTCGATCTCCTTGACGCTCCGCTCGACGATCGCGAAGGCGACCGCGGCGTGGCGGATGGCCACGTCGAGGACCCCGCGCTCCACCGGGCTGGAGAACGACTTGGGGTCGGCGGCGGTGAGTCGCTTCTCGCCCCGGAGGCTCCGGTACCTCGCCTGGACCGCCGGCTGGCCGAAGCGGAAGGCGGCGGCCGCGACGACGAGCGGACCCGCCAGCGCGTCCCGTCCAGCCTCATCGACACCGATGACGATCTTCGGATCTCTCACGGGGCCTCCGACGCACCGGGCGGACAGGGCAGGAACACCCGGCGCGTCTTGCCGCCAGGCGCCCGCTCGAGCACGGTCACCCGGCGCTGACAACCCGGGCAGCGGACGCGCTGGCCCACGCCGCCCGCGAGCCGCCGGCCGCAACGGCACGCGATCACCCGCGTTCCCTTGGGCCGACCCACGCGCCTCGTCATGGCGTCACGAACCCCGACGCTGGCGGGAAGGACGCCTCCCCGATCATGAAGCGCACGGCGAGCACGACCGACAAGTTGTGCAGGTGGACGAGGCTCACGACGCTGCGGCCGGTCTCGAGCGCCGAGTACTGCGTCCGCGACAGCCGGAGCCTGTGCGCCAGCTGGAGCTGGGTCATCCCACGCGCGAGGCGGGCCGCACGCAGCTCGCGGAGAAAGCGCCTTTGCGGCTCGGGCAGGGTCACCTGCTCGTTTCTACCGGCGACCACGGCGCCTGTCAATTCGATTTAACTCAAGTTCGCATGATGACGTTGATACTTTTAACTAGGATCACATCGCAGCGCGGTCCGGACCGACTCATCCTTCTCGAAGGACGTGCGCTCCCAGGGAGACAGACGATGGAAGAGATCCGGATCGGCGACTTCTCGAGGCCCCTGGCCGACAGGCCCGTGGCCACCCAGGAGACGGCAGGCCCGTCGCCGACGCAGGCGCGGCTCGAGCAGGCGGAGAAACGCCTCGGCGCGCAGGCCGATGAGGCCGAGGCCAAGCTCGGCCCGCAGCTCTCCTACGAAGAGCGGCTGCGCGACGTCGGCGTCAGTCGGGAAGAGGCGGCGGAGATCGTGGACGCCGTGCTCCTGCGCGGCTTTCACGCCGAGGACATCCAACTCACCCCGCGGCTCAAGCTCAGGCTCCGCACCCGCCAGTACCGCGACACCCAGCGCGTGCAGAGCTACCTGGAAGTCGCCAGGCCCGTCTACGAGACGCACTACCAGGAAGCCGTCTCGCGCCACGCACTCGCCGCGTCGCTGGAGCGGCTGGGCAAGGACGGCTTCGCCTTCCCGGGGCGCGAGGCCACCGGCGAGCAGATCGAGGCCGAGTTCAAGACGCGCCTCGCCTTCGTCGACGGGCTGCCCGAGCCGACCCTTCGCCTCCTCCTGCACAAGCTGTGGAAGTTCGACCGCAAGATCTCGGTCGTGCTCGAGGAGGGCGCCATCGAAAATTTCTAGGCTTCCCGGGAGGCAACGCTCGCGCGGTCCTTTATGCCCGGGGTGTTCGGCTCGAGCCCATGGGCTCCGCGCAGGACCGGGTGATGCGGGAGATGATCTTCCGGGAGCGCCAGGAGAAAGTGGCTCAGATCCAGGCGATCGCCCGGATCGTGGCCCAGATTCTCGGCCTGGACGCCGAGCGTGTGTTCGGCGGCGTCGTCTCGGACTACGCGAGCGAGGTCTTCCAGGAGACCTACGACCCGGAGCTCCTGCGGCGGAAGATCGCCGCGATTCGCGTCGCGCAGACCCGCGTCCGGCAGCGCAAGGAGCACGACCTCAACCAGCTGACCCGGCTGGACAAGATGGGCGACTTCTACGACCGCGAGTTCGGCCGGGACGTTCGAGATCGCAAGGCGGCGCGGCCCCCATAGGCCCGCCACCAGCAGCCTACACTTCATGTTCAACGTGAATAGCCAGTAGAGGCCCGTGGCTCCCCCTCAAGACAGCGACGCCCTTCGGCAAATCCTATCGGGGATGTCCACGATGCAGATGCAGATGGGCCTCCTGCCGATCCCATCGCAGGCGCAGCCGCTGGGCGTTCCGTTCTCGGCGCCGCCTCCGCCGCCCATGGTCGTCCACCCGGGCGAGGCGGCACGGCAAGCCATGGAGCAGCAGCAGCGTCAGCTCCAGCACACCTTGCAGGCGGCGCAGATCACGCGGTACGTGCCGCCTCCCTCCACGCCCATCGGGGGCGTGGGCTCCGGCGCGGGCATGGCCGCGAGCCCGTTCGCCGCGGTCGGCGTGGGCGGCGACCCGGACCCTGTGCGCGCGTCCGCGCCTGTGTTCGCGGGGTACGGAGCCACCAGCCCCTGGACGGCACCGCGCCTGGGCAGCGCTCGCGTGCCGGGCTATCTGAACCCTCTCGCGCCGCAGCTGCCCAGTGCGCACTTCATGACCCCGGCCATGCAGAGTCTGCAGGTTCTCCAGGGATACCAGTCGCAACATGCCGCGGCGCTCGCGGCGGTCGCCCAGGGCGCGTTCTCGCTCGGCGGCACGGCGCTCGGCAGCGCGCTCGGCTCGGCCTTCGGGCCGCTCGGGACGATGGCCGGCGGCTGGCTGGGGGGCAAGATCGGCGGCGCGATGATGGGCGCGGCACCGGCGCTCGACGACTTCCAGCGCGGGCGCGAGCTCCAGAACGTGTCGTCCCCCTGGATGGTCGGAGGCCCGGCGCTCAATCCCTTCAACGGTCAGGGCCTGGAGCGCGGCGCCGCCCGCACCACCGCGGCGGGGCTGCGCAACCTGTGGCGTGACCGCGAGTTCGACAAGACCGGCTTCAACACTGCCGACGTGATGCGCCTTACCCAGCTCGCCTCGGACGAGGGTCTGCTGGCGACCGCACGACACCCCGACGACATCACGCGCAAGGTCAAGGACCTCGCCAAGGCGGTCAAGAACGTCATCGCCATCACCGGCGACCCCGATGTGCGGGACGCGATGGCGCAGCTCGGACAGCTGCGCAGCCTGGGCTTCCAGGGCCTCGCCAGCCAGATGGGCGCCGTCGCGAACCGCGCCGCGTTCGCGCGCATGGCTGGCGTCTCGCAGGCGGCCATGGACCAGACGTACGGCCTGCCTGGCGCCCAGGCGGGCCAGCAACTCGGCCTCGCCGGCGCCACCGGGTACAGCGCCGGCCTGGCCGGCGGCGGCTTCGCCAACGTCGCCACGTCTGCCGGTGCGCTGAGCGACCTCCAGCTCGCCCGCGCCGGGGGCAAGCAGGGCCTCGGGCGGACGAACGCCCTGTCAGCACTCGGCGCGATGAACCAGGACGTCTACCTGGCGGCCGCACTTCGCCGTGGCACGACCGGCGAGCTGGCGGTCGACGTCGACGCCTACCGGGCCGCACAGCGCCTGGACATCCGGGAGGTCGCGCAGCAAGGGGCCGAGAACCTGCGACACATCGGTCCCCGCGGCGTCTACGAGCTCTCCACCCGACGCCAGGAGTTCAAGGACCTACTCGCGCAGAAGCTGGGTCCGCACGAGCTGCAGCTGAACGCGCTCCGGCAGGCCAAGGCTTTGCAGCACACCGTCGGTCACGGCATGACGCTCGGCGCGGCCTTCCGCACCATGCTGCACTCCAGCGGCCAGTACGGAAGCCCCGAGGACGAGGAGGAAGCCGCGCGCTCCCTCGAGCTGCAGTACCAGAGCCCCGAGTTCTACGACGGCCTCACCCAGCAGCTCGGCGCCCGCCGGCGCGAGGCGGCCGACCGCGAGCGCGCGCGCCGTGACCAGTTCCGCACGCCCGGCGTGTGGTCGCGCACGAAGCGATCGGTGCGCGGCTTCTTCGGCGACCTCGGCGACGCCGGGGCCCAGCCCTTCGTCGACTTCGCCGAGCGCCTCGACCGGGTGGCCGAGGATCGCGCGCTCGCGAACCGCGGCGAGCGCGCCAGGCGCTGGGATCGCTCGCAGCTCATCCAGACGCCTCAAGACCGCGAGCTGGCCCTGAAGGCCCTGGAGAGCCGCGACTTCCAGCGGGCGTTTGGACAGAGTGGCGGCGATCCGTTCGCCGACCCGGGCTTCACCCTCGCCGGCACGCGCGCGGGCGCCAACGCCGGCGCGATGCTCGGCGCGCCCGGCAGCACGGCGGCCATGGGGATGGGTCTCGCCTACGACGTCGTCGGAGCACGGAACCGGAACCGCCTGGGCACGATGTTCGGCCTCTCGAACTACTCCGACGCGAACCGCGTCGTCGACATCGCCAGCCGGTCGTACGGCACCTCCTTCGGCTGGCACCCGTTCTCGTCGTTCGGCGACGTCGGCGAGGCGCGCGCCCGCGTGCAGAGCGTCATGGGGGCGGCCAGCGCCTACCGCCAGGGCCAGCAGATGACCGGCGCCACCGCGGTCTCCCTCATGGACAAGCTGAACCGGCAGGCCGAGGCCGGCGGCATCAGCCACTTCAACGCCGGCATGGTCCTCTCCGACGCCGCCCAGCGCCTGCGCGGCCTCGTGCCGAAGGCCCGCGCCGAGCTGTCCGCGGGCGCCGCGAGCGAGGACCTCTTCAAGCAGGCGTTCGTCGAGGCCATGGGCGCGCGCGGACACTCCGCCCAGGACGCGCTGCGCATCTACCACTCCTCGGGCAACAAGGAGCTCATCAGCGGCTACATGTCCCGCGACGTCATCGCCAGCGGCGATCGCAAGGCGATCGAGACGCTCGAGGTGTCGCGGGACGTGAAGGCGGCGATGGGAGCCATCCAGGGGCATGAGGGGCGCGCCGGCGTCCAGAAGCGTATCGAGCAGACGTACCGGGACGTGGGCCTTACCGGCATGAAGAAAGAGAGCCTCGAACGCACCAAGGAGATCATCAAGGCCAACGACCCGCGTGTCCTCGCCTATGCGGCCGCGGTGATGGCCGGGGACCACGACGCCCGCGCCGGGGTCGTGAAGGAGCGCATGCTCATGCGCTTCGGCAAGGACACCAAGGCCTTGCAGGAGTTCAAAGATCAGGCAGGCCTGGTGACCTCGGGCGCCTCGGACGACGTCAAGCGCGCCATGGTCCGCGTGCTCCATTCCGGTGGCCCCGGCACGCGCACCGAGGACCAGTTCGACCGCGCCCGGGCCAGCATAGGCGAGGGCATGGGGCTCCAGGCGGAGCAGACCGTGCTCGGTCGCCTGGCCGACGCCACCGGCGTCAAGGACCTCGCCGGCGCGCAGGACCCGATCGACGCCGTCAAGAACCTCTCCTCGAAGCAGGTCGCCGACATCCGCGACCCGAGTCTCAAGAAGGCGATCGAGGACGTTCGCGCTAGCAAGAAAGACGCCGATCACCGCTTCCGCGCCGCGATCGTCGCTGCAGGCGCCACGAGCGGCACCGAGATCTTCGGCGGCGAGAGCGGCACGGAGACGGATGACATCGATCGCCAGATGGCCGAGGTTGCCCGCGCCAAGGCAGAGACGGCCAAGAGTCAGAAGCCCGCCGACAAGACCCAGCTCCTGTTTGCCAGCGCAGTGGAACTGTTCGCCACGGCCGCGAAGGATCTGAAGGGCGTGACCGACAACCTGGTCCTCACCGGTGGCATGCCGGCCTACCAGGGCGAGCGCTGACGGAGCAGACGATGGCCCAAATCCCCGACGACGCCCGCATCGACATCCTGATCCCTACCGCCATCAACGTCGTGCTGATGGTGAACGACAACATTGTCACCAACCTCCGGCGTGGCCAGGCCGCGGATCTCGCGCTGCCGAGCCTCTACAAGCGCGCCTACCTGATCGTGAACGAGACCGACGAGGTCGCCGTCGTCCGGAAGGAGCAGGAGTAGCTCGTGCCCGATCCCCTCTACGGCGACCGCTTCGATGAGAACGACGCGGGCGACTACAACCGGCACCAGCACGGCGTCTTTGGCCTCCACCCGCTCTCGACGCCCAAGTACGCCAAGAACGAGGGCCTGCGAGACAACGAGTTCAAGGAAACGCTGGCGCGCATGTACCTGTCGTTGGCCGGCGTCAGCGACCAGGCGAAGCAGGCCTACCTGCGCAGCCTGCCCGGCGACGCGCGCGTCCAGGCCCTGGCGCGGGTCCTCGTGGGCGCCGGGCAGCGCGTCCAGACGGGCTTCGTCGACTTCCTCCTCCAGCAGGTCAACGAGACCTTCACCGAGGTGCTCCAGGTCGACAAGGTCCTCGGCGACAACTACGTCGCGTTCTACTTCGGGCAGGAGCCGCCGGTCTTCCAGTACTCGGGCGCTCTCATCAACTCGCAGCAGGACGACCAGCGCACCGGCTTTGCGTTGGCATACCAGCACCTCCTACGTGGCTCGCAGCTCGCACGGCGCGGCGCACTCCTGCGGCTCCGCTACGACTCCGTGCTCGTCTCGGGGACGCTCACCCAGAGCACGCAGGTCCTGAACGCCGAGAACGAGCTCGCGGTCCCGTTCTCCTTCAGCTTGCTCGTCAAGGAGTACGTCGTGCTCCAGCCGCCCAGGTTCCAGCGGCAGAGCGCCGCCGACTACGTGAAGCTCGAGACCGAGTTCGCCCCCGGGCAGCTCCTGCGCGGCGTCGGCGTGGCGCAGGACGTGCGCGTGCGCTCGACCATGGTCACGCCGGACCAGCTCGCCGAGGAGTCCTCGGCCGGGCAGGAGGAACGGTTCCAGGTCGATCCGCCGAGCGCCTCCCCGCTCGAGGGCCTCAGCACCAAGGCCGCCGAAGAGCCGCTGCTCACGGCGGACGACCTGAACCGACGCGGCCTGCTCGAGCCCGCCGTCCCACCGGCGACTCTGCCCGACGTCACGCGCAACATCGGGAACAAGATCTGATGGCCTCGACACTCCAGGACGCGACCTGCGCCCTCCGGAGGGCTCGGACGCTACCGCTGGTCCGTGGTCGGATGGCGACGGCGACGGCGACCGAGGAACCATCGCCGCCCAGCGTGCCGCGGGCGGCCCTCGTTCAGCCCGAGGACCGGGACCGGGATGTGGCTCCCGACGCCACCATCGTGCTCGACGTCATCGAGGGGCTTGGCTTCCGCGTCGAGACTGCGACCGTCACCATCACGGTGAACGACCGGATCGTCTGGGAGCAAGGTGGCCCGCGGCTCGGCTGGAGCGGCGCGGCCGCCCCCAGGGCTCCGGGTGTGATCCGGTACACGCTCTTCCCATCGCCGGGATTTGCCTATGGCAGCAGCGTCGCCGTGCGGACGTCCTTCGCGTACGGGGTCCGCCTGGTCCGTGACCCGGTCCGGGATACCGCCGCCGCCGTCGACGCCCACGTGGTGGAACGGACCCTCGCGCGCATGCCCACCGAGGCCGTTCTGGCCGCGGACGCCGCGACACTGGCCCAGGACCTGGCGCGTGTGCCCATGGACACAGGCGTCCCCGAGGATGCCATCACCCTTGAGCTCCAGTCGGAGCGTCGCTTCGCCGACGACGCAAGCGTGGCGGACGCCGTGCGGGTGCACCCGAGCTGGGAGCGCCTTCGCGACATGCCCGAGGCCCGACGGGGCCACGCGCTCCACCTCCTCACGGTCGGGCCGAACGCCGGCAAGGTCCTACTCGTTGGCGGGAGCACGACGCAGTTCCCGAGTGGACAACCGTTCGCCATCACCACCTTGCCACGCCCGGACGAAAACCTCTGCTACCTCTACGATCCAGCGACCGACTTCTGGACTTCCGCGGCGCCGCTGCTCGAGGCCCGCCTCAACTTCGCGTCGTGCCACCTCGCCGACGGGCGCCTCCTCCTGGCGGGTGGGACCACGCCCTTCTCGTTCTCGGGGCGCACCACCGCGTGCGAGATCTACGACCCGCACACGGACACCTGGACCGCGACCGGGTCCCTGGCCAAACCCCGGGCGCTGCACACGCTCACCCTGCTCGACAACGGCACCGTACTGGCGGCGGGTGGCGCGTTCACGGGGGCGCCGGTCGACAACCAGTCCGAGATCTTCGACCCTGCGCTCGACCTCTGGGTCAGCACGGCCTTCATGCCCTTCCTCGGTGGAACCGCGACCGACCGCTGGAGCCACGAGGCGGTCCTACTGGACGGCGGCGACGTGCTCCTCGTCTCGGGCGTCGAGAGCGCCGGGGTCCCGCTGGCCCACGGACGCGTGATGCGCTACGCGACGGCGACGGACACCTGGTCGTACGCCGCACCGATGCCCGTCCCGGTCCGGGACGTCGGCGTCGCCAAGCTGCCCTCGGGCAGGGTGCTCGTCTTCGGCGGGGTGGCCACGGTGGTCGACGACTTCGTCAACCTCACGCAGATCCACGACCCGGTCGCGGACGCCTGGACCATGGGCGCGCCCATCGCGGCCGCGTGCGGCAGCCCGCGCACGATGGTGCTCGCCGATGGCCGGGTCCTCCATGGCGAGGGATCGCAGGCGCTCGCAGTCACCGCGTTCGCCTCGGAGCTCTACTCGGAACCGCTGGACACCTGGACCCGCCGCTCCGACGGCCTCCTCGCCGGCTACGCCGGCGACGGCAACCGCTTGGGGCGAAACATCGTGCGGCTCGCCGATGGGACCGTCCTGGCCACGGCGCAGGGCGACGCGACCGTCGAGAAGTTCACGCCGTGAAGGAGCCCATGCCGACCGTCGTCCACGAGTTCTCGTTCTCCATCAGGCCCAACCCCACGTGCTGGACCGGGGCACACAGTGCCTTCGAGCGCGAGCTCATGCGACCGCTGCCACAGACCGCGCTGGAAGCCTTGCGAGTGCGGGTCTTCGCCGTGGTCACCACGAGCCGTGCGCCGGCCCCGTCGGCGCGCGCGATCGTGCAGATGGCGTTCGAGACCGAGATCCGCGCCGCGCTCACCAAGCTCATCAAGGTCGCCCCAGACGTCATGGCGGCCCAGGTCTGCGAGCGGAGGAGCTACCTCGACGTTGACACGGACCTGCACGCGTATGCGTTTCTGCTCGAGCCCGCGCTCGGAGCGCTCGGCGCCGGCGTCCCGGCCGGGTATGTGGGTCTCGTGCGCCGCTACCTCGGCAGCCGCTACGCCCGCTACCGCGTGGGTGCGACGTGCGCCCTCCTGTGCCTCGCGGCGGCCACGTCCTTCCCCGACACCGGGACGAGCCCATGACCGACGCCGGCGGAGCAGCCTTCACCAACAACGCGGCGCACACGGCCGCGTTCATCGTCTACATCAACGGGATCGAGGTGCCCTGCAAGAGCGTCTCGCTCCGCTACGGGGTCTGGCAGGTCCCCGAGATGCAGCTTGAGATGGTCGCCGACCCGGTCCTCACCCGGCTCGGCTTCGAGGATCGCGTCCAGGTCGTCGTCTTCTACCTCGACGACACCGGCGTCGGCGCGAACGTGCCGCCGGAGTTCCGCCTTTTCGGAGAAGGCGAGATCACCGGCTGGGCCTACCAGACCACGCCCTCAGGGCGCTCCATCGTCTTCACCTGCGTGAACCAGTTCGCGATCTTCACCCAGCTCTTCGTACAGTTTCTCACCAGTCTTGACGACATGATCGGCCACGCCACGCACCCCGGCGCCGGCACCTACGAGGTCG
>Ga0209515_10006420_pt1 | contig 14660 bp, 11 predicted proteins | sample Subgroupgradi54m_FD_187454 | JGI IMG/M metagenome (GOLD analysis project Ga0209515, IMG submission 187454) | Subsurface groundwater microbial communities from S. Glens Falls, New York, USA - GMW60B uncontaminated upgradient, 5.4 m (SPAdes)... ...
TCCAAGAGTCTGCCGGGGTGTCTTTTGACACCCGTTTGGACTGATCTATACAGTCCAAACCCTCTTGGGTACCTCTCCGTGTTATATTGTTCCGCTCTGCTGCACCAGAAAAGCTGATCCAAGAGAACGCGCAGATCCTAACAAGCGATCTCTTATCGTGCAATGCCATTGACCTTGAGGCATAATTATGATGGATTATTCCACCGTATCGCGCTGGACCCACGATACGTCAACCGGGATAAAGTCATCCCAAGGAGGTCCGCTATGAAAACCGAAGCTAAGAGAGGGCCCTCAGGCCTTCAATGGTGGGCATTCGTCATGCTCACCATCGTCAGTACCATTCTTGGAGGGTGTGGCGTAGCAACACAAGCGACGCGTCACACCATCCAAAGCGCTGTTCAAGCGCATCAATCACCGCAGGAGCGAGAAATCGCCTACTTGCAACAAATCGCTGATGCCGAAGCTCAGTCACGACGATTCGTAGAAGCGCAGCGGAGAGAGGCCGTTCGTGAACGAGAAGCTGCGGTGGTCGAAGTGGAGAGACTCCATCTCGAGCTTTCGATGCGTCCTCCGGCTCCGACAAGCGCCGATATTCTCGCTCGTCTGGACGATCAAGCCGCACATGCAGCGGGCGTTCCTTCACAACGAGCACGGGTTGTCGAAAGACCTCCGATGCGACGCGCAGTCGCTCGTCAGATTCCCGTTCCCCATGTTCAACCCGTAGTCCGGCGCGAGCCCGAACACGAACCGGCGAGACCTTTGCTGGACTTTTCCTGTTCCGCTCCCACCGCATACGGTCATGGATGGAGCGCCTTTTGCTCTGCAACGGGAAGCAATATCGTTGAACGCATGAGCCGTGCGGCACGAGCCTTTGCAGGAATGACGACGGTCAGCCTCGAGGCACTCGCTCCTCGACTCAACCGTGTGCGCATCGGCCTCGCGGCACTCATGGCGGCGAACGTATCGAATCGCGTAAATGGATCGCCTTTCATCCTCGCATGTCGAAAGACTACGATCGATCGAAGGCATCCGTACTTTGTACAGCGATTCGGTAAGCGTCATCATCTCTCCGATGTCACCTTCGCCACCTTTCGGAACGATACACAATCCGTGTGTGGCACGAACAGGACGACGATCTGGGCGGTATCTGGAGCACGGATTCGCATTCCATTTGGTCGTGCACGGCCGGAGCTGATGAGCCAAGCACACATTGGTTCGCTCGCTCGGCGCGCGTAACGAACCAAGACTTTCAAAAGATCCAATCATCTACATGGATCTTGGCCGCAAGGCGAACGTTGACTTCGGTCAACAAAAGATGAACTATTGCACATTTTACCCAAATTCATGGGTTTCCAAAAGACGCCGGGTACATAGCCGGGGCCGCGTAGAGGCCTAAAACCTACAAACGCACTTTTCTCTCGCCCGCTTTGATGTTGCGCAACATCAAAGCGGGTTTTTGCTTTTAAACAAAACGACCGTCTCTGAAGGAGAGAGACGGTCGGGGATGGAGAGAAGATTCACGCGCTGCCCCACGAAGGACGTGCGTGTTTGAAAGGAGCAATGGACACCCACATCATCAGGGTCCAGTTTGTATGCTTCGTCATTTTTCTCATCCGGCTGCTCACTGAAAGAAAGTGAAGGGCCGCTTCGAGAGGTGTTCTGGGCAAAGGATCTTCTCGCAGAAATGTCTTTCCTGTGAGCATGAGTTCACATTGTGCCATCGCAGCGCTCATCACGAGCAAATCCCATGGAGGGAACAAGACCACTTCTAGGTGCGCTGCCTCCGTTTGTCGTGCAAGTAACCCTAGGCAGGTTCCTCGTAGCCGTGGATCGGTCGCCCGAGCGAGTTGCTCAACCACTTGCTGCAAGAACTCAAGACGCGTCACGCGAGCCCTCGTTTTTGTGCACCAAAGAATGCGACAGCTTCTCTTCTTTCAGGGATCTCGGCCTTTTCAAGAGCATGACGCAGATGAGAAACATCGAGATCGTGACCGTACAAAGATTGAGCCAACGTCCCCTTCAACCGGTCAAAGTAGAGAGCGTTTTTGGCATTTCGCGTCAAGGCTTCAAGAAGAATGGGGCGAAGAGTCGCCTCTTCCATAATCGCGTTAAAGCACAGATAGAAGTGCACAAACGCCTCTTGCATCGCTTTAGCCTCCTCATCATCATCAGCTCGTTCGAGAGAACGTTCTTCGATGTCTTCCTCTTCTTGACCTTGATCAAGGAGTTTGTGCAGAAAGATGCTCAATACCATCTTCACGGTAAGTCCCGTACCCGCCTTCCGATGCGTCGCCTCGCGCCACAGGAGAATCAACGTCCGAGCAACATCACCTCCTTTAGGCAATTCGCTCGTGAGAAGACCAACGACGACAAAGCCCGTCGTCCGTCGGATCAGGTCCGCTGCCTCGATAAACGCAAGCCGAATAACCGCAAAATCCACCTCCAAATCAAGATTGTACTGCACCTCGAGACTTTCAATCGTTTGTCCGATAAGAGATCGAGTTTCGATACTCATCATCTGACGAACACAGGCCGCAAAAGATCTCAAAAACATCCGCACGTTCATGAGCCCACCTTTCTCTCTTTCGAGTAGCCTATCTTTAGCAAAGACTTGTGTTTTATGCAACTTTTAAGGGTAAGCCCTGTTGATGGCGCCTCGAACTAACTCTGGTACATGGTCTCCGACGTGTAACCCATATCCCTCTGCCTGTCCCGCAAGAATCTCAAGAACCTGATCGCCCGGAGCACGCGGTGTGTACCTAGCGATTGCTTCATCCCCTTTTGGCGCTGGTAAACGGACCATGTCCACGATCCTATCTCCATCCAACCAGATAATATCTAGGTCAACGTACATTCTTGGCATCCAAAAAGTGTACGGCGCTTTTTCTGGAAACGTAAATAACATCCCATGATTAGGTTCGAGGCTAGAGCGATCACTCAACCCCTGGGTTTGTTTGGCGGGTGTATCCGCCAGCTCGATCCACAGTCGATGCCCGTGGATGCTTATCTCTTTTAAGGTCGTCTCTTGTGCATGCGCACGCCAGAGCCCTGTCATGGACCAGAGTCCGATCACACACGTTAACACACAGAGTATGGCACACAGCCGTTTTTTCCATCGATGGGAAAGCGTTTTTTGTGTGGATGCTCCAAAAGAGGCAAAAAGTGTCAGGCAGATGAGTCCCGTCATCAAGATGGTTTTTCCTCGTGTTTGCAACCCCAAGGCAATAAAACCAAACAAGAGAGATGTCATCCAAAAAAGACCGGCGATCTGTTGTTGCGAGAACCCAAGACGAAGAAACCGAAAGTGCAGATGCGATCCGTCGCCCTCAAAAGGCGATCGCCTCGCACGAAGTCGCAGGAACACAACCAACAGGAAGTCCACCAAAGGAATCCCAAGCACCATGAAGGCCGTGGCCACCTTTGCTCCAGAGACGATCGCGAGAAATCCAAGAGCAAAACCGGCGAGGGTGCTTCCAGATTCTCCCAAAAATTGTCGAGCTGGGTGAATATTCGAAGGCAAAAATCCAGCAAAAGCCCCAAAGATAATCCATGCCAATATCACGATGGTTGGTTGAAAAAACAACGGACTTGAAGCCAGCAAAAGGATCAACCCAGCACCAACCATCGTGTGACCTGTTACCAAGCTATCGATCCCATCCATCGTCTTAGTGGCATACGTCACGGCGAGCAACCAACTTAACGTGAGCATGTCGGCAGGCAATACCAACGAGAACGTTCGCCCAAGCACCTGCCAAGATTCGCGCCAGCCATCCAAACGCCATATCCCTGGCCCATGTAAACTGGATATCTCAAGAATGCTTGTCCCTGTAGCCACGACAAGAAGCGCCGCACAGATAGGAAAGAGAATTTGGAGAGAGGGCGGCAAGCGATAACAATCGTCCAACATCCCCCCAAAGAGCAACACGAGGATCGCCAGAATAAACCCCATCAACCTCAAAAAAAGCGGACCGTCCGATGGGAGCACGTGTAACCACACACCGATCAAAATCCCCACGATGATTGCCGCCCCTATCCCCACTCCCCCCAAAAGAGGGGTCGCTTTTGTGTGGATCGTGCGTCCTCCACGCACTTCGTCGATAGCAGATACCCGTGCGGCAAACATGCGTGTTCCACACGACCCAAAAAAGGAAATGCACGCCGCGAAAAAACCAAAAAACATACTTACTTTGTGAGAAACGTCCCTGATTCAATCGTGAGGGTGAGGTCCGCCTCCACGACCATCGTGTCTCGACGATGGATGGTTTTACGTAACAAAACCTCGGCAACAGCATTCTCAATACGATCTTGCATCACACGACGCAGCGCACGTGCGCCATACATCGGATCAAACGCTTCTTTTGCGAGAGCCTCCAGAGCTCCTTGACGTACAGAAAAGCCAAACCCTTTTTCCGCAAGTCTTTCACCTATTTTTCTCAAGAATAGATCAGCAATTTTGCGTATATCACTCTCTGTCAAAGACGCGAATGTGATCACCCCATCAAATCGATTGAGAAACTCTGGACGAAACGTGTCTCTAAGCTGTGCCCCGACATTGCTGGTCGCGATCAGCACCGCATTCGTAAAATCGATCGTACGGCCTATGCCGTCTGTCAACCGTCCATCGTCCATCACCTGGAGAAACAACGTTAAAATATCTGGATGCGCTTTTTCTAGTTCATCAAGCAGAACAATGGTGAATGGCTGTGTACGGACCGCCTCCGTGAACAATCCCCCTCGCGCATCCCCCGGGATACCAATCACACGTGCCACAGAAGAAGGGTCCTGATATTCCGACATGTCGAGACGTACCATCGCCGTTTCTTGTCCAAAATATTCACGAGCAAGCGCTTTTGCGAGCTCTGTTTTTCCCACCCCTGTAGGGCCAAGAAACAGGAAGTTTGCGATGGGGCGTTTGTGCTCACGCACGTCTGCGCGCGCTCGACGCATCGCTTGAGCTACGGCGGCAACCGCCTCCTCTTGACCGATCACATGGCGATGCAGACGTTCTTCAAGATGCAAGAGCTTCTCCGATTCGTCTTCTGATATCGCTTCCACAGGCACGTTGGTTTTTGATTGGATAATCCTCGCGACATCTTCTGCAGAAACAAGCACGTGCTCACCACGCTCGTTACGTGTCAACACGGCCGCTTCACGCAAAAGCTCGAGCGCTGCTTCGGGCATACATCGATCATGTAGATATCGAACACCGAGTTTCAGAGCTTGATCAAGAGCGGCATAGGAAAAGAATACCCGCGTTTCGTATTCAATGAACCCGCTTTTTGCCATTAATACTTCAAGAATCTCGTTTTCATCCAAGGGAGATACCGAGACACGCCGAAGCGTCTTCCCGAGAGAACGACGCTCGAGATGCCCTGTCCACGCCTCGGGTGTCGTCGTCGCGATCACGAAAAAATCTCCGGTCTCCACCTCTCTTGAGAGAGCCTCCGCCGCATCCATGAGACCGGAACCACCTCCTCCTACGAGCACCTCTATTCCCTCCAATACCAACACAATATTACCACTCATCGTCGCTTCGTGAAGGATCCCGAGGAATCGCTCAAGCACCTTGCCAGATTCCCCCGCAGATAAAAGAGTTGGAAGATGGACAGAAACCAATCGATGATCAAAGAGCGCCGCCGGAACGGCTTCTTCAACCATGCGACGAGCGAGGGCTTCGACGATAGAGGTTTTTCCCGTACCAGGTTCTCCAATGAGCACGACACCCGGGCGACCGCTTTCCATGATACGGAGAACCTCTCCTAGCTCTTTTTGGCGTCCAACCACAGGGACAAGATATCCGTTGCGTGCGGCAAGAGTGATGTCCTCACTGTACTGATCGAGTAAAGGGGTTTGACGAGCGGTCATCAAACGGTTCATGCGCGTCGATGGTCGAAGCTGTGCGAGAGACACAAAACGATCGTGCTCTTCGCGCAACCGTTCTTGGACTCGCACCCACTCCCCTACTCGGACCACATGCTCAACAGGAAATCCAACCGTATCAAACAAGATCTGCAGACGTTCATCAACCAAAAATGCTTGCAGGAAAAGTTCAGCCACCCCTATGTGCTTGCGTCGATCACGAAGAGCCATGAGATACGCGGAGAGAAAAACAGTTTTTGTGTTTGCAGAAACCACCGTAGGTACTCCACTGCGCCCTTCCCGAAGAAGGGAGACGAGTCCTTCTTTCACCCTATCGATCGGCACCCCTAATCGCGTGACAAAAATACCCCCGACCGAACTCGAGAGAGCCGCGGCGAAAATATGAACAGGGTCAAGCTCGGCACGACGTGTTTCACAAGCAAGATGATACGCTTCCTCAAGCAACGCCCATGCCGCTTGATGCATGTAGAGAGAGACGTCAATCACCGTTTGTGCGTTTGGCGAACGAATATGTTCTAACGATGCCCAGGTCGGAAGAATAGCCGCACGCTGACGAAACGCTTGCGTGTGAAAGATAAAAAAACAAACGCCCATACAACCCAGCCACCAAAACAGCATAGAAAAGTGCCCTGCGATCCAGAGAGAAGGGTGCGTGAGGGCCAAAGGATCCCCCTTAAAAGCCCAGTACCATCCCCAGATCGTAAAACAGACCAGAATCATCCCCATCAGTGCCAGACCGACAAGCTGATGAATAAACTTACGACCTTGTCGCAGCGTAAAATAGAAGGGATCTAGGATGGGCCGCCAGATCAAAACTCCCCCCTCACTCTCATAAAAAACACCCGCCCCCTTACACGCTCGACATCGTAAAGACGCTCGAGGATCCGCAAGACAATCACGACAAATTTGCACGGTAGAAGAGGGATCAGGCATAGGGCTCATGAAAACCATGATGACGCTTCTCCCAGACTTGATAGATTTAAAAGGAGAGCGATCACACAGCCAATCGGAGCTACGCACCATAGAAGCGTAATCAAGACACAAAAGAGCGCTTCTATCGTGAATGCCGACAGACGCGCCAAAATCACCGCCGCCCGCACAACAAGGCTTATGAGCCTTCCTACCCAATCGTATGCGCCGTACATGGGAACAAAAAAGTTTCGTATCCACAAACCCATCGCGTACTCTCGCCATCGACGATGCAACAAGACCCTTCCCCATCGAATCACACCCACAAGTCCTTCGCCGTACCACCAGAAAGGAAACCAAAAAAAACTGCCTAAAACATCCGAGAAAAACACCTTCGTGAGGGCACGTACACGTGAGGCCATAAATACCTGACGAGTATATCACAATAACCCCCCTATCTCGTCACGCTCAAATAGGGGTGTCTATCAAAAACCAGAACGATCTTCTAGGTAGTGCACATTCGTGAGAGGCACGTACCCCATTCCAGCCACGCGCCCTTGCAATGCATGAATGGAAGTGAGTTCGGTCGCCTTATAATCGAGCGCGCTTACTGTGTCTTGCAAACGATCCACCTTTCGTTCTAGTTGCCGAAGCTCAAAACTCTTTCCCGCGGATTCATTTACTTGATAGATATATACACCGAGGGCAGTGACCACCAGTCCGATCATCAGCGCAAGCCAGGTTCCACGATCCACATCCGCAAGACGACGCGCCATAGGAACAGGAAGCCCAAGGTGTTCATGAGGGCGTTTGAGAGAAATCGCAAAGGGGCGTGGCATATATCTGATCGAATCTACGAACCGTTTTTGATCGCAGAACGCAACTTTGCGCTGCGCGCCCGAGGATTTGAAGCTCTCTCCGCCAGAGAAGGGACAAGAGGTCTCTTTTGCAGAGCTCGCCACCCCGAATCCTGAAAGGCAAGCTTCACGATACGATCCTCCAAAGAATGGAAGGTGATGACCGCAAGGCGACCCCCTGGACAAAGCATCGTTTGTGCACCAAAAAGCGCTTCTTTTAGCGCCTGAACTTCATCGTTTACCGCAATGCGCAAAGCCTGAAACGTGCGCGTCGCCGGATGAATACGGCCTTTTTCATATCCTCCTGGCACGGCATCTTTTATGATATTGACGAGATCTCGTGCGTGCGTAATCCGACGATGATGACGAGCAGAGACCATCGCCTCGGCGATCTTGCCGGCATATCGCTCTTCTCCAAACACAAGAAGCATCTGACGCAGCTCGCCTCTCGGCCAGGTATTCAAAATAATTTCCGCGGTGAGACCATCATCATTAGCTCGAGTTCCAAGCCGCATATCGAGCGGCCCATCTACCTGAAAAGAGATCCCTTTTGTCGGATCTGCAAGCAAGTCAGAGGAAAGGCCGAGATCCAACAAGACGCCGTCTACATGATCCACCTGATGCGTCTTAAGCGCCTGTTCTAGATGACGAAAGTTCTCCTCGATCCCTTGCCAGCGTCCACCATAAGAACCGAGTGAGGTGCGGGCACGGGTAAGAGCGTCTTTATCTACATCAAAAGAGATCACGCGACCGTTTGGAGCAGATCTCTCAAGAAGAGTCCGTGTGTGCGTCGCCCCTCCGAGCGTACCATCTACATAAACCCTTCCAGGTTGCACATCAAGAGCAAGCATAGCCTCCTCGAGCATGACAGCTGTATGGATAGAATGTTGCATAGCAAGATTCCTCATCTTTTCGATAGGAATGGTACGTTTTTTAACCTTATCATACAAATAATCACGTCGTGTGGATAAACGGGGCCCGCGCACGCAACACACGGTGATAGGAAATGGCAAACCTATGTGCTTCATCTCGTACCTGTTCCAATACGCGATGATGCTGCTTGCAGGTTTCACATAACGCATGATCGGCGGCGGTAAACACAAGATCGTTACGCGTACGTTCCGGGCCTTTTGCAATGCCCACAATAGGAATGGAAAAACCAAGTTCTCCCTGCACCACCGCTTCGGCGGCACGCACCTGTGGCACACCGCCATCAATCATGAGGAGACGCGGCCTTCCCCACTCTAGGTGAGAAAACCTTCGACGAAGCACCTCTTGCAAACAGGCGGTGTCATTTACCCCTTCCACCGTTTTTATGCGAAACTTTCGATATTCCCCTTTTTTGGGTGCTCCATGCTCAAATACCACCATCGATGCAACGGTTGAGGTCCCAGAAATATGAGAAATATCATACCCCTCAATACGACCGAACATCAGCCCATCACCCACCTCTTGGCTTTCATCCTCTTTTGACAACATCGCCACATCCTGGATGTGTTCGAGGGCACGAACGCGATTTCGCCACAACGTCGCCTCTTCGAACCGCTTTTCTCGAGCGGCGGATTGCATGTTGCGACGATACGCCTTCACAATTGCCTCTTTTTTTCCTTCAAATACGCGGATGAGATCACGGATGATCTTTCGATACGCTTGCGTGGTGATTGCTTCGACACACACTCCCGGACATTGATGGAGATGCACATAAAAACAGGCTCGCTTTTTACCAGGCGTGCACGTCGACCAAGGGATACTTTTACGAATGAGCTCAAGCGCCACTCGAAGGGAGTGCGACGAAGTGTATGGCCCAAAGAGATGAGTGTATTTCAGCCCTGTGGATGTGTGTGTTTCGCGTATGGACACCACTCCACCCTGGTTTTTTTCTTTGCCGATACGTTGCATCTTTTCTTCCCCTCCGACAATCGTTCGTCCTTCTCCTAGCCTGTTTCCTCGCACGAGAATTGGACGAGGATACCGTTCATCCGTGATCGCAAGATATAAAAAACTCTTGTCGTCTTTTTGATCCGTGTTGTACGTTGGCCAATACAACTTGATCATATTTGCTTCGAGGATGAGTGCCTCGAGCGCTGTAGGTGTCTCGATGTAATCGATCTCCCTCACAAGATGGGTCATCTCTTCGATAAGGTTGTTGTGCGGCCGTTCAAAATGCTGTCGCACTCGACGCGTGAGCGAAGCGGCTTTTCCCACATACAAAATCGTTCCATGAACATCCTTCATGAGATAGACCCCTGGAGTGTCAGGAAGACTCTGGTTTTTGATGTTAATCGAGGATGGGATCATACCCTAGTCCCTCCCGCCTTTTCCTCTCTTCAACGCCTCTTTCAGATAGCGCGCTGTAAAACTTTTTGGATGTTTTGCAACATCTTCGGGTGTTCCTTGCGCCACAATCGTCCCACCCTTGTCCCCTCCTTCTGGGCCCATATCGATGATCCAGTCCGCGTTCTTGATCACATCCAAATTGTGTTCGATCACCACGACCGTGTTGCCGCGGGCGACCAACCGATGTAGCACGTCCATCAGCTTACGAATATCGTCGAAATGTAGGCCCGTTGTTGGTTCATCAAGTAAGTAGAATGTGCGGCCCGTATCACGACGCGCAAGCTCTGTGGCGAGCTTTACCCGTTGTGCCTCTCCCCCAGAAAGCGTAGTCGCAGATTGACCCAGCCGAAGATATCCAAGCCCGACCTCTTCTAGAATCCTGGTTTTATCATGGATCATCGGCAGATCTCGAAAAAATATATTTGCAACCTCGACCGTCATCTCGAGCACGTCTGCGATGTTTTTATCCCGATATTTGACTTCGAGCGTCTCGCGATTAAACCGTCGACCTTTGCATACATCGCAAGGAACATACACCGTCGGCAAAAAGTGCATCTCAATCGCGAGTTGACCGTTACCTTCACAGTGCTCACAACGTCCTCCTGCAACGTTAAAAGAGAATCGACCAACCTTGTATCCACGTGCCCGCGCTTCACCGGTCAACGAAAAAAGTTCACGTACGTGGTTCCAAATTCCTGTGTAGGTGGCTGGATTTGACCGCGGTGTTCGCCCGATCGCTGATTGATCGACATCCACCACCTTGTCAAGCCAATCGATCCCTTCGACGGACGTATGTGCACCAGGCTTGGCCATTGATCCATTCAACTTTTGTGCAAGAGCACGATACAGAACGTCGATCATAAGCGTGGATTTTCCGGAGCCGGATACTCCTGTTACACACACAAAACGCCGCAACGGAATGTTGACAGTGACACTGCGTAAGTTGTTTTCTTTTGCTTTGACGATCGTGAGGCATTCCTTGGCTTCGGGCCGACGCTTGCTCGGATACGGAATCGTTTTATCCCCACGTAGATACGCACAGGTCAAGCTTTTTTCATCCTTTAGGATCATTGGCATTGTACCGGCCGCCACCACATGTCCTCCGTGCACCCCTGCACCAGGGCCAATATCGACAAGATAATCAGACGCCGCGATCGTGTCTTCATCATGCTCAACCACGATAATCGTATTCCCCAAATCTCGAAGGGTGTGGAGCGTTTGCACGAGCCTCGCGTTGTCTCGTTGATGCAGACCAATGGTTGGTTCATCCAAAATATAGAGCGTACCCACAAGACGCGATCCAATCTGTGATGCAAGACGAATACGCTGCGCCTCCCCACCAGAAAGCGTGCCGGCTGTACGATTAAGAGTGAGATACTCAAGGCCGACATCGAGCAAAAAAGAAAGTCGACCGATGATTTCACGCAAGATGGGCTCGGCGATCTTTGTCTGCGTTGTATCAAGACTAAGGCCTACAAAAAAATCTGCCGCAGCATTGATAGGCAAGGAAGCAACATCGACGATGTTTTTATCGGTAATCTGGACATGCAACGCCTCTGTACGCAAACGCTTGCCATGACATGCTTCACAGATCTCATCGGAAAAAATTGCTTTTACCCCAAGTCCATTACACATGGAACACGCTCCGTACGGTGAGTTGAAAGAAAAAAGCCGTGGCTCAATATCCGGAAACGCAAACCCATCGTCCGGGCAAGAAAACCGCGCAGACATCAGACGCTCGGATCCATCATCAAAGATGATATTTACCGTCGCCTCTGCTCGATCAAGAGCAGCTTCAATAGCTTCGGCAAGCCTTGAACGAAGAGAGGTGTTCCCTTCAAGCGGCCATCCAATAGGGACACGATCGACCACGAGCTCGATGGTGTGCTGGGCATACCGCTTCATAGCCACCTGTGTTCGTAAACTGTGTAGCTTCCCATCAACTCTGACCTCCAAAAACCCCGCTTCATAAAAATCTTGAAGGAGTTGATGATACTCTCCTTTTCGGCCACGTACGACAGGAGCAAGGATGATAAGCTGATCTTTGGATCCAACTCCTTTCGCTCCCTTTGTTTGCCCCTCTCCCTCATGAATCGCCTGTGTTTGCCTCATGACCGTATCCACCATTTCGTCGATCGTCATCTTGCGAATAGGCTTGTTGCATACCGGACAATGTGGACTACCGACTCGTGCAAAGAGCACACGAAGATAATCGTAAATCTCTGTGATGGTCGCAACCGTTGAACGCGGATTGGCCGAATGCGCCTTCTGATCGATCGAGATTGCGGGAGAAAGCCCTTCAATTTCATCGACATCTGGTTTATCCATCTGCCCCAAAAACTGCCGCGCATACGACGACAAAGATTCCACATATCGACGCTGTCCTTCCGCAAAAATCGTATCAAACGCAAGCGAGGACTTGCCAGAACCACTCAACCCCGTAAAGACGATCATCTTGTTACGAGGAAGTTCGAGAGAAATGTTTTTGAGGTTGTGCTCACGCGCTCCGCGAATAATGATTTTATCTTGCATACACTGTGTTCTTTTTCTGTTCTAGAATAGCGGAAACACTCGCCGTTGTCGAGCCCTAGACCAGGACTATTCGCTCTACGTCTGTCTGGACTTGCTTCGTTTAGCTCCTTTCCGCTACACTTCGGGGCGTCGAAAGAATCGATATGGAGAGGTCGCATAGTGGCCTAGTGCACACGCTTGGAAAGCGTGCATACCGCAAGGTATCGAGAGTTCGAATCTCTCCCTCTCCGCCAAGTTTTACATTCAGCAAAATTGAAAGAGGTTGCCTCGGCGCTTCGCGCCTCGGCATGGTATTTCCCCGCGAGAATCCAAGCATTTTTGAGGGGGAACGAAAGCGTCCGCTCGGCAATGCGGAAGTTCGAACCAATCTTTTTGAGAAAATCCCGAATCCTTTCAGGATTTTCTTGTACAGCGATATTTTCGGCTTGGTTGGCCTCTTTTAGAAAGGCAATCATAAGTTCGAACCGATTATTGCTCTTTCGCTCAAAAAGGTGAATTTTTTCCTCTAAATCCTTTTTGGCGAGAATGAGCTTGTGTTTTTTGGTGGCATATTCCGTTTGCGATAAACTGCCGTCTAGCTGTAAATCGAGCAAACGATCAAGTTTTGTTTCTATCTCCACAAGCTCATTTCTCGCATTTTGAGCGAAAGAGCTTTCGGCTTGGGCGCACTCCGCTTTTTCCTTTTCAAATTCCGCGATACTGGCATTTGCCCAAGCCGAAGACAAAGAAACTTTTTTGATTTCCTCTCGGATTTGAGAAGTGATGGCGTCCTCTCTCGCGTACTTCTGTGAGCAAGGATTTTTCCGTTTGGTACATCGCAAATAGTTATGTCCTTTTTGCGTTTCGGTGGTGATAAAGCAACCACACTCTCCGCAACGGAAAAATCCTCTAAAAATGTAAGGTTTAAGTTTTGGCGTTTTCGGTTTAGATTTTCTCGCCATCACTTCCTGAACAGAATCAAAAAGTTTCTTTGTGATAATCGGTTCATGCTTTCCGTCGTACAATTCGCCGTTGTACTCAATAATTCCATAGTAAATTTTGTTCTTGAGCATGTACTGGTAATTTGAGACGGAAAGCATTTTGCCTTTCTTGCCAACCAAGCCCAAGGAATTGATAATCTTTCGGAGTTGAGCGAGGGGGTATTCGCCAGTTGAGTACATTTCAAAAGCCCGCTTGATGTATTTCGCCTTTTCTTTGTCCACAGCGATACAGCGGGCGTTTTTGTCGTTCACATAGCCAAGTGGTGCCCAAGCGGGCCATATTCCATTTCGCAATTTCTGGCGAATACCCCTCTTTATGTTTTCCGAAAGATTATCAATGTAGTATTTTGATTGCCCAAAAGCGATGGACAACATAAATTTTCCCTGCGGTGTTGGGTCAAACCAAAAAGTAGGGAATTTTAGCGTGGTGATTTTTCCAGTATCTACCAAGTAAATTATTCGTCCGCCGTCTATACTATTTCTCGCCAAGCGGTCAGGATGCCACGCTAAAATTCCTTCCGCTTCTCCTTTCTCTATGCTCGCTATCATTTCGTTAAAAATCTCACGCCCCAGCTCTTTAGCGGTCTTGCTCTCCACATACTCACGGACGAGCGTTAAGCCCTCTTTGCGAGCAAATTCTCGCAACTCAAACATCTGTGCTTCTATGGAGAGAATTTGTCGCTCCGGCTCGTCCGTGGATTTACGGGCATAGAGAAAAATCTTTTTGGTTTGTAAATTTATGTTGTCCATATTGTTTTGAAATTAGTTTTTGGGCAATCAAAGAAAAATACGCTCAACCTTTCGTCTTTGGCGAAAGAAAAAAGATTGGTTCTGAAAACTTCGTTTTCTCTGTGCTTTCGCACAGGAACTTCCGCATTGCCGAGCGGACGCTTTCGTTCCCCCTCAAAAATGCTTGGATTCTCGCGGGGGAATACCATGCCGAGGCGCAACGCGCCGAGGCAACTTCCTACGATTTCGCTGAAAGTACAAATTGGCGGTGTTTTTTGGACGAAGTTCGAACTTTTTTTGAAAAAAATCCCAATGCCGAATTTTGAAATCCAATCGCTCGGGCGGGCAAAAAGGAAGGGGGTTGGGGGGAAGGAATTTTTGCCCGCCCTCGCTCCGCCGCCGAAAAATTGCCGCCGACTCCTATTGTTCTGATTTA
>Ga0209515_10006421_pt1 | contig 14658 bp, 15 predicted proteins | sample Subgroupgradi54m_FD_187454 | JGI IMG/M metagenome (GOLD analysis project Ga0209515, IMG submission 187454) | Subsurface groundwater microbial communities from S. Glens Falls, New York, USA - GMW60B uncontaminated upgradient, 5.4 m (SPAdes)... ...
CAGACAGGGCAGAAAGAAGGCATGCGGACGATGAACCAGTCGCTGTATGAGCTGTATGTGAACCGGATCATCACGCTTGAGGAAGCGATGGCCCGGTCCACCGATCAAGACGACCTCATGCGCATTATGAATCGGTAAGGCGTGCCAGCGGCGGCCCAGCGAAACACAACGGGACACCACGATGGTGAAGCGGGTCATTAAGAAACGGATTGGAGAGGTGCTCTTGGAGCGTGGCGTGATCAACCGCCAGCAGCTCGAGAAATCCCTGGCGCATCAGCAGGCTCACGGCGGACTGCTGGGCCAGATTTTGATTGAGCTGGGCTTTGCGACCGAGGAGGAAATCGCCCTCGCGCTGACCGCGCAGTACGGCTTTCCCTATCTGCCGCTTGAAAATTACGAACTGGACGAGGGCGTGATGCAGCTGATCCCGGAGCACGTGGCGCGGCAGTACTGCCTCATCCCGGTTGACCGGATCGGCAATGCCTTGACCGTGGCGATGTCTGATCCCTCCAACATCCAGGCGATTGAGGACCTTGAGATGCTCACCAACTGCGTGGTGCAGGCGTTTGTGAGCACGCCGTCCGATATCCAGAAAGCGATCGGCCGTTACTATAAGGGCAGCCCCAACACGGTGCCTCCCGCGGCCGACCGCAAGGCGTAGGAGTTCGTCAACGAACCATGCCGAGCTTGAAGGAACGATTGATTGATGCGCTGATCTCCAAAGGCGTCCTCAAGCAGGAACAGCTCGAGGAGGCGGTGAAGATCCAGCAGGCCCGCGGCGGCAGCCTGCAGAAGATCTTGGTGCAAAAGGGCTTCGTCAAGGAGTCCGATCTGCTGTCCGCCATCAGCCAGGGCATGGGCATTCCTCCGATCAGCCTGGGACGGATGAAAATTGATCCGTCGCTGAAGGCCCTGGTGCCGAGAGAAATCGCCAAGCAGTATGAACTCGTGCCCGTCGCGTGCATCGGTCAGTCCCTGACCGTGGCCATGGTGGACCCCCTGAACGTCTTCGCCCTGGACACCTTGACCACGTTGACCGGCTTGTCCATCAACCCCCTATTGACCAACCCGAAAGATATTCAGGAAGCGATCGACCTCTGCTATGGCACGGGGGTGGAGGAGACGTTGCAGGAGATTGTCAGGGAAACGGAGGAGACGCGGCTTGAGGTCATCTCGGCGACGTCAGAGGAAGAAACCGACGCCGACCGCCTCCTTCGGATCAGCCAGGAAGTTCCCGTGGTCCGCTTCACGGACGCCCTCCTGGCCAAGTCGATCCATCTGCGGGCGTCGGACCTGTTGATCGAGCCCATGGAGACCAAGGTGCGGGTCCGCTACAAGGTGGACGGCGTCTTTCAGGATGGGGAGGCGCCCCCGAAAGCGTTGCAGCAAGCGGTGGTCTCGCGCATCAAGGTCATGGCTGACCTCGACATTGCGGAGCGCCGCCTGCCGCAAGACGGGCACTTCACCTTCAAGGTGGATGAGCGCTTCATTGATTTCCGCGTGAACGTGATTCCCGCAAGCTTCGGGGAAAAGGTCGCCCTGCGGATCTTAGACAAGAGTCAGATCAAGCTGGACGTTGATACGCTCGGGTTCCAGCCGGAAGACCTCGAGAAGATTAAGGCCTGCGCGGAGCGGCCCCACGGCATGATCCTGGCGACCGGCCCGACGGGCTCGGGGAAGACCACCACGCTCTATGCCCTGCTCACATACATCGACAAGCCGGAGAAGAATCTCGTCACCGTTGAAGACCCGGTCGAGTTTGAATTGGGCGGCATCAACCAGGTCGGCGTCCGGGCGGACATCGGCTTGACGTTCGCGCGATCGCTGCGGTCCATCCTCCGTCAAGACCCGGATGTCATCATGGTGGGGGAGATCCGAGACGGCGAAACCGCGGATATGGCGGTGAAATCGGCCCTGACCGGCCACTTGGTCCTCAGCACCTTGCATACGAACACCGCCGTCGGCACCGTCGTCCGGCTCATCAACATGGGGGTCGAGCCGTTCCTGCTCAACTCCTGCCTGATGGCCGTCATCGGCCAGCGGCTCGTTCGCAAGATCTGTCCACGGTGCAAACAGCCCTACCAGCCGCCAAAAGGGATGGCAAAGAAACTGGGGCTCTTGGATGAGAAGGGCGAGGTGCGTGAGCTGGCGAAGGGGGCGGGCTGTTCCGCCTGCGCTCAGTCAGGCTATCGGGGTCGAGAAGTCATTGGGGAAGTCCTCGTCTTGACCCCGGAGGTCCGCGAGTGCATCTTGCGGCGGGCCTCACAGGTCGAGATTGAAACGGCCGCAAAGGCGGGGGGGATGCATTCCTTACGGGAACACGGCATCCAAAAGGCCATTGCGCAGATTACGACGCTGGACGAAGTGTTCCGGACGACGATTGGGGAGCTGGTTGAGGGATGATCCCCCCACCTCTTTGGCCCAGCGCCGTCGGAGAACCATGGTCGTATGTCTATCTGCTACGCAGCACTAAAACTGGGCGTCTGTACCTGGGATGGACGACTGATCTCCGACGGCGCCTGTGCGAACACAATGATGGAATGTCCCGCGCGACGCGGGGGCGCGGCCCCTATGAAGTCGTGTACATCGAGGCCTATCGGCACAGAGAAGAGGCCGTGGCCAGAGAGCAGTCTCTTAAGAAGCACCCGAATGTGTTCAAACAACTGAAAACTCGTTTATATAGGACGCTGACCACGGCCTCTTCTCGGGCCAAAGAGGTGGTGGGATGAGCAGCTTAAAAGCGCGCTTGTCAGAAATCCTGATCGCACGAGGCCTCGTGACGAAGGAGCAGCTGCAACACGTGCTCGACGAGGCCGGCGGCGGGGGCAAGAATTTTGCCCGACTGCTGATTGACCGGGGGCTTATTTCCGAAGAGAAGCTCTTCAGCCTCATGGCGGAAGAGTTCGGGATTCCCATGATTTCCCTGGCGAAATACCACGTGGACACTAGCGCCGCCACACTGATTCCGGAACGAGTCGCCAAGCAGTATAATTTGATTCCCATCTCGCAGTTTGGCGAGCGGCTGGTGGTCGCCATGTCGGACCCACTCAACATTTTCGCCCTGGACGACCTCAAGATGCTGACGAAGTTCGCCGTGGATCCCGTCATCGCCCAAGAAGCCGAGATTCGGACGGCGATCGAGCGGGCCTACGGCGGGCAGTCCGCGATCCTGACGGGGGAATCCGGCGAGGGGGATCACGGCAACGGCATAAGCGAGACCACCAATTTGGACAGCGTGGTCCAGCTCATGCTGTCTGAGGAGGTGGACGAAGCTCCCGTGGTCAAGGTGATCAACCTCATGGTGGTGGAGGCCCTGCGGTTGCGGGCCTCGGACATTCATTTGGAACCGATGGAGCACGCCCTGCGGATTCGGTATCGGGTGGACGGGAGGCTGATGGAGGCCCATCAACTCCCCAAACAGGTTCAGAACAGCGTGCTCACGCGGTTGAAGATCATGTCGGGCATGGACATTACCGACTCTCGGCTGCCCCAGGACGGACGGTTTAAAGTCCTGTTGGATGCGCGGGAAGTGGATTTTCGCGTGTCGGTGCTGCCCCTAATTCACGGCGGCAAGGTGGTCTTGCGGGCGCTGGATAAGGGGAACCTGTCCATCGGGCTCGACCATCTGGGCTTCTCGCCAGAGACCATTGAGTTGTTCAAAGAAGCGGTGAAACGGCCCTACGGGATGATTCTGGTCACCGGCCCGACCGGGTCCGGCAAGTCGACGACGTTGTATTCGGTGCTCAACCAGCTCAACGTGCCGACGCGCAACCTCATCACCATTGAAGACCCCGTGGAGTATCAGGTGGAGGGCATCACCCAGGTTCAGGCGAATCCGGACATCGGACTGACCTTCGCGAGCGGTCTCCGAGCGCTGCTCCGGCAGGCGCCGGATATCGTCATGATTGGAGAGATTCGAGACTTTGAAACGGCCGACATCGCGATGAAGGCCAGCCTCACCGGGCAGCTCGTCTTGTCCACCCTGCACACCAACGACGCTCCCTCCGCGGTGACCCGGTTGGTCGATATGGGTGTGGAGCCGTTTTTGGTCGCCTCCGGCGTCACGCTCATCGAAGCCCAGCGGCTCATCCGCAAACTGTGCCCGAAATGTCGGGAGCCGTACCAGCCGCCACAGGAGGTGCTGGACCGCATTGAAGAGTTCCCGGGACCGCCGGATTCCCCGGCTGCCGCGGCGCGCGTCACGCCAGACAAGGCGACGTTCTACCGAGCCAAAGGCTGCCGGATGTGCAATGGGGCGGGGTATCGCGGCCGCTTCGGCATCATTGAAGCGTTCATGGTGGATGAGCACATTCGCGAGCTGATCGTCTCCAAAGCCCAGTCCTGGGAGATCAAGCAGTATGCGATGAAGCATCTGGGCATGACGACCCTGCGGCAGGACGGATTCAAGAAAGCGGCGGCCGGCCTGACGACGCTGGAAGAAGTGCTGCAAGTGACCTCAGAAGAGTGAACAAGAAGATTGCGCAGATTTGAAAGAATGATGTCACAGATTGAATCGGTGTCATCAGCGTTCGAATCACTGGAATCATTCCTGGAGCGAAACAACACATGCCGACGTTTGCGTATGTGGTGAAGGACAAGGCGGGTCGGACGAAGACCGGGTCCCTCGAGGTCGAGTCGCGGAACGCCTTGATTGAGCAGCTGTGGAAGCAGGAGTTTGTGGTCTTGTCCGTGGAGGAGCGGCAGGCCCGCAAGGCCGTGAGCTTCGGGCAGCCGAGGGTGAAGACCGTTCAGCTCGTGATTTTCTCGCGGCAACTGGCCACCATGGTGGCCAGCGGCATCCCGATTGTCGGGTCCTTGGATGTGCTGGCGAAGCAGATTGAGGACCGGGTGTTCCGCCAGGTCCTTAGCGGAATTCGAGATGACGTCGAAGCAGGAGCCAGCCTCTCTGAGGCGGTGGCGAAGCACCCCAGGGTGTTTTCGGATTTCTTCGTGAACATGACCAGGGCCGGTGAGTCATCCGGGAAGCTCGATGAGATCCTCGATCGTCTGGCGAGCTATATGGAGAAGGTGGACGGCCTGCGGCGTAAGGTCCAAGCGAGCCTCTTTTACCCGGTGCTGGTATCGGGCCTGGCGTTTTGCATTACGGCGTTTCTCGTCATTGTGGTGGTGCCGAAGTTCCGGGAGATTTTCACCGCCCTCGGCGGCGAGCTGCCGCTGCCGACGAGAATCCTCATGGGGACCAGCGACTTTTTGCGCCAGTATTTCGTGCTGGAAGTGCTGGGCATCTTCGGGCTGTTGACGGGCTTGCGGGTCTATATCGGCACCAAGGCCGGCCGCATGTGGTTTGACCACATGAAACTGCGAGTCCCCATCATCGGTAAACTCCTGCAGAAGGTGGCGATTGCTCGCTTCGCAAGGACCTTGGCGACGCTGGTACGCTCCGGCGTGCCCATCCTCACGGCCCTGGAGATTGTGGCCAAGACGGCGGGCAACAAAGTCGTGGAACAAGCGGTGCTGGAGGCGCGCTCCAGCATCAAGGAAGGGGAGAATATCTCCGACCCGCTGTCCCAGCACAAGGTGTTTCCTCCGATGGTGACCCGGATGATTGCCGTGGGTGAGAAGACGGGTGAGCTGGAGCGGATGCTCTCAAAAATCGCCGACTTCTATGAAAGCGAAGTGGATGCCGCTGTCACAGGTCTCACCAGCATCATTGAGCCGGTCATCATCGCGGCCTTGGGGTTAGTGATTGGCGCGATTGTCATCGCGCTCTTCCTGCCCGTCTTCAAGATTTCCCAACTCGTGTCCCACTAGTGCTTCGACAGGATTGATATGAGGGATCCAGAGGCTCACTCCTGTCGAAGCAGTCCATAGTCAATAGTCCATAGTCGATAGTCACCCGGGCTGCAACACGTTGTTTGCTATGGACTACGGACTATTGACTGCTCCGTCCACGCCCCGCGAGTGTGACCAGCGGATGCGAATCGCTCGACTACGTAACTCAAAGTGGACGGAGCACTAGTGGCCCGGTCCAGGCCGTTGGAGCGGTGGAGGCGCAGAAAGCCCTTGACGAAACCCCTCCGCTGTGGCATAGTTACAGCGTAAGACAATTGACTCGTCGAAAAGCCACACTCGCCGTGAGGCGGGGTCGGAAAACTTCAGACCCTGTGGGAAAAAACGCGAGTGGGCAGAAGGCAGTTGGCAGAAAGCAGCCGTGAGTCTCCCGGACTTGACAGGCTGCAAAGGTTGTCTGCTTACTGCATATTGCATACTGCCTACTGATGCACAGGGTGGCTGAGTTGCCGTACGAGGACGCTGTACAATTCTTCGTGTACAGAGAAGAGCCATTGTCCAAGGCGGCAGTGGCTCGTTTTATTTTCGATGCCACATGAATTGCGGATTGGGGATTTTGAATTGCGGATTACAATCCGCAATCGACAATCCGAAATCCGCAATGCACGTGTGTTCGCAACATGAAAGGGGGTGGAAGGCACAGGAGCAGGAAGGACGTAGGAAGAACGAAGTTGGCTTTATGCATGCTTATTCGGCAGGTGAACGTATCAAGAGGAGGAACGTACTCATGAAACGCTTCGCGCAACGAGGGTTTACGCTCATTGAGATCATGATCGTGGTGGCGATCATCGCGCTGTTGGCGGCGATCGCGATTCCCAACGTGCTGCGTGGCCGGACGACGGCTAACGAGACCGCGGCGATTGGTAATATCCGAGCGCTCCTCTCTTCTGCGGAGATGTATCGGTCGGTCCAGAATGTCTATCCGCCCGCCGCCACGTGGCTAGCCAACATGTATGGGGCCAACTGTACTGTGGGTACGGCTCCAGATCCGGATTTCGGACCCCCGTCGTTCTGTCTAGACTTGGGTGCAGCAACAGGCGGGGTCGTCCAAGGGTTTACCTATTTTTATGTAGGAGCGGCTGCGCCAGCACAGACGTACACGATCCGTGCCGTGCCGGTGACGATGGGCACAACCGGAACCCGCTGCTTCTATGCGGATCAGACCGGCCTCATTCGCCACTGCTCGGATGTGGCAGCGAACTGTACGGTCGCGCTTCTCGTGGGTGAGAATACGATCGATGCGGGGGCCAACCTCTGCAACAACAGCACGGCCACGTAAGGAACGCGGAATGACGCGAGAGGCAGGAACAGAACACGTGCGTAGGCATCGCGTCTAACGTGTGTCGTATCTGTGTGGTGTGGCAGGTTGGATGAGATAAGGACAGGACGGCTTCATGGGCCGGGACGATGAAGCCGTCCTGTTCCTTCACAGGTGTGGTGACGAAGTCGCCGGAGGCTGGGTTTACCCTCATCGAAATCATGGTGGTCGTCACGCTGGTCGGCGTGCTCTCCCTCATCGGCGCCATCAGTGTGCTGCGCGCGCGGACGACAGGGAACGAGGGAGTCGCGTTGTCCAACCTGCGGCAATTGGCCATGGCGCTGGTCATGTATAGTTCTGTGCAGAACGTTTATCCAGATGACGGGAAGTGGAAAATGTCGATGTATGGTGGCCGCTGTGGTCCAGGATATGCGCCAGAACCGGATTTTGGTCCACCGCAGTTTTGTCTCAATCTCGTTGGCGCAACTGACGACGTGGTAAGTGGGTATCGCTTTACCTATGCAGGGCCACCAACAGTTGCGATTGGTTGTACGCTGACCGCGAACCCTTCGAGCCCCGGAGCAACTGGCACGCGGGCATTCTTTGTGGATCAGACGAACGCTCTTCGACACTGCACCGGCGCAGGGCCGGCGGACGCGACGGATCCGACCATTGATCAACCACCAGTGCCATGTCCATGAAAGATGAGTGTCGAGTGTCGAGTGTCGAGTGTCGAGTGGGATCACTCATCACTCATCACTCATCACTCGTCACTTCAGGATTCACGCTGGTGGAGCTTATTATTGGCGCGGCGGTGCTGGCGATTGCCATCGCCGCACTCCTGGGCGCCTTCTTGGGTCAGATTACCTTGAACGAGCATGCGCGGCGGTTGACCCTGGCGATGAACGACGCCAACCGCGTGATGGAACAGCTGCGGAGGGTCAACACGGGGTGCGCGAGCCAGCCATCGGCGTCGCTGAGCTCGCTCCCTGGGGGGTTTACAAGCTGGGATCAGTGGCTGAAAGATGCGACGGCCAACGGCGGCGGTGGGGTGAGCATCCCGCCGACGCCGGCCGAAGAACGCGTGTTTGTGACCTGCCAGGACAACGCGACCCTCGGCGCGTGCGGAAGCAGCAATCAGGTGGGGACAGGCGAGTGGAGCGCCCCGGCGGGCAATACAACCTGGGACCCCATCCGCATCACGGTCGCGGTCTGCTGGCGCCACCGCGGTCGCACCCTGGGCGAATGTACGTGGAATGGCGCGAGCTTGCTGCCAGCGGACGGGACAATGCCCTCCCTCTACACCACGGCCAACGCGATTGAGTCGCCGGCGATGCTGACCACCTTGATGACGTGCCGACAATGAAGACAATCCAGACTAGAGACCAGAGACTAGAGACTAGCGACCAGACCACACGCGTTGGTCTCATGTCTCATGTCTCATGTCTCATGTCTGGAGGCTTTACGCTGGTGGAGATGCTGGTGGTCATCGTCATTTTCGGCGGGATCATGGGCGCATTGATGATTAGCTTCCTCATCAGCAAGAGCTCGTATTTGTCAGCCGACGCCTACATCCAGGTGCAGCAGGAGGCCCGGCGCGGGCTGGACGCCGTCGTCAAGGAGTTCCGGGAAGCCGACCCGAATGCGCTCCAGGTCTTTGACGGTTCGGGCACAGTCGTTGGGACCAATGTGCCGGGAGTCCGTGTCGATTTTCCCATCGCACTAGGCTATAATATTCAGGGTTCAGTCCCGTGTTGTCCTGTGGGCACGTGCTGGGGAGCAAAGGACCAGGCCGGCACGTCCCAATGCAACTGGAAAGTCCGGTATCGCGTGGCGGGCACCGGCGGCACCCAGCTCCTTCGCGAGGTGGTGAATGGGGGCGGCGCGGTGGTGAACACGCGCGTGCTGGCCAATGACGTCAACAGCGCCGTGACGACCTTTAACTGGAGCGGTACGGCCACCAAAACGCTGACGATTAAGCTTGAAGTCCGAGAGCTATCCGCACAACTGGCGGGCGGGTCCATGACCACCACCGCACCCGCGGGGACCCCGCTGACCGCAACGGTGAGGCTTCGGAACTAACGTGTATTTCAAAACCTTGGAATTTCGGATTGCGGATTTTCGATTGCGGATTAGCTCGTCGGTCAATCCGCAATTCGCAATCGGCAATCCGCAATGCCAAGCGGTTTTGAAATGACTTCTACCCAGATGCCCTCGCTTCCCTTTGCCAGCCCCGAACCCCCGCATCGTTTCGCGCAGTGCATGGGCCATCACGTTGCTGCTCATCAAAGGGAGCGCTACCGTTGATGCCTGGCGTTGGAACTTGGTTCGGGGCCAGCGCGATGCAGTCAGGCTTGGAGCTGCTCACGCGCCTGGCACTTGTGCATCCCAAGGAGGCTAAACTCACCGTCGGATTGGATATCGGCTCCTCGGCGTTGAAAATTGTCATCCTGGGGCCCCGGAAGGGCTCCTCCCGCGTCCTCTTGGGCCAGCGCACGGTACCCCTGGGCGAGGCGGCGGAATCCCAAGTCGCCGCGGCGCTCAAAGAAACCTTCACCGCCTTGGACCTCCCCGTGAAAACCGTGAATCTCTCAGTCAGCGGCCAGTGGGTCATCATGCGGGTCGTTGAGATGCCCCTGATGACGCCGCCCGAGCTCATTCAGGCCCTGCCGTTTGAAGCCCAGCGGTACCTGCCGTTCAATATCCAAGAGGTGGTCTTGGACGGCGTCGCGCTGGGGCCGACGCAGGAAGGCAACAAGACCTGGGTGCTGATCGTGGCGTGCAAACGGGAGCTCCTTGAACGCCGGATTGCGTGGGTGAAGCAGGCCGGGGTAGAACCCGCGGTGGTCGATGTGGACGCCTTGGCGCTGGCCAATGCCTTTGCCGAGCAGTCGGACGGCCGCCAGCTGACCGGCACGCACGGCCTCATCAACGTGGGGGCCCAGGGGACGAATTTGGTCGTGCTGAAAGACGGAGCGCCCTATCTGGTGCGCGACATTCCCTGGGGCGCCGAGAAACTGACCCGCCATATGGCCGAGCAGTTGGGCGTGGAGGAGGCCGTCGTGGCTGCGCAACTCAAGCAGGACGTCCCGCTGCCGCCGCAATATCTTGAGGCGATGAAGGTCACCTGTGAGGGGCTGGCGACGGACCTCCAGATGTCGTTTGATTTCTTCGAGAGCCGCTTCGGGCCTCCGCCGGACCAGATTGCGGTCAGTGGAGGGCTGCTGCAATGTCCAGGGTTCCAGGAGGCGCTCAAATCGCATCTGGCCCAGCCGTTGGCACCATGGACGCCGACGACGGGATTATCCGGCCAGTTTGCCATCGCCTACGGGCTGGCCTTGCGGACCGCCTGACCATGATCCCACCACCTATTGCCGCCGCGGACTACGCGGCTCTCGGCCCTTCGGGCCGAGGTCGCCGTTGGCGACGCAATAGGTGGTGGGATGATCCTACTGGATTGCGGATTTCGGATTTTCGAGTTCGGATTGGACGATCGAACAATCGGCCATGTGCCAATCGCCACTCTTTTCTGACTCCGCCATCCGCAATGACTTGTGCCTCTGCGGAACCCCTGTGTCGCGGGTGTAGGTAGATGATTATAATCAACCTGCTCCCGCAGAGCTACCGCAAGCAGAAAGTGAGTTCCATTCAACAATTCCACCGCTCGCCCCTGGCCTTCATGGTGGGGGGAGTGGTGCTGGGACTTGCGCTGGTGCTGGCGGCGTGGTGGCAACTGAACCAGATGCAGTTGTCGAAGCTGACCAGCCACCTCCAACAAGTCGCCCCCCAAAAAGAACAGCTCGACGCGCTGAAGGCCTCCGTCCAGGCGCTGCGCAACCAGGACGCGGTATTCCAGCGGGTGAGCCGTGAGCGCAAGCGATGGGCCAACATCCTCAATATCCTCTCGGATACGCTTCCCGACAACGTCTGGTTCACGGACCTCTCATTGGACCAGCAGGGGCTCGTGGTCCAGGGCTCTGCGATTGCGCAGGGCGGAGAAGAAATGGTCCGGATTGGACGCTTCGTCCAAGAGCTCAAGAAGAGCCCGGAGTTCGCCGTGATGATCCGCGACATCCAGATCGAGTCCATCAAGACCGTGCAGGACAAGGACGTGGAAATCGTCGAGTTTACGTTGACGTGCAAACTGGCGGCCGGCCCGTCCCCATCATGAAGCTGTTCGGTTCAAAGGCAGAGCAGAAAACCCTCGTCGTCGTCGTCCTGCTGGGCGTGCTGTTGTCGTGGCTGTATCTGGTGTTGGTGATCAAACCGCTGTGGACGACCATCGGACGCACCGGGACCCAGATTCAGGATTCCCGTCGGCAACTGCAATTCCTCAAGCAGGCGATCGCCCAGGAGCCCCAGTTGCGTCAGGAAGAGACACAGCTGCGAGGGAAACTGGAACACATCCAGACCGCGCTGCCGCCCGAGAGCGCCATGCCCTCCGTGATGGAACTCTTATCGGACTTGGCCAAACAGACCGACCTGAAGATCCGCACCATCTTTCCCCAGCGGACGCTTGAGTCCGTGGGGCTGACGGCCAGCGGCGTGTCCGCGGCCGCGAGCAAACCCCCGGAGCTGTACAAGGAAGTCCCGATTCAGATCGACGCAATCGCCGGCTACCATCAGCTCGGGGCATTCTTGAGCCGCGTCGAATCCAGAGCGCAGCCGATGGAGCTCAAGAGCTTGCGCATCAGCGGGGATCCGAAGGAGTTCCGGCGTCACAATATGAAGGTTGTGATCTCCGCCTATTTCAGCACGCCGTCAGGCCAGATGGATTCCAGCGGGGCCTCGCGGCCTGGTGGGTGATGCGGACCATGGGGGCAGGGCCTGTGCTCCAGGACCATCGCTCGCAGGGGGCAGGCGATTACTGGTGTCCTCTGGTGCGACCGCGCCGGCCGATATGCTGCGCCGCGAAAAGCATGCGCTTGCTGTTGATGTGGGTCGTTGGGTGCGTGTGGGCGATGGCGTCCGTCTCCCCGTCGGCCGCGGGCGAAGAGCAGAGCCCTGCGAGCAGCTACGAGCCAAAAGGGAAACGAGACCCCTTTGTGGCACTCGTGCGGGACGGGCGAATTGTGCAGGCATCAAATGATCCCTCACTCAAGAACTTCGGAGAACCGGTCCTGCTGGGTATCCTCTGGGATCCGGGTGGCCGGTCCTTGGCGCTCATCAACGACACAGAAGTCACGGTGGGTGATGCGGTGGGTCCCTACCGCGTGGCGGAGATTCGAACCGATGCGGTTGTGCTGATGAGTGAGGAAGACCCGGAACCTCTTGTGTTGAGAATCACATTTGAGGAAGCAGAGTCGAAGAAGAAGTCACCGGAGTCAAAGGGAGGTGAGCGTCCGTGAGCAGCCGGTTGAGACGAACCTGGTTCATGGTGATCGTGGGCAGTTGGAGTCTCGGTGCGACGCCGGTGTGGGCCGAGGATGCTCAAGGGAACACGCCGCAACCCCAGGACGAGCAGAGTCAGAGTCAGCCGGCCGCGCAAACAGATCAGAAGCAGCAAGCGCAGCCGCCGGTTGTTGACGAGGCATCCGCATCGAAGGAGACGGAGGCTCCCAGCGCACCGGCGACTGAGGCCGGCGCGGCATCCGACGCAACGCTCGCTTCGTCTGCGGCACCGTCTGCGCCGCCCGCAACTGCAGAGGAGATGGCGGCAGTAAGTCAGCCGACTGAAACGGGGCTGATTAGTGTAGATTTCAAGGATGCCGATATCCGCCAGGTGCTGCGCATCCTGTCGCTGAAAAGCGGCGTGGACATCGTGGCGGGGGCCGATGTCGAAGGGCTCGTGACCATTAAACTGACCAACGTGCCCTGGGAGCAGGCGCTGGACATCATCCTCCGGACCTATGGGCTGGCGTATGAACGCAAGGGCAACGTCGTCCGCGTCCTGACCTTGGCAGCCATTGAGCAGGAGGCGCTCTCCACCGAGGTCTTCCCCTTGAACTACGCCAAGGCCAAAGACGTGATGGACGTCATCAAGGAAATGCTCACCGACCGCGGGAAAGTGAAGTTTGATGAACGGACGAACACGATCATCGTGACCGATCTACCCTCGAGCCTCTTCCAGTTGCACCAGGTCATCGAGCGGCTTGACCAGATCACGGCCCAGGTCCACATCGATACGAAGATCGTCGAGACGACGCTGGCGAAAACCGACAACATCGGGGTCGACTGGTTCAACAGCGCGACGCTGACGCTGGCCCCGGCGGTCATCCCGACGACGTTCCCGTTCCCGGGCGGGGCATCGTTTGGGAATATCGGAGAAGAGTTTGTCCCGTTTGCTGGGAGCTTGAGCCCGAGTACGGGTGCGTCAATCACGCAAGGAAAGGTCCCGCAGGTTGGGGGGACGTTTACCTTTGGCACGTTGACTCCCGCATCCTTAGGCATGACGCTCAACATGCTCGCCTCGAAGGTGGACACGAAGGTCATTTCGCATCCCACCATCGTGACGCTGGATAATAAGGAAGCGTTTGTGCAGGTCGGCCAGGATGTCAACATCCCCAGCTTCACGATTGACCCCTCGTCGGGGAAAGCCAGCGTGACTGGCGTGACGCCGCGGTCGATCGGCGTGATTCTGAAGGTCACGCCCCATATCAACGTCCAGCGGGACATCGTGCTGGACCTCGCGCCGGAGATCACCTCGGTCGTAGGCGACTTCGATGATTTCGGCAACGGCATCAAGTTCCCGCGCTTCTCTGTCCAAAAGGCGAAGACGCAGGTAAGGCTGAAAGACGGTCAGACGCTGGTCATCGGCGGTCTGGTCAAGCGCCAGCTCGCGGTGACCACGGATAAAGTTCCATTCCTCGGGGACATTCCCATTTTCGGGCTGCTCTTTACCAACCGGAAAACGACGGATGATCCCCACCAAGACCTGCTGATTTTTCTGACCGTCAACCTCGTGGAGGAAGAGCCGGTTCAGGGAGCGACGGTGGCTCAGTCAGTCCAGTAACCTACACATAGACGATGGAGGCAGTACGAACATGAGCCGCAAGGACTGGGGGGTCTATGCCGCAGGGCTGAGCGTGGTCATCGGGCTTATCGGGTTTGGGGTTGGGGTGTCCGCCGCCCCGGTGACTGGGCCGAAAGCGACCACGGCCCAAGACAGCCAAGAGTTGTCCAAGAAAATGGCCGCGCTCGACAAGAAACTTGACGACGTGCTCAAGCAGGAACAGGCGATCCTCCAGCAGCTCGACACCATGATGGAAGAGCTGCGCATCATCAAGATTCGTGCCACCCGTTAGTGCTTCGTCAAGATTGTCCTGATCAGTACCGCATGGTCATCTTGACGAAGCAGTCCATAGTCAATAGTCCAGAGCAACCGGACTCATCAAGTCGACCTGGATGAAACCCTAGAACTCTTCCTAAAACTCCAGTGGATTTCGGATTGACGGGTCAATTCAATCCGCAATCGACGATCCGCAATTCGAAATTCCCCCCTGACGACCTGCCGCGCCATCACCTGGGCTCCCCCCGAGATGTCGCTCCCAGCGGTCGCGAAAAGGTAGGGTGATGGTCAAGTTTGCCGGGTCCTGCCCCTGCGCCATCCCATCCGTCCTTGCCGCGCCGCACTCTCGGCGTCGTCGGCT
>Ga0209515_10006422_pt1 | contig 14657 bp, 14 predicted proteins | sample Subgroupgradi54m_FD_187454 | JGI IMG/M metagenome (GOLD analysis project Ga0209515, IMG submission 187454) | Subsurface groundwater microbial communities from S. Glens Falls, New York, USA - GMW60B uncontaminated upgradient, 5.4 m (SPAdes)... ...
GAGGCGCTCCCGGGTCTTGCCGCCGTCGTTGTAGGCGGTGATGACGATGACGCGGATGTTCGGGTGGGAGTGCTTGATGCGCTGGAGGATCTCGTCCCCGTCCATGCCGGGCAGCTTCAGATCGACGAGCACCACGTGCGGGTCGTGCAACTCCACCTGCTCCAGGCCGGAGGTGCCGGTCAGCGCCACATGCACCTCGTAGCCCCGGGCGCTGAAGAACTGATGGATCGTCTTCGTGAACTCCACCTCATCATCGATCGCCACAATCCTCGGCTGCCCCTCCATCCGTCCCGCGCTGGCTCCGCCGTGCCGTCAGACCACGAGACCGATCGCCCGCATGATCCCCTGCTCGACCTGCGCCATGATCCGCTCCGCGACCTTTCCGGCAAACGGCCCACGGATGAGCCGCGACTTGTGGAGCGTCGTCACCTGCTCACATTTGGCCATCGAGTCGTGATGCAATCCGCCCTCGCCTTTTGGCACGAGGACATGGGTCGGAGCAACCCGCAAGGTCGTCGACAAGGGAACGACCAGGACATCGTGTGCCCACTGGTTCCGCACATTCACGGACAGGACGAGCGCAGGGCGAGCCTTCCGAGCGAGGGAATGGCCAGGGAGCTTGACGAGGTACACTTCCCCACGCTGAGGGAACGTCTGCTGCAAGGGTCGCTACTCCTGCCACAGTCGCTTGGCGTCTTTGGCCGCGACCCTCGACCATGCGTGATCCTCCCGTCGCTCCGCCGCGGTCTGAGACCGGTAATACGCCTCGGTCTCCCGATCCAGCCACTGGCGTCGCTGCTCGAGCTGCCAGAGACGGATGGCCTCCTCGACTACGGCGCTGCGTGAGTCGGTCCGGTCGCGTTTCACCGCCGCATCGACTGCGGTGAGGAGCGTTTCGTCTAGGCTGAGAGTGACCTTCAGTTTGGACATCTGTTTACCTTACCGTTAGTCATACTATATCACATACCTGGCTGCCCGGCAAAGATTGTACTGATGCGGCCGACACGATCCTCGGCTGCCCCATGGTTCACCAGGACCGCTCAGTGACACTCAGTCACACTATTTTCCATTGACTCAACTCAATAGCTATGATATAGTTAAGTTATCAAGAGTTCAAAAGAGGTGCAAAATGCCATCAATTCAGATACGAAAAATTTCAGATGCAGCCTACGCCGCGCTCAAATCAAAAGCGAAAACCGATCGTCGCTCGCTCCAGCAGGAGGCCGCGTGGATCCTGGAAACCATGCTGGCTTTTCCTCGAATCGCGCATCAGCCTGAGTGGAACCGGGTGGACCAGATTCGCAAGCTGATGGCTCAGCGATACGGCACCCTCCCCGACTCTACCTCGCTCATCCGGCAGATGCGCGATGAGCGCTAAACCCCACATCGGCGCCATCGTGGATACCAGTGTTGTCGTGAAGTGGCTCATCAACGAACCTGGCTCAGACTCAGCGCTGTCCCAACGCCAACAGTGGCAAGCGAAGAATCTCGTGCCCGCCGCTCCCGATTTCTTGCTTGTGGAACTCCATAACGTCCTGTGGAAAAAGCTCGAACGGGGCGACATCACGCCTGACGCCCCAATCCTCAGCTACGCGCCCATGTTTGGGTTGGACCTGCAGTGGTTCCCCTTCGAGCCGCTGCTCCCCATGGCCTGGCACGTGGCCTGCCACTGTCACATTTCGATTTACGACGCCTTGTACGCGAGTCTCGCGCAACAACTGCGTGTGCCCCTCTTCACCAGCGACACGCGCCTCGCCGACCGCCTCCACCAGGTCATCACCGTCCACACGCTCGCTTCAGTCTAAGCCGCCCCTAAGCCAGCGCGGGCTGCGCGGCCGCTGGAAAATCAAGGAGGAAGGTCGTCCCTTTGCCCACCGTGCTCTCGACGGCAATGCGGCCCTTGTTGCGCTCCACGATCTGCCGCACGATGAACAGCCCCAGCCCGGTTCCCTTCCCCGGCTCCTTCGTCGTGAAGAACGGATCGTAGATTTTCCCCAGCTTATCCGGCGGGATGCCCGAGCCGGTGTCCTCAATCTCAATCCGCACCCCGCCCTCGTGCGGGTGCGCCCGAATCGTGATCATGCCAGGCGGCGTGATCGCTTGCGCGGCATTGCGGATGAGGTTGAAGAGCACTTCCTGCAATTGCCGTCGGTCCACGATGATCGGCGGCAAATCCGACTGGAGGATCTTCTGCACCTCGATCCGTTCGAGTCTCAAGTCATATCCCACGAGCAAGAGGACCTCATCGATCTCCTGCGGCACGGCGACCGGCTGCGCGGTCGGCTCCTTGATCGGTTTCGCAAAATTTGAGAGCTTCTGCGTGATCGCTGTCGCCCGGTCGATCTGCTTCAGCGCCACCCCCATGATCGCCGAGGTCCGATCCAGAATCTCCTGCTGGGACTTGCCCACCAGGATCCCATCCTGCAGATCGAGGATGAACGCCTCGCACTGCGCCTTCACAATCCCCAGCGGATTGCAGATCTCATGGTTGATGCCCGCCGAGAGTGTGCCGATCACCGCCAGCTTCTCCCTCTGCGCCGCCTCGGCCTGGGTCTTGGCCAGCTCATCGAAGAGCTGGGCATTGCTCACCGCAATCGCCAGCGTCTTCGCCAGCGGCAGTAGGATATCCAGGTCGTCCTTCGTGAATTCCTCGTCCGACTTCTTCTTCCCCAAGCACAGCACCCCGATCAAATCGTCATGGACGTGCAGCGGCAGGGCGAGCCGCGCATTCAGGTGCTTCAAGCAGTCGGTCACCGCCGCCGGGAAGCGCACTTTCCCCAGCTCCCCATCCTGCCCGATCGGCTCATGCGTCTTTCTCAGGAACGTGATGAACGGCTCTCGCTCGTCCAGGACCAGGTGCTGCCCGTTCGTCCCCCGCGACGCGGCCAGCTCGTACTGGCGCATGTCCTTGTTGAGGAGCAGCAGGCTGCAGCCCTCCAGCTTCACCGTCTCGGAGAGCGTCTTCACCGTCGTCTCCAAGAGGTCCCGGAGGTCCACCTTCATCATCGCCTCATCCGTGAATTTTCTGAGCAGCTCCTTATAGTCGTATTTTTTCTGGAAGAGGTATCTCTCAGTCGCATTCGTCAGCCAATTCCGCAGCGGCCCATACACCCCCGCAATAATCCCCGCCGCCAACACATTCGACAACCACCGCGGAATCTCCACGAACCGCGCCAGCACATCCTGCGACACAACCGCCACCAACGATACGACTCCTACGACAGCCGTCACGAGCCCCGCAAACACCAGCGTCCGTTTGACGATGACCTCGATACCAAGCAGTTGGTGTCTGACTACGGAATAGCCCATGATTACCGTGTAAAGTGGCACGGTAAAATTCCCATAAGGGTAGACATCTAACCCGAAGACCGGGAGAAAACACGTAATCCCACCGGAATAACCAGCCGCTGCCGCGATGAAAAACCACTGCACCCGAAGCTTTTGCAAACCCGAAGACCTACGAATGAACTTCCACAGGTCGATGTGACATACTAGGACGGTGGCGAAAAAAAAGAACACGAAATAAGGATACAGAACACCTGGAGGCGAGTCGTAGTAAAACTGTCCGAAGACCCATCGCATATGTGCGATAAAGTACAGTGTTGCATTCGCCGCAAGAAAGAGAGTCCCTATGAAGTATGCAAGGAAGACACTTTTAGGGCGATGCAATCCTAGGAAAAGGACGACAAAGTGGTAGAGGAGAACTGGAATAAAGATCACACCCACATGTGTTATCCGCCACAAGATCATGGCCACGTCTGGGTCCTTTGACAACCCAATTAGCGCTCCTCCGAATCCCCATATCATGACTGCGATGCAATAAAATGCAAAACATTGGTTAGCTCGACTTGTTTTATTCGCAAGGTAAACCCACGCAGACATAGCGAGAGACGCCATGCCGATCACAATACCTGAGATCGAAAACGCGTTCATCTACTCAAACATACTTTTCATTGACCATTTATTTCGCTCGGACATACCCACACGTAACGCAGTACTGAAACAATCTCGCCAACATTGATTTTGTCATTCTCGGCCAATGAAAACCTAGTTGCTTCAACCTGTCGTTAGTAAAATCTGCCTTAAATCTCAATTTGTAGTTCAGATAGGGGATAAAGGGTTTGATTAAATGCCACTGTGTTGCGGTTAATCGTGTACGCGAAAACCGCTCTACGGGCACCAATACGGGCTTACGACACCCTAAGACTTGAACCGCAGAATCGAACAATTCGCCTATACTTACCTCGTACGGATTGACTAAGTGCCATGTGCTTTGGTCAGAGTCATCAGAACTGAGCAAGCTAATTGCCTCCGCGACCCTATCTACAGGGACAAGCGAAAGCAATCGACGTCTATCAGCCGGCATTTCCGCAAATAGCTCTAGTGACAAGAAATGTAAAGGTTGGTAGAGCATTTTGAAATTTGTGGTAACGCCATTTTTAGAGTCTCCGGTGATAATTCCTGGCCTATATATCGTGACATGTAACCCTTGATTTCTATATTCACGGACTAACCGTTCTGCCTCAAATTTGCTTTGTTCATACGGATTGTGAAAAAGTTGCCCGCAATCAAATTGACCTTCTCCAAACCAGCCGCACAAACTGCCTCCTATAGCAACTGTGCTAATATGGTGAACATGAATTTTACGATTCATAGCTTTTTTCCCAAGTGCTGCGAATTCACAGACGTGCCTTGTCCCTTTTACATTAGACACTCTGATCAATCTCAGAGGTACGTTAAAATCGGCAACTGCCGCTGAGTGAAAGACATCAGTGATTTGATCTAGCAATGATAATGCTCTCTTTCGCCCAAGGCCAAACCATTTCTCTCGGATATCGCCTCGAATCACATGAACATTTTTTGTAACATCAGCAGCGAAATCATTATCGCTATGGGCTAGCAAGCTTGCGCGTAAGCGATTCCGAGCTTGCGTGTCAGAAGTTGCTCTTACCAAGGCAATGACTTCCCATTGATTCCGACGTGCCAGCAGTCGAACAAGCCACGAACCCAGCAAACCTGTAGATCCTGTTATAAGTACTACTCGTTTCATCGCCCAGGGAAATCCAAAGGTTTCTTGACGACTTCAGATGAGCAAATGCCTTTCCTTCCTCCAAGTCTTTTTAAGACTAATCGGGCAACATTTCTTCCTGAGGTAACAACGGTTGGAATCCCGCTATGTCCCGACGGTACCCCAGTCCAATGGCCTACCATATACAGTCCTTCAACAGGCGTTTCTTCGGAAAGTCTACGCCTTCCAACTTGATCTGGAGTCGAGGCCCAACCATACATCGCTCCTCGATAATTCCATGTGTATTTAACCAAAGTTGGAGGGGTTGCGACCTGCCTTACCTCAACCCATTGACCAATTCCAGGAATAAATTGATCTAGCCTGTTTAATACGTCATGAGCCAGTTTCTCCTTGTAGCCTTCCCATACGCTTCTCTCATAATAGGGCGCTGCAATAATTATCTGAATGGAGTGGTGGTCTTTCGGAATTAACTCAGGATCATGAAAAGAAGGGATGCTACAAAAAAGAAAGCTGTCAAGCCCAAAATCGACCTTGCCATCCATCACTCCTTCATAATACTCATCGATATCGCCACGCTGGTATGACCAAATATTGCAGTGATACTTGGCTTCAAGAGCAATGTCATGGTTCACTCCTAAATGTACCATGAAGGCAGACGCCGTCGGTAATCGTTTCTCAAAACGTCCTCGCCCGGATGAGATAGCGACTCCGCTAAGCAACTTATCATGGACTTGAAAAGGATCACAGTTGGCAACGACTGCTTTTGCTGATATCTCAATCGACTTCCTTCCAAGATACTTAACCCTAACTGATTGAACACGTCCCGTGTCATTCAAAAAGATTTTTTCCGCTGGACTTAGTAGCAGAGCGACACCACCATACTCCTGAAATCGTTCAAGCAAAGCATCTGGGAAGCGCTGCATACCTCCCTTTGGATAGTAGCCTCCATCAAAAATAAATTCTCGGAAAAGGAAGACAGAGGTTAGCGCTGCGGCTCGTGAAGACGGAAGGCCAATGTTACCCAGTAAGGTTGACAACACTGATTTCAGTTCCCAGTTTTTAAAATACTGATCAAGGAGACTCCTGAACGTAGTGCCCTTGAGATCAACATACAATTGAAGCGGATCGGTGTTTACTATATAGTGAAAAAAACGTCTGATCGATTCAGCTTCGCCAATAAAATTTTTCTTAAACTCATCAATTGTTCTGGCTACGTCGCTGAAGATGAACGTCTCTCGATGCTTCGATACGACAACCTCTGATGGCTCACAACGAATAAGTGTTAATTTCTTCTCTAATTGATGGTCAGCAATTAACTTGCCAACCTGTCCCGCAGGCCGACAACTACCCAGATAATGCGCTCCAGCATCGAAATAGTACATCCCTCTTTTAAACGAGCTGCAAAACCCACCTGGGACATAATGTTTCTCAACGAGCACGACTTTTGCGCCTGATTTCGCAAGATAATTTGCGCACACTAATCCACCAATTCCCGCTCCGATAATCAGCACATCGCAGCTACTCGGTATGTTGACATGATTACTTAGGGTGAAATGAAGTTCGGCTCTCATCCCAGATGTCGATGGGTACGACACCTATCCAGGCGTCTTCATCAAAGGGCTAGGAGACGTAAGGAGAGACCACCATCTGCAATGATTGTCTGTCCGCAGATCCAAGACGAATCCTCTTTACAGAGAAAAACTACGATTCTAGCGATATCTTCTGGCCGTCCTAGCCGACCGAGTGGAGTTCGTAGCTCACACTCGTGTTTTCTGGCTTCATAATTTGGAAAGACTTTTAGTCCATCTGTGTCAATTGCTCCTCCTGAAACTGCATTGACACGAATTCCTTTTGGAGCTAATTCCACGGCTAAGTAGCGTACAGCCGCTTCAACAGCAGCCTTGGCCATCCCTACAGCCACGTAATCGGTTACATATCGTTGACTTCCAAGGCTTGATACTGCGACAATCTTCCCGCCGTTGGTTTTCATTAATTTTGAGGCTTCCTGCACACATACGATAAAAGCAGTACTGTGAATCTGGATAACTCGATTGAGTTGAACAGCTGTCAAATCTGCTAAGTTCCTGAAAACTGCCAGAGAGGCGCAATGAACCAAAATATCTAACCTGCCGAACGTTTTTTCGACCTCCCTGAATATATCTTTAATTTCTTCAACATTGCCCACGTTCGCCTGTAAGAGGAGCGTGCTCCTTCCAATGCCTTCGATTACTCGACTTACACTTCGTGCCGATTCTTCGTTTCGTAAATAGTTAATGGCGACATTAGCTCCAGCTCTAGCTAGTTCAATAGCCACAGCTCGGCCAATTCCGCGGGATCCACCTGTCACTAAGGCAACGTGACCCTCTAATTCCAAATTTGTCGTCCTCCTCTGAAGAGTTGACACGCTGATTTCAGGCATGGAGTTCCTTCACTCCTCGTCCGCCATTTTCTCCTTCCCATTTGCCAAAGACAACACACGCGTTATTCCCACCAAATGCGAATGAATTATTAAGAGCTATTCGTGTCTTATGATCACGTGCCGTATTTGGAACACAATCCACCTGACACTCAGGATCGTCTACCTCGTGATTAATCGTTGGTGGAATTCTGTCATAGCATGTCGCCAACACGCACGCAATCGCTTCTAGGGCACTGGCGGCGCCCATGGTGTGGCCAATCATTGATTTAATTGAACTGACCGGCACGGAATTGGTGAGTGATCTAAAGATAGCGCGGATTGCAGTACTCTCAGCACGGTCGTTGGCTGGAGTTCCGGTCCCGTGAGCACTGATATAATTGACATCTTGTGGTTTAATTTCAGCGTCTCGCAAGGCGTTTCTCATGACCCGTTCAATCCCCTCCACTTCGGGCATTGTCATATGATGGCCGTCACAGCTGTAGCCGCATCCCAAAATTTCACCATAGATCTTGGCATTTCGTTCAACAGCAGTTTCAAGCAATTCCAGAACTACAATTCCCGCACCTTCGCCTAACAAAGTTCCTTGTCTATTTTTATCAAATGGTTGGCATCTTTCAGGAGCTAGGGCAAAAAGCCGGTTAAAGCCAGTAAACGCGATACGTGAAAATGGATCAGCGCCGCCAGCAATCATGATATTGGCTTTCCCCATCCTGAGCAGGTCTGTTGCATATCCAATCGCATAATTTCCAGCGGAACAAGCTGCTGGGATCGTTACACATGGTCCAGATAGTCCAAAAATATTTGCTATATTTCCTAACATGTTACAACTTGGAAATTGCGGAATAAGTCGTGATGGGATCTTACGATCCCCAGCACGTAGCCATCGTTCATTGATTTTCTCCAATGCCTGAATGTCAGCCAATGTCGTCCCTAAACAGACACCAACCCTGAAATACTTTTCATTAAGATTAAGACGTGCGTCTTCTAGTGCCATTTTCGTTGCTGCAACGGCAAATTGAGACCCCCGACTAAGACGCGTTGCAATAGCTTCCGGCATAAACTGAATCGGATCAAATCCCACCACCTCTCCTCCGAAATGGGTGGGGTAATCATCGGTGTCGATGTATTGGACTCGACGAATTCCGGAGCGGCCGATGAGTAAGGACTCCCAAAAGGCTTGCCAGCCGATTCCAATCGAAGACACGACCCCGAGACCGATGACGACAACACGAGGACGCTTCATAATGCGTGATTGTGCTTGGCCGTCATCCCAAATTCGCCTTTTGCGACCACACGATTTTCAACCGTGACCTTGGCGTTAAAAATTCCTGCACTGGAGGTGAGTTTGATAGGCGTCACCTCAATCCGCATCTGATCTCCAGGCCAGACCGGCTCAATGAACCGCATCTTGATACTTCCCAATAAGTAGGTGACCTCGACATTGGCCTGTGGTTTCGTTGTGTGAAAGAACACGATACCTGCTTGGGCGACGGCTTCGCTGATCATGGCGCCAGGGGTGATAGCTTTCTTGGGAAAGTGGCCCTGATAGAACCATTCGTTGCCGGTGAGGTTCTTGAGGCCAACGACACGCACTCCGGGCTCAATGTCAATGACGCGGTCAAGCATAAAAAAGGGAAACCGCTGAGGGATAATCTGTTTGATTTGCTCGAAGTCTAATTGGGTCGGTGCGGATGCTATCAGCTCACTTGACATATTTCCTCGCTAGTTCAATTGTTCGGTTGATCGTGGTGATCTTAGGCAGGTCTTCTTCCGGAATCCTGATCTTGTACTTCTTCTCGATGGCCGCCAGGATTTCCAGAGCCATCATGGAGTCCATGCCCAGATCCTCCACGAGATGCGCGTCAGGATTGATCTCATCTGGATTTATTTCGATGATGTCAGCAATCAACTCTCGAACATCTTTCTCAATATTCTGAACTTGTGCCATAATGAGCCCTCCCAAAATCGACAATGATGCCCTAGATAGCTAAGCCGCCATCGACTACGAACACTTGCCCTGTAATGTACGATGCCGAATCGCTGAACAAAAATGCCACAAGCGAAGCAACTTCATTGGGGTGACCAAAACGCCCCAAGGGGATTTGTCGTTGCAATTCAGCCTTAAGTTTTTCGTCAATGATCCGAGTCATATCAGTCTCGATGAAACCGGGGGCAACCGCATTGACCGTAATGTTGTAAGATGCCACTTCCTTTGCCAGGGCTTTCGTTAGCCCAATAATGCCGGCTTTGCTTGCAGAATAGTTGACTTGGCGAGGCATTCCGACAACTCCAGAAACTGAAGTTATATTCACAATGCGACCAGCGCGTTGTTTCATGAAGGTCACGATGGCCGCTCGACAAGTATTAAAGGTCCCGGTGAGATTCGTGTCGAGAACCTCCTGCCACTCGCTAGGTTCCATTAACATGAGCGCCTTATCTCTGACGATGCCAGCGTTATTGACTACCCCATCCAGCTGTCCAAATCGCTCTATTGCTTCAGCCGCAACTTGCTGAGCTCGCTTCAAATTGGTGACGTCGGCCTGAAGCGCAAGAGCCTCATGCCCAGATGATGTAAGCTGCTGCACGAAGGTTTCCGCCACCTGGCGTTGTTGGATATAGGTAAAGGTGACTTTTGCGCCCTGGCGGATGAGCTGTTCGACAATCGCGCGGCCGATGCCTCGGCTCCCACCGGTTACGAGAAACACGCGCCCTTCAAGAGCCCGCTCGCGCTGAACGGTTGGCTGCTCAACTGTCATCGAAGCGGACCGGGTAGCCATGGTCACACTCCTCCCCCTACAAGGATGAGCGCTGACGACGTTCCAGTCGGGCCAAATGTGTTGATGAGTACGGTGTCGCGATGGGAGGGATCGGATCCCCTGAATGGAGCTGTCGTGGCAACGGACTGACGAGCGAGCACGCCCAACGCTGAGGCGAGTTGGAAGGCTCCGCTGGCGCTAAACGACTCCCCTAGCAGCGTTTTAACGGTATTGACAGGAATCTGATTTCTCCGTGAGTTGAAGATCGTGTCCAATGCGGTGGTTTCCATGTCATCGCAGACTTTCGTGGAATTCGCACAGGCGCTGATGTAATCAATATCATTGGCCCCGAGCTCCGCCTCTTCTAATGCCTGGCCGATGGCTGTCACCTGACCTCGAGCTTGCGGATCATAGCGGAGCAGCGACTCCGACTGAAATTGGCTGCTGTAGGCCAGCGCCTCAGCGTAGATAGCGGCGTTCCTCACCTGCGCCTCTTCAAACGGCTCAAGCACCACAAAAACCGCTCCTTCCCCTAGCAGGGTTCCGCACCGCCTGACATCGAACGGTCCGTAAAACGGTGGGGTACCGTTTTGGGTAGTTGCCAGAAAACCTAACTTGTAAAACCCTAGAAACGTCTGAATGCACAGTTCCTCCACTCCCCCAACGAGTAGTTTCTTAGCCCGTCTAAGTCGGAGCATGTCGAGAGCGTAGCCGACGGCGTCGAGGCTGGCAGTGAATCCAGTTGAGATAGTCGAGTTCAATCCGCCAAGGCCGAAGCGGATGGCGACTTGGCTGGCGGGAGAATTGATCACCGTATTAGGGAAATGTGCGGGATTGACATAGCGAGGGCCTTCCCGCAACCCCTCTTTATCGAACTCGCTGATCGAATGAACGCTACCCATGGTGGAACCCAAAACGACGCCGATGTCGTTCCGGTTCTCATCGGTAATCTCAAGTTTGGCGTCCTCGATTGCCAGCTTCGCGGCGACCAGGGAAAGCCGGGTCGTTCGATCCAGGTTCCGAAGGCCCTTAGGGCCAAGATACTTCGCCGGGTCGAAATTGCTAATTTCACCCGCGTACCGACAGCGATAGTTGGAGACGTCGAAGAGTGTGATCGGTTTGATCCCGGAAACGCCGGCGAAACAATTCGTCCAGAATTCCTCTTTGCCGATGCCGTTGGGAGCGACGACGCCGAGGCCGGTGATGACGATGCGGGGCTTCTGTGTCATGTCAGGCTCAGGGGGAAGATCAGGGTGCATGTGGTGCCCTGGTCAGGCTGGCTCTCAAACACGATGGTGCCGCGGTGCTCGGTGACGATGCTCTGGACGATCGAGAGACCGAGACCGGTGCCGTTGGACTTCGTCGTGAAGAAGGGATCGAAAATGTGATTGAGGTGCTCTTTGGAGATGCCCTTGCCGGTGTCTCGAATCGTCACCGTGATGTTCGAGCCGTGCCGGGCCGTGGTGACCGACAGTGTGCCACCGGAGCCGTTCACCCCACCACCTGTCGCCACCACTAAGGGAGGCGCTGCGCCATCTGGCGCAGGCCCTCCGGGCAAGCGTGCAGGTGGTGGGGTCATGGCTTCCAGACTGTTGAGGAAGAGGTTCAGGAAGACCTGTCGGAGCTGCTGTGGATCGGCTTGGATGGTGTCGGTGTCGTCATAGGTGCGCGTGATCTCAATACGCCGGCGCAAGGCCTCACTGCTTAAAAACTCGAGCGTCTCATTCAGCAGCTGAGACACTGCGGCGGGTTCGAGCTGTGGGGGCGCGGGTTTGGCAAACTCCAGCAGCCTGCGTACAATGTGGTCGATCTTGTCGACCTCTTGGGTGACGACCTGCTGGAACTTCCGTTGAAAGGCTGGATCGTTTCCCTTCTCAGGCAAGTAGGTCGCAAACGTCTTGAGGCTGGTGAGCGGGTTTTTGATTTCATGCGCCATCCCTGCCGCCAGCATCGAGACGGCCTTGAGCTTGTCGACCTGCCGGACCTCCTGCTCGAGCCGCTCCATGCGCCTGGCTACTTCCTCATGCGGAGCCTGAAAGAAGAGCTGGTCCACAATTCGTTGGATGCCAACCTTGAGTGGTTGGAAGACCAACGCCATCAGCGCAAACGCGGCGAGACTGAGCCACACCGAGTGGTAGCCGAAGGTCGTTCGGAAGAGCCATTCAACCGTATAGACCAGGCCAAAGTAACCGACCGTAAGAGATGTGATCAGCAAGGAATAGGCCAAGCTCTTCCGAACCACCAGATGAAAGTCAAAGAGCCGATGCTGGAAGACCGCGTAAGTCAAAGCGATCGAGTAAAGTGGAACCCCGTAGAGGCCAAATGGATTTATAAGGGGAAGATGGACTCTATAGACCAAACACCAATCAGGACTCCCCCCGACATATCCGACGACCGACGCCCAAAAGAGGTATTTCAGCTGCGTCCTTCGCTGCCCGGTGGCCTGAGAATATGAGCGCCACAATCTCCAGAGCGCCAGATTGACCAAGATGACAAACGTGAGTGGGATGATCCCACCGAGAACAGAGAGAGCCTGGTGGAAATGCTCATACCCGGTTGAGGGTTGTGGGTCTTTCGTGAGAAAACCGGGAGAGAAGAAATGCAGAGCAAGAAAGATAAAGCTCAGCACATAGGAAACCCTCAGAGCCACCCTTGTCGCTTCATCTTTTTCCCCAATCGAGAGGAAAACCGAGTGGAGGAACGTCGGCGCAATGGAAATCACACTTGGCCACCCAACGTAGTAGGCCCACATGCTGGCGATGGATTGAGCAGACGCCGTACAGGTGAAAATTTCACCAACCGCCCATCCTGTAATGGCTAAGGAATACAAACCGAAAATCTGGTTCAGGCGGCGCTTCGGATCAGCCAAAAACACGAGCAGACCGAGCCCGAAGGTTGTGAGAGTCGTCAACGACAGTGCCAGGACGTGGTGCTGAAGCAGGGTCATCGTCGTCTAGGTACTCAGGTTGGTTTTTTGGTGGCGCAAGGAGGTTTGTTTGATGGTGGTGATGAGTTTGGTGAAGGTGCGGCGCTGGTCGATGTGCTCGAGTCGATCCTCTGGTTGACCGCGAAGCGCCCCAATGCCGATGCTGTTGGGGGCGGCGATGCCGAGGCTGGTGATGACGATGCGGTGTTTATCCATTAGCAAGGGAATAAAAAAGTCTTAGGTGCGGGGGGCACGGGGGCTGCGCGGGAGATTCTCGCTCCTGATATCCGGCAGTCGGTTGCGTGCATCGCAACTAAGACTCCTTTCCCTGTCCCTGCTCTGACGAGCAGACGGGACGATTGAGTTGTCGAGGACGATCTACGCTATGATGTCGTTGCTCCGATCCTTTCGATGTATGATCCCACGCGATGCGTGGAGGATTATGATGATGTCCTGACAGAATCCTTCAGGCCGTGGCGCAGAGCCGTCTGCTTGACGGTGGTGATCAACTTCGTGAAGGTGCGGCGCTGGTCGACGTACTGGACGCCGAGCTGCTCCATCGCCTGCTTGTCTGACGCTTCCAGGTTGAGGCCGTAGACGATGATCTCTTTCGGGCGGTAGGGTGACTCGACGATCCGCGAGGCGAGCTGGCCGCAGGGGATCTGGTAGAGCGAGTCGAAGTTGATGAGGACAAGATCCGGTTTGAAGGACATGAGCTTCTGCAGGCTCTCGTTGATCGAGTAGGCGAAGTCGACCTCGTAATGGCCGCCGCAGCGGTTCATGTCCGTGAAGCACTCTCGGAAGTAGGGCGTGAGCCGGTCCTGCTCGTTGGGGAGGACCTCGAGGAGGAAGAGGAGCTTGGCGCTCGGAGCACCCTCGAGGACTTGGCTTTTGACGACGGTCTTGATGCGCCGCTCGGACTCGGAGAGGACCTCGATGACCTTCTTCTTGAGCGCGTCGAGGCCGATGGGCTTCGCGAAGAAGGCATCCACCCCGAGCGCCTCCGCCGCCTTCTTGTTCTCCTCATCAAACGCGGTGATGACGAAGGTCTTCACCCCATGGTAGTCGCGCTTGATGATCTTCAGCAGCTCTAGCCCGTTCATCCCGGGCAGCTTAATGTCGATGAGTGCCAGGGCCGGCTGCTCGTCCTTGATGAGCTTGAGCGCCGCCTCGGCAGAGGCTGCGGTCATGAGCTGGTAGCCGCGGTTGCCGAAGAAGCTGCTGAGGGTTTCCAGCATCGTCGTCTCATCGTCCACCACGAGGATCTTCCCCTTGACGATCGCCTGCTGCTCGAGGTACGCCTCGAAGTCCTCGCAGTCCACGTAGTAGTCGGCCTCGCAGTAGTTCTTGATGTACCAGCTTCGCTCGGTGCCGATCCACCGGTGCTGGCTCTCCGGCTTGACCCGGCAGAGGACCTTCGTGTTGTGGAACAGCGGGCATTTTGCTACCATCGACACCACCTGGGAGATTGCGGATTTCGGATTGTCGATTGCGGATTGAACAGAACCCTCATCTCCGGCTTGACCC
>Ga0209515_10006425_pt1 | contig 14651 bp, 19 predicted proteins | sample Subgroupgradi54m_FD_187454 | JGI IMG/M metagenome (GOLD analysis project Ga0209515, IMG submission 187454) | Subsurface groundwater microbial communities from S. Glens Falls, New York, USA - GMW60B uncontaminated upgradient, 5.4 m (SPAdes)... ...
CCGGTGGCGGCGGTGGCGGGCCTTCGACGATCGCGGGCACCGATCCCACGATGCCCCCGACGATGCCGCCCTCGACACCGCCGGGGACGCCGGCGTCCGCGATCGCTGTGCCGACCGGCTCCGGTACGATTTCAGAAGGCGCTTCGACCGGCGCGGCAAACGCGTTCACCGGCGGCGCCTTCGGCTCGGCTGCCGAGCGCGCCTGCGCAGGAGGCGGAGGCGGTGGCGGCGGCGCGGCTGCCGCGGGCAGTTCAGCAACAAAGGCGAGGACGTCGGGGACCGCAGGGAGCTCGCGCGAGGTGACGAGGAACGACATCAGCGCGATGACTGCCATCGCAGTTCCCTGGATGCTCGTGGACACCAGGATTGGAATGGCCGGCGTGCTCGGCACGTGCTGAACCTTTCCGGTGAACAAGTCGAACATGACGTCCTCCGCGCTTGGGTGACTGCAGGGCAACGCGTGTGCCGTGCGTTAAGCCTCCAAATTTCTGAGTGTTCCTTAAGGATTCGACGCGTTCATGCGGTGGGACGGTGCGTGTTCGACGCGGAAAAACCCGCGGCGCTGCGAACTCTTCGATGTCCCGATGCACGGTGACGTCAGGAGCAATAGCGTCGGACGGCCGCACCTGATGGGACGAGGCTTGCATCGTGAATCGATGCGAGGAGGTACGCCATGGCCGCTGATTCCAGGAATGCGCTCGCGCACGTCCAACTGGTGGACGGCTATCGCTTCACGGCCACGTTCCCGGACGTTGCCGGCGCAGATCCGATCACGCTCGACGAAGCCCCGCCGCTCGGCGCCGGCGCGGGGCCGACGCCCGCAGGTCTGCTGGCAGCGGCCATCGGCGGATGTCTCTCGGCCAGCCTGACGCTGTGCCTGAACAAAGCCCATCTCGATCCCGATGCCGTCAACGCGCACGTCAGCGCGCGCATGGGAAGAAATGAGACAGGGAAACTGCGCATCGAGGCGATCGACGTGGATCTCACGCCGTGCTTTGCCGGCACGGATGAGGCGCGATTCGATCGCTGCAAGACCCTCTACGAAGACTTCTGCATCGTCACCGAGAGCGTCCGCCACGGCATCCCGGTGAACGTGCATCTCGCCCGCTGCGGAGAAGAAGTGAAGCGCGCCGCCTAGGCGACGCGCTTCTGTTCTGGGCGCGGATCGAGACTACGGGCGGTGCGATCGCGGCGTCTGTCGGGGATGCCGGAGAACACCACGATCAAATAGAACACGCCGACAAACAGGGCCAGATTCAAGAACACACTCATCGAATCCCTCGCTTTCGTCTACACACGCGTCTTGCCATCGCTGGTCATCAGCAGGCTGGATGCCAGCGCGCGACGGCGCCGCCCACGTCGATTTTTCTGGAGAACACCCGGATCGCGCGCTGGTGCCGCGCGACGCGCGCGGGAAGAAGTTCTCGGAGACCTCGTTTTTTTCGCACGCGCGATTCGTGATCGCGAATCAAGTCGTGATGCTGGCGTGTTCGCAAACGGCACCGCTTTCGCAGCACGCCCCGGCGAGCCGGGAGGTACCAACAATGCGACGCCCTCGACGATTGGCCTTGGTTACCGCAGCATTTGCTGCCCTCGCGCTGACAGGATGCGCGACCATGAACGTAAGCTCCCACATCGAACGGGGCGTCGATTTCGCCCAGTTCCGGACCTGGGATTTCGGTCCGGCCGACGCGCTGCCGACGGGAGACCCGCGACTCGATAACAACCCGTTCTTCAAGGACGATCTCGAAGGCGCGGTTGGGAAAGCGCTCGAGACCAGGCATTACGTCCGAACGACCTCGGGAACACCGGATCTGTTCGTGCACTATCACGCGAACATCAGCAAGACGTTCGACGTGAACGGCGTGGATAGCCGATACGGGTACTGCTACGACAACTGCGAACCGAAGATTGTTGAATACGAGCAGGGGACCATCGTGCTCGATGTCGTGAACACCCGCACGAACCGCGTCGTCTGGCGCGGATGGGCGCAGGAGAGCATCGACGGCGTCATCGACAACCAGGAGTTACTGAGGAAGGAAGTGAACAGGGCGGTGACGCGGATGATGGAGCTCTTCCCGCGCCATCTCTAGACGACGAAGGCGCAACGACGGCCTATGCCGTCGTGCGCGAGACGATGTCAGTTACTTGCCGTGTGAGTGGATGTAGTTGAGCGCGAACGGCCGGAACCGATCGTTGAGGCCGAGCGCGTTTGCCTCGGTCAGCGCGCGCTGTTCGTCCCATCCATCCGCGAGCACGCGCTTCACCATCCAGAGCGATGCCGCGCGGCCGCCGGCGGCGCAGTGGACGTAGGCGGGCTGATTGGCCGGCGCCGTGACCGCCGCGATGAAATTGTCGATCAGGTGCGCGTCAGGGTTCTGCGCATCGAACGGCAGGTGCACGTAGTTCATCCCGGCCGCCTTGACCGCTGCGCCTTCTTCCTCGACCTGCGCGCCCTGCTCGCTCGCAAGACGAAGGTTGACGACCGACTTGAAGCCCATTTTCGCGATCTCCCTGATCGCCTCGGGCTTGGTCGCTCCGCCGCACGCAATCGTCGTCTCGACCTGCGCGAAAGTCGAGATGCCGGCGATCTCTTTCTTGGTCACCTGCTGCGCGGACACGACGGACGCGAGGAACATGCCGCCAATCATCAAGAGAAAGGTGTGTCTTTTCATAGTCAGTGAGTCAGAGCATACAAGAGAACGTCGATACCGACTGAATACGCATCCGGCGAGAAGCGCAGGAAATACTCCCGATCCTCTCCTTCGCGCTCCCAGCCGTCCGGGATGTCGTTGTCGTGCATCATCACGACCATCAGCCGGCCGTGCTCGTCCGCGATGCCGCGCCCCGACTGCCCGCCGGCCGGGAGGCCGCGCTCGGTGATGCCGCCGCCCGAGCGCCGCCACGACTGGATGGACGCCATCTGGGGGAGGTGCGTGAGCTCGAACTGCGTGTGCCAGATGGGATGGTTCATCGGCAGATCGATGATCGGAAACTTGTCGCGCGGCAGCACGCGCCCAATCTGCTCGTCGAACTGTTCCTTCGCCAGCGGTCCCCAGTAGTCCGACACGAACGCAAAGCCGCCCTTTAGGAAATACTCGCGGAACTGCTTGACCTCCTGATCGTTGAAGATCGCGGTGCCCGCATCCTCCATCAGCACGAACGGGCACTGAAAGAGCGCCTGGTCGGTGATGCGGACGACGACGTACTCGGGATCGCTGTGATTGACCTGCTTGGTGATGCGCGTCCGCGTCAGCTCGGACAGGCGGACGCTGAAGTTGATGTCGGCGCCGGGGTAATCGGTGTCCCACCCACGCTTTTCACGGCGGTTGCTCGTGAACATGACGCGGCACATGTTGAACGCGCCTTTGAAGCTGTTGGGGTTGGGAAACCTGGGCGGGGTGTAGCCGTAGTAGCCGCTGAAGATCTGCTGCGCGTAGCCGATGCCCGCTGCAGTGCCCATCCCGAGGGCGAGAAACGCAACGACGACCGCTACCGCCGACCCACGCCGCATGGCTTGCCTATGGTAATTCTTCCGGGCTTGGCCCGTACGAAGACCTTGACTGCCACACTGCCCGGGAGCACACTCACACCGCCTGAGGCTTGCCGCGCCGAAGCGGACCGCGTACGCGGTCCGCTTAGCACTGGCTCGTCGCGTCGCGGAGCGACGCGACATGCGGCGCAGCCGCGAAGGCGGGAGGCACGTATGAGGATGACACGCCTGATCGTCTTGCTCTGCTTCGTCCTGGGATTCGCGATTTCGCTGTCCACGGTCCGCGCGCAGCAGGGCGGCGCGGCGGTGGCGATCGACAACGACGACATCGGCGGCGTCGTCACGGGGGCGCGCGGGCCTGAAGCCGGCGTCTGGGTCATCGCGGAAACGCGCGACCTGCCGACACGCCTGATCAAGATCGTCGTCACCAACGATCAGGGGCGGTATCTGCTGCCCGATCTGCCGAAGGCCACCTACGACGTCTGGGTACGTGGCTACGGGCTGGTTGACTCCACCAAAGTGAAGGCCGCGCCCGGCAAGGCATTGAACCTGACCGCGGTCACCGCGCCGAACGCGGCGGCTGCTGCTCAGTACTATCCAGCCCAGTATTGGTGGTCGATGATGCAGCTGCCGCCGAAGAGCGACTTCCCCGGCACGGGCCCGTCCGGCAACGGCATCTCGCCGACCATCAAGAGCCAGGGCGAATGGGTCCGCAACATCGTCGCGACCGACGCGTGCACCGCGTGCCACCAGATCGGCGGCAAGGCGACGCGCGAGGTTCCGAGGGCGCTCGGCTCGTTCGAGGACGCGACCTCCGCGTGGGATCGCCGCATTCAGTCCGGCCAGGCGGGCAGCGCGATGAGCGCGCGCTTCACGCAGGTCGGCCGCGCCCGCGCGCTTGCGATGTACGGGGACTGGACCGATCGCGTCGCGCACGGCGATCTGCCAGCGATGACGCCGCCGCGCCCGCAGGGCAAGGAGCGCAACGTCGTCATCACGATGTGGGACTACGGCACGGAGAAGACGTATCTCCATGACGAGATCGCGAGCGACAAGCGCAACCCGACCGTCAACGCGAACGGGCCGATCTACGGCGCAACCGAGGAGAGCCAGCAGTTCATCCCGGTGGTCAATCCCGCCCAGAACAGCGCGACCCAGGTCAAGCTGGCGGTGCGCGATCCGAAGACGCCGAGCGCCGCGGATCAGCCGCCGGCGGCCTCGTCCGCGTACTGGGGCGACGAGCCGATCTGGAACAGTCAGTCGCTCGCGCACAGCTTCGCGATGGACAAGCAGGCGCGCGTGTGGGTGGCTGCCCGCATCCGCCCCAGTGAAACCGCCGCATTCTGCCGCGAAGGCTCGAGCCATCCGTCCGCGAAGCAGGTGCCGATCCCGCAGAGCAACCGCCAGATGCAGATGTGGGATCCCAAGACGCAGAAGATGACGACAGTCGATACGTGCTTCGGGACGCATCACCTGAACTTCGACGACAACGACAAGCTGTGGTTCACGGGAAGCGGCCCGGTGATCGCCTGGTTCGATACGCGCATCTACGACAAGACGCATGACGAAGCGCAGGCCCAGGGCTGGGCGCCGTTCGTGCTCGACACCAACGGCAACGGCAAGCGCGACGCGTATGTCGGCATCAACGATCCCGTCGATCCGGCCAAGGACAAGCGGGTCGCCGGCGGCTTCTACGGCGTGGCGCCGAGCCCGCTCGACGGATCGGTCTGGGGATCGGTGCTCGGCATGCCGGGCGCGATCATCCGCGTCGTGCCGGGACCCGATCCCACCAACACCGCGCTGTCGGAAATCTACGAGGTGCCGTGGAACAACCCGAAGGCGGCGGCGCAGGGCTTCGCGCCGCGCGGCATGGACGTCGATTCAAACGGCGTCGTCTGGACCGTGCTCTCGAGTGGCCAGCTGGCGAGCTTCGACCGCCGCAAGTGCAAGGGTCCGCTGAATGGTCCGACCGCGACGGGTCAGCATTGCCCGGAAGGCTGGACGCTGAACGCGTTCCCGGGTCCGAACTTCAAGGGGGCCGTCGATTCCGCGAGCGCCGACTCCGCCTACTACGACTTCGTGGACCGCTTCGACATGCTCGGCCTCGGCAAGAACGTGCCGCTCGCCACCGGCAACGAGTCCGAGGCGCTGCTCGCGCTGGTCGACGGCAAGTTCATGACGCTCCGCATCCCCTATCCGATGGGATACTACGGCAAGGGATTCGACGGGCGCATCGACGATCCGAACGGCGGCTGGAAGGGAAAGGCCGTCTACACGACGTACGCGACGCGCGCGCCGTTCCACATGGAAGGCGGCAAGGGGACGACGAGCAAGGTCATCAAGTTCCAGGTCAGGCCGGATCCGCTCTCGAAGTAATTCGCCGCTGGAGGGCGGACCGTGTCAGGTCCGCCCTTCCTCACCCTACAGCTCCACGTACTCGCCCGCGCGAAGTCCGCCGATCACCCGCTGGTCGCTGGTCGCGATGCGCCATTTGCGCAAACGCGCGTGCGCGAAGAGAAGCCGGTCAAATGGATCCCGCGTCCAACCCACGCTCATTGCTTCCTCGAACCATGCGATCGAAGGCGGCTCATCGATGACCCACCGATCATCACGAATCTTCTGGACGACCGTTGCATTCCGGCGTAGACGAACTCTCCCGCTCTCCAGCAGAATCTCAAGTTCGAGAAGACTTGCGGGGGACACGTAGTGACCGCTCCGTCTGCTTGCGGCCCGGGTGTGGTTGTGGTGTAACCAGATAAGCGCATTGGTGTCGACAGGATCACTTCCGACGGGTATCAACGAACTCCAAGCCGTCCGGACCAAGGAGCCACGTCCACTGACCGGCGGCAACCGCGGGATCCATGTACTCGATCAGCGACCGCCGGCGCTTCCGCCGGGGACGTTTGGCGTCGGCGCGCAGCGTACGCCGCGCCGTTCGATGATCACCTCTTCGCCACGTTCGGCAGCGTCAAGAATGTCGGCAAAGCGTTCGCGGACCTGGGAACTCGTGTACCGCTTCGTTCGTACATTGTACAACTGGCGTAGGCGCCCCCCGCACGATGGGGTTCAACGGCCGCGAATTCCCGGCCTCGGCACGTCCGGCTCGTTGTGATTGATGTTGTTGTAGCGGATCCGGATCCCCTTTTCATCGAGCCAGCCGAGTGACTGCTGGAAGATCTCGGGCGGCGGATAGTTTTTCGGCACCGTCGACTCCAGGATGATCAGACGGTTGTCGTGCATGTAGATCGAGGCGAACGTGCGCGACTGATCCTTGTTGTTGCTAATCTGCAACTCCTGGCCAGCCACGAGGTCCGCGAAGTTCGCCATCACACTCACGATCTTCGCGTCGCGCTGCAGGAATTTCGACGCAGCGTAGACAACCGCGCCGCGCACGTCGTTCTTCCAGTACCCAAGCCCCCAGTCATGAACGCCCTGGCACGTCTCGGTGCCCGCCGGGCACGACATCGATCGCTCCGAGAGCAGGCGCTGGATCGGGTTGTAATCGACGACGGTAATCGAGTACTTGCCCGAGCCCAGCGTGCCGCTATAGACGCGCGCGGGCAGGATCGCGCCGAACTGCGACGTCCACGTCGTCTCGGTGATGGTCGGGTTGCTCAGGAAGTTGCAGGTGAAGCGCTCCTCCGGGCTGAGAAACTCCTCCCACTCCTGGGCGAACAATGTGCCCGACAGGGCAATCACCAGGATGGACGAGAGCAGCGGCGTCAGACGCGTCATGGAATCCTCGTCTTGAGTGTGTTGCTGTCGATCTTCTGCGCGTCGCTCGCGCGCAGCTCGAGGTCGCACGCGGCAGCGGTCGGACGCGGAATCGACGCACGCACGACTCCCGCGGCCGTCTTCCCTCTCACGACGCCAACCGTCGGCTCTCCCCCGCAGCTGATCGTGAACCAGACGTACGGCAGGTCGCCGAGATCCGCGCGCTGATCAACCGCCGCGAACTGCACGTCGACCACGGACCGATTCGCTGGCGCCGGCACAGCCCTCAAATCTGCTGCAGCCGGCGCAATCCTCAAATCTGAAATGACCGGCACATGATTCGGAATGACGAGGGTCGCCGGCGCCGTGCGTCCCGTCGCCATCAACAACACGAGCGACCGGTTGCCGGGCGCCGCGTCGTTCGCGACGTCGATGGTGACGTTCCACCATGCGATGTTCTGCGACAGCTCGGCCGTCTTGTAGTTGGCGACGCTCGACACCGTCACGCCGGCCGCCGGTGAGACCTCGGCGCCCTGAAAGACTTCCCGGCTCGGAATAGCCAGGTGAAGGACGTTGGTCTGGCCGCGGACGAGCTGGTTTGGAAAGACGATCTCGATGGCGGGGGCCTGCTGCGCGTCGACCGCAACCGCCCAGGGGCCCAGGCTGGCCAGGAAGGTGAACCCGATGACGATCGAACGCGAAGGTCCAGACTGCATCGGGGGCCGAATCTACCACAATCAGCCACTGTAGAGGTGCGTCTTCAACCCGATAAACAGTGCATGCAAGCCATGCTGCTGCTCGTGACGCTGACGCTCAGCATGGGTCTGAGTCTCGCGATTTCACGGATTTTCCTGGGCTGCGTCTTCCATTTGATGACATACCGCAGCCTGCCGTTCGTCTTCTACTGGCGCCGGGTGATTTTCGCGACCGCCCTGTTCTGGCTCTGGTACCTGACCCCGGCCATCGCTGAAAGCCACGCCGCCACCCGCGTCCTCCAACTTCTGATCCACTAGATCCCAAAAATGCGCTAGCCTGTGCAGCCGCGTGCCCGCGCTCGCGGGGCGCTCGCCGACCTACGTGACACCACATCTCGCAGCGGATCTGGCCGTGACGTTGGCTGACGATCGTCCCGGCATGCTCGCCAAGGCGATCGGGTGCGTGAGCGCCGCCGGCATCAACATCGACGGCTACTCGGAGATGAACGGCGTCGTGCACGTGCTGACCGACGATTTGCGCGCGGCGCGCCAGTGTCTCAGCGACGCGGGGTTTCGCGTCGTCCAGCAGCAGCAGGTCGCGTTGGTGCCTGTCGCCGACGAGCCTGGCGCCGCCGCTCGCGTGTTTCAGAAGATCGCCGAAGCGCACATCAACGTGCGCTACAGCTACCTCGCGACGCGCAACCGGCTGGTGATTGCGTCAGACGATCCGCAGGCGGTGATCGCGGCAGTGGGCGGCGACGCGCCGCGCTGACGCCTACTTCGGCAGCGCGGCGGCGCCGGGGTACTGCTTGTGGCCGTACAACGTGTTGTCCAGCTCGCCCTGGATGCCCTCCCAGCACGCGTTCTCCCAGATCTCGGCCGGCTGATCGTTGTTCCGCTTCCAGCCTGAGACCATCGTCCATGGGCGCGTGTAGGTGTTCGGATCGGTGATCGTCGCCTCGTAGTGCAGGACGTCCTTGTCGATCATCGTGAAGCGCTCGACGACATGCACCGAGTCGCTGAAGAAGTTACCGACCGCATCCAGCCACTGCCGATCGCGCTGGTTCGTCACGTCGATGATGAGGGTGTTGCCGTCCCACCGCCCGCGTGAATCGCCGTCGTACAGATGAATGGCAGGGCCGACGTGCGGACGGCCGTCGGTCGGGATGATCCGGTAGCTGTGAGAGAAATCGGCCAGCATGAACACGAAGCCCGGCGCCTGCACGACGCGGAAGGTGCCCGGACCGTAGGCCTGCTTCGGCGACCCGAGCGGCGTGCAGAGCGCCAGCGGGTTCACGTAGGTCGCGAACATCTCGTCTCTCTTCGCCGCGGCCCACGGCTGATACGGAATCTTGCCGTCCGCGGGATCGATAATCGAGCTCTTGCCACCCGACGTGTCCATCGTCTGCGGGTGCTCCTCGATGTTCTCCATGTTGCGGACGACGATGCGGTTCCAAAAGCCGCTGAAGTCGGGCTTGCCGTCCGCCGTGCGCGGCGGGTTGAACGTCTTCATCTTCTCGATCGCACAGCGGTGGAACGCGGCGGGCTCTTCCGAGCAGCCGGCGGACTGACCGTACGGACGCATGGGGGTCGGGCCCGATCCGGGCGGCGGCGACGCAAACGGCGCACGCTGGCCGGCCGCGGACTGCTGCCATGCCGCCAGGAGCGCAGCAACGATCACGATCAGCGCAGGGTTTTTCATGGGCATATCACAGTCACATGCGCGACGCGACCACGGAACGAGTCCGCATGTGCGGCTCCATCGCCGACGCATGATAACGCAGGACGCAGAACGGATGAGAAAGGCCGGCCCTCATGTGATCGCTGCGCCAGGTATGCGGCCAGCAAGTCAGGTTCGCCCGGCGCGAGCACCGCGCCCCACCCGATCATCTTCGCCAGCTCGCGGCGCCATCCGTCGACGTCGAGCCGCTGCGCCTCGACGAGATCGGTGGCGTGGCACACGGTGCAGCGTGCCGTCAGCAGCCGCCCCGCCGCAGCAATCCTGTCGGGCGCGAGCGCCGCCTTCGGGCCGGAGGGACCGAACTGATCCGCCAGGTACGCGGACACATCAGCGGCCTGCGACGCTTCGACACCTGCGCCCCAGCCGATCATCTTCGCCACCTCTCGCTCCCACGCCGCTGACGCCAGCCGCTGTTGCGCGACGAGGTCCAGCGCGTGGCAGACCGTGCAACGCGTGCCGACGATCTGAGCCGCGCGATCCGGTCCGTCTTGAGCGGCAGCCGCCGACGTCGCCCACGCGACGGCGACAGCGACGAGGACGACGTTACGCAGGCTGTACCTCCACGCGAATGCGATCGATCACGTTCCAGGCATAGCCGCCCGGATTCCAATCAGCCGCAAGCGGCTGCACGTGTCCCCGCGCGTCGGTCGCGCGCGACAGCACGACGTGTGAACCCGGCTCGGCCGGCGTCCACATGTACTCGAACTGTCTCCACGCGTACGGAGCTCGTTCGCGTCCGAGCCGGGCAGGCGCCCACGTTCGCCCGCTGTCGGTCGAAATGTCGACGCGGCGGATATCGGTTTCACCGCTCCACGCAAAGCCAGCGACCGACGCGGGACGTCCGCGCGTCAGCATCGTGCCCTCGGGCGGCGACGACAAGATCGATTTCACGGCCAGCTGCCGGATCGGCACCGTGTCCGCCGCGCTGACCACCGTGCCGGGTGCGACCGCCGATCGCGGCAGGCGGTACCCCGCGCTGACGAAGGCGCCGTCGTAGTCGCGGTCACTCACGGTGATGTGGACGAGCCACTTGACGCTGTAGGCGCCTTCCCATCCAGGCACGAGCAGGCGCAGCGGAAACCCGTGCGCGGGCGGCAAGGGTTCGCCGTTCATCTGGTATGCGAGCAGCGTGTCACCGTGGATCGCCTTCTCGACGGGCAGGCTCCGCACGAAATCCGGAGCGCGACCCGGGCCGGTATCGGCGCCATCGAGCCAGAGAAATGAGGCCGAAGCCCTGACACCCGCTGCGCGCAGCACGTCGGCGAGCGCCACGCCCGTCCAGCGCGCGGTTCCGACCGCCCCTTTCCGCCATTGCACGCCCGCGACCGGCGGGTCGTAGAACGCACGGCCATTGCCCGCGCATTCCAGTGTCACGGGGATCGTCCTCGAAGGCATGCGTGCAAGCGCGTCCAGCGTCAACACGAGCGGGCGTTCCACGTCGCCGTCAATCCGCAGCGCCCACGCGTCCTCTTGGATCGCCGGCGTATAGAAATGCGATCGGACGTAAAAGAGCTCGTTCGGCGTAATCCACGACCTGAGCAGGTGCACGGGCGTTTCCAGATCCTGCGGACGGGCGGAGTGGACGATCAGCGACTCGCCGCCTGAAACTTGTGCGGCGAGACTCGCGAGATGGCTGCCACCCATCAGGGCGGCGCCCGCACCAGCGCGCAGCGCCCCGCCCAGGAACGATCGGCGGCTGACGACTGGCCGACACACCCTCATTTCTGCACATTAGAGGGCGCGTGCATCGGTGTCAATCGGCACGATACGGGAGCCGGCGCCCCACGGCCCCGGGCGTGCTATATTCGCGCGCAACGGGACCCGGGAGGACCACCTTGAAACAGACGGTTGGCTTCATCATTTTCACGCTGCTCGCGGCTGCGTCGCTTCAGGCCCACCACTCCCCTTCGGCGATCTTCGACATGTCGAAGCACGTCGCCATCACGGGCACGCTGACGCGCGTCGATTGGATCAACCCGCATATCGTCCTGGCCATCGAAGCGAAGGGCGACGGCGGCAAGGTCGAGCAGTGGACCTTCCAGAGCAATCCGCCGTCCTGGTACAAGAGCGTCGGCCTCGCGCGCGCGGATTTCGCGAAAGCCATCGGCCAGCAAATCACCGTCGAAGCCGTGAAAGCGAGAGACGGCTCACTGTACGGCTACATGGACAAGATCAAGCTGCCCGACGGCACGTCGTACGAACTGCTTAACGGTGCTGAGGCGAAATAACATGACAAACAGAATTGCCGTTGTCGTCGCGTGCGCGTTTCTGATCGAGGGCGTCGTACTCGCGCAGCAGGCGCGCCATCCGGACTTGAGCGGCGTGTGGAGCTACGCGATCGATCGCGCACCGGCCGCGCTGAAGAAGGAAGTGAATGGCCAGGTCACCATTCAGAAGATCGATCAGAGCGCGCGTCATGGAAACGCGAGCACCGTACCCGGTGTCCGGTCTTCGACCCCGAGGCCCTCGTACAAACCGGAATTCCAGACGAAGGTGAAGGACCTGTCGGATCACGAGAGCCGGACTGACCCGGTGTTCTCCTGCGGCAAGCCGGGCGTGCCGCGCATCGGGCCGCCGCGAAAGGTCGTGCAGCTGCCGAAGGAGACGATCTTCTTCTACGAGGACATCTCCGGCGATCCGTACCGCATCATTCCAACCGACGGCCGCCCGCATCGCGCGAACCCGAACCCGTCCGCCTACGGCGACTCGATCGGCAGATGGGACGGCGACGTGTTCGTGGTCGACGTCACCGGCTTCGGCGACGACACGTGGTTCGGCGAAGACGGGTACATCCATACCGACGCAATGCACGTCGTCGAGCGGCTCTGGAGAGACGGCGAGAATCTCGTGTGGCAGGCGACCGTCGAGGATCCGAAGGTGCTCACCGCACCGTGGGTCATGCCTGCACGCGTGACCAGGCCATCCACCGATGCACTCGAAGAATCGCCCAAGTGTGTGGAGAGCGACGGCCCGCGGCTGCTCAACGACGACCATCACCTCCAGCGCTGACGTGATCGGGGGCGACGGCCCGCCCCCGATACGTTCAGCCGCTAGCGGCCGGGGTTGAGGTCGCGCATCACCACCCGCAGCACCTGACCCGCAAGACGCGCCTCGCGCTCGGTCACAGAGACGCCGGGGCGCAGCTCGCCGTCGACATCCGTCAGTTCCCGGTACGTCCGCGCCACTGGCGGCAGGCGTGCGCAGGCGCCGCGGATCAGTCCCGCGCGCTCCGCTTCAGCAATGCGCCGCTCGAAGGACCAGGCGGCGACATCACCTGATAACGCGTCAGTGATCATCGCGTCGATGACGCTGCACGACAGGATCAACGCCAGGCCGAATTCGCCGCGGTCGAACGCGTCGCGGCTGTCGTCGAACGCGCGCTCGAGAACGGGCCGAAGTTCCGCGTTGTGGACGAAGTCGAATCGGCGCGGCCGCGGCCCCGTGCCTGACGAAGCGGCCGTCACATCATCGATCTGCGCCAGCGACGCCGCACCCTGTTCGAGGACGCCGAGAATGCGATCGGCGATCTCCGTCGCGTCCGCCTCCACCGCCACACCACCATTGGCCGGGCGCACGAGAAAGGCATCGCTGTACGCTCGCGCGAGCCAATGTGCCTTGCTGCCACCGGACAGCTGATTGATCGCGGCCGCACAGTCGCGCTGCCAGGCTCGCGTGGCATCGACCGATCGCGAGTTCCTGATCTGCCGCCCGCGTTCCATCAGCGCCTCGAGCTGACCGAGCGAGGTATCGCGCTGATGGCGCAGCTCTTCATCCATGCGACGTGGCGGGCTTGCCCGCCGTAGCGTCCGCGGAGGCGGGCGAAAACAGATCGGCGATCTGATCGATATGGGCGCGCATGGCTGCCGCCGCGGCATCGGCATCGCGCCGCCGCAGCGCGGCGACCACGGCTTCATGTCCGAGCATCGATCGGCCCGGACGCCCCTTCTCCTTCAACGTGAGCCTCCGCGACTCGACGAGCAGATCGTTCAGCGTCGCCATGATGCTGATGACGACGCGATTGCGCGTGGCGCGCGCGAGCACTTCGTGAAATGCCGTGTCCTCGGCGATCGCCGACCGGCCGGTCTTGAGCTTCCGGCGCTGCGCGTCGAGGATGCGCTCGAGCTCGGCAAGGTCCTTGTCGGTGACGCGCGTGGCGGCGACGCGCGCCACGGCGGGCTCGAACATGCGGCGCACGTCCGACAGCTCGTCCTGCAGATCCTGGCGATAGTTCAGGACCGACGTCAGCGGCACGACGAGCCGCTCGACGTCGAGCTCCTGCGGAAACGTCCCCTGCCCGTGCCGCGTCACGAGCAGACCAATCGTCTCGAGCGTGCGGAACGCGTCGCGGATCGACCCGCGGCTGACACCGAAGCGCTCGGCGAGCGCGCGTTCGGCAGGCAGCGGCTGGCCCGGCGGGAACGTGCCGTCGAGAATCAGCTGGCGGATGCGGTCGGCAATCTCGTCGGCCACTCGCGTCTTCTTGATCGGCTCGATCAGGCCGGCGGCGGCGCCGTTCCCTTTCTGGCGGGGCGTCGCCGGACGCTTGACACGGCGCCGGGCGGGTGTCAGACTCACGCCTCCAACTGGTTCGACCACCGGGCCAGTTTAGCACATGGCCGAGCCCCTGACCTTTACCGCCACGGGATCTCCGCAGGTCGTCTCCCGCGCCATCGAGGAGTACGCCCGCAGCCAGGGACACGTCACGGCGATCGTCGTGCCGTGGGAAAGCGACGACACCACGCTGAGCATGGCGGTCACCGCGGTCAAGAGCGATGGCTGGGCCATCGAGCACACCAACCTCGGGACCATCCGTCTCATACATGCCGGACCCGAGCGGACCGAAGTGGCCATCGTTGCCGAACCGCCCGACCATCCCGAGCCGCAGAAGCTCGCCGCCGTCTTCGATCGCTTCGTCCGCCAGGTGCAAAGCCGGTTTCACGTCGAATGATGGCGACCCCCTCGAGCGATCATCGCGCGCCGCAGCCGCTTCCGTCCGGACTGGCGGCGG
>Ga0209515_10006426_pt1 | contig 14649 bp, 14 predicted proteins | sample Subgroupgradi54m_FD_187454 | JGI IMG/M metagenome (GOLD analysis project Ga0209515, IMG submission 187454) | Subsurface groundwater microbial communities from S. Glens Falls, New York, USA - GMW60B uncontaminated upgradient, 5.4 m (SPAdes)... ...
GGACATTGTTGACCGGAGGCGATTTCTGCTTTTGGAATACATGAGACGAAATAACTTCATAAGGGTGGCCTTCCACAAGAATGGCTTTGCGCGGAACGCATTCACTATAGTTCAACATAATAGGGCTATTCTAGGGCTTTAACGGGAATTTGTCGAGAGTATGCGGACGTTGAGACATTTAGAGGTTTTTATGAGTTACCATAGCCATGAACAACAAGCGTGCAGTGGTAACAGGAGGAGCGGGATTTATCGGATCACATTTGGTTGAGGCATTGATTGAGCGCGGGTATACTGTCGAAGTTATCGATAATCTTTCGGCGGGAAAACGCGAGCGAGTGAATCCCGCGGCAGTCTTGCATGTTGTCGATATTCGGGATGAGCACGGGATTGCGCCGATTATCGCTCGTGCGGAGTATGTCTTCCATCTCGCCGCACTTCCTCGTGTGCAATATTCCATCGATTATCCGAAGGAGACCAATGATGTCAACGTCAACGGAACACTCAATGTATTTCTTGCGGCAAAAGAAGCGGGGGTCAAGAAAGTCATCTACTCCGCATCAAGCTCCGCATATGGCAATCAAGAAATACTCCCGCTCCACGAAGAATTACCCGCGCAACCCGTCTCTCCCTACGGCTTGCATAAATATATTGGAGAACACGTTGCGCGTGTATTTTCGGAAGTCTACGGACTCCCCACGGTTTCACTTCGTTATTTTAATGTCTATGGTCCCGGCCTTGACCCTGAGGGTCCTTATGCGCTTGTCATAGGAAAGTTTCTCAAGTCTCGCAAAGAAGGAGTCCCTCTGACTATTACCGGCGATGGCGAGCAGACAAGGGATTTTACGCATGTGCGCGACATTGTGCGTGCAAATATTCTTGCCGCAGAAAATGCCGAGGTGATGAAGGGTGAGGTGTTCAATATCGGCTCCGGAAGAAATATCTCGATCAACGCATTGGCCGAGCTTTTTGGTGGCACTGTCGAATATATTGCGCCGCGTATCGAGCCAAAACATACCCGCGCGAATAACGCGAAAGCCCAATCCGTATTAGGGTGGGAGCCGACCATCGTAATTGAAGAGGGAATTGCCGAGCTCTTGCAGGAATGGAAAATCTAGACCATGATAAAGGCAATGTTACTTGAAGATATCGCACAAACCGAGGAAACCCTTCGCGATGAAGAGATACTTGAGCGCTCGTTGCAACATCCGAGCCTTTTTGCCGTGCTTGTTGAGCGCTATCAAGATGCCTTTTTGCGCAAAGCGGAAGGAATAGTCCATAGTCGCGAGGAAGCCGAGGATATCGTTCAAGAAACGTTTACGAAGATCTATTTTAATGCCCGTCGCTTCAAAACTGTTGAAGGAGCATCGTTTAAATCATGGGGTTATAAAATTCTCATGAATACCACCTTTACGCACTATCAGAAGTTAAAGAAAAAGGGAGCCGCTCACGTAGAACTCGATCCAGAATTTTACGAGATGCTTCCTGACCCTGCAAACTATTCTCACGAAGAAACGATGCGCGATTATGTCGCCTCATTTCTCTCGCGGATGCCCGCACAATTGGCTCGTCCGCTCAAACTTCACTTTATCGACGAATATTCTCAAAAAGAAATTGCCGATATGGAAGGGACGACCGTCTCCGCGATTAAAACAAAGATATATCGCGGGAAACGTGAACTCGAACGATTATTAGACGAACAAAAAGTATAACACTATGGAAAAATCTTTCCCCACAACAAATACGCTCCTCACAAAACGCATCATGCGGAGGATTTATTTTGTGTGGGCGATTCGCATGATGCTCTCGCCGATGGTGTTGAAGTCGCTTATTGCGATACTCTTTTTCTGGCGTTCGACTTCCTTTGTTTCGTATGCCGATGTTTTTGCCAATGCTCCTCGGTTTTGGGACATTCCGCGCAATGTGCAATTTTTTCGAGCGGCCGCAATGCACGCAGAAGTGACCACACTGCTCCTTGTTTTGGGTACGCTCACCCTCGCCGCTTGGGTCTGCATGGATATGCTCTCCCGTAAAAGCCATGCGTGGTTTTAGGTCCTATTTTCAAATTTCATCATAAAAGTCTGGAGAAAATCCCCATGAATGTACGCATGGGGATTTTCTCTCCCGCGTCTTCTTTTTGGTATTCAAAATATAACCATAAAAACCCGACTGAGCGACGATGGGGAAAGTGTCCCTTTACAACTTATGCAATTTGTATTTGACTGAGATAAGCGTGTTCAACTCAATTTGGTGGGGGTACTTATGTTTTCTATACACGGATTTTTTATAATCATGTTCACCTTGATCGGTTTTTGCGCCCACGTGATTATTGATGCAACAAAAAAACGAAAATTACAGGAGGAAGCGTATCGCCGCCATCAAAAAGCTGCTGTAGCGCTGCGGCGTGAAGAAGCGTATTTGCGGACGGAGGTGATGCGTCATTATCTCTTGCTCGGAAGTCTTCTTGCACGTCATCATGTTCCCATTTCCGTTTCAGCGTGGGAGACGCTCAGTGCGCCGTATCATGAAGCATATCGCAAATGGTTTGTATCGCGTAATCGTCTCTGGTTGTATGGTGATCTGGAGGAACGTGTTCCGAATCCTGCAGCGCATCTCGATTCACTTTATGTTTCGCTGGGGCAACAACACCACGAGATACCACCCACGTTCTTTGTTGAACAACTTACGTCATAACAATTTCCCCCGGATTACACTCACGAGTGTTGCCCGGGGATTTTTTTAGCCAATCTTCTTTGTCCGAGAAGCGTTCAAGAAAAACATCGCGCACATTGTGGGCGATGTTTTTGCGATACATGTATTTGCGTCAATTGCATTACGAACATTTATTCCTCCGGACTTCCCTCATCCAGATCCTCTTTTGCGGGAGTGATGCTAAATGATGCGTCTTCTTTCATTTGTTTGGCAATTTCTTTGCCCAAATCTTTTGCAACGGTTTTGCTTTCTTTGAGGAAGAGTCGTGCAGAGTCGTAGCCGCGGCCGATTTTGATGTCGCCGAAGGAATACGAAGACCCTGATTTACTCAAGAGACCATATTTCTCGCCAAGCATGAGCATCTCGCCTTCACGTGAAATGCCCTCGTTGTAGATAAGGTCAAACTCCGCTTGTTTGAAGGGGGGAGCGACTTTATTCTTCACAACTTTTGCACGTGTGCGGCTACCGATGACATCTTCGCCTTTTTTGATCTGTGCGATCTTGCGGATATCGATGCGTACCGAAGTGTAGAATTTAAGCGCCTTTCCTCCCGGGGTGGTTTCGGGGTTGCCGAACATCACGCCAATTTGCATGCGAATTTGGTTGATGAAGATCACGATCGTTTTTGTTTTTGAAACGATCGCGGTGAGTTTGCGCAGTGCTTGTGACATGAGGCGTGCTTGCTTGCCCACGTGCTGTGCGCCCATGTCGCCTTCGATCTCATCTTTTGGAGTGAGTGCGGCGACCGAGTCGATGACGATCACGTCGAGTGTGCCGGAGCGGACGAGTGATTCGGTGATCTCAAGTGCTTGTTCTCCCGTATCAGGTTGCGCCAAGAGTAACTGATCAATCTTCACACCAAGCTTTTTTGCATACTCAGGGTCGAGCGCATGCTCAGCGTCGATGAATGCCGCAACGCCGCCTTTCTTTTGCGCTTCTGCAATGACATGGAGCGCGAGTGTTGTCTTTCCCGATGACTCCGGTCCGAATATTTCAATAATGCGTCCTTGTGGAAGTCCGCCCACACCAAGTGCATGATCGAGACCGATCGAGCCGGTGGAGATTGCATCGACGTTCACCCTTGGTGCGTCGCCAAGTTTGATGATCGCTCCCTCGCCGAATTTTGTCTGAATGGATTTAATTGTCGCATCAATACCCGCAGTACCCGAACGTTCCGCCGCAGTCTTTTCTTTTTTTACTTTTTTTACAAAACCTGCCATATTATTCAAATATATTAATTTTTAAATGCACCCCGTGTATCGGTCAGTGCCTCCGAGGAAACTTATTTTTTGTTATAGACAATTTCCAAGCTCTTTTTCACCGTGCGCCCCTCGGCATCTTTTGCGGTGAGTTCAATTATATTATAGCCGGAGGACAGTAACAATTGCTCACTAAAGTTGCCCTTGAGATCAATAAAAAGTCTCCGCCCATTGAGTGTTGTTTCTTTTGCATTGGTGATGGTCCCCTCGACGGTAAGCAGGGAAGTGGTGGCAGTCATTCCGTTTTCCGGGCTTTTAAGCATAATTTGCGGTCCCGCAATAATCGCTCGGGACTGAAAATAGGTATAAAAAATAATTACCCCGACAAAGAGCAGTCCAAGTCCGACCGAAATCATGCGTTTGAGTGTCCAATACATCCTTCTATATATACACGAGAAGCGGCACTCGGTCGACTTCAGGAAAGATTCTTGTAAAAAATTGACATAGGAAATAAATTGTGCTAAAAAATCATAAGATATCAACAAAGAAGGGAAAAATGATGAGCAATAACATCTTCAGCAGGCTTGGTGCTGCCGTGGCTTCCGTTCTTGCAATTCGCCCATCCGGAGGATTTGATTCGGGTCTACTCGGCTTCTCTGGTCCGCTAGTGAGTCGTTCCGGCCCTCCACAGGGCGGACGGGGGACAGCACTGGCAAAACGCAATGCCAAAAAGAAGAAACGTATCAAACAACTGCGTTCCCGAAGAAAAAATTAAACCCACACAAAAAACCGCTCGATTTCTTGAGCGGTTTTTTTTAATATTTGTCCAAAGGCTGCCTTTGGACATTGAATTAAGCATTTTCTTCTCGGCCGAATCCCGCCGTATCGTCTTTTATCAATACATCGCGAGGCTTTGCACCATCGGCGGGACCAACAACCCCGCGTTCTTCAAGAATATCCATCATGCGTGCGGCGCGGGCGTATCCGAGACCAAGACGGCGCTGGAGATAGGAAGTCGATGCTTTGCCTGTTTTGATGACCAAGTCTTTCGCTTCGTCATATTTATCATCATCTTCTCCGTCGCTGTCACCTCCGGAAAAGGCTTCTTCGGGGATGCCGCCAAAATATGCATTCTTGTTTTCCGTATTTGAGATGTTCAATTCGTCGCCGAGCGTCCCATCATAATGGTCTTTCAGAAATTTGACGACACTCTTTACTTCATTTTCCGAGATAAAGGCGGATTGGAGACGTATCGGCTTTGGTAATTCCGCGGAAAGGAAGAGCATATCGCCCGCGCCAAGCAGGTTTTCCGCTCCGGACATGTCTAATATAGTGCGTGAATCGATTTGCGAGGCGACTTGAAGCGCAATGCGTGCAGGCACATTCGCTTTGATAAGTCCCGTGATGACGTTGACCGAAGGACGCTGGGTAGCAATCATAAGGTGAATACCGACCGCGCGACTCATCTGTGCCAATCGCACAATCGCCGACTCTAGCTCGCGAGGGTATGCTTGCATTAGGTCTGCGAGTTCGTCGATGATCACCACGATATACGGCATCAATTCGGGAAGCTCCGGTTCTTCGCCTTCTTTCCATTTTCCTTCCGATTTCTGCTTCTCATATTTCGCCAATGCGGGTTCGAGGACGTTTTTATGATAGGAACTGATATCACGACATTTCTCCTCCTGAAGAACATCATATCGTCGATCCATTTCCTTGGTTGCCCATTTCAAGGTGAGAATCGCCTTCTTTGCTTCGGTGATGACCGGAGTCAGGAGGTGAGGGATACCATTATAGAGTGTGAGTTCGACGCGCTTGGGGTCCACCATAATGAAGCGCAGTTGTTCGGGAGAGTTTCTGAACAACAGCGAGGTGATGATGGTATGCATTGTTACGGATTTTCCCGAGCCGGTCGCACCCGCCACAAGCACATGAGGCATCTTTGCGATATTCATAAATTGCGCAAGTCCGGAAATGCCTTTGCCCAAAGGAACAAAGAGTGAGTGATGATTATTTTTCCACGTGTCTTCGCTTAAGAGTGTGCCGAGACCGACGGTTGATTTTGTCGAATTCGGAATTTCAATACCGACGAGTGACTTGCCTGGAATAGGGGCTTCGATGCGGATGGGTGCCGCCGCAAGTGCAAGTTCGAGATCATGTTGCAGTGTGGTGATCTTCGAGAGACGTACACCTTCGGCGGGCTTGAGTGCGTAGCGGGTGATCGAGGGTCCGACGGAGACTTCATCCATCTCGACATTGATGCCGAAGTTTTGGAAGGTGCGTTTGATGATGTTTGCATTTGCCTTGATGTCGCCGTATCCGGGCTTGCCTTTGTCGTTGGCCAAGAGATCAAGCGGGGGAGGGGTATAGGTTGAATGCAGTGTCGAGTTGAAACGAAAGGGAACCGTATCCTCTTTTTCTTTTTTCGACAGCGAAGAAACTTTTGCAAAGAGCGAAGGCTTCGCCACCACCGGCTCTTCGATTATCTCTTCAGGTTCTTCATCTTCCTCTTCTTCAGGTGTTTCCATTTCTTCTTCCGGTTCTTCATCCTCGCTCCCCTCGTCTTCCTCATCCTCCGGAACAATCGCGCGGGGTTTCGGTTTGAGCCATTTGAAAAATGCGAGCACAAAACCAAGATGGAGCGGCATATCAAAAAGAATAAGAATCGCAATTACAAAAATCGCACCCAATATAATTCCTGTTAAGAGCGGAGCAAAAAGAAAGACCATCGGAGCGACCACATAGTAGCCGACAAATCCTCCGAGTCCTGTCGTCTCTGATGCGCGATCAGTGAGGGTGAGTAGACCCAACGCCGAGAGTAAGAAGAATGGTCCGGCCACGAGTGCGGGGGAGGTGAAGTTGCGTTCACTCGCGCGAAAGAAATTTATCGCAAGCAGAACAAAAAGTGCGGGGACAATATAATATCCGACACCGAAAAGAAAGTGGATTCCCGCGTAGATTTTCCCGCCGAGATACCCGCCGTTTCCTTGGGCGGCGAGAAGGAGAATAAGTGCGATCAATGTGAAGCCGATTCCGACGATCGAATTGCGCGTCTCTTGTCGCAAACCCGACCAGAAACTTTCCTTGCTTTCTCTTCGCTCCGTTCTTGAGTTTGAAGATGTTTCTTTTTGCGCACGCTCTTTCTTCGATTGTTTTTTACGCTTCTTCGCCATAGGCCCTTCTATAGTAACACGAGGAAAGTTATCCCCAATATGAAATTGCGAAACAGAACCTGGTCTTTTTTCTTTATGGACATTTAAGGAACATGGCGTATCATGGACAGAAAGTTTTGTCCCTGATAAAGCTTAAAGACGGTACTTGACTTTTAAAAGACTTTGTGATATTTTAAAAATACCAAATAAAAGACATTACCATGGAACATCAAAAAGACACCCAGCAATTCAACTTCCCCAATAAAGGACAAACACAATCAAAATCGAATCATCAGGATGCGGTTTCTTTTCTGCAACGTAAAGCGGAAAAGCTGACAACCGCGCTCTATATGGTCACTGAGGTGATGTCCGATAAGGAGCCACTGAAATGGAAGGCTCGCGAATCGGGCGTTGAACTTCTTTCGGACATTGCTATTGCGGGTACAGCGCCAACAAGCGAACGCATGACGACCCTTCGCAATGTCATGAAAAAAATAGAGCGTGTCGTCTCACTCTTGGACATTGCGCAGTCGGCACGCATGATGAGTGAAATGAATGCGGGAGTTTTGAAGAAAGAATATCTTACGCTTAAGGATTCCGTTCAGGCAGAGTGGAATCATGTCTATGATCGAAGTAAGAGTATATTCAGCGAATCTTTTTTTGAGGTTCCTCGTGAGATCGAATCTCGAGTTGATACTCCCACCTCACCTCGCCCCCAAGTTCAAATTGAAGTAAACACGGCATCTCAGGTAGCGGCTCCAATAAAATTTTCCCGAGAGACAGTGGAGCAGAAAAAAAATTTTCCGGAAGCAGTGCAGTCGACAAACATTGCCAAACCGTTTGAGCATTCTCGTCCCGTATTCATTCGACCCACCCCCACACTTTCCACTCTGGTTGCAGGAGCGGGAAAGGCGCGCAGTGAGGGTGACCGCGATGATCGACGCAAGATCATTCTTGCACTTATAAAACAAAAACCCGCACTTACCGTAAAGGACATTGCAAAGAGCATTCCCGGTGTGAGCGAAAAAACAATTCAACGCGAATTGCTCGCGATGGTTGCTGAGGGTATTTTAATAAAAAAAGGTGAGCGACGTTGGTCCACCTATTCACTGAGAGAAGTGTAGCGATATCCGCTCTCCTTCATCATTTCTTTATGTAAGAGACATTACAAAAGGACATTCAAAACTTGAATGTCCTTTTGTGATTTTTTCATGAAGAATATTCGTTCAGGTTGTCACGATTCTCCCGCACTCTTTGTTTGACTGGTGTAAGGAGCGCATGTATCATGCCCTTACGCCTGGCTTGTGCAGGCAGGGTCCGCGTCACTGCGGATTATATGTTTCTCGGATGGGGAGAACAGTATGACGGTTTTTATCTTCATAATGTTATCCACATATTATTTCGCCGTACTTTGGCGGAATAATGTGAGAAATACTATAATATAAGGAGTGCTTTCGTGAGCAGGTGTTTCTGTCTTTGTATGTTTGTACGGGAACACGTTGCGATCCTTCCGATTTTTTAAATCGGCGTGGATGGAGGAAGGTACGATTTTTCTGGATAGTTCATTGAAAATTGAATAGCAGAATGTGTGATTCTCTGTAGTTCATACTGTATGCGCTACGGGAAGTACGTATACTGTCTATTCGTTATATTCAATGAACGATATTCTCGGCTACCTTCCATTGTTTGCGTTGTGTCAAAACACCGTGCAACAATAAAGATGCCCGTCGCATGTTTTTTATTTCTTGCGGAATAAACATCCATGCGCAAAACTTTACCGTGAATTATCAGTTATGGTTATTAATAACAAACGTTCGTAAGAACGTAATTAACAAGCAGACTTATATGATGAAATTAAATTCCAAAGCAGTGAAAGCTGTTTCTGGATTCTTAGGTCTCGCAACGGCTGTCATGATGATCGCTCCGGCAATTGCCTCAGCGGACACAACATCTTGCTCGTACGTCTTCACGAAGGCGCTCAAGAAGGGTGTGACTGATACCGAAGTGATGAACCTCCAGAAGGTGCTCAACATGAGCGCAGACACTCAGGTTGCAGCAACCGGTGTCGGATCGATGGGAAATGAAACGAGCTATTTCGGTGGACTCACCAAGATGGCGGTCGTCAAGTTCCAGAACAAGTTTGCATCTGACATCCTTACGCCAAACGGTCTTACCGCAGGTACGGGTCTTGTCGGTGTATCGACTCGTGCAAAGTTGAACGCAATGTGCGGTGGTACAACATCCACAACAGGTACGACAAGTACTGTTCCCGGATGTACATCCACTGTCGGCTTCAGCCCAACCACCGGTCAGCCTTGCTCTGCAAGCACAACGACAACGACGACATCAGGAACAGGCGTCTCCGCGATGCTTGACCCAATGTCTCCACCCGCATCAGTCTTGATCTCAGGACAGGGTGTTGCAACGCTCGCGGTCTTCAAGATCACGAACGCAAGCAGTGTTGCTGCAAAGGTGACCAGCCTCAAGTTGACGCGCACAGGCGTTTCATCTGACGCGACATTGAACAACGTCTACCTTTACAATGGTCCTACGCGCATCACCGATGCCGCTTCGATCACGACAGGTGTGATCAACTTCAATGACACCGCAGGTATTGTTATGGTTCCTGCAATGTCGAGTGTCTCGGTCGCAGTTCGCGCAGATCTCGCAGGCAGCACCAACGGTCAGACGATCGGGGTCATGCTGACGGATCTCGTGACTGATGCCGGTGCAACCGCAGGTCTTCCTGTTTCGGGCGCACAGCACACAATTGCTGCAGCTCCTTCCGGAATGACAACGGCAAACTTCGCATCCTCATCGATGCCTGGTACGTCGTCGGGCCTCACGGTTGATCCTCAGAACGATTACACCGTATGGGGAGCAACGCTCACGATCGGTTCTCGCGCAGCAAAATTGTCCTCGATCCGCTTCCAGCAGATCGGTTCAGTACTTGCTGACGACATTACGAACTTCCGCTTGATGGTTGACGGCGTGGCCGTTGGTACTGCAGTCGCAAAGGTTGATGCAAATCGCTTTGTGACCTTCGCACTTCCAACACCGCTTGCACTCAGTGCAACAACGCACACCGTGAAGCTTATGGCAGACATTGTTGGCGGTACCAACCGCAACTTCCAGTTCTCGCTTCGCCGCGTCGTGGATGTTGAGGTTTGGGACAGTCAGCTCAATGTTGTCGTAACACCAACCGCACTCAATGCCTCATTTGTCGCTGTTGAAGCTGCAAATACGGTTGCGATTAACGTTGGTACGCTTTCGATCACGAAGAGCACCGCATCTCCTTCAGGCAACATCGTGCTTGGTGGCTCTGCGATGACTCTTGCAAAGTTTGACGTTAAGGCGGCAGGTGAGCGCTTGAAGGTGGAGAACCTCCGCGTTTCACACACTGGCTCCGATGCCAACTTCGCAGGTATTCGCAATGGTGGACTCTTCTTGGATGGTACGCAGATCGGTTCGACGGCAACCATCAACGAAGACTCACAGTCAACTCCATATACACAGTTCAATCTCGGTTCCTCAATGGTTCTTGAGCCGGGTGTGAGCCACGTACTTGAAGTTCGCGGTGATGTTTACAACACCAACACTGCAGATACGCTTATTGCGGGGACAACGACGGTGATTAACATCGCTGCAGGTTCTTCGAACGTACAGCGCATGTCGACACTTTCGTACTTTGGAAACAGTGCAGCTTCCGGAAATACGCTGACAACAGCATCCGGTTCGATCACTGCGGCAAAGTACTCGACCTATGCAAATCAGACGGTTACCGTACCTCAGACGGCATTCAAGCTTGGTGATTTCCGTGTCACAACGGGATCTGCTGAGGCAGTCAATGCTGATACGATGACGGTCGGACTCCTTGGAGACACGAATGGAACTGCGGGAATTGCTGCAGGCTACATCACGAATCTCTATGTGGTCTACGGATCAAAGACGACAACCGTGAAGACAACAGGTGCTTCAACACAGTCGTTCTCGATCAACGAAGTGCTTCCTGCAAACTCAACAACCAATGTTGCAGTTTACGGAACACTTTCGACGTCGATGACGGGTATTGCTTCAACAACCCTCCTCGTTTCGGGCACATCCCAGAACGGTGGCGGTGCAGTCACTTCGGGAACGGCAGTTGGACAGAACATCACTGTCGCATCCGGCTCCCTTACAACCGCAGTTGACGCATCAACTCCTGTCACGGCAAACGTCGTTGGACTCACGATGCCAAAGGTTGCATCATTCAAGTACACCTCGCTTTATGACACCTTCACTCTCAAAGATATGGGTGTTACGACTCAGGGTGGATCGGCTATCTCGAACGTCGTCTTCAAAGTCGGCGCAACCGAGGTTGGTCGCGCAGCAATGAATGGTTCGACAGCAACAGGCACAGGACTTAACGTCACTGTTCCTGCTAATGGCACTGTTGTTGTGGATGTGTATGCAGACCTCGGCCCTATCGGCGTTGGTGCTGCAACAACTTCACAGAACGTTGCGGTTACATTGGTCAGCACGAAGTACATGAACTCCAATGGAGTTGTCTCATACGAGAACAATACTCGTGCAGGTAATGCAACCTACGTCTTCAAGACCAAGCCAACCATCTCAAACGTCGCTCTTCCAACAAGCGTACTCAACACGGGTACTGTGACGATTGGTAAAGTGATGATTACTGCAGATGCGGGTGGTTCACTCGCATGGCGCCGCCTTGTATTCAATGTTGCAACATCATCACCAAGCGGATCATTCGTGATCAGCGCACCGGTGCTCTATGATGCGGCAGATGAATCAACTGCGCTGAGTGGTATTACGACAACATACACCAACAATGGTGGTGTTACAGGTGCTGCGGGCGGAGTTATCACTGCGTCATCAACTGCAGGTGCAGCTGAGCAGCAGATTTCCGGCTCAAAGACCTACGTCTTGAAGGTTACGGTTACCGGTGCTCCAGTTACAGGTTCTGCGATCAGCACAAGCCTCGCAGCTTCCTCGACAAGCCGCACCGCTCCTTCTTCGGACAATGCATTCGGCACCACTGCGGGACGTTTCCCAACTATCGCATGGTCTGATATGTCCGCACTCAGTCACGATGAAACGACTTCGGACTGGATGGATGACTACTTGGTGAAGAATCTCCCAACTGACGCTCAGACAGTTACGAAGTAATTCGTACAGCCTGAATTAAGGTTAGAGTTCTCACTCGGTTAGGATTTCAGGGTTAAATCCCTGTGGCAAAACCCCCTCGAAAGAGGGGGTTTTTGCTATTCCTCCAGAAATTCAGTACAAAGGCATTCTTTGTACAATGTCGATTGCGCTTTTGTCTGAGGGGGGTATTGTAAAGAAAGAGAAACCTGTTGTTTGAAAAGGGGATTGCCATGCGCATGCTGCTCAAAATTCTTACCTGCACACTACTTGTGATTTCCGGAACCTCGGCGTATGCCCAAAAAGGCCTCGAGGTACTAAAGCAAACTGAAGAGGTCTATGTTCCTCAAGCGGAAGATTGCGCGCGCGACGATATTTGTGATCTCAAAAAAATTACTTTCCGCGTACAGTCCTATCGCATACCGGCAACCTCGGCCGAGGATATCGAGCTCTACGGAACAAAAATGTATCTTGGATACGATACTGCGTCACTTTCGGATATTACCAAATATGCAGTGGTCCAATTTATTCGCGGATGTGTGTATTATTCCGAACTCTTGCCTACGAACGAAGTAATTAATTACTTTACCATTGTGCGCCGGCACATTGATACGCCGGGCGGGTTTATCTTGTTCCGCCATCCGACATGGGCGGTGGATTCAAATACACAGGACCCCCTCTTTTCAAGTGATCCCGATATTTCTGATAATCGACATTTTTTTCTTAAATGGAGTCCGGGGGCCGTGAACGGTATCCCAAAAGGTCAGGGAATGTTGTACGGGGAAAAAATCCCCTCGTTTCCCAGTGTTTATGTGACTAATTCTCCGGAACCCGCAACGCTTGATGCAAACGGTATTGCAAAGAATGTGTCACTGCAATTTGAGATGTGTGTATTTAAGACGGCGAATGTTTCAAGGGAGATGCGTGGCAATCAGGAAAATTTCGGACCACCGATTAAATGTTTTTCGTGGTCGCACAATTTTTCCTATGATCATGTGCGGAAGACATGGAAAGAATTTCAAGACGTGAGCCCGGTATGCAATCGCCCACTCACGCCTGATGAGCGTGATCGGGAAGAATTATTGCACCGATGGTCTTTCCATCATCCGTATCAGAAATAATTCACTTAGTACTTCAAACCGGCCTCATGCCGGTTTTTTTAATCCGACGGTACCATTGCGCCGTGGTATAATAAGCATATCGTTATGGATCTCTTTAATAAAAAATTTTTTCGCCTCGCATTCGGATTTGTGGCCATTATTCTCATTTCGGTGGCGATTATCGTTGTGACAAATTCCTATGAGACAAAGACACCTCCAAACATCAACGAGCCTTCACTTGGCGATCATATTGCCAAGTGAAGATGCGGGTTGACTCTTGCTCATTTTTCGCTATACTCCATAACAACGCTGTAGACAGCAAGCAGCCCTCCGAAAGAAGGGCATGAGCCTTGCCGAAGCCGACATACATTTTCCCTCAAAGGGTTTATTTGTCGACACTCTCTGCGGATGGTCGATTTTTTATTCATCATAGGACCTACACAAACGGCGACCTTCACGTTTTTCTCCCGAGCGCCTCAGAAAGCAGTACTCGCACGTACAGCTTCTCCGAGATCACTCGGGCGGAAAAACGCGAATCTCATCCGTTTGCGTAAGTCCTCTATCATTTGTTTTATTACACTATGGCAATTACCAAAGCAAAAAAGGTTGAAATTCTTGCAAAGTTGGATGAAGGATTGAAGAGTGCGGAAACGGTGGCATTTGTGAATTTTCACAAGCTCTCCGTCGGTGAAGTGAGTGCGCTCCGCAAATCGCTTCGCGAAGCGGGAGTTTCTTACTACGTTGCAAAGAAGACGCTCGTAAAGCGCGCACTCGATGCACGCGGTGTGGAAGGTACTCAGCCCGAACTTGCGGGAGAGCTTGCGCTTGCGTGGTCGGCAGATCCGGTGGCATCCGCAAAGGGAGTGCATGAATTTGCCAAGATGCACAAAGATAAGATTTCCCTTATGGGCGGAGTCTACCAAGGAAAATATTTTTCCAAAGAAGAAATTACTACGCTCGCATCCATTCCTTCAATGCAAGGACTTCGCGGTCAGTTTGTGGGCATGCTCAATCAATCAATCGCTTCCGTTGTTCGCGTCTTTGATGCAAAGGCGAAGAAGGAAAGTGAAGTGGTTGTACTCACTGAGATAAAGGAAGAAGCAAAGCCCGAAGTATCTGTGGAGGTGCCTACTCCGGAAGAAACACCGGTCGTGGCAACTGAAGCACCCGCAGTCGAAGAAGCAAAGCCCGATGAAGCGGCAGCATAAATTAAAAAATTAAATTTACACCATTATGGAAAACACAACAGTAGAAGTTCCTGCAAAGTTCAAGGACATTGTTGCAGGAGTTGAGAAGTTGACACTCATCGAGCTCCACGAGCTCGTCAAGCTGCTCGAGGAG
>Ga0209515_10006427_pt1 | contig 14646 bp, 14 predicted proteins | sample Subgroupgradi54m_FD_187454 | JGI IMG/M metagenome (GOLD analysis project Ga0209515, IMG submission 187454) | Subsurface groundwater microbial communities from S. Glens Falls, New York, USA - GMW60B uncontaminated upgradient, 5.4 m (SPAdes)... ...
CGATCTAGCAGTTAATCCTATTAAAACCATTCTTGAGGATCATACTAAAAGGTTTGGTAGAATTGACGATACACTTGAAGACCATACTCGAAGATTAGATAAAATTGATGATACGCTTGAGGAACACACTAAAATACTTGAAGACCATTCCCGAAGACTAGAGGCAATAGCCGGTGATACAGAACAACTAATACAAGATGTAAAGGGAGCTAGAGATAAAGATGGAATGTATCATTCCCGCAACAAAAGAGAAATAGATGAGATTAAAAAGCATATTGGATTACCCTTAATATCTGACGTTCCAGAGGTCTAGATTTGCTATTAGGAAATAAGTGTGTTAGACTTAGAATAGTTGATTTAAGAATCATTAGCTACAGATCTTTTTTTCCTCACGGACTAACTTTTCAAGTAGCTCCGTTTTTTTTCAATTTATTATGTATTATCAAAATAGTCTTAGAAATCGTACATCTATCCGCAGTGGCGGAGCACCAAGATATGGTAGACCCTCCAGAGGAGGTAGTTTTAATAGACCCGCCCGTTCCTTTAATAACTCAGGTAGAGGCCCCAGAAGAAGCAAATTAGAAGGGGTTGATATTAATATGTTTATTAAAAAGGCCAATCCGGTGGAAGAGCCTACTGAACAAACCATTTCCCAAGCTTTTACTGATTTTGATCTGGTTGATTACTTAAAGGTTAATATCCAAAATAAAGGTTATACCATTCCTACACCTATTCAGGTTCAGGCTATCCCGCCAATTTTACAAGGCCGGGATTTAATCGGACTGGCTAATACCGGTACCGGTAAAACAGCAGCTTTTTTAGTCCCCATTATTAACAAAATCTTTAAAGATCGCCAAAACCAGAAAGCGATTATTATTACACCAACCAGAGAACTGGCAGTGCAAATTAATGAAGAACTTAAATCTTTTACTCAAAATATGAGTATTTATTCCGCCCTGTTAATTGGCGGGTCCAATATGCACCGGCAGATTTCTGACTTAAGAAGAAACCCGCATATTGTCATTGGTACTCCTGGCAGACTAAAAGATTTAATAGAAAGGAATCAGCTTAAATTGCATGATTTTCAAACCTTTGTGTTGGATGAAGTTGATTTAATGGTGGATATTGGTTTTATTAATGAGGTTAAATATTTCCTGTCTTTTTTACCCAAAGTACGACAATCCTTATTTTTCTCAGCCACTATTTCTCCTAGAATCCGGGATATTTTACAAAATTTTGTTCAAAATCCGGTGACAGTATCAGTTAAGACCCAGGATACTGCTCAAAACGTCACTCAGGATGTTATCAAAGTGCATGATTCTTCCAGAAAAATTGAACAACTGCATGATTTATTAATAAAAGACGGTTTTGATAAAGTGTTAATTTTTGGCAGGACCAAACATGGAATTGAAAAACTTAACAATGAACTAACCTTTAGGGGCTTCAAAACAGGTTCACTACACGGTAATAAAAGACAAAGTCAAAGAAAAAGAACCTTAGACAGCTTTAGACGAAATGAAATTAAGATTCTCCTGGCTACAGATGTAGCCTCCCGTGGTTTGGATATTGATAATGTAACTCATGTAATTAACTATGATTTGCCGGAAACTTATGATGATTATATTCACAGGATTGGTAGAACCGGCCGAGCCGGAAAAACCGGTTTTGCCCTAACATTCGTTACTTAAGTGTGTTATACTGCAGCAGTGCAAACCTCCTTTTTAGATCGAAGATCGCAAAAAGGTTCGAATTTACAAGAACCTTTTTACACCAGCGGATTCCTTTACAGCCCCAAAACTCATCAAATTCTCTTAATACAATCAGCACAACCAGACAATACTCGTTCTTTATGGTCAACCATAGGGGGAGAGTCTAGTGGTGAAGAAGAAGCGCATATAGCTTTTCAGCGGATTATCAGTAAATTACTAAATTTAAACCTTAAAGCCAAAGATATTTATGCGGTTTATGACTATTTTCATGATAAATTGGCCAAAATGAACTATGTATTCTATGCAGAAGTAAAAAATTCCAGGGCAGTTTCCACCCCTGGTAAAGACAATTTTTCCTGGGTGGCTTTCGGTGAAATATCCAAACTGTTATTTACAGACCATACAAAGCAGGACATTATAGTGGGCGAGCGGGTGATTAACTTAAAATGGAGAGAAGATACTAATGTTGTTCCCTGGTTATCCCCGGCCAAATAATTACTACCTATGTTAGTTGATGAGACAGATTTGATTATCAGAGCAGGGCATGGCGGGCCGGGGCGGGTTTCTTTTAAAGGTAAAAAAAGCGGAGGACCGGATGGAGGAGATGGAGGAAAGGGCGGGCGCGTTTATATCAGGGCTACCTCCGATATCTATGCCTTAGGTCAGTATGTATCCAGAAAATTGCTTAAGGCTGCTGATGGGCAAGCTGGCGGACAAGGCTTAAGATCAGGAGCAAATGGTAAAGATCTTGTTTTAACCATGCCGGCGGGAACTTTTCTAACAGATGATAAGGGTATTGAGGTTGAATTAACCAAAGAAGGCCAGGAAGTACTGTTGGCAGAAGGTGGGCTGGGAGGAAAAGGCAATGAATTTTTTAAATCCTCTGCTAATACCACCCCCAGATATGCTCAACCAGGATTAAAAGGACAGGAAAAAAGATTTAAAGTAGAACTTAAGTTAATTGCGGACTTTGGTTTAATCGGTCTGCCAAATGCCGGCAAAAGTTCTTTACTCAATGAAATTACCAATGCCAATGCTAAAATCGGTGATTATCCTTTTACCACTTTGGAACCAAACCTCGGAGTATTAAATGGCAAGGTCTTAGCTGATATACCGGGTTTAATAGAAGGAGCATCCGAAGGTAAAGGTTTAGGACATAAATTCTTAAAACACATCGAAAAAGTTAAACTTTTACTGCATTGTATATCCTCAGAATCAGATAATCCCCTAAAAGATTACAAAATAATCAGAGAAGAGTTAAAAAAATATAATCCTGAGCTGTTAAATAAACAAGAGATTATTCTGCTCACAAAATCAGATCTTAAACAAACTAAACTGAAAAAAATTGGCAAGGAAAAAGTCATCCCCGTATCTATCCATAACTGGGATAGCATTCAAGCCCTAACCAAAATCCTATTGACTTAAATATTTCCTTAGTTTATTATATCCCCATAGGGGGGATATGTCATATAGACCTAAAGATACACAAGAAAGAATAGTTCATAGATTAAAAATTGCTCAAGGGCATCTTAAAAAAGTAGTTTCAATGGTAGAGAAGGATTACTATTGTATTGATGTTATCCATCAACTCCAGGCTGTTGAAAGTGGTTTAAAAGAAACTGGAAATGTTTTACTGGAAAATCACCTCTCCGGCTGTGTTGCGGATGCAATGACCAAAGGCAAAAAAGAACAGGCGATTCAAGAAGTAATAGAAATTTTTAAGAAAAGATCCTAATATGGCAGAGATTACTCAAACCTACCCAATAAAAGGAATGCATTGTGCTTCCTGCGTAAGACTGATTGAAAGATCACTTTCTAAAGTAGCGGGTATTAAGGAAGCTAATGTTAACCTGGCAACAGAAGAAGCTACAGTTACTTATAATGACGATCAATGTGGATCATCCCAAATAGTCTCAGCAGTAGAAAAAGTAGGGTATACAGCGTTAGTTGAGCAAACTAAAGAGCAAGAACATACCCATATAGTTGAGAAAGAAACAGAATTAAAAAGTTTAAAAAACAAAGTAGCAGTAAGTTTAATTTTAGGCGGGTTAATTTTATGGGGTTCTTTTCCAGGGCTTAGTGTTACTTCTCCTCTGTTCCTAAGACTTCCATGGGTGCAATTACTTCTAGCTGTTCCTGTTCAGTTTTGGGCAGGCTGGGAATTTTATAGAGCAACGATTCCTGCATTAAAAGTAAGACAAGCTAATATGGATACTCTTGTAGCTTTAGGAACTACAGTTGCCTTCGTATTCTCAGCATTTATTACCATTTTCCCTAAAGCTGTAATGAATATTGGTATGGATCCAATGCCGTATTTCGATGTTTCAACTTTGGTGATTGGTTTGATTCTTTTAGGCAGATATTTCGAGGCCAGAGCGAAAGCAGGAACTTCTGAGGCTATTCATAAATTAATAGGTCTTCAGGCTAAAACAGCCAGAGTTATCAAAGACGGGAAAGAAGTAGATATCCGGATAGACCAAGTTGTAATAGGAAACATCATCAGAGTAAGACCAGGAGAAAAAATTCCTGTTGATGGAGTAATAGTAGAAGGAGAATCATCTATTGATGAGTCAATGATAACCGGTGAAAGCATTCCGGTAGACAAAACTAAAGGAGATAGCGTAGTTGGAGCAACAATTAATAAATCAGGAACATTTACCTATAAAGCTACAAAAGTTGGGTCTGATACTATGCTTGCCCAAATTATTAAGTTAGTCCAGGAGGCCCAAGGTTCAAAAGCACCTATCCAGAGAATTGCAGACATTATCTCTTCATACTTTGTTCCTTTGGTTATTGTCCTAGCAATGCTGACTTTTGGTGTTTGGATAGTCTTTGGTGGAACACAAGGACTCTTATTTGCCCTGTTAAACTCTGTAGCAGTATTAATTATTGCCTGTCCTTGTGCTATGGGATTGGCAACGCCTACAGCCATTATGGTTGGCACGGGCAAAGGAGCTGAAAATGGAATCTTAATTAAGGACGCAGAGAGTTTGGAAATAGCTAACAAAATTAATACAGTTATCTTTGACAAAACAGGCACTTTAACTAAAGGCAAACCAGAAGTTACTAATATTATTACTACTAATAAAATTAAAAAGGAAGCAATTCTGAGGCTTGCTGCTTCTATAGAAAAAGGTTCAGAGCATTCATTAGCTGAAGCCATAGTTCAAGAAGCAGAGGAACAAAAGATAAGGTTAACTCCAGTTACTAAATTTAAAGCTATAGCTAGTCACGGAGTAGAAGGCATTATAGATGATAGACAAGTATTTTTAGGTAACAGAAGGCTAATGGAAAGAGAGAATGTCTCTATTAGCTCTTATATTGATCAAATAGAAAAATTAGAAAGTGAAGGTAAGACTGTCATGATGTTGGCTCTCGATAAGAAGCTAACAGGATTAATCGCTGTTGCAGATACTGTCAAGGAAACTGCGAGAGCAGGTGTAGGAGCATTACAGAAACTAGGAATAGAGGTCGTAATGATAACAGGAGATAACCAAAGAACAGCTAATGCGATTGCTAGAAAAGTAGGGATTACTAGAGTATTAGCAGAGGTACTTCCTGATCAGAAAGAAGCTGAGGTTAGAAAAATCCAGGCTGAGAGCAAAAAGGTAGCCATGGTGGGAGACGGCATTAATGATGCACCTGCCCTGGCAGCAGCAGATATAGGTATAGCTATGGGCACAGGGACAGATGTAGCAATCGAAGCAGCAGATATTACTTTAATCAATAAAGATTTACAATCTGTAGCTTCAGCCATTAATCTTTCAAAAAAGACAATGAGAACTATAAAAATGAATCTATTTTGGGCATTTGGTTACAATATAATATTGATACCAGTTGCTATGGGAATTTTATATCCGATCTGGGGAATATTACTTAATCCCATTTTTGCATCAGTAGCTATGGCAACCAGCTCTATCTCTGTAGTCTCAAATTCGCTATTATTAAAGAGAGTTAAACTATGAATTTTTGGGTGATATTTATTACTGGATTAACAGTAGGAGGACTTACATGTCTGGCTGTCCAAGGTGGCTTACTTGCATCAGTCATTGCAGCTAAAGAAGAAGCAGATTTAGAGAGCGGTAGTAAAAGAAAACACACTATCTTTGCTACACTAGCTTTTCTAGCAACAAAACTTATTGCTTACACGTTGTTAGGTTTTATTCTTGGTGCTTTTGGAGGAGCTTTAAATATATCCTCCCACGTTCAAGTGGTGATGCAGTTTATAGCTGGTATCTACATGATTTTAATAGCCCTTAATTTGTTAAATGTTCATCCCATCTTTAGGTATGTTGTTATCCAACCTCCAAGATTTTTAACAAAATTGGTTAGAAATCAATCTAAGTCTAGAGATTTGTTTGCTCCAGCTTTCTTAGGAGCTATGACCATATTTATTCCTTGTGGGACCACTCTGGCTATGGAGACCTTAGCTATTTCTTCTGCTAATGCGCTATTGGGAGCCTTAACAATGTTTTTCTTTGTTCTAGGTACTTTACCTGTTTTCTTTGGAGTAGGGTTTTTAACGACAATCTTAGGTGATAATTTCCAGGGAAGATTTTTAAAGCTAGCAGGACTTCTTGTGCTATATTTAGGCATTACTTCTGCTAACGGAGCGTTAGTAGCTGGGGGATCACCGATAACTTTACCATCAGTAACAATTGATCTAAGTGGTTCTAATAATTCTCAAGTACAAACTGCCAGTCAACCTAGTATACTAATAACTCAAAGCCCCCAAATAAACATAACATCCTATGGTTACTCTCCTGATCGCATTAGGGTTAAAAAAGGTGAAGCAGTTAATTTAACACTTAAAACTACCAATACCTTCAGTTGTGCATCAGCTTTTAGGATTCCATCTTTAAACATTGCTAAAAACTTACAGCCTAATGACACTCAGCTTATTAGTTTTGTCCCTACTCAAGCAGGACCAATACAATTTAACTGCTCTATGGGAATGTATAGGGGAATAATAGAAGTTATATGAATAGTATAGTCAAACAAAAACTAAAAATTGAGGGTATGCATTGTACCTCCTGTGCCATGAATATTGATTTTGACCTCGAAGATTTAGAGGGAGTTAAATCTGCGAAAACAAATTATGCTAAACAAGAATCAGAGATTGAATTTAATAAAGACTTAATCAATATAGACAAAATTATAGAAACTATTGGTAAAACCGGATATAATGTAATATTATAAATCCATTTTCTTTCTTTAACTATCCTTTGTGTTGCTTTAGTGTTTACTTTATGAAATAGTTATCTAATAGACCAAATAATGAAAAGCCTGCAGGAAATATTTAAAAAAGATGGTAAAACCCTGTTGCTGGATCTTACCCAGCATTTTGTCTATACCTTGTTCATAGTAGCTTTGACTTCTTTTGTTACTTTCTTTTTACTGAGCAAGTTTTTTAACCAAACCATCAGTGATATCCGCCTGGATAATGCTATCACTGCCATAAGTAGTAAAAAGCCGGTTGTTATTCCTAATATTGACGAAGCATTATATACAGAAAGGGGTAGTCCTTATGACAATAGGACACTGGAAGGAGCCAAGCAAAACGCTAATGTTATTTTCCACGGGCCCAGAGATAAAAAGAAAATTGCCATTACTTTTGATGCTGAAATGACTGATGGAATGAAAGCAGCCTATATATCTGGTAAGACAAAAAGCTCATATGATAAAAGAATTATAGATATACTTGATCAAACTCATACTAAAGCTACATTATTCTTAACTGGTATGTGGATTGAGTTATATCCCGATGTCACAAAGCAGCTCTCAAATGATCCATTATTTGAACTGGGAAGCCATTCATATACTGATAGTTCCTATCATGGTTTTTGCTATGGTTTAAAACAAATTCCCCATACTCTGGTTATCGAAGAAATTGGGGCAACAGAAAAGCTGCTCAGAGAACACGCTGGTGTTGATAATCATTTATTTAGATTTCCCGGCGGTTGTTATACGCCGGAAGATGTAAAACTAGTTAATGAAGCGGATGATGTAGTTGTGCATTGGGATGTGGTTGGCGCTGATGGTTTTAACCAGAACCCGCAGCAAATTATTAGAAATGTGGTTGATAATACACAGAATGGTTCAATAATTGTCCTGCATATGAATGGAGCACCTACTGCTCCTAAAACAGCCGAGGCCCTGCCTTCGATAATTACTCAACTGAAGAGTAAGGGCTTTGAATTTGTTAAAGTATCAGAGTTGTTAGGATTACCTGCTACCCCCAGGAGTAATTAATAAAACTACAGGGGAAATTACTTCTTTGAATCTTTTTTATCATCAGAGCTCTTGCTGGGAGCTGTGGTTGGCGCTGGTGGTGGAGCAGCAGGAGGAGTTTTGGCTGGTTGTGAAGCCGGCTGAACAGGAGCAGAGGTAGGTTGGGCAGCTGGCTTAGCAGCTGGTTGAGTCTGTGTTTGTTCAGTTTTACCAGAGCTGTTTCCTACAACTGTAACTGAAGTAGCTTTAATTTCTACTGTTGGTTTAGCTGGTACCTGGGTAGGTACAGCAGAAATAACAGGGGTAGTTGCCTTATTGGCTGGGACCGGGACAGTAGAAACAAACGGGCTAGGTTTAACCGTAACTTGATTTTGGTTATCCTGACTCTTAACTGTATTGCCGGTATTTCCGGAAGCAGAAGCTGCCTTTTGGCTCGAGGAATTTGATGTTATAGTGGGCGTAGCTGAACCAGTACTTACCTGTGAACCTGTAATACCAAAAACTACCACCTGGGAACCTGTTTTAATTCCTTCCAAAGAAACATTGGTATCCTTGGATTTAACAGTAGTGTTACTGTCTACTTTAACTATATTAACCTGACCTTTCTGGTCGATTACCTTAATCACTCCCTGGTTTGGATCTACAACGGTTACTGTTCCCTGGTGTTGATCGGTTAATCCCTGGGGAATGTTATTCAAAACAAATTGGGCATTGATAGTATTACTATTGTCACTGGTTGGTCCAAGCACCGCCACTTTTGTACCTACTTTTAAGGCATTCGTGTCTTGACTGGTTTCCTGATCAACTGCTCTGACATTGGTCCCGGTTGTTAAATTAACTTGCTTGGTTGAGCCATCATCAAATTTTAAGATCATTTGGGTGGAAGAAACCTTATCAATCACTCCCACTGTTGGCTTTTGTTGAGTTGGATTGACAATAACGGAGGAATTAATTACTGGCGAAATCTCGGATTTCCCTTTTTGATAGAAATTATAAACAGAATCAACAAACTGAGCTTTCTGCTCATCAGGAACATTAGCTGCCTTATCTGACATTACAGCATAATATAAATCATAAGTTTTTTTAATCTCAATTAATAGCGTATCTTTTTGAGGGTCATTTTTGGCCAAATCAATGGCATTTTTTATATTATCTACGGCTTGTGATAACAGTTGATCGGTATTTTTTACCTCACCCCTGGAGAGAGTACTTTTGATCTCAGACAAACGGCCATTGGCCAAATTCAGGTAGGCTTTTGCTTTCTGGGAATTATTAAAACTTAGAGTTAGTTGAGTATTTTCCAGGGTTTTTTTAAGGCTGTACAACAAGCTACCCGGAGTGACTAAAGCTGACTGGACATTATTAATTTGTCTGGTATCCGGAGCTAAGTCTTTGGAAGTAATACCTAAGTCTTCAGCTGTAACCTGAGGGAATTTACTGCCGGTATTCGTTCCCAGAACCTGGTCTGTCTGATCAGTGTAGTAAGTTGGTCTGTTTAAAAAAGCCAGGTTCTTTTTTTGAGGTGAAGGTAATGCTGCTAAACTTTTACCCACATATTTTGGATCCTGAAAATAAGCCACCTGGGCCAGCTTGGCCACAATGGCCGGATCTCCGCTATTGGTAAAAACGACAAATACGAACGGATCTGAAGGTTTATAAACAATTCCTCCATCGTGGTAAATTGGCGCCCATTCACCGGTTTTATGGGCAATAACAGTATTATCGGGTAACTTAGCCGGGATCATATCATTAATTTTTTGCCTTTTTAAAATACTTAGGATTTCTTCCGCATGCGGAATCTGGTGGGTATAGAGAGCGCTAAAAAAAGTAGCATAATCCTTTACAGTTGTTGTATTAGGTTGTCTTCCTGGTACTCCCAGGTCTTGTTGAAACTGTCCACCATCTAAATTAAGCTTTTCTCCTACCACTGTTTCTGTAATCCCAATACTTTTTAAAGCAGCATTGATATTTCTTCGATCTAAAATATCCAGCAAAGTATTATAAGCAGTATTATCACTTTGGGTAATCATCGCTTCTACCAGTTGTCTAATGGTTGCTTTTGTACCTTCTTTGAGTCTGGGAAATTCATCTGTTTCCAACTCTGTCGATACAGTATTGTCAGCAGTAATGGTAATTTCCTGGTTAAAATCAATCAGACTTAACCTTTTTTGCCTAAATGCCTCCAGTAATACATAAGCTTTAATAGTGCTGGCAGGAATCCATGCTTTAGTAGGCTCCAAACTGACTTCGGAATTTTGCTGGAGATCCTTAAAATACAGGCTGACATTATCAGACACACCCAGCAAAGCCGCTTCCGCAATCAAATACTTCTTCAGCTCCTCAGGATTTTTAGGTTGTACAGCCAATGGCTGGGTAGTAGCAATTGGAGCTGGGCTACTTTTGGGACCTTGGGTGGTAGAATTTTTGTAAAGGGCATTTATTTGAAATATCACAACAGCAGTTAAGCTAACCACCAGTAGAAATATTAAGGAGGAAATTCCTCTTTGATTTCTGTAAATGCTACTTGCTTTCACATCATTATTATTACATATAATTAGGACAATGGCAAAGAAATTAAGTAAGAGGGCTATGTTAAAAAGGCATGTATTAACTCATAAAAAACATTATGCTTCCTTAGTGCTATTAATTTTCCTGGCATTTGGACTTGCAGAAATAACCATTTTCGCTTATCAGAATTTTAATAGCTTAATATATCCTGAACTTCCCAGAAGCCAACTCTCCCCCAAACAACTAATTAATGACCGCTTCCCCCAATCTGAGCAGAAAAATATTCCGCCAATTGTAGAACATGGTTCCAGATTTCAATATAAGGTGGCTTTAACCTTTGATGCAGACATGACTGTCGGAATGCAAAGAATGCTAAAACTGGGTATGGTGAAATCCTGGTACGACCAGACAATTAAACAGACTCTGGATAGAGAAAATGCTAAAGCCACTATTTTCTTTACCACTCTTTGGGTCCAAACCTATTCACAAGAAGCCAAGCAACTGGCCCAGGATCCATTAATAGAAATTGGTAATCACTCTTATTCTCATCCGGCATTTACTAAAGATTGTCTGGGATTGCTCTTTCTGGATGATGCCAAAGGTAAAGGCGAGGTCTTCACTGCCCAGGAAGCTATAAAAAAGGCAACCGGTGTTACCCCAAAGTACTTTAGGTTTCCGGGCAGTTGTTTTGATAAAACAGATTTACAATACATAAATAATTTAGGATTAAAAGTTATCTATTGGGATATCGCATCCACTGATGGATTTAATAATGATGCCAGTTCCATCATACAAACTGTTGAATCAAAGGTTCAAAATGGTTCAATTATAGTTTTTCACCTGCAGGGAGGGTTATTTGCCCCAAAAACCAGCGAAGCTTTAACCAAAATAATCCCTGATCTTAAAAGAAGAGGCTATCAGCTAGTCACAATTTCAAAGCTTTTAAATGAGACTGACCCTTAACTGATGGTATAATTGCTTCAATGCAGCGTAAATTTCAGGTTCTGCTTTATTATAAATATACAGAAATTAAAGACCCAAAACAGTTGATGATGGATCAAAAAGCCTTATGCGAGAAGTTAAATCTTAAAGGCCGGATTATTATTGCCACGGAGGGGATTAATAGCACTTTGGAGGGGCTAAAAGAGGATACGGAAAAATATATTAAAGCCTTACAAAAAATACCCGGGCTTCAAGATGTTGATTTTAAGAAAAGCCCTGGCACTGGCTCTGCTTTCCCTAAATTATCCATAAAAATCAGACAAGACATCGTTAGTGATGCAATTTCCCATCTTAGCTTAAATCCAAGTCAAGTTAGTGGAAAACATCTGATGCCTGAGCAACTGCATGAATGGATTCACTCTGATAAAGAATTATACATAGTGGATATGAGAAATGATTATGAAACAGCAGTAGGCTATTTTGAAAATTCTCTGAAGGCTCCTTTTGAAAACTTCAGGGATCTGCCAAAAGTTTTACCAATCCTAAAAAATTTAAAAGACAAAACCATTGTCACTGTTTGTACCGGTGGAATTAGGTGTGAAAAAGCTTCCGGGTTTTTAGTGGATCAGGGGTTCGATGATGTTTACCAGCTTAATGGAGGAATAGTTTCTTACATGGAAAAATATCCTAACGAAGACTTTTTAGGCTCACTCTATGTCTTTGATGGCAGAGTTACCATAGGATTTAATATGGATTCTAAAAAGCATGTGATAGTAGGACAGTGTAAGTTTTGTCAAAACCCGGCAGAAAAATATTTTGACTGCAAAAATATCTACTGTCAGGGTAAAAGGCATTTTATCAGCTGTGATCAGTGCATCAAGCAATACTCTGGTTTTTGCTCAAACAGTTGTACTGCTAAAATTGGCAGCCAGCTTATCAGCGGCATTAATCAGACTAGTCAGGTTCTTTGATGCCATTAGTGCCTCTCTCATTTTACTTGCTCCGTCAAAGTTATTGACATAACATTTGACAAACTTTTTCATCAGCTCAAAGTGTTTACCCTCACCTTTGATTTTTTGATAAAGCATTAAATGAATTAACAATAGGTCAACTTTTTGTTTGGGGGTAACTTTAGCTATATCCACTTTTTCATTAAACATCCAAACATTGTCAAAGATTCCTCTTCCTATCATCGCTCCATCAATACCATACTTTTTACATTTCTCTTTTGCTTCCTTTAAGCTGTTGATGTCTCCATTACCAATGATTAAGCAGTTGGGGTTGAGCACATCTCTGATTCTTACAGCCTTTTCAATTTCATCCCAATGAGCAGGTACTTTGGACATTTCAGCCGCAGTTCTTAAATGTAAACTCAAAGCTGCTATTTTGGTTTGTAGTAAGATTTTAACCCAACGTTCAGTTTCAATTTTGTCAAAGCCAATTCTGGTCTTAACACTAACTGGTAGATTCCCGGCACCTTTGATAGTAGCGTTAATAATTTCCACAGCCAGCCTGGGATTTTTAATCAAAGCAGAACAGGAGCCATGGGCAATAATATCTTTAACAGGACAGCCCATATTAATATCAATTCCATCAAAGCCCATTACAACAAGCATCTTAGCTACCTGATAAAAACTATCAGGATTAGTTCCCCAGATTTGAGCAACCAAAGGCCGCTCCACCTCATTAAATTTTAACTGCCTTAAGGCATGATCCTGTCCTTTGGACAGTAAGGCATCAACCGGCACAAATTCCGTAAAAAATACATCGGGTTTTCCTACCGAAGCCACAATCTGCCTAAACACAGTATCAGTTACACCATCCATTGGCGCCAGAATAAAAACCGGCTTTTTAAGTCCTTCCCAAAAATTCATAATTGAATTTTAACAGATGAGGAATAGAGTGTATAATAATTTTATGGAAGGTAAAATTGACCAGACTCAGTATACAATAGAAAGAAGGATAACCCCGAAACTTTTAGAAACTACTAGAGAAATCATAGAAGGAGAACAACAATCGCTTGTAGCTCATGCAAAAGAACATGAAGACCCAAATGATTTTCTAAGGCCTTCAGAGGAAATTCTGAAATGGGATGAATATTTTAATAATTGGCATGATTATCTTCCAGGAAGTTATCTAAGAAGTAAGACTGAAGAGCTTGGTTTGTTGGATCATAGAAACCCTATTGGTTATCCTGGTCATACGAATTTAATTGCTGGGAAAACTCAAAGGGAAATAGATGAAGCAATAAATAAAGCCGTAGATGAGGCTGGGTTAGATAGGGCTAAAATTAAGGAGCTGATGGAAAGTATTGAGGAAAGAAACACAGAAGGGCGTAGAATTGCATTCAATAAATATACTTTCCCCGCTTTTGTAAGATTAAGAGCTAAGGGCTACAATCAGTATGACTTAACTGCTTAACTTCTGATGTTCTAATTTGCTGACAGGTTGAAACGAACGAAGTGAGTCGAATGGGTGGCTGACGGGTGCCGCTCCCGCTACTTCCTGTTCTGGGGAGGCCGAGGGGAATTGAACCCCCAACCCCTAGATCCACAATCTAGTGCTCTAACCGTTGAGCTACGACCTCCAGATAAAAAATCTTGATTTTTAAAAAATCAATGTATTATATTGTACCAAGTTTTCATTAATTGTCCAACCGCTGTAATTGAGCCTCAATTTCATTATAATGATGAACTAAGAAATGGCAATTAAAACATAACCAAGTGAGATTTTCCAACTCGTTATTATTTCTGTTGTGGTCTATGTGATGCACTATTAGAATGCGTTTATCTTTTATATTACAGAGCCTGCAGGTTGGATTTCTTCCACTTCGAGTGAGAATGTTTCGATAAACTCGTATTCCGCTTCTCCAACCGCCATGTTTTTCTCCAATGAATTCACTATTTCTCCATAAAGTTTGACATTTTTTACTACAAAAATATTTGCCACTTTTAGACCTATGCAGATGGGCTAAGGAAAGGTACTTTTCCTTACCGCATATAAAACACTTAACAAATTTCCCGTTAAATTGCGATTTGATTTGGCAAGCTCGGGAGCAATATTTTCCCCAGCCAAGTTTCAAGTGACTTGGCTTTATGTAGAAATTACTATTGCAAATCTTGCAAGAAACTAGTGGCATTATCTCTTACTATATATCAATTTCTAGATAAGGGAAAGAGGGCATGTTTCTGCAAAAACAAATGTACCACTTTACTCTTAAGCCACTAAAAAAGCCCTCTTGCGAGGACTTCCTTAG
>Ga0209515_10006428_pt1 | contig 14645 bp, 18 predicted proteins | sample Subgroupgradi54m_FD_187454 | JGI IMG/M metagenome (GOLD analysis project Ga0209515, IMG submission 187454) | Subsurface groundwater microbial communities from S. Glens Falls, New York, USA - GMW60B uncontaminated upgradient, 5.4 m (SPAdes)... ...
GTATGGGCGCCTGCGCCTCGCCGATCCCAAGCTGGACGCTTTACGCTTCGCCCACATCCGCAAGCCTCTCCGCGCGAAACCTGGCCGCAACGTCACGCAGATGCATTACGCCCGCAAGGGGATCATCACACCCGAGATGGAGTTCATCGCCATCCGCGAGAATCTGAAGCGCCTGGCCGCGATGGGCCAGGGCAACGGAAACGGCAATGGGAACGGCTGCGGCGGCAGCCGCCTGGCCTCCCAGCATCCCGGGAACTCATGGGGCGCTTCCATCCCGGCCGAGATCACGCCGGAGTTCGTCCGCGATGAGGTCGCCCGTGGCCGCGCGATCATCCCGTCGAACATCAATCCCCCTGAGATCGAGCCGATGATCATCGGGCGCAACTTCCTGGTGAAGATCAACGCGAACATCGGCAACTCCGCCGTGGCCTCCTCGATCGAGGAGGAAGTGGAAAAGATGATCTGGGCCGCGCGCTGGGGCTCGGACACGGTCATGGATCTCTCCACCGGCAAGAACATCCACGAGACACGGGAGTGGATCATCCGCAACTCGCCGGTGCCCATCGGCACCGTGCCCATCTATCAGGCCTTGGAAAAGGTCGGCGGCAAGGCCGAGGACCTCACCTGGGAGATCTATCGCGACACCCTCATCGAGCAGGCGGAGCAGGGCGTGGACTACTTCACCATCCACGCAGGCGTGCGGCTGCGTTACGTGCCGTTGACGGCCGGCCGCGTCACCGGCATCGTCTCGCGCGGCGGGTCCATCCACGCCAAGTGGTGCCTGGCCCACCACCAGGAGAACTTCGCCTATACGCACTTCGAAGAGATCTGCGATATCATGAAGGCCTACGACGTCTCCTTCAGCCTGGGCGACGGGCTACGGCCCGGCTCGATCGCGGACGCGAACGACGAGGCGCAGTTCGCGGAACTGGAGACCCTGGGTGAGCTGACGAAGATCGCGTGGGCGCACGACGTCCAGGTCATGATCGAGGGCCCCGGCCACGTGCCGATGCACATGATCCAGGTGAACATGGAGAAGCAGCTCCAGGAATGCCACGAGGCGCCGTTCTACACGCTGGGTCCCCTGACCACCGACATCGCGCCCGGCTACGATCACATCACGTCCGGCATCGGCGCGGCCATGATCGGCTGGTTCGGCTGCGCGATGCTCTGCTACGTCACGCCCAAGGAGCACCTGGGCCTGCCCGACAAGGAGGACGTGAAGACCGGCGTCATCACCTACAAGATCGCCGCCCACGCGGCCGACCTGGCCAAGGGGCATCCCGGCGCGCAGGCGCGGGACAACGCGCTCTCCAAGGCCCGTTTCGAATTCCGCTGGGCTGATCAGTTCAACCTCTCGCTCGACCCCGATACGGCCAAGTCGTTTCACGACGAGACCCTCCCGCAGGACGCCGCGAAGACATCGCACTTCTGCTCGATGTGCGGCCCGCACTTCTGCTCGATGAAGATCACCGAGGACGTGCGGCAATACGCCGCGGAGAAGGCGCTGGACGAGCAGACCGCCATCCAGGTCGGCATGAAGGAAAAGGCGGAGGAGTTCAAGAAGGCCGGCGTGGAAATTTACCAATAGAGGACACCATGGCGAATAAATGGACGGCTCCCCTGCGGGAGCGCGACATCACCCGGCAGATCGCCCGGGAATACTTTCAGGAATTCGACCGGCTCATCGAGAGCGACGTCATCGTTGTGGGCGCGGGGCCGTCGGGACTGTTGTGCGCCAGGGACCTCGCCGCCGCCGGCTATAAGACCCTGATCATCGAGCAGGCGCTGTTCTTGGGCGGTGGGTTCTGGTCCGGCGGGTACCTCATGAACAAGGCCACGATCTGCGCGCCCGCCGACAAGATCCTGGATGAGCTCCATATCCCCGCCAAGCGCATCAAGGAATGCGAGGGCATGTTCATGGTGGACCCGCCCCACGCGACCGCCAAGCTGATCGCCGCCGCCTACGACGCGGGCGTAAAGGTGCTCAATCTGACCAAGGTCATTGATCTCATCCTGCGCCGGGACAACGTTCTGGAGGGCGTCGTCGTGAACTGGTCCCCGGTCGAGCACGCGGGCCACGACGCCGTGCACGTGGACCCGATCGCGCTCGAGTCCAAAATCGTGGTGGACGCCACCGGCCACGACGCCACCGTCGTCACGCTCCTGAACCGGCGCGGCCTGCACAAGGCAGTGCCTGGCAACGGGGCCATGTGGGTTGAGCGCTCGGAGGAGCTCGTCGTGGAGAACACCCGCGAGGTCTATCCCAATTGCTTCCTGGCGGGCTTGTCGGTTTCCGCCGTGGACGCGTCCCCGCGCATGGGTCCCGCTTTCGGCGCCATGCTGCTCTCGGGCCGGCGGGCAGCCGAGCTTGTCCGGAAGAAGCTCAAGCAGGAATAGCGCGTTCCGAACGCCCACCCCGACCATGAATTGGCTCACGAAAAACCAGCCTCCGGGCGACAATCCGATGGGCCCCGACGACGACCAGAAGGCCGCCTGGGATCTGTTCCGGAAAGCCTACGAGCGCCAGATGAAGGGCGAGTTCGACGAGGCGATCAAGCTCTACACCGGCTCCATCGAGTTGTACCCGACCGCGGAAGCCTACACCTTCCGGGGCTGGACCTACAGCTTCATGGGCATGCTCGACGAGGCGATCGAGGACTGCCACCGCGCCATCACGGTGGACCCAGACTTCGGCAACCCCTATAACGACATCGGCGCCTACTTGATTGAAAAAGGGCAGCTCGACGACGCGATCGAGTGGCTGGAACGGGCGACGCGCGCCAAGCGCTATGAGAGCCCCGCGTTCCCGCACCTGAACCTGGGGCGCGTGTACGAGAAAAAACGGGACTGGGAGAAGGCCATCGATTGCTACCAGAAAGCGCTGAAAATCAACCCCCAGTACGATCTGGCCCAGCGAGCCTTCACCCGGCTCAGGGCCATGATGAATTAGGATATACTATGGACAACAAAACCATCCTCGTCGCCGTGAGCGACGTGTTTTTCTATACCAAACTCCGGGACGCGCTGAAGCCGCAAGGCTACCAGCTCGAAAAGGCGCGGACGCAGGACGAGATCGCCGAAAAAGCCGGCACGCTCAGCCCGGCGGCGGTGATCCTGAACATCAATGACGAGTCGCTCGACGCCTTCAAGGCGCTGGAGTCCCTCAAGGGCGACGACCGATCGAAGACGATCCCGGTCCTGGCGTTCGCCAACCACGAGGAAGTGGACAACTGGAGGCGGGCCCAGCAGCTGGGAGTGACCAAGATCGTGTCCCGGAATGAATTCTCCTCCAGAACCCTTGAGCTGGTCCAGGAGGTGGTGAAAAGGGTATGAAGCGCTCGCGCCTCTACGACGAGCACGCGAAGCGCGGGGCCTCGTTCATGGAACAGAGCGGCTGGGAGGTGCCGGCGCACTACGGAGACGCCACCGCCGAGCACGAGGCCGTGCGGCGCGGGGTCGGGATCATGGATCTCTCCCAGCGCGGGAAAATCCGCATCATCGGCGACGACCGGATGAAGTGGCTCCAGAGCATCATCAGCAACGACATCCTGCCCCTCACGACGGGACAAGGCATCTGCTCGAGCCTTCTGACGCACAAAGGGAAGATGCTCTCCTACTTCCGGGTCTACCAGCTCGGCGAGAGCCTGATGCTGGAGGACGTGGGAGAAATCGGCGACCTCACCTTTTCGGCGCTGCGCAAGTTCCTGCTGTACGGCACCAAGGCCAAAATGGACAACTGCGCCGAAAGCTGGGGGCTTCTGCTGGTCAGCGGCCCCAAAGCATTCGAACTCGCGAAGGGCGCGTTTGGCGCGGATCTTTCCTCCCTGAAGCCACTGTCGTTCGTGTCTCAGGAGATCGACGGGCACAGCGTCCTGCTGATCCGCGCCGAAGAGACCGGCGAGCACGACGTGGAAATTCTCATCCCGGCCGACGGCCTGCAAGCGGCGTGGGGCCGCCTGTGGGCGTCCGGGGAAACGATGGGATTGAAGCCCTTTGGCGCCCATGCCTTGGAAACCTTGCGCATGGAAGCCGGCATCCCCAAGGCCGGGCCGGACCTCAACGAGACCATCGTGCCTCCGGAAGCCAACCTGGAAGGCAAGGCCTTCAGTCTCACCAAAGGCTGTTATCCGGGCCAGGAGGTGGTCGCCCGGATGGACACCTATGGCTCGGTGCGAAGGCGCCTGGTCGGCCTTGTCCTGGAGGAAGTTGTGGCGCCTCCACCCGGTGCCAAGCTCTTCAGCGGGGAGCGCGAGGTGGGCTGGGTTTCCAGCGCGACCCGGTCTCCGTCGCTCGGCAAGGTCATCGCGTTCGGATTCCCGCTCCGCGACTTCACACCGCCCGGCACCGCGTTGACCGTGGAAATTAATGGCGAGCGCAAGCCCGCCACGGTCCATCCCCTGCCGTTCGTGAAAAGTTCTTAGGGAGCGCGCCGGCTTTATGAATCCAGTCGCTGAACAACGCGCCCTCCGCCTTGAGCAGGAGCTCAACCGGATGACCGCAATCCTGATCCGGGAGTACGAGCCCGAGAAGCTGATCCTCTTCGGATCGGTGGCGCAGGGAGAGATCCACGAGTGGAGCGATCTCGACCTGGTGGTGGTCAAGAAGACCGACAAGCCGCTGCTGGAGCGGACCGAGGAAGTGCTCCGGCTGGTCCGCCCCAAGGTCGGCCTGGACGTGCTGGTTTACTCGCCGGCGGAGCTCGGCAGCCTGGTGGACGAGCGGCGGGTCTTCGTGCTGGACGAAATTATCTATAAGGGAGCCGTGGCGTATGAACGCCGAAAATAGGTGGGCCGCCTTCGCGGCCGAGGACGTGGCCATGGCGGAGGCGGCCAAGGGCCTGGGGCTCTGGAACCAGGTCTGTTTGCATGCCCAGCAGGCCGCGGCCAAATCGTTGAAGGCCTTCCTCGCCGAGCGCCACCGCCCGATCCCGCTCGCCAAACACCTGGCGGAGCTGCTGGCGCTCTGCGCGGAAGCCGACCAGAGCCTGTCGCGTTTTGAAGACCGCTGCTACGCTCTCGACAAGTACCTGATCCCGCTGACCTACCCCGACGCCGTCCCCAGCAGCCAGGCCGGCAGCCTGCCCACCGAGAAAGACGCCCAGGAAGGGCTGGGCATTTTGAAGGAACTGCGCGAGGCATTAAGGGTCGCGTAGGCCACGTAGGGGCCACGGCATGCCGTGCTCCTACATTACAGGCGAGCCGTGGTGGTGGATCATCAGCCACTGCCCGTGGTGCCGCTCAAAAAGATTCGTCGCGAGCACGCGCGACTCCTGGCCTTCGCCCTCCGGGCTGTTCGCGATGTTCTCCATGCACAGCACCCACGCCACGTCGCCCGCCACCTGGATCATGATGTCGCTCAGCCGGAATTGCATCGAGAAGGTGTTGTTGAAGATCATCACCCAGCTGTCCCGGACGGCCGGCCAGCCGGACCGCAGACTCCAACCCGGATGGATGCAGGTCACGTAGTCCTCCTTGGCCCACACCTCATCCATCTTCTTGATGTCGAGGCTCTCAAAGGCCCGGTAAAAACTCTCGTTGGCCTTCTCGACCTCCTCGATCATCTCCTGCAGCATGGAACGGAACGCTAATCGCCTTCAGGCTCGGCGTGACCGTGCTGGTGCTTGACGGTCTCTTCGTCGAATAAGTCCTCCATCTCGTCGGAAATATCTTCCTGTTCCGACGGATGCGGCACCATGGAGAGCTCCTTTTTCTTGGGTTCTGCCGGCTTGGGATCTTTGGGGTCATCCGCCATAGGCGAGCTTTATCCTACTCCAAATCCGTAACGATTTCCACCGTGGATTGTCAGCAGAAGCGAGATTGCAGGGAGGGGCGTCTATGCCGTGGTGCGGATCGTCCCCTGCATAGAGTGGCCGTTGAGATTGCATTGGAATTGGTAGGTTTTCCCCTTCTCGGCGTAAAACCAGATCACCACTTCTTCGCCGGGATTGAGCATGATTCGGGACACGCGTTTGCCGCTGTATTCGATTTTTCCGGTCCCCTGCACCTGGATGAGGGTGCCGGACTCGAAGAGCTGCGGGGAGGTCACCTCGTGCTGAATCGGTGCGTCTTCCCGGTTCTGCACCACCAGAACGGCGAAATTGTCGCCCGGAACGGTGAGCGCGTCGGGATGGAAGCTGAGCTGTTCGACCGTGACGACGTCGCCAAAGATCCGGGATGCGCCGGTTGAAGGAAGCGCCAGCACCACCAGCGACAGCATCAATCCCGCGATGATGATTGTCCTTGGGTTCTTCATGACTCGTCTTGCATGTACATTAAAGAGATAACCCCTTATCGCTGTCTCTCAAGCAGACTGCGGGAACTTACAGCAGGAGTGAGCAGGAAGGATGCCAGCAGGCTGGGGGCGAGATCTTACGCTAAATCAAGGAGATCAGAAGCAGGCCTCGGCTCAAAAAATAGGCTGGCTCAGCCATAAAGGGTGGTTTTCAACCAGCACTGGCCGATCTGAATCAAACGTGGGCTAGTGAAGAGTGCCGCCCGCGCTTGTTCTGCAGGATCAGGGTATCCAGGACATTGCCGCAGCAGATGCACCGCCAGCCGTAGAAGCTGAGGCGCCCGCTGTCATCCAGCATATCGTAGAACTGGTCAGGGACCATCAACCCACGACACCGTACGCACCGCATAAGCTCCCCCCTTTCACATCAACGCCATGCGTTTCGCGAGAAGGTCCACTTGCCTTGGGCAAATCATTCATGACTAGAATAATAGGCAAAGCGGATGCCAGAACGGAAACCCTGTGTTTCCGGCAATGAAAAAACCCAACTCCTTGATTTCATGCTTATTACGAAAAATGCCGCCTGCCGGATGTGCGGCAGCGTCCTCCCGAATGGAGCAAAGACTGTCTATCGACTCAGACAGTGTTGCTTCTTAACTACGCTTGACGGCGTCCAAGGCTTCCTGGTAAGGGGGAGCCTATGACCCCAGTGCGTAAGACTGTCGTGGCGAGGGAATGGATCATCTTCGCCCTGAGCTTCGGGCTGGGGGGCCATGTCGCCCTCGGATTCATGCTGCACAGCTCGACTCCAGATCGTTGGCAAACAATCGGCTGGAATGCCGTATTTTTCGGGGTGTTCGTCTACGTCGCCGTACAGGCCGGCCGCTCGATCTTCCTTGCGATCCGCGCGCATCGCGGAAAACGTAACACCTGAGGGTGCTCACGGGAAGGGGCGCGTCTTGGCGCGCCTGGGGTGGGCGGGTGTAAATGAGAAAGGAGCTCCCATGGGATCGTTGCAGAAACCCAGCGAGAAAGAGGAAGAGTACTTCGCCCGTCAGGCCATCGAGCGGATGAAGAAGGAAGCCGCCGAGCGGCAGGCGAAAATGGCCGAAGAGGAACCGAAGCGGCTCAAAGAGCTCCACTACATGCACTGCCCCAAGTGCGGGCACCAGCTCGCGGAGCTCGACTACAAAGGGGTCAAGATCGACCGTTGCATGAATTGCCGGGGCGTCTGGCTCGACGCAGGCGAGCTGGAACAGGTCTCGCAGAAGGAAGGCTACCTGGGCGGGATGCTGAAGCTCTTCAAATAGGTGAGAAACCTATCTTGGCTGGAGTGCCGTAGAGTAGTGTGGAGTGGGGTGGCGTTGGGCACAAAATGAGCACAGCCATCTGACCGGCTCTCTATCTAATGCTTTTCCAGAGAGCTAATTAGGGGAATCTCGCGTGACCTGTCCGCTTCACTTTGGATTCTGAGGCGTTCGGCTCTCGATTCATTCATCACATGTTCGAGCAGGGCGTCACTCACCTGCGTCAGCTCGGCCGCCGCATCCTTCAGCGCGCCGTGTTCAACGGCGCGCGACAGCACTTCAGCCTTCGTCGCCCCCCGCCCCTTCCCAAGGAACGGCTTGAGAATGAGGTACACGACGTCACGCACCGGCATGTAGCGGAGAAAGCGGCGCAACAGACGAAAGGTTTGAACCGGGTAATGCGTCAGCTTATACAGAAACAGCCGCCGCAGGCCGGCACGACGCTCCGAGTTGATCATCTCGCCGGAGAGGCAGGTGGGATCGATCTCCGAACATTTGAAGTACTTGTACCAGTCGATCCGCTCATTCACCAATCCCCGCTTCACGTATTCCTGCCAGAGCGGCGTGCCGCGGTAGACACACAGCCGGTTAAACCCGAAGGTGTCCAGACGGAGCGTGGACGCAAACCTGAAGGTGGCGCGCATATCCTCGGCGGTCTCGTCCGGATTCCCGACGACAAAAAACCCGTGCACGATATCAATCCCTGCTTGCTTGGCGTTCGTGACCGCGGTCTCGACCTCCGCCAGTGTCTGCTCCTTTTTTAATCGATCCAGCACTTTCTGGCTGCCGCTTTCGATGCCGAACATCACCGTCCGGCAATGGGCTTTGGCCATGGCGGGAAACAAATGCTGCGCCACCGAGTCTACCCGCCCCTCGCAGCTCCAGTGGATCGTGATCCCCCTATCGTTGATGCCCTTGCAGATCGCTGCGATCCGCTTGGGCTGCAGAAGAAAGTGATCATCGACGAAGGCCACGGCACCATAGCCGAGCTGCTGGAGGTGAGTGAACTCGTCCACGACATGTTGTGGACTGCGAGAGCGCCATTTCCCTTCATTGAAGATCGGGATGTCACAGAACACGCAGGGCCAAGGGCACCCACGTGAGGTCTGCATGCTTGTGAAACGCTCCATGGACAAGACCGCGGGCACATCGAGGGGCATCGCCTCGACAAAATCCAACGGCAGACTGTCGCGGTCCGGGAACGGCCACTGATCGAGATTGCGCTCCATCGGGCGGTTCGGGTTGTGCATGACATGGCCGTCCTTCGCCCAGGTCAGCCCTCCGACGCCCTCCGGATCGTCCAGGTGCTCCATCAGATCGAGAATGAGCTGTTCGCCATCACCACGGCAGACAAAATCCACTTCAGGGCACTGGAGCTTAATCAATTGGGCGTTGAGCGTCGCGAACACGCCACCAAACGCCAGACGCACGTGTGCATCTACGGCGCGGATCTGTCGGGCGAGAATCTTCGCATAGGGATAACTGGTGGTACTCAAGAAACTGAGCCCCACGAGAACCGGTTGGAGTCTGCGTATCTCTTCGATAATGACTTCGTTGGGCGTTTCCGGATTCGCTTGGTCGAACATAAAGCACTCGTGCCCTGCACGCTTGAGTACGGCAGAGAGCGACATGATGCCGATGGGAGAGAATCCCATCACTCGAATATTCCCATTGGTCGCGCGGGTCGCCGCCGGAAGCGCGTAAAATTGAGGGTCGCGGACGTGAATCAAGAAGATACGCATGAGAAGCTCCAATTCGGCGTTACAGTGTTTTGAGTCTAAGGCCGAACCACTCTAATCAGATGTAGTTGATCTTTGGGGCGTCGTCTTTGCGGGACTTCCAATACGCGAGTTTGTTCAAGGCGTTGAGGTAGGCCTTCGCGGAGGCGACGATGATGTCGGTGTCGGCCCCGTGGCCCGTCACCGTCTTCGGTCCCTCCTCCACCTTCACCATCACCTCGCCCTGCGCGTCCGTCCCACCCGTGATGGCCTTGACGGCGTACGTCAGCAGCGTGCTCTTGGTCTGCGTCATCGCGGCGATCGTGCGGTAGGCCGCGTCCACCGGGCCGTCGCCCTTGCCGGCCTGTTTGATGACCTTCCCGTCCATCTCGAGCTCGATCTGCGCCGTGGGCGTCATGTCGGTCCCGCTCTCGACGTGGAGCGACTTGAGCCGGTACGTCTCCGGGATGGTCTGGAGTTCCTCGGCGACGATGGCCTCCAGGTCTTCCTCGTAGACTTCCTTTTTCTGGTCGGCGAGCCGTTTGAACCGCTCGAACGCTTTGTTGAGCTCGTCGTCGGTCAGCTTGTAGCCCATTTCTTCCAGCCTCTGCTTGAAGGCATGCCGTCCGGAGAGCTTGCCCATCACCAGGGTGCTCTTGCCCAACCCGATGGACTCGGGCCGCATGATCTCGTAGGTCGTCTTCTCCTTCAGCAGCCCGTCCTGGTGGATGCCGGAGGCGTGGGCGAAGGCGTTCGCGCCGACGATCGCCTTGTTCGGCTGCACCACCATGCCTGTGATCTTGCTCACCAGACGGCTGGACTTGACGATCTCCTCCGTGACGATTTTGGTGTCCGCCCCATAGAAGTCCTTGCGCGTGCGGAGCCCCATGACGATCTCTTCCAGCGACGCGTTGCCCGCGCGCTCCCCGATCCCGTTGATCGTGCACTCCACCTGGCCGGCGCCTTCCACGATGGCCGCCAGAGAATTGGCGACCGCCACGCCGAGGTCGTTGTGGCAGTGGACGGAGATCACGGCCTTCTTGATGTTCGGCACGTTCTCGCGGATGCCGCGGATCAGCCGCCCGAACTCCTGCGGCGCGGCGTAGCCGACGGTGTCCGGGATGTTGACCGTCGTGGCCCCGGCCGCGATCACGGCCTCCAGCACCTCGTGCAGGTACTTGGGGTCCGACCGGGTGGCGTCCATCGGGGAGAACTCCACATCCTCCACGTAGCCGCGGGCCCGCGTGACCATCTCAACGGCGCGTTGCCGCGCCTGTTCCCGTGTGAGCCGGAACTGATGCTTGAGGTGGATGTCCGACGTCGAGATGAACGTGTGGATGCGGACCTTCGGCGCGCCCTTCAAGGCCTCCCAGGCCCGATCGATGTCCTCCGGCCGAGCGCGCGCCAGGCTGCAGATGGTCGGCCCTTCCACTTCATGCGCGATCCGCCGCACGGCCTCGAAGTCGCCGGGCGAGCTGTAGGCGAACCCGGCTTCGATGATGTCCACGCCCAAACGGGCGAGCTGCTTGGCCACCATCAGCTTCTCGTCCAGATTCATCGCCGCGCCGGGAGACTGCTCCCCGTCCCGCAGCGTCGTGTCGAATATGCGGATCAGGCGACTCATCTCATTCCTTCAGCTCGCTCGGCACCCGTTCAGGTTCCACGCCGCGACGGGCCGTCCGGCGCACCAGGTTGACCGCCAGCATCACCACGCCCGACAACGCATAGCCGGCGAACAGCACGAACAGGGCGATCTGGGGCGCCGCGACGATCAACATGATCCCCAGCACCGCCCAGACCAGGTACATGAAGCCTTCCCCGGCCCGCAGCTGCATGCCTTTGAACTTCGTGTACTTGATCGTGCTGACCATCAGAAAGGCCAGGACGAAGGCCACAATCAGGATCACAACCGGCATCACCTCCCGGCCCAGCCTGAGAATGTGGTGATCCAGGAGCATGAGCGAGGCCAGGACGGCGGCCGCCGCCGGGATCGGCAATCCCAGGAAGTAGCGATTGTCCGACGTCGCCGTCAGCACATTGTACCGCGCCAGCCGGAGCGCGCCGCAGCCCACGAAGGCAAAGACGACCGCGAGCCCCAGCACCCCGTAGCCGCTCAGCGCCCACGAGTAGATCAGCACTCCCGGCGCGACGCCGAACGACACGAGGTCCGCCAGCGAATCGTACTCGATGCCGAACTGGCTGGTCGTCTTGGTCCAGCGGGCGGACGAGCCGTCCAGCATGTCGAAGACCAGCGCGACCAGGATGGCGACGGCGGCCTTCACGTAGTTGGCCCCGAACACGGCGATGATGGCGTACAGGCCGCAGAAGAGGTTCCCCGTCGTGAACAGGTTCGGCACGACGTAGATGACCTGCCGGCGGCGCTCCCGCAGCGATGCTCGCATTCTCATGACAGCACTCCTATGATCGACTCGCCCCCCGTGACCCGATCCCCGGCCTTGACCCGCACCTGCGTCCCGATCGGCATGTACAGATCCATGCGCGACCCGAACCGAATCATCCCATACCGCTCTCCTCGTTCCACGCGTTCCCCTTCCGACAGCCAGCAGACGATCCGCCTCGCCACGTAACCGGCGACCTGCACACATAGTATACGGTATCCGGCGTCCGTCTCGAGCAGTGCCGCCGTCTGCTCGTTCTGCAACGTCGCCTCCGGCCGGCTCGCCACCAGAAACCTGCCGGGAACATATCCGATGGCCTTGACCAGCCCCGCGCAGGGCGTGCGGTTGATGTGCACGTTCAGCGGGCTCAGAAAGATGCTCACCCGCACCGCCCGCGCCTTGAGGAAGCGCGGCTCCTCTTCTTCCGCCACCGCCAGTACGCGGCCGTCTCCCGGTGACACGATCAGGTTGGGCTCGCCCGGAATCCGGCGCGGAGGATTGCGGAAGAACCAGCCCGTGAAGAGCGCCGCGGCGCCGAACAGCGTGCCCGCGACCGTCCAGCCGAGAGCCCACGCCGCGGCCGCGGGGACGGCGGCGGCGGCCACGAAGGGCACGCCCTCGCGGGCGATCGGCCAGCCCCGCGCTCGGTCAGCCATACGTCAGTTCTTGGTCTTGTCGACCAGCTGATCCTTCTTGAGCCAGGGCATCATGGCACGCAGCCGGCCCCCGACCTCCTCGATCGGGTGCGCCTCGCCGCGCTTGAGCAGGGCGTTGTACTGAGGTCGGTTGGCCTGGCACTCGAGCATCCACTCCTTGGCGAAACGCCCGCTCTGGATCTCCTCCAGGATGCGCTTCATCTCTTTCTTGGTCTCGTCGGTGATGATGCGGGGCCCGCGCGTCACGTCGCCGTACTTGGCCGTCGTGCTGATCGAATAGCGCATGTTGGCGATGCCGCCCTGGTAGATCAGGTCCACGATCAGCTTCACTTCGTGGAGACACTCGAAATAGGCCATCTCCGGCGAATAGCCGGCGTCCACCAGTGTCTCGTAGCCCGCCTGGATGAGCGCGGTCAGCCCGCCGCACAGCACGACCTGCTCGCCGAAGAGGTCGGTCTCCGTCTCCTCGCGGAAGTTCGTCTCAATGATGCCGGCGCGGCCGCCGCCGATGGCGGAGCCATAGGCCAGCCCGATCTTTTTGGTGTCGCCGGCCGGGTCCTGGTGGACGGCCAAGAGACACGGCACGCCGCTGCCCTTCGTGTATTCCGACCGAACCAGGTGCCCGGGCCCCTTGGGCGCGATCATGAACACGTTGATCGTAGGCGGCGGCACGATCTGGCCGAAATGGATGTTGAAGCCGTGCCCGAAGGCCAAATAGGAATTCTTCTTCATGTTCGGGCCGATCTCGGCGCGATAGATTCCGGCCTGCATCTCATCCGGCGCCAGAATCATCACCACATCCGCCCGCTTCACGGCGTCGGCCACCGGCATGACTTTGAGCCCCGCCCGCTCGGCTTTCTGCCAGGAAGCGCCTTCGCGCAGGCCGACGAGCACGTCCATGCCGCTCTCCTTCAGGTTCAGCGCGTGGGCATGCCCCTGGCTGCCGAACCCGATGATCGCGATGGTCTTGCCTTTCAGCACTTTCAGATCGGCGTCTTTATCGTAATAAATCGTCAGCATGGTCGGTCCCCTTCTGCGGTGCGGATGGGAGAGTTACTTCTCTTCTTTCAGGACGCGCTTGGGCTGCGCGCCGGCCGGCCGGACCTGCTCGCGCGCAATCGCGACCCGTCCCGTCCGGACCACTTCCTTGATCCCCAAGGGCTGGAGGAGGTTGATGCACGCCTCAACTTTCTTGATGTCCCCCGTGACCTCAATCGTGTAGGTGGTCGGCGTCGAGTCCACGATCTTTCCCCGGAAGGTATCGGCGATCCGGAGCGCCTCGGCCCGGTCTTCCTGCCGCGTGTGGATCTTGATCAGCGCCATCTCGCGCTCGACGAACTCGGCCTCGTTCAGGTCCACCACCTTGATCACGTCGATGACCTTGTTGAGCTGCTTGACGATCTGCTCGATGATCTTATCGTCGCCCTTCGTAACGATCGTCATCATGGACATGGATGGATCCAGCGTCGGCGCCACCGACAGGGTCTCAATGTTGTAGCCGCGGCCGCTGAAGAGATTGACCACGCGCGACAGCACCCCGAATTTGTTCTCCACCAGAACCGAGATGATATGCTCCACAATGGCTCCTTTGCACCCGCCCGCCCCGGACGCGCCAAGACGCGTCCCTCTCCCGTGTTACGCTGTGAGAACAGTGTCCTTGTCTTCGCCGGCCACCTGAGACGAAGGCTTCTCCCCGCGCTTCATTTCCGGCGGATCTTCGAGGATCATCTCGTGGTTGCAGCCGCCGGCCGGGATCATCGGGTAGCAGTTCTCGTAGGCGTCCACCTCAATGTCCACTAGGACCGGCTTGTCGGTCTTCAGCGACTCCTTGATGACGTCATCCACTTCGTTCACCTTCGTGGCCCGGAGCCCCACCGCGTTGAATGCCTCCGCCATCTTCACGAAGTCCGGGACCGTGTCCAGGTAGGACGAGGCGTACCGGCCCTCGTAGAAGAGGTCCTGCCACTGGCGCACCATGCCGTGGAAATGGTTGTTCATGATGAAGGTCTTCACTGGCAGCTTGCAGACCATGGCCGTGGCCATCTCCTGCATGTTCATCTGGATGCTGCCGTCGCCCGCGATGCAGAGCACCAGCTTGTCGCGGAACGCCGCTTGCGCGCCCATCGCCGCCGGAAGCCCGAAGCCCATCGTGCCTAGGCCGCCCGAGGTCAGCCACTTGCGCGGCTTGTTCAGCAGGAAATGCTGGGCCGCCCACATCTGATGCTGCCCCACATCGGTCGCCACGATCGGGTCTTTGTCCTTCGTCAACTGATAGAGCCGGTCGATCACGTACTGCGGCTTGATCTTGGCGTCCGGGGGCTGCTTGTACCA
>Ga0209515_10006429_pt1 | contig 14645 bp, 18 predicted proteins | sample Subgroupgradi54m_FD_187454 | JGI IMG/M metagenome (GOLD analysis project Ga0209515, IMG submission 187454) | Subsurface groundwater microbial communities from S. Glens Falls, New York, USA - GMW60B uncontaminated upgradient, 5.4 m (SPAdes)... ...
CGAGGCGATCAACCTGGCCATCAAGGGCGTGGCCGAGATGTACCGGGAGAAGGGGAACCACATCGTGACCACGGCGATCGAGCAGCGGGCCGGCCTGGACGTGTGCAAGCACCTCGAGCGCCAGGGATACGAAGTCGCCTACGTTCCCGTGGGGGCGGACGGGTTGGTGGACGTCGAGGGGATCCGGAAGGCGATCACCGACAAGACGATCCTGATCTCCGTGATGTTCGCCAACAACGAAATCGGCATCATCCAGCCGATCGCCGAGATCGGCAAGCTGGCTAAGGAGAAGGGGATCATCTTCCACTGCGACGGCACGCAGGCCGTCGGGAAGATCCCCGTGGACGTGGAGGCGATGGGGATCGACCTGCTGTCCTTCACCGCCCACATGATCTACGGTCCCAAGGGAGTCGGGGCGCTCTATGTCCGGCGGAAGAACCCCCGGGTGAGGATCGCCCCGATGATGGACGGAGGGGGCCACGAGCGCGGAATGCGGTCGGGAACGGTGCCGGTACCCCTGACGGTCGGCTTCGGCAAGGCGGCTCTGCTTTGCCGGGAGGTCATGCCTGAGGAGTCGGCACGACTCAAGGCGCTCAGGGATAAGCTCCAGGACAAGATCCTCTCCTCCATGGACGAGGTGTACCTGAACGGGCATCCGGAGAAGCGGCTCCCCCACAACCTGAACATTTCCTTCGCCTATGTGGAGGGGGAATCGGTCCTCATGGGGCTCAACAAGGAGCTGGCCATCTCCTCGGGCTCGGCCTGCACCTCGGCCACCCTGGAGCCCTCATATGTGATCGCGGCCCTCGGGGTGGGCTCGGAGCTGGCCCACTCCTCCATCCGGTTCGGGCTGCACCGGTTCAACACGGAGGAGGAAGTGGATTACGTCGGCCATCGGACGATCGAGGTCGTCAGCCGGCTCCGGGAAATGTCCCCCCTCTACGAGTTGGCCAAGGAGGGCGTGGACATCAAGTCGATCCAGTGGAAGGCCGAGTAGCAACGCCACCGGGCGAAAAAGGGAGGAGTCAGAGACATGGCGTATAGCGAGAAGGTGATTGATCACTATAACAACCCGCGCAACGTGGGCTCGTTCGCGAAGGATCTCGCCGGCGTCGGGACGGGGCTGGTGGGGGCGCCCGAGTGCGGCGACGTCATGAAGCTCCAGATCAGGGTGAACCTGGACACTGGCGTGATCGAGGACGCCAAATTCAAGACGTTCGGGTGTGGGAGCGCCATTGCCTCGTCCAGCCTGGCCACCGAGTGGCTGAAGGGAAGGTCCGTGGACGAGGCGATGAAGATCAAGAACACGGACATCGTCAACGAGCTAAAGCTTCCCCCCGTGAAGATCCACTGCTCGGTGCTGGCCGAGGACGCGATTAAGGCTGCCCTGGCGGACTACCGGGACAAGTGGGGGAAGAAAGAAGCGGTGGCGGGGTCGAAGGCGTCATAAGGGTCAAGGAACCATTGCGGCAAGGAGGATGAATCTCCCATGGCGGTGAATCTGAGCGAAGCAGCCCTCAAGCAGGTCAAGGAGTTGATGGCTGCCCAGAACCTCGAGAACGTCTATCTCCGGATGGGCGTCAAGGGAGGGGGCTGCTCCGGCCTCTCCTATTCGCTCGAGTTCGACAACGAGGTTGGGCCGCACGACAAGACCTTCGACATCGACGGCATCAAGGTGGTCGTGGACGCCAAGAGCTACCTGTACCTGAACGCGACGACGCTGGACTACGTGACCCAGGGCCTGACGGGCGGGTTCACGTTCACCAATCCCAACGCCAAGTCGAGCTGCGGTTGCGGCACGTCCTTCTCGGCATAGCAAGGTAACCTCGGCCGGGGCCCGGGGGTGAGACGGGAGCCAGGAGAGCGAAACCGTCGCGCAAGGAACGAGGGTAAACGGGCCCGGCGGGGCTCGTTTTCATTTTCGGAGGGGGAATGTCTATCAAAGCCGACTATTTCGAGGTCTTCGGGTTGGCCAGGAAGCTCGAGATCGACCCGGAGGAGCTCCAGCGCCGCTTCTACGAGATGTCCAGGCGCGTGCACCCGGACTTCTTTCAGACCGGTACGCCCGCCGAGCAGGCCGGCAGCCTGCAGCGCTCGGCGCTCGTCAACCGCGCGTACCGGACGCTCCGGGACCTCGTCTCCCGCGTGGAATACCTGATCCAGCTGGAAGAGGGACGAGAGACCAAAGAAGGCGCGGCCGGGATCAAGCCTGAGGCGCCAGGGGACCTGCTGGCCGAGATGCTCGAGGTTCAGGAGGCGCTCCAGGAGGCCAAGGCGGACGGCCTCGACGAAGCCGCGCGCGAGCGTGTCAAGGCCGAACACGCCCGTCTCTTGGAATGGCGGGCCGTGGAGGAGGACGGGCTTCGGGCCCTCGCCCGGGAATGGGACGCAGTGGGAGATGGCGACGGTAACAGGGAAGCGCTCTTGGAGCGGATGAAGCGCGTCCTGGCGGCCAGAGCGTACCTCAATACGGTCATCAACGATCTGGGGGAAGCGCTCGGAGGGGAAGCGCAGAACCATGTCTCGCATCGTCGGCATTGATCTCGGGACCACCAACAGCCTGGTGGCCTACATGGCGGGGGATTTCCCCCGGGTGATCCCTGATGCGGACGGACATGTCCTCCTCCCCTCGGTGGTAGCCTTCACCCCCGACGGCATCCTGGTGGGTGAGACTGCCAAGCGGCAGCTGGTGCGCCATCCGGCCCAGACCATTTACTCGGTCAAGCGCTTCATGGGCAGGGGCTACGAGGACGTCAAGGCGGAGCTGCGGTACTTCCCCTTCCGGTTGGAGCCCAGCCAGGAGATCGTGCGGATCCAGGTCGGCGATCGCGCGGTCACGCCTCCCGAGGTCTCCGCGCTGATCCTGAAAGCCCTGAAGGAGCGGGCGGAGGCCCATCTGGGGGAGCCCGTGACGAAGGCGGTCATCACGGTTCCCGCGTACTTCAACGACAGCCAGCGCCAAGCCACGAAAGATGCGGGTCGGCTTGCGGGACTGGAGGTTCTCCGGATCGTCAACGAGCCGACTGCCGCCTCCCTTGCCTACGGGCTTCACCGGCTCAAGCGAGGCACGGTCGCGGTCTACGATCTCGGGGGCGGGACCTTCGACATTTCGATCCTGAAGGTGCAGGACGGGATCTTCGAGGTGCTGGCCACGAGCGGGAACACCCACCTGGGCGGGGACGATTTCGACCGGGCGCTGGTGGACTGGTTTCTGGCGGACGTTCTGGCGCGTCACGGCGTTGATCTGGGTCGGGACCCGGAGGCGATGCAGGAGTTGCGGCTCGGGGCGGAAGCCGCCAAGTGCCGCCTCTCCTTCGACGAGCGGACGGTGCTGACGATTCCATTTCCCCAGCACGGATTGACCTATCGTCGGGAGATCGCCCGCGCGGAGCTGGAGGCCCTCATCGAGCCCCTCGTGGCCGAGACGCTGGGTCCGTGCCGGCTCGCCCTGGCCGATGCTCGGTTGCAGGCCGCGCAGATCGACGAGGTCGTTCTCGTCGGCGGCTCCACCCGGATCCCCCTGGTGAGGCGACGGGTCCAGGAGCTGTTCGGGAAAGTCCCGCACAGCCAGCTGAACCCCGACGAGGTGGTCGCGCTTGGCGCCGCGGTGCAGGCTCACATCCTGGCCGGCGGGATCACCGACATGCTCCTGCTCGACGTCACGCCGCTCTCCCTGGGGATCGAGACGCTGGGCGGGGTCATGAGCGTGCTGATCCCGCGTAACACGACGATCCCGACCAGCGCCAAGGAGATGTTTACGACGTCGGCGGACGGGCAGACGGTGGTGGATATGCACGTCCTCCAGGGCGAGCGGGAACTGGCGAAGGATAACCGGTCCCTGGCGCGCTTCGAGCTTCGGGGGATCGATCCCATGGCGGCGGGGATGCCCCGCATCGAGGTGACGTTCCTCGTCGACGCGAACGGAATCCTCCAGGTCCAGGCCAAGGAGCTAAGGACGGGGAAGGCCGCTTCCGTTGAGGTGAAGCCGTCCTACGGTCTTACCGACGCCGAGGTGGAGCGGATGGTCGAGGAGTCGTTTGCCCACGCGGAGGAGGATGTCACCTCGCGGCTCCTGATCGAGGCTCGCAACGAGGCGGACACGGTGATCCGCGCGACGGAGCGGGCGCTGGGGCAGGGGAGGCACCTCATCGACGGCGACGAAGCCGAGCGCATCGGGGGGGCGCTGGCCACGCTCCTGGGCGTGAGGGACGGAAACGACCGGGACTCGATTCGCGGGGCGACGGAACGGCTCAATCAGGCCACGCTTCACCTGGCCGAGGCGCTGATGGATGCGGCGCTGAAGGAGGCGCTGGCGTCGAAGCCGGTGACGGAAGTCCTGGAAAAGACCGAGTCATGACGTACAAGGTAACGTTTCTCCCGCAGAACATCACGGTCGAGGTGGACCCCGAGAAGTTCCCCCTTCAGGAGGACGGGCTTCCCGGCTCCATTTTGGACATTGCGCTCGGAAACAACATCCCGCTCCAGCACAATTGCGGGGGCAAGTGCGCCTGCACCACCTGCCACGTGATCGTGAAGCAAGGCGGGGAGAACCTGTCGAAAATGGAGGAGGACGAGGAAGATCGCCTTGATACTGCCGAGGGGCTCACGCTGCATTCTCGGTTGGGCTGCCAGGCGGTGGTGAGCGGAGACGTGGTGGTGGAAATCCCGCCATCCGGGCGCGGCGGCTTCGTCGCTCCGAGCCACTGAGCGAGGATCTCGCATGGGGCTGACGTGGAAGGACGCCGAGGACATCGCGATGGCGCTCGCCGAGAAGTTCCCCGACATGGACCCCTTGGGGGTGCGGTTCACCGATCTGCGCAAGTGGGTCACGGAGCTCGAGGGTTTCTCGGATGATCCGAAGGCTTCGAACGAGGGGATTCTGGAAGCCATCCAGATGGCCTGGCTCGAGGAAGTTCGGAACCGCTAGGGGGCGTGTTCCGCCGGCAGCGACACCGGGGAACTCGCGGTCTGGCTACCAGGAAACGACCTGATCGGCCGCAAAGAGCAGGTCGAGGAGTTGGGGGTACGTGAGGGCGCCGGGAGTGGGAGATTGGTCGGCGAGGCGGAGAATAGGGACCCCGTCGGGCAGAGGCAAAGCGGGGACGCCCTGGGTGAGGACCACCGTCAGGGTGGTGCCGGGCTCGCGACTCTGCCGCCGGATGGTAGCGAGCGCTTGGGCGGAAACCGGTGGCTTGATCAGGTGCAGGACGTGGGGCATCAGAACACGAGACAGCGTCGGGAGCGTGCGATGAGCTCCGCGATCTCGTCCGGAGAGACGGCGATGACCGCGTGGCCTTCCTCGTTCCACTCCTGCGCGTCGGTGGGGATGGACGACTTTTCGATGTGGAAGGGGATCCCCATTTTCCGGAGTGCCCCCCGATACCTGACGATGTCGTCGCCGTCCACCAGGTCGTCCGTGTCGGCGTCCAGGAGATGGACCGCCGGACCGGAGAGCATGATCGTCACGTCATTTTCCCCGGCGGCGATCCCGAGGGCGATTCGCATGGCCTCGTTGGCTCGATGGGAGGTGCGGGGATCCTCGGAGATGAGGACCGCGACGGGGCGCGCGTCGTGCACGAGGCTAGTTCAGCGCGACGAACCGCTCGCAGCCGTTGATCAGGTCGGCGAGCACCACCAGCCCGCAGTAGTTGAACCGGTCCGGGTCGGAGAGCGGAACGTTCCGCTTTTGGCAACCGTAGGCACAGATGAAGAGCTTGGCGCCGCGCTGGGCGAGTTCCTGGAACTCGGGGCGATCCTTGGCCAGCACGGCGTCGTCGATCAGATAGAGGTAGAGGTCGGCGCCGCGCTCGAGCCCCGCACGCGCCAGACCGAGCGCGGTGTGCAGGTTGGGGTGCTCCGGCTTCGTCGAGAGAAGGAGGCCGAGCTTCCGTCCCGCCAGATCCATGGCGAGTTGAGCTTAGCATCGGCCTCCGGGGGTGTCAACGAATGGGCGCCCCGGACGGAGGAAACCTTGACACACTCAGCCCATTCTCATAAGGTGATGTGAAATGAGTCGCCGAGTCTACCTAGACCACAACGCCTCCACCCCGGTGCATCCGGACGTGGTAGCCGCCATGCTCCCGTACTTCCAGGAGCGCTTCGGCAATCCGTCCAGCGTGCACGCATTCGGGCGAGAGGCGCGGGAGGGGATGGAGGTCGCCCGGGAGCGGATGTCGGACTTCCTTCGCGTAGGCAAAGAGGAGGTCATCTTCACCTCCGGCGGGACCGAGTCCGACAACCTGGCGGTCAAGGGTGTGGCCCTTGCCCGGGGCGGCGGGCACATCGTGACCTCCCAGATCGAGCATCACGCGGTGCTCCGCGCCTGCCAGTTCCTCGAGGGCCAGGGCTTCGAGGTGACCTACCTCCCGGTGGACGGGGACGGCCTGCTGAACCCCGACGACGTCCGTCGGGCCATCAGGCCCGACACGATACTCGTCACGATCATGCACGCCAACAGCGAGGTGGGAACGATCCAGCCCGTGGAGGCCATCGGTCCGATGGTGCGTGAGCGGGGCATCCCGTTTCATGTGGACGCCGTCCAGACCTTCGGCAAGGTTCCTGTCGATCTCGCTCGCTTCGGGATCGACCTCCTGTCGTTTTCGAGCCACAAGATCTACGGGCCGAAGGGCGTGGCGGGCCTGTACATCCGGAAGGGCACCAAGATGGTGGCCGTCCAGCATGGAGGGGAGCATGAGCGCCGTCGGCGGGCGGGGACCGAGAATGTGGCGGGCATTGTGGGGTTCGGCAAGGCCGTGGAGATCCGGGGGCGTGAGATGGAGGCCGAAGCGGCCCGTCTGACGGGGCTCCGGCATCGGTTCTGGGCGGGCGTGAGCGCCAGCGTCCCCGAGGTCAGGCTGAACGGCCATCCGACGCGGCGGTTGCCGGGCACGCTCAATATGTGCTTCAGGCATGTGGAGTCCGAGTCCGTCGTCCTGGGTCTTGACCTCAAGGGCGTGGCCGTCTCGGCCGGCTCGGCTTGCACGTCTGGCAGCGTGGAACCCTCATACGTCCTCGTGGCCATGGGGGTGCCGGTTGACTGGGCCATGGGATCCGTGCGCGCCAGCCTCGGCCGTGGGACCACCGAGGCGGACATTGATTACGTGCTCGAGGTCCTCTCGCCCCTGGTGCGCCGGATCCGGGAACTGTCGCCGGCGTCGGTCGCATGAACTACAGCCAGATCCTGATTGACCACTTCAGGAGGCCGCGGAATGCGGGAATGATGCGGCACCCGGACGGGGTGGGGGAAGAGAGCTTCGACGGGTGCGGCGACCTGGCTCGCTTTTACCTGAGGGTGGTCGACGGGCGGGTCACGGAGGTTCGTTTTCAAACTTACGGCTGTGGCCCCACCATTGCGGCTTCGAGCGCTGGCACCGAACTCGCGTCCGGCCGTCCCGTCACGGAGTTGCTCACGCTGGGCGAGGCGGAGATCACCGAGGCCGTGGACGGCCTCCCTGCGGAGCGCGCCCATGCGGCCCAGGTCGTAGCGGGAGCGCTTCGGGCGGCGGCCCGAGACTCGCTGACGCGGCGCGGGAGCCCGTCCCAGGCGAAGGAGAGCGAGCATGTTTGATCTCATCCGGCGTGACATCCGGGCGGCTCTCGATCGCGACCCGGCGGCGCGATCTCTGTTGGAAGTCGTGCTCTGTTACCCCGGCGTTCATGCCGTCTGGTTTCACCGCGTCGCCCACCGGCTCTGGAACTGGGGGTGGCTGACCCCCGGCCGGCTCGTGTCCCACCTGAACCGCTTCGTGACCGGGATCGAGATCCATCCGGCGGCGAAGCTCGGGCCGGGACTCTTCATCGACCATGGGATGGGCGTAGTCATCGGAGAGACTGCCGAGGTCGGGGAGAACGTGACCCTGCTCCACGGGGTGACGCTGGGCGGGACGAGCCTCAAGCGCGAGAAGCGCCACCCCACCCTTGGGAACAACGTGGTGGTCGGCGCGGGGGCGAAGATTCTCGGGGCATTCAAGATCGGCGATGGGAGCCGGATCGGCGCCGGATCCGTGGTCGTGCGCGAGGTCCCACCGAACTCGGTCGTGGTCGGCGTGCCGGGGCGGGTCACGCACAGGGATGGCCACCGGGTTGGCGGGGAGATCGATCTGAACCAGATCGACCTGCCCGATCCCGTCGCCAAGGCCATCGAGCAACTGCTGGAGCGGATTCGTCACCTGGAATCAGAGCTGGCAACGCTGCGGAAGGTGGTCGAGGAGACGAGGGTCGGACGCCTGTGACCCAGCCTCCGCATGGCCTCTGAGCGGATCATTCCGTTGGCGTCGGCAATGCGAGACGAGGCGTTCGTAGCGATCCCGGTCGCTTTCCCCCGCTGATCGACCCTGCCGAGACCCGCGCTGAGGCCGGGCCCGTGGAGGCCACACCCCCCAGTCGCTCTATCATCCACGTGGACATGGACGCCTTCTACGCGTCCGTCGAGCAGCGTGACCGCCCGGAGCTCCGCGGGTGGCCGGTCATCGTGGGGGCCGATCCGAGGGGGCGGGGGGTGGTCGCCGCCGCCTCATACGAGGCGAGGGCCTTCGGGGTTTGCTCCGCCATGCCCATCCGAAACGCTGCGGCCCTCTGCCCCCACGCCGCGTTCCTCCCCGTGGACAGGGACAAGTATGCGCGCGCGTCCGCGGCGATCATGGCGATCCTGGCGGGGTACTCGCCGCTGGTCGAGCCGATCTCCGTGGACGAAGCCTTCCTCGACGTCACGGCAAGCGTGCGGCTATTCGGCCCGCCACTCGCCATCGCCAGGGCCATCAAGGGGCGCCTTCGAACCGAGGTGGGGCTAACGGCCTCCGCCGGCGTGGCGCCCAACAAGTTCCTCGCCAAGCTCGCCTCGGACCTTGAAAAGCCCGACGGGCTGGTGGAAGTCAACCCCGGCGATGAAGTGGACTTCCTCCGTGATCTCCCGGTCGAGCGGCTGTGGGGCGTCGGCCCCGCTACCGCCCGCGAGTTGCGGGCCATGGGCATCGAAACCATCGGGCAGATCGCTCGGCTTCCCGGCGGCCTGCTCGTGAAGCGGTTCGGCCAGACGGGCACGTTCCTCCTGGAGCTGGCGCGGGGGAGGGACGATCGCCCGGTCGAGCCCTTGGCTCCACCGAAGTCCATGGGGGCGGAAGAGACGTTCCCGCGGGATCTCCGAGATCCCGACCGGCTCCAGCGGGCGCTCTTGGCTCAGTGCGAGAGGATCGGGCGGGAGCTTCGTGTCGAGGGGTATGCCGGCCGAACCGTGACGCTGAAGATCCGGTTTGCCGACTTCCGGACCATCACGCGCAGCCTGACGGGGGAACCCACGCAGGACGGGCTCGAGATTTTCCGCCGGGCACGGGGGCTTTTCGGAGGGCTCCGGCTGGTCGCCGCGGTGCGGCTGATCGGGGTGTCCGTGTCTCGGCTTGGGGCGACCGAAGCCGCCCAGCTTTCCTTCTTCTCCGACTTCGAAGCGCGCCGCGCGCGGTTGGCCCGGGCGGTGGATGCGCTGAGCCGGCGCTTCGGCGAGCGGGCCGTGATCGCGGCAAGCCTCCTCGCGCGTCCATCCCGAAGACAGTGACAGGCCCCGGGAGGAGCCCTTGATGCCCGAGGAGGTGAAGGCTCAGATCGCCGGGGTCGTCTTCCAAGTAGTGGCCCGGCCCGGCGACAAAGTCGGGGCCGGGGATCCGATCGTCGTGCTCGAGTCCATGAAAATGGAGATTCCCGTCGAGGCCCCGCGCAACGGGACCGTGGCCGAAATAAGAGCGCGAGAGGGGCAGACGGTCCAGGAAGGGGACACCGTGGCGCTCTTGGAGTGAAGAGGGGCCCCCGCACTTTCGGGGTTGACAGGCGTTCAGGCCGGGAATAACCTCAGATCGCCCTGGGCGGCTTCGGGGTTGCCGGCAGTCGCTATCCAACGGTCGGTTGAGGTCGGAGAGGGCGGGCTTGGGATGCCAGGCCCCCCGAGGAACGATCTCGAAAGGCTGACGGACGGCGGACGTCGAGAGCATTCCGAAAGCCCGGGGCGTTTGTCTTCTCAGTTCTCGACGAAGGCCCTGAGGGCCCGCCCGCGCAGCGGGTGGCGGAGCTTCCGGAGCGCCTTCGCCTCGATCTGGCGGATCCGCTCCCGCGTCACCGCGAAGCGTTCTCCCACTTCCTGCAGGGTGTGCTCTGCCCCTTCCCCGATGCCGAAGCGGAGCCGTAGGATCTTCGCCTCCTTGGGGGAGAGCGTGGCCAGGGCCCGCTCCACGTGAGCTTCTAGGTCCTGGCTGAGCAGGGAGTCGTTGGGGGAGTCGACGGTTTTGTCCTCGAGGAAGTCCCCGAGCTCCGAATCCTCGCCGACCGGCGTTTCCAGGGACAGCGGCCGCCGCGAAGATTCCAGGACGAGCCTCACCTTGCGGGCAGGGACCCCCGTGCGTTGGGCCAGCTCCTCGGCCGTGGGCTCACGTCCCATCTGATGCGCCAGATTCCGACTCACCCGCGAGATCCGGTTCAGCGTTTCCACCATGTGGACGGGGATACGGATCGTGCGCGAATGGTCGGCGATGGCGCGCGTGATGGCCTGACGGATCCACCAGGTCGCGTACGTGGAGAACTTGAAGCCGCGCCGGTACTGGAAGCGGTCCACGGCCTTCATCAGCCCCAGGTTTCCCTCCTGGATCAGGTCGAGGAGGGAAAGGTCGCCTCCGAGGTAGCGCTTGGCGACCGAAACCACCAGCCGCAGGTTGGCCTCCATCAGCTCGCGCTTGGCCTCGCGGACAGTCCGGTCCCGCGCGTCGATCTGGCTGGCGCGCTCGAAGAGATCGCGGCGAGGGAGGCCCAGCTCAGCCTCCAGCGCGGGAATCTTACGACCGGCCTCTGCGCTGCGGCTCGCCTTTCGTTCCGCGTCCAGCTCTTTGAGACGGGCGACCTGCTTCCGGAGGTCCACCACCAGCTCATGAATGAGGGCGGGCTTGAGGGGCAGGCTGCCGACGATCGCCTGGATCTGTTCCCGGTTGTGGGCGATCCAGCGCCGGTAGGTCGCGCGCGTGCTCTTCGAGCGGCGACGGTCCCTGAGCGCCGTCTCGAGCCGACCGATCTCGCGCTCGAGCCGGCGGATGCGGCTGAAAGCGCCCAGAATGGGTTTGACTTCGTCGGGTTTCGGGTCTCCCCCTTCCGGGAGCAGGATGAGTTCATCCAGTGACAGTTCCTGGGCGCGCACGCGGTCGGCGACCACCAGGAGCGCCCGGACCGCCCGCGGGACCCCCGCCAAGGCGCGCCGCAACTCAGTCTGGGCGGCCTCGATCCGCCGGCCGATCTCGACTTCCTGCTCCGCCTTCAAGAGGGAGACCTGCCCGATTTCCTTCAGGTACAGGCGCACCGGGTCCTCGATGTGAGAAGGCACGGGGGCGGCTGGGGCCTCGGTGGGCTCCACCGTCGTTCCGTCCGGGCGATCCGCGATCAGGTCTTTGAAGCTCATGTTCCGGGTTTCCTTCCTGGGCACGCACCCCCATCCGGGGGCCTGAATCCACTGTTTGTGATGGGTTTTTCAGCCGGGGGGATTCGGCCTGTCCCCTCTTATCGACAACGAGTTGCCGGCCGAAATCGTTCCCACCTGAGACGCGGGGCTCGCCCCCCCTATTCATGCAACGGGTGGTCTATAATGGGGCGTCGATGCAGGCCGAAATCGTTACGATCGGGTCCGAGCTCCTTCTAGGTCAGATCGTGGACACTAACTCCGCGGTCATCGCCCGCCACCTGGCCGCCACAGGCCTCGACCTCTATTACAAGACCACCGTGGGGGACAACCTGGGCCGCCTGGTGGCGGTCCTCCGCCAGGCATTGGAGCGGTCGGAAGTCGTCATCACCACGGGCGGAATCGGCCCCACCGCCGATGACGTGACCCGCGAGGCGGTGGCCCTGGCCACCGGCCGGGAGCTGGTCTTCTCGGAGCACTTGATGGGGCAGATCGAGGGGTTCTTCCGGGCCCGGGGACTCTCGCCGTCGCCCTCTAACCGCCGCCAGGCCTTTGTTCCGCGGGGGGCGATCCCGATTGAAAACCCGGTCGGGAGCGCCCCGGCATTCATCGTCCCGGTGGGAGACCGGTGCGTCGCCACCCTGCCGGGCGTGCCGCGCGAGATGGAGCACCTTCTCCTGACGCGCGTCCTACCGTATCTCCGTGAGCGCTATGGCCTCAAGGGGGAGATCCGCCTGCGCGTGCTCAAGGTGGTGGGGCTGGGAGAGAGCCGGGTGGGCGAGTTACTGGTCGAGTTCATGGAGAAAGGGCGGAACCCGACGGTGGGCACTCTCGCCCATTTGGGTCAGGTTGATGTCCGGATCGCCGCCAAGGGCGCCGATGCCGAGGCGGCCCAGCGTTTGATCGAACCCGTTGAAGCCGCCATCCGGCAGCGGCTGGGAGATCTCATTTTCGGCGCCGATGAGGAGACCCTCGAAGGGGTGATCTCAGCCCAGATCGAGCGGCTCGGGCTGCGGGTGGCCGTGGCCGAGTTGGGGAGCGCGGGGGTGTTGGCCGAGCGCCTGACGGCCGGCCTTGGGCGGGGATTTGCCGGGGGAGTCGTCCTGGCCGAAGCAGCGGCCGCGCGGCAGGTGGGAGTGGAGCTGGGGGCGGATACCACCCCCGAGGCGAAAGCGCGAATCCTCGCAGAGGGAATTCGGGCGTGGCAGGGCGTTTCGGCTGGCGCCGCCACGGTCTTTGCAGAGGATCCGGCCGCTTACCCCCGCGTGACCGTGGTGGGGCTCGCGGCGGCGCGCGATGGATACCTGGAGAGCCGGGAGCACCGCTTCGGGGGGGATGCGCCCTCGATAAGAATCCGCGCCGCCACGCTGGCGCTGGACCTCCTCCGGCGAACGCTGGCGCGCCCGGCCTGAGCGGCCCTCACCTTCTGGGGGCCAGCCGGAGATCGAAGCTCACGCGCACGAGGTCGCCGACGGCCAGGAAGAACTTCCGGGGGGGCGTGATCCCGAAGTCGCTCAGTCTGATCTGCGCCTCGCCGCGGACCCAGAGCCATCCTTCCTCGATGCGCGCCCGGCCCGTCCACGTGACGGGACGCTCCACGCCGCGGATCCGCATCACCCCGCTGATGTGAAGGGCCACGTCCGCTCGCTCGGTGAGGGACGGAAAGGAGGATCGGACTTCTTCCACTTGGAAGCTGATCTCCGGATGCGCGGCCACCTCCAGCGTCTGCTTGAGGTCCCGGTCGCGCCCCTCGAGGCCGGTTTTGAGCCACGCGGGGGTGACGCTGGCACTGCCGAGGACGCCGTGCGGGACGTCGGCGGGGTCCAACCGGAACTCCCCTGCGACCCTGTCGGTCGTGCCGGAGAAATCGCCGAGGGGAAACGTCGCGTCGAACGCGACCTGGCTCCGCTCCCCTACGACGACGTAGGACGTCGGCTCCGGAGTGGCCGAAACGGGAGCGCAGAGGAAAGCGAAGAGGAAGAGGAGCCGGCGCATCGCACGATTGTCTGTCGAAGTGTTCTCCTGATACCACGAGAGCCCGGGACGGTCAACCTTCCACCCGATCGTGCCGAGGCAGCCGTCCTAGGGGAATTTGGTTGACAGCCCCGGAGGCCGGGATTTATCGTCAAAACTGCCTGCCATGGTGAAGATTTACACGAAGAAAGGCGACGAAGGGCAAACGAGCCTCTTCGGGGGGCAGCGGGTCTCCAAATCGGACCCGCGCCCCGAGGCGTACGGGAGCCTCGACGAGGTGTGCTCGATCCTGGGCGTGGTCCGGGCCGCCGCCCAGGATGCCGACCTCAAGCAGGATCCCGACCTCAAAACGGTCATTCACTCGATCCAGGAGGATCTCTTCCTCCTCGGCGCGGAGTTGGCCACCGCGCCCGAAGACCGCGCGCGGTTCTCCGTCCAGCAGATCACGTCGGAGCACACGGCCCGGCTGGAATCGCTGATCGACGAGCGACTCGCCAAGATCGAGCTCCCGCGCGCCTTCATCATCCCCGGCTCGTCCTCCTACATTCCCGCTCTGCTCGACTGGAGCCGGGCGGTGGCGCGCCGCGCCGAGCGACGCGTGGTTGAGCTCCGCGAAGCGGGTCTCCTCGATAATCCGGAGGTGCTCAAGTACCTGAACCGTCTCGCCGACCTGCTGTTCGTCCTGGCCCGGTATGAGGAAGCCGTCGAGGGGAAGGGCGCGGTTCAGTGGCGGGGCCGCCGGTAAGGGTTCCTCATGGCGATCGCCCCGAGCGCGAGCTACAGCCTGACCGCCCGACTCGAGATCAAGAACCGCCCCGGCATGCTGGGACGGGTGACGTCCGTCATCGGGACGGCTGGCGGCGACATCGGGGCCGTGGACATCGTGGAGATGACCCGCGACCGGGTGGTGCGGGACATGACGATCAACGCCCGCGACAGCGAGCACGGGCAGGAGATCGTGAACCGGATTCGCGGCATCGGGGGTGTGCGGATGGTGAGCGTCGCGGACCGCACCTTCCTCATGCACGCGGGCGGCAAGATCGAGGTGCGGAACAAGGTTCCCATCCGGTCGCGCGACGACCTCTCGATGGCTTATACGCCGGGCGTGGCACGCGTCTGCCTTGCCATCAAGGAGGATCGCGAGCGGGCCTTTGCGCTGACGATCAAGCAGAACTTGGTCGCGGTCGTCACCGACGGGAGCGCGGTGCTCGGGCTGGGGGACATCGGTCCGGAAGCGGCGCTTCCGGTC
>Ga0209515_10006431_pt1 | contig 14643 bp, 15 predicted proteins | sample Subgroupgradi54m_FD_187454 | JGI IMG/M metagenome (GOLD analysis project Ga0209515, IMG submission 187454) | Subsurface groundwater microbial communities from S. Glens Falls, New York, USA - GMW60B uncontaminated upgradient, 5.4 m (SPAdes)... ...
CTCGGCTCGCTGCGGATCGGCCGGATGGACTTTCCACGTCGCTTGCATCACGTCCCGTGTGCGCTCACGCGCACGTCCCTGTGGTCGACCGCTCGTCCCTTAGGCGCGCTTCGCCGTCAAGCGCTTCCACGTGATGATAAACGGTGAAGCAATGTAGACCGTTGAATAGACGCCGGAGATGAACCCGACGAGCAAACAGAACGCAAAGTCGTGCAATACCTCACCGCCGAACAAGTAGAGGGCGAGCACTTCCAGGATCACCGTCAGCGTCGTCAGAATCGTTCGTCCCAGCATCTGGTTGACGCTGAGGTTGATGATCTCCGCCAGATCGATTTTCTTGCGCGCGAGCCGGAGATTTTCCCGGACGCGATCATACACGACGATCGTATCGTTGATCGAGTACCCGGCGATCGTCAAGAGGGCGACGACGATCAACAGGTCAATCGGCCGGCCCATGAGACAGAGCAATCCACCCGCCATCACGACGTCGTGGATCAAGGCCAGGATGCCGGCCAACCCAAACTCGAAGTTTCGAAACCGAATCGCCACATAGAGCAAAATGCCCACGAACGATCCGAGGATCGCAAGCCACGCTCGTTGGCGCAGGAGATGTCCCACCGTCGGTCCCACCTGTTCTAAGCGGCTCAGTTCTGGCGCTTTCTCTTGCCCAAAGTCTGACGTGAGCGCTTCACGGGTCTTGGCCATCGTCTCGTGAATCTCTGACTGGGTCGTGTCCGGCGTACGGACGACCCACTCCGTTGGGGCGCCAAACTCTTGAATCACGGCGTGTCCCAATCCCACTTTGTTCAGCGTCCCTCGAAGTTCTTCCGCTGCCACCGGCCGACTGAAGTGGTACTGTTGCAGCAACCCGCCGGTGAAGTCGAGGCCATAGCGTTCCGAGCCGCGGTGGACGAACGCCACAGCCCCGGCGATCGTCAAGAGCCCGGTGATGCTATAGGCAATGAACCGTTTGCTGATGAAATCGATCTTCGTCTCGCGGAGCAGGTGGAGCATCGACAGCGTCTTGAGCCGACCCGATGCCAAGAGCAGATCGAAGAGGATGCGCGTGACAAAAATGGCGGTGAACATGCTCGCCAACAACCCGGTGATCAGCGTTGTAGCGAACCCGCGGATCGACCCCGTGCCAAACCAATAGAGGAACAGCGCGGAGATGATCGTCGTGAGGTTGGAGTCGAAGATGGCGGAGAACGCTTTGTCGTAGCCGGCATCAATCGCCAGACTCAGCGGACGTCCAGCCTTCAGTTCATCCCGAATCCGTTCATTGATCAGTACGTTCGCATCCACCGCCATCCCCAAGGTGAGCATGATGCCCGCGATGCCGGGCAGTGTTAGCGTCGCGTGGAGATACCCGAGCGCGCCCAGAATGAGCAAGAGGTTCAGCGACAGCGCAAAGATCGCGATGAAACCCGCGACCCAGTAATAGATCACCATAAACGCCACGACGAGCAGACCACCGAAGGCCGAGGCGAGGATACCGGCATGGATCGAATCCTTCCCTAGCGTCGGCCCCACCGTCCGCTCTTCTTCCAGCACAATCGGCGCGGGGAGTGCACCAGCGCGCAGGACGATCGCCAGATCATGCGCCTGCTCACTCGTAAAGCGTCCGGAGATCCGTCCGGCGTCGGTAATGCGGCTCTGGATGACGGGCGCCGACTGGACTTTCCCATCGAGGACAATCGCGAGGCGGCGATTAATGTTCGCGCCAGTCAAACGCCCAAACGCCCGCGCGCCCTCTTTATTCAACCGAAAACTGACCTGCGGCAGACCCATGTCGCCCGCCTCAACCCACGCATCGGACAGAATCGCTCCGGTGAGTCCGCCGTCTATCTCCAGCAAAATCGGCGTGCCGCTTTCATCCTCCGCCAATCGATAGCCGCTTGGGACCTTGCCATCGAGCGCTTGCTCCAACAGTCGTTGCCGGTCGGAGACGAGCTGAAATTCGAGGAGGGCCGTCCGGCCGATCAGATTAATCGCACGCTCACGGTCGGTCACGCCGGGCAGCTGCACCAAGATGTGGTCGGCGCCCTGACGCTGGACCAACGGCTCGCGCACGCCGAACTGATCGATCCGGTTGCGGACAACCTCCAACGCAATGCTCGTCACATCTTTATCCCGGGCCTCAGGCGCAATCTTGGACGTGTCCACCTTCAAGAGCAGCTGCATCCCCCCTTGAAGATCCAACCCGAGGTTGATGCGTGACGACAGCGGCAAGGCGAACCACGCGGCCACCGCCACGATAGCCAGGGTAAGCGGGATTCTCCAACGTAAATTCGATGTCATGAACTCTTCTTCTCCATCGTGGTTGACTCGCTCCCCTGCCCCTTCGGCTTGACGAGGCGCGCAATCGCCGAGGGCTCCACGTCCACGCGGACGTTTTCGTCGATGCGCAGCGTCACGGCCTCCGGCTTGACGTTGACGACCGTCCCAAACATCCCCCCACTGGTCACCACCTCATCGTTCTTCTTGAGATTCTTCACCATCTGTTCGTGTTCCTTGCGCGTCTTCGACTGCGGACGGAATACGAGGAGATAGAAGATCAAAAACATCATCGCAATCGGAAACAACATCGTTAAAGGCCCAGGTGCTGCCGCCGCTTGATCCGCCATCAGTACGTTTCTCCTTTTACGATCGTGACAGGGTGATTCACGAGGTCCTTGATCGGCACGAGCTGCGCGTGGGGATAGTAGAACGCCAGGATCTCCGCGGCGGAGAAGCCGCGCCGTGCTAGTTCGGCCGCCCCCCACTGGCACAACCCCACCCCATGCCCCCAGCCGTGGCCATCCAACACGAACGCGTCCCCTTCCGGGATGACCGAGAAGAGCGGGCTGCGGATCCGATCAAATCCGAACAATGCCCGAAAATCGTAGCCGCTCATCCGCACTGTCCGCAGGGTCCCGCTCATCGCGATCTCCTGCGCACGTCCCGTCTCCGTCCGCTTGGTCACTTGGAGATTCGTCACGGTGCCAATCGTTCCATAGCGGCTCTGGCGCAGCGCCCAGCCCACGTCCGCTTTGGTCAACCGGCGCTGCCAATGGAAAAACGGTGAGGCGGAACAGAACGAACACGCAATCCCGCCTCGTAACGGCTCTAGGTCAAACTTACCCATGACGCGGGCATGTTCAGTCATCCCGCCGCAGGTCGAATGGTAGAACGTCGGGAACAGTTGCCCATTGTACATCACAATCCAGCCTTGTGTCGCTTTGACCGCATGCGTGGTGGCGGCTTTCTCTGCCGTTTTGCCGCCATAGTCTTGCGACATGACATCGCCGGTGACATCGTAGTCGAGTTGGTCCTTCAGGAAACTTTGATACACCGCGTACGTGCGCGCGGCGATGGCAATCGCCTTGAGTGCTTCCATCGGCCAGTAGTCAGGGGCTTCCTTGCTGAGCACACCGCGCAGGTAGTCTTCGAGTGCGACGTGGTTGACGACCAGGAGGGTGAGATTGTTTTGGCGGATAATCTCAATCGTTCCGCGCAGTCGTTTGCCATTGAGTTTGATCGTGCCGTTACTCTCAGGCTCGATGCGTACGCCCATCACCGGAACCACCTCATTGCCAAGCGCTAGCCCCGCCGGGATGGCACGAACCGTCATCGGTTCCAGGCGCTGCCCTTGCGAAATGGGCTGACCCGTATGCAGCGTCAGCATGGTAAAGCGACCATGGATTTGGAGATCCACCTGTGGATCATCCCGGACGACGGCGACGCGAATCCACTCCGGATTCGGCTGTGCTGCGACCAGCGGAACGGCCACAACCCAGAGAACCGCAGCCAGACACCCGTACTGGAGACGATTCATCGCTGAAACCGACTCCACAGCCACAGCAACAGACTCAGCCCAATACTGATGAGCAACGACGTCGCGAGCGGAAGGTAGACTGTGAAGTGCTCTCTCTCAATGCGGATATCACCGGGCAAACGACCCAACCAGGAAACCTTGGGGGCAACGAGCAGAAGGAGTCCCGCCGCGGTGAGGACAAGTCCGAACACCAGGAGCGCTCGGCCCAAGGGTTGGAGGTCTGCGCTCATGTCATCGCTGGAAACAGCTCCAGAGGCTGCCCCTTCAGGCTCGCCACGTGCTGGTAGGCCAAGCGCGTCACCTTTCGGCCGCGCGCGGTGCGCTTGAGCAATCCCACCGAAAGCAGGTACGGCTCGACGATGTCGACGATGGTGTCCGGCTCTTCGTTCAGCGCAGCCGCCAGCGCATCGATCCCAACCGGCCCGCCGCCATAGAATTCGATGATCGTCTTGAGCACTTTACGATCGATCGCGTCCAGCCCCAAGCCGTCGACGCCCTGCGCGGCCAGTGCCGCCTCGGCCACGTCCTTCGAAATCTTCCCGTTGGCTTTGACTTGCGCGTAGTCTCGCACGCGACGCAGCAGACGATTGGCGACACGCGGCGTGCCGCGCGAACGCTCGGCAATCGTCCGGGCCGCATCCGGTTCAAGCGTAATGCCGAGAAGTTTGGCCGAGCGCGTGATCACTTCGATCAACTCCTCAGGCTGATAGAACTCCAAATGGTACACCATGCCGAAGCGGCTGCGCAACGGATTAGAAAGCAATCCCGCACGGGTCGTCGCGCCGACGAGCGTAAAGTGCTTCAGATGAAATTTGATCGTCTTGGCGTACGGGCCTTTGTCGATGACGAAGTCGATCTCCGAGTTCTCCATCGCCGGATACAAAAACTCCTCGACGACTTTCGAGAGCCGGTGAATCTCATCGATGAAGAGGAGATCGCCTTCGGCGAGGTTGGTGAGGATGCCGATGAGATCCCCGGCCCGTTCGATCGCCGGCCCGCTCGTCGCGGTGATCTTAGCTTCCATCTCATGCGCCAGGATGTGCGCAATGCTCGTCTTGCCAAGCCCTGGAGGCCCGGCGAGCAGCACGTGCTCCATCGGCTCCTCTCGTCGACGACTGGCCTGGATCGCCACGCGGAGGTTCTCAACGACCTGCGCTTGACCGACGAACTCATCGAAACGCTTCGGCCGAAGGCTGAGGTTTAAAATCTGATCGTCGTCGTTCTCCACCTTCGGAAATGACACCGGCAGCGGCTCCGGCAGACCCGCAGCATTGGAACGCGGCGGGTGCCGCTGGCCTGCGCGAAGTTCCTGGGCGAGATCGACGCTCTTTTTCATGCTGGCTGCGTCAGCCTCCGACTCCGTCGTTCGGCACTTCTGGAGCGTCCACCATCATGGTGGACGCGGAATGCCGGACGCAGCGGGCGTCCGGCCTCGCCAACCCCGCCCGTCGGCGGGGTGCCCGGCTCGGTCGCAATTCGCTTCTGACGATACACTTCGTTGAGCAGCTCTTCCACCGTGTTCACTTTTGGATTGCGCTCAAGAGCCGCTCGAACCATCTGTTTCGCGTCGACCTTCTTATACTCCAACTGGACGAGCACGGTGACCGCTTCATCCTCAAGCTCCATCGTCGGCCGCTCCGACTCCGCCCCTGATAGTGCCGCCTCGTCGGTGCGCATGAGCGCGTACTTGCCGACTTTGCCCTGGAGCTTGGCGACGATCTCTTTGGCGCGCTGCTCGCCGATGCCGGGCAGCGAACGCAGCAGCGACAGATCGCCCTCGTCAATCGCCTGGGCAATCACCGGAATCGGCTGCGTCAGCGCCTTCAGCGCTGCCTTGGGGCCAACCCCGGAGACGGAAATGAACCTGCCGAAAAACTCCCGCTCAATCTCGTTGAGAAACCCAATGAGCACGGGAATCCCGCGGCCCACTTCGAGCTGCTGGTAGTGAAACGTGATCACTTCGACCTGACCGTCCTCGCTCATCCGTTCAGGCAACGAGCGAAGGATGGAGGGAGGCATGAACACTTCGTAGGTCACGCCGTTGACGTCGAGGAGGATGTGGGTCTCGCCCTGCTCGCGCACCACCCCTTTGAGGCGGGCGATCATCGGCTGCGCCCTGCGTAATGGAGCGGCTGCGCGAACGCGTGTTGGCTCGCCATCTGCACGTGCGCAATCGCTAAGGCCAGCGCATCCGTCGCATCAAACGACCACGCAGCATCATGCTGACCGAGCCACGTCGCGACCATCCGCGCGACCTGCTCTTTCGACGCGGCCCCGCGACCCGTCACCGACTTTTTCACTCGAGCGGTCGGATACTCGACGAGCGGCACGCGCTGTTCCTGCGCCGCCAGACACGCGACTCCGCGCGCATGGCCCATCAGTGCGGCGGTGTTGATGTAGCGCTCGTTCGTAAACACCATTTCCAAGACGACGGTGGCGGGTTGTTCACGCGTAATAAGTTCCGCGAGGGCGCGGTGGAGGAATTCGAGTCGTTCGGGCAGCGGTTTGGCGCGTGGCGGGCGAATGTCCCCGGCGGCGATCAGACGAAGGTTCCGTCCGGTGGCGGCGATGAGGCCGTAGCCGGTGGCGTTGAGCCCCGGGTCGATGCCCAGGATTACCATCGTGTCATGAGGCGGTCGCGTGTTCGGCAAGGATGGCGTCCGGGATGTCGAAGTTGGCGTAGACGTGCTGCGTATCGTCGTGATCTTCGAGCAGATCGAGCAGCGCCAAGAGCGCTTTCGCCTGAGAGGGGTGATCCACGCGCACCGTTGAGGAGGGGATCATGGTCATCTCGGAAGATTCCCAGGCGATGGAGCGCTGCTGGAGTGCTTGCTTCACCGCTTCAAACGCATGGGGCGAGCTGATCACGATCGCCTGCTCGCCCTCCATTTTGAGATCCTCCGCACCGGCTTCTAAGACGATCTCCATGAGCTGATCTTCGGAAAAGCCCTTAGTGGGGAGCGTGATCACACCCTTTTTCTGAAACAGCCAGGAGACACTGCCCGCCCCCGCGAGGTTGCCCTCGTGCTTCGTAAAGATGCTGCGTAGTTCCGCGGAGGTGCGATTTTTGTTATCCGTGAGCAGCTCGACGAGAATCGCCACGCCGCCGGGCCCGTAGCCTTCCATGACCATCTCTTCATAGGAGACGCCGGGCAGATCGCCGGTCCCGCGCTTGATCGCTTTATCGACGGCATCCTTGGTGAGATTGGCCTCGCGCCCCTTCTGGACCGCCAGGCGCAAACGGGGATTCGCCTCGATGCTGCCCCCGCCCAGCCGAGCGGCTGCGGTAATTTCCTTGATGACCTTCGAGAAGACTTTTCCGCGCTGGGCATCCACAATCGCTTTCTTGTGCTTGATGCCAGCCCATTTGGAATGTCCCGCCATGTGGACCGTGACTCCGCTTAGCCATCATGACCCCGCATCCGCGGGAACGGTCGCGAGACCATGATCGACCCATGAATTGTCGTCGGGAGAATCGCCGGTAGTATAACATCGGCGAGCAGTTGGTGTAAACCTTGTTGCACCATGGGGCTGTCCGACGTTGGGCGGGTGGCAAGGCCTCCGCTCGCCGCTCACGAATTTTGCTGCACCATGCTCAAAATCAGAGCTCGCAAAATTCGGCATTCGCGGCTCGCGAAGCACCTTGCCACCCGCCCACATAGGGCACCACCTTCCGGGAGCTCCACTTGCGCCGGAGAAGTGTTCGCCGTTATACTAGACGCGCTATGGGACAGACGCTGTTCGAGAAAATTTGGAACCGGCACGTCGTGGCCACCATGCCTGACTTGCCTGCCGCGCCCGGCGCGGCGCAGACAGGCGGAACGGCGATCCTCTATATCGATCGCCATCTCGTCCACGAGGTCACCAGTCCTCAAGCGTTCGAGGGGCTACGACTCACTCATCGCAAAGTCCGCCGGCCGGAGCTCACCTTCGCGACGATGGACCATAACGTCCCAACCATCGACCGGCTGACGATCCGCGATCCCATCTCCAAAGCGCAGATCGAAGCGCTAGAGAAGAACTGCGCGGAGTTCGGCGTCACACTCTACGATTTGAAGAGTGAGCGTCAAGGCATCGTCCACATCATCGGGCCGGAACTCGGTCTGACCCTGCCCGGCACTACTATCGTCTGTGGCGATTCGCACACTTCGACGCACGGCGCCTTCGGCACGCTGGCGTTTGGCATCGGCACCTCTGAGGTGGAGCACGTGCTGGCCACGCAGTGTCTGCTGCAGACGAAACCGAAGACGTTCAAAGTGGAATTCACCGGACGTCCCATTCCGCCCGTTACCGCGAAGGATTTGATCTTGAAGCTCATCGGCACGATCGGCACCGCTGGCGGCACCGGCTACGTCTTGGAGTATGGTGGTGAAGCGATCCGAGCGATGTCGATGGAAGCACGCATGACCGTCTGCAACATGAGCATCGAAGCGGGCGCGCGCGCGGGCATGGTCGCGCCCGATGAGACGACGTTTCAGTATATTGCCAGCGGCAAGCGTCCCTTCGCGCCCACCAGTGAAGCCTTTGAGCGCGCCGTCGCCTCCTGGCGCACGCTGCCATCAGATCCCGATGCGCGGTTTGACCGGACAATGAGCCTCGATGCTTCTCAAGTTGCCCCGCAGGTCACGTGGGGCACGAACCCAGGAATGGTTGTTGATGTCACCGGGCGCGTGCCGCAACCGGATCAAGTCCCAGGTTACAGCCAACGAGACGTCGAGCAAGCGCTCGCCTACATGGGCTTGACGCCGGGGACGCCGATGACACAGATTCCCGTCGATACGGTGTTCATCGGCAGCTGCACCAACGCGCGGATCGAGGATTTGCGGGCGAGTGCCAAAATCTTCAAGGGGCGTAAAATTGCGCCGAACGTCCGCGTGCTGATTGTGCCAGGCTCACAACAGGTTCGCCAACAAGCTGAAGCGGAAGGACTCGATCAAATTTTTCTCACAGCGGGCTGCGAGTGGCGCCAGTCGGGCTGCAGTATGTGCCTAGGGATGAATCCGGACCAACTCAAACCGGGCGAGCGCTGTGCCTCGACGTCGAACCGGAACTTTGAAGGACGCCAAGGCAAGGGCGGCCGCACGCATCTCGTCAGTCCGCAGATGGCCGCCGCGACGGCGATCGCGGGTCACTTCGTCGACATCCGTACGTGGATGGAGCGCTAACGATGGAACCGTTTCGCAGTCACCGAGGAGTACTTGCCACACTGGATCGGGCCAATGTCGACACCGATCAAATCATCCCGAAGCAGTTCCTGAAATCGATCGCGCGCACCGGTTTCGGCCAGCACCTCTTTCAGGACTGGCGCTATCTGCCGGATGGCACGCCAAACCCGGAGTTTTCGCTCAATGGGCCGCGATTCCGAGGGGCCTCGATTCTGGTGGCACGCAATAACTTCGGCTGCGGGTCAAGCCGTGAGCACGCGGTCTGGGCGATTCAGCAGGACGGGTTTCGGGCGGTGATCGCGCCGTGGCAGCAGCGGGGCGAGACGCGCGTGCCCGCGTTTGCGGACATTTTCCGGAACAACTGCGCGAAGAATGCGCTACTGACCGTCGAGTTGTCAGAGCCTGAGGTCGAAGAAGTCTTCCAAATGGTCGATCGCTTTCCTGGCCTGGAAGCGACGGTTGCTCTGGAGCATCAACGTATGACGCTGCATCTGGCCGAAGAGCTCTCGTTTCATTTCGAGATCGACGCCTCGACCAAAGAACGGCTCATCCATGGACTGGATGATATCGGCCTGACCCTGAAGCAGGACGCCGCCATCCGCGCCTTCGAGTCCACGCACAATCCTCAGCTCTTTACTGCCTCGAAGCAAACGTCCTAACTCGCGCTTGGCGGGCCTCACACAACTGAGCGGTCAGCCCCACACCGCCTGCATCACTTTGGCATCAAAGCCGACGGTGGTGCGCATACCATCGGTGACGATCGGACGTTTGATCAGCTTGCCATGACGGACGAGCAGGTCCAAGAGCGCCTCGTGGCTCATCGTTGTGATTTTGTCCTTCATCTTCAAACTGCGGTACAACTCACCGGAGCGATTGAAGAGGTCGTGGATGGAGTAGCGTCCGCTCCTGAGGATTTCCGCTAACACCGTCTTCGGAGGCGGCGTCGTCGTAATATCAACTTCTTGGAACGTCACGCCGCGCGCGAGCAGGTACGCCTTCGCCTTCCGACACGTCGAGCACTTCGCATAGCCGTAGAATGTCGTCATGAGAATTCTCCCCTCTGTTGCGCGTCGCGTGTGCTATTGTACCGTGTGAGAGGACTGTACGACACCCCAGCCTCACAACGTACGCTGACATCGACTCAGTTATGATACAGATCATCGATGCGGCAGAACCCCTTTGGTCTGGTGGGCTGAACTAATGGAGGAACATCCGATGGGTCCCAGCCCCCAATCGACTACCCAACGCTCAACAGCACTCCCGACGACAGGGCGTCCGCCGGAGAACGCGCACGTGCGGCAATGGGTTCAGACGTGCATCGACCTGTGTCAGCCCAACGCCCTCTACTGGTGCGACGGCAGCGCGCAGGAGCAAGCGGCCTTGACGCAGCGGGCCGTGGCCGAAGGCGTGCTGATCTCGCTCAACCCGCAGACGTTTCCCGGCTGCTCCCTGCACCGCAGCAATCCCAATGACACGGCGCGCACCGAATACTGTACCTTCACCTGCACGCCGACGCGCGAGCTGGCCGGCCCGACGAACAACTGGATGGCGCCCGAGCAGGCGTATCAAACGCTGCGCGCGTGCTACGTCGGCTCGATGCGGGGACGCACGATGTATGTCGTACCCTTCCTGATGGGCTTGCCAGGCTCGCCGCTGGCAAAAGTAGGCATCGAGTTGACCGACTCAATCTATGTGGCCTTAAGCATGGGGCTCATGACGCGCATGGGGCGCGTCGCCCTGGACGCGCTGGGTGGCAACGACCACTTTACCCGATGCTTGCATAGTGTCGGTGAGTGCGACCCGCACCGACGCTACATCTGCCACTTTCCGCAGGACAACACGGTCTGGAGCTACGGCTCAGGCTACGGCGGCAACGCCCTGCTGGGCAAAAAATGCCTCGCGTTGCGCATCGGCAGCTACCTTGGGCACGAGGAAGGTTGGCTGGCGGAGCACATGCTGATCATGGGCATCACCCCGCCCGGCGGACAGACGACGTACATCACGGGCGCCTTCCCCAGCGCCTGCGGCAAGACAAATCTCGCCATGCTCACGCCGCCGCCGCACTTTGCCGCCAAAGGCTGGAAGACCGAAACCATCGGCGATGACATCGCGTGGATGTATCCGGGCAAGGACGGCGCGCTGCATGCGCTCAACCCGGAGTACGGCTACTTCGGCGTCGTCCCTGGCACCAACCGCACGAGCAATCCCAATGCGGTGGAGATCATGTCGCACGATACGATCTTCACCAACGTCGCGCTGCTGCCCGATGGGACGCCCTGGTGGGAAGGTAAAGATGGCCCCATCCCGTCGCGGTGCCTGGATTGGACGGGACAGCCGTGGACGCCGGCCAGCGGACGCAAGGCCGCGCACCCCAACAGCCGCTTCACCGCCATCCTCACTCAGAACCCGGCGCTGAGCCCACAGGCTGAGGATCCGGCGGGTGCACTCGTCTCCGCCATCATCTTCGGCGCGCGGCGCAGCAAGACGATTCCGCTCATCGTGGAAGCATTCAATTGGACGCACGGCGTCTACCTGGGCGCGACGATGGGCTCAGAGACGACCGCCGCAGCCTCTGGACAAGTCGGCGTGGTGCGGCGGGACCCGATGGCGATGCTGCCCTTCTGCGGCTATAACATGGGCCGGTATTTTACGCATTGGCTCTCGTTTGAGAAACGATTGACCAAACGACCGCGTATCTTTTTCGTCAACTGGTTTCGCACAGATGCGCAGGGGAAATTTTTGTGGCCGGGCTTCGGCGACAACCTGCGCCTCCTGGCCTGGATCGTCGAGCGGTGCCAAGGCCGAGTCGGAGCGATCGACACCCCGCTAGGCTGGATGCCGCGTCCCGAAGACCTCGACTTAGACGGAATCGACCGAGCGCGTTTTGAGCAGGCGCAGGCCATCGACCCTGGCGCCTGGCAGCAGGAGCTGCGCGATCAGGAGGAGCTGTTCACGAAGTTTGGCGCCGACATGCCCAACGAACTGCTCGCCGAGCGCGAACGGCTCCGCAGCCGCCTCTAGCCTCGCACCAAACCCACACCGCAGAGAGAAAAGACTAGGGGCGCTTCTCGTGTTTTGAAATCAGCTGGATTTCCTCTTCGACCCGCACGACCCCGATGTGCCAGAGCCTCCCAAAGAACGGACCAAAAAGAAAACCGAGCGCCGTCACGACCGTGCCGACCGAGAGAAACGCCATGAACGAGATAAAGAGTTTGCCAAGGGCCGTGACGGGGGTCGTCATCGGGCCTTGGGCGGTCGCGATCATACTCATAAAGTAGAAGGCGTCAAGGTACGACACCCGTTCGATCACGTGCAACCCCACGGTGCCGATGGCCATCACGGACGACACGAAGACCGCCGAGTAGAGCCCGCGCCGCCAGGGAGAGTGGAAGTGGTGCAGCCGTTTCATCAGATCACCCCCGTTCTCTGAGACCTCGATAGCCAGCGCCAACGCAACAGCCGCTCGTGGAGCCCCACGGGCAGAGCCCGTGGCACCATCACACGCCCTACGCGGTGGGGCGACATCCCGCCCACCCTTCCGACGAGGCACGACCGACGAGCCCACGGCCAAAGGCCGTGGCCCGACGGCGGGTCGCTCACGAACACCAGCGCCAAGATCACGTTACACGCGAAACGCCAGGACCAGGGCCACGATCATCAGCGAACCCCCCACCCAGTACGGACTTTTGCCAAACGGCTGGATCGCCAGGACGAGATCGCGGTTGAGCAGCCACCCACCCAGCACCGGGCCGATGATTCGCGACAAACTGGCCGTGGACTGCATGACGCCAAGGACGCGGCCCTGCGATGAGGGGCCAACATCTTTCGACGCGAGACTGTTGAGCGGCGCAGTCAGCAAGCTCTGTCCCACCGCAATCCCCGCCGTCGCCACGAACAACGCGGTCACAGTCGCCCCCATCGGCAGCGCGAACAAACTTCCCCCGAGGAGCGCCGCCCCAACCATCACCAAGCCCCGCTCGCTGAACATCTTGACCAGCCATCCCAACAGGCCCCCTTGAATAATCGCACCAAGCAGGCCCTGGGCCGCGAAGATGTAACCGTTCTGCATCGCTCCATAGCCGAATCGGTGCTCGGTAAACAATGCGTACGTCGCCGTCAGCAACGAGAACGCGACGGTCATGAAGAAATAGGTTCCGATGACAGCGGGAAGCGATCGGCCGCGGGCCTCCGCGAACACCTGCGCGATGGAGGAATGCGCCCGCGCCTGTTGGCGGCGCTCCACGGTGAGGCTTTCCGGAAGAAACGCATAGACCGCCGCCGCATTGGCGAGCGAAAGCCCCGCGGCAAAGATGAATGGCGCGCCGAGCGAGAAGTGGCTCAGCACCCCGCCGATGGCCGGGCCGAAGATAAATCCTAATCCAAACGCGGCTCCCACCAGCCCCATGCCCCGCGAGCGCTGATCGGGAGGCGTCACATCCGCGATGTACGCCATCGCCGTGGAGATGTTACCGCCGGTGATGCCGTCAATGACGCGGGCGATGAACAACAGCCAGAGGGTGTGGGCGATCCCCATCAAGAAGAATCCGCATGACGTGCCGATGATACTCAGCAGTAATACCGGCCTGCGCCCGACGCGATCCGAGAGTTTGCCGAGGATCGGCGCGAAGATGAACTGCATGAGCGAGTAGATGCCCAGCAGCATCCCCACGACGATCGGCGAGGCACCAAAGCGCTCGCTGTACAGCGGCAAGACAGGAATGACGATCCCGAAGCCGACGAGATCGATGAAGACGGTGACGAAGATAATCAACAGTGGAGACCGACGGGCGCTCATGAACGGAAGGGATTCCGCCCACACACCACAGAACGCTGCGACATGTGTCGTGCTCTCATGCTCTTAACGGCTCCGCACACATAGAAATCATTGTACCGCTCACAATCACTTCACGAAAGCATTTGCTCAACGAGGAGCGGGCACCACAATTAGTGCGGCATCCCACGGACCAGGGCTAGGCCCACGGTCACCAGCGTCACGAACCCCAAGACCATCATGATCAGATCCGGCATCACCCGGTGCGTCCGTCGCCACGTCCCCGCGAATCGCCCCCCAAGCAAGAGCGCCATGATGATTGCGGCCATCGCCGCGCTGCGGCTGCCACTGCTGATTCCGTACGCGCAGCCCAAGAGGAGCAGCCCTGCCACAGAGCCAGTCACTAACGAGATGCGGCTCTTCGCTTTTACGTAGCCCATGATGCCACCCAACAGACTGACGATACTATAGAGAGCCACCACCCACACCGCTCCGCTCATGCGCTCCTTGTCAGTCGTGCGTGTCCTATCAGGACGCCACTTCGCGTTCTTCGATGGAGAAATCCACAATGATAGGAGAGTGGTCCGAACCGATGTTCGGCCCCACCTGACGGTGATGCACGATTACTTCCGACGACACGAGGCAGTGGTCAATCGGAATCTGCACCAGCGCCGTCGCCACAGAACAGCTCGGCTGCACCCCGAAGCCGACGCGGCTGTCGCGCAACCTCGAGTGCCGGATGAGGTCTTGAAACACCGGCGACCACGACGTCGTATTGAGATCCCCAAGGAGAATCACCGGATCGTGCTCCCGCCGCACGTATTCGGCGAGCGCAGCCAGCTGCTGGTTGCGCAGCCTTGCATGGGACGGCCACAGGGGTGCCAAGGGAT
>Ga0209515_10006432_pt1 | contig 14641 bp, 15 predicted proteins | sample Subgroupgradi54m_FD_187454 | JGI IMG/M metagenome (GOLD analysis project Ga0209515, IMG submission 187454) | Subsurface groundwater microbial communities from S. Glens Falls, New York, USA - GMW60B uncontaminated upgradient, 5.4 m (SPAdes)... ...
GATAAATCAAGGTTCGCAAGTAAACGCCCATTTCGCCCCGATCCCAGTTTCCCGCGTCTTCCTTTATACTTTTCCCCGCAGTCTTACCCCCGCAACGAAACGATTATGGTGAGGACCTAAGTATGGGCGCACAGTGGAAAGCGAAGGTTCGCGAAACGGCGGGCAATGCGAAGGGCCGGCTGTTTACGAAGCTGGCGCGGGAAATTATGGTGGCCGCGCGAACCGGCGCGGACCCGAAGATGAATTCGAAACTCTACATGGCGGTGGAGCAGGCGAAGAAATCCTCCATGCCCAAGGACAGCATCGAGCGCGCAATCAAGAAAGGTGCGGGTCTCGACGACGAAGGGGTGAATTACACGAAACTCACCTACGAGGGCTTCGCTCCGCACCGCGTGCCGGTCATTGTCGAATGCCTGACAGACAACCCAAATCGTACCGCTCCTAACATTCGCCTGCTGTTTCGCGACGGACACTTGGGCACGTCGGGCTCAGTGTCCTGGGACTTTGACCATGTCGGCGTGATCGAGGCGACGCCCGAATCGTCCACCGCCGATCCGGAAGTGGCCGCCATCGAAGCCGGGGCCCGCGACCTCGAACCGGGGGAAGACGGCGCCACCCTATTCCTTACCGAGCTGACAGATCTCGACGCAGTGACCAAAGCTCTGCCGGCGCATGGATTTAAAGTGCACTCGGCGGAAATGCGTTACCGGCCGAAGAACCCGGTGACCCTGAACGACACGCAACGCGCGGAGGTTGAAGCGTTCCTCGAAGCCATCGACGCCGACGACGACGTGCAGAACGTGTATCCGGGAATCGCGGGTTAGTCATCAGAGCGGAGGAAACCCGCATCATTACGGCCGCACCCTCCAGCCCAGCACGACGAGCCACACCAACAAGAAGGTAGCAGCAAGCCGCTGGCCGATTCCCATCGGCAACATGGATTGCCCGAGCAGGACGCTTACGGCCACTCCCGCTGCTAGCGACCAAGAGACCGCTCGCGGCGCCGCAAAGGACGCGCGCCCGGCGCTCGATGGAAACAGGTACATCGCCAGAACCGACAACACAAAGGCGATTGCGATGGCCGTGATATGGATTTCCGAGGTATCACCCAGCGGGAATATACCGGCCGCGAGAAAGAACAAAGCGGCAGCGACCAACAAATATCTGAGACTCCGCGAACCCCCAAGAGTACCGATTGCGGCTTGGATTCCGAAAGCAGCGAGAGCCAAACCGGCAAAGGCCACGAACATCGCCCAGCCAAACCGGCCAAGCGCGAGTTCGCTGATTAACTGATTAGTTGGTTCATAACCAGGCTGGAACAGGTGAAGGATCACCACCGTTACAAAAAATGTCGCTGCGCCCACTAAGGATGCTACAGCGCCCCACGGCCGCTTGGCAGTCACGGCACCGCTTCCTTGCCCCGCCGCTCGTTGACTCTTCATCGACAATCCCTCGATCCACCGCCGCTGTTTTCATTCTACATCCCGTTTGCGATCGTCCCGCGCCAAGGATAGGCTTGTCCATAGTTAAGAAATCCACGTCACGTCCAAAAAAAAGCGAACGAAGCAGAAGTGTCGACGCCTCGGATCGCATAACGAGTTTGGAGATATCGGGATGATTCGTCCACTCATCGTTGTTACGCTTCAGCTTTTCTTGTCTGCTTGCATTAACGTTAGTGGAGTCGGAAATCCGGACTCGATTGACGCACTCTCATGCTGGGACGAGCTGGCCGAAGACATGGGTCCTCAGGACACCAAGGAACTTCTCGCGTCTCCTTCCATTGCCGCACGTGGCGACCATCTTTGGGTGGCGTGGTCCGATGTCAATCGCACCACCGCCTTGCAGGCTAGACGGTGGAATGGTCGTGCTTGGAGCAAAATCCCTGGACCTGCCGGAGGCGGCAACCCTGTGGTTCGGCTCTCTCTGTCAGGCGAGGCCTATCTCGTCTGGGACGCCGGAAGCGGTATCCATGTCGGTCGCTGGAATGGAACTGCATGGTCCCCGATGGGCGCTCCGTTGCGTGCGCCTTCGGATTCGTATACGAACGTAGGGGCTGCGGCATTGGTGCTGGACAGCGACGGGTTTCCTGTCGTCGCATGGCAAGAATCAGTGGGTAATGACCCCCGAAGCCTTCATGTCGCCCGCTGGAATGGTACTGCGTGGACAATGCTGGGAAACGCAGTGGCTACTGGAGTGATTCTGTATAGCTTGGCTCCCACGCTAGCGATTGACGACAAAGGCGATGTGTGGATTGCCTGGAAAAGTGGTTCGGAGGACCGACAAAACATCCGCGTTGCGCGTTGGAGCGGTGGCTCTTGGCGCGATATCGGAAATACGGCATCCGGTGTTCTGAGTCGCGGCAACGAGGTTTTTGGGCCGCAGATTGTTCTGCTTCCGGGTGATCTAGCGTTAGTTGCTTGGGTGGAGCGCAGCAAGACGTTTACTAGCTCACTGGCACTCATGCGCTGGACAGGCTCAAGCTGGGAACAAGTGCCGTCGCCGCCGGCGATCGCGAACAGCCAGCGAGGCCCCTGGATCCCTTCTCTAGGGCAGACATCCGACGGAAAAATATTGCTGGCATGGGCCGAGGCCGACGCGACCGAAATTGCCAGCGTTCATGTGTCCCGCTTGACGAAAGACGGTTGGGAGTCGATATGGAGCGGCATGCGTCGCACGGCTGGCCCATCAAATGCGGAAAACGTGAAACTGGCGGTCGGCTCTGCGGGCGACTTCTACCTAGCGTGGGATGAGCCCGATGACCGCGATCAGCGCACCCGCGTCATTCGCACCCGCTCTTGCTCGTCGGGAGAACGTCCGGCTGCCCTTCCGGTTGTGAGGGCGCGATCTAGCTATTGGCCCAAGACCGTCGATGCGGCAGCAGAAGAGATTCTGTCCAAGATGCCATCGGATTCAAGAGCGCGTGTACGCGCGACACCGCGCAAGGATCTCATCCAATTTCACATGGATTGGGGCCGAGGAATCAGAAATGAGTTAGGTCTCTGGGCAGGCAACACCGCTTTGTTGGAGTCTTGCGGCGGCGACAAAGCTGCGCACCCCGACCATTGCTCGATGGTAATTATTGAGCGCGTCTGGGAACGGTTGCAGCGGCTCCCTGAATAGAAGTTCTCATAACGCGAAAACTGTGAGGGCCAATGGGGCTGGGATTGAATCCCGCGTCCCGCCCGACTATTTGGAGGGCCGGAGTGATTAAAAAATCACTCCGGCCCTTTGCGCTTCTGGTGTTTAATAATGACTCAGGATGCTAGCGTGCCGCGGACGAGGTCTCGGCAGCGCGCGCGGCAGCGACGCGCTGCTGGACGACGGCGATTTCGTGATCCATTCCGAGGGCGAACTTGGCGTTGCAGTACTTGAGCAGCGGCAGGAAGCGCATCACCAGGCTCAGTGCGTGCGGCGCAATGCTTGCGGTTTTGACGCCGCGCAGAATACCGAAGCCGCTATCGATTAGTTGCAGCGCGTTCTCGACCGTGCCCGGGCCGACGTCGGAAATCGTAATCGGGACCACGTCGGCGGTCGGCTTGACCGCCGTCACTGGCGCGGCCGCGGCCACCGGCGCGGCGCCGGTCGTCTTGCGGTGTTCGTTGATCTGGCTCTGCACGCATGCGAACAGCTGCTCGGCGTTGAACGGTTTCAGGATGAAGTCGTTGGCGCCGCAAGCGTAGGCGCGCTCGCGCGTGATCTCGTCCTCGGCGCTGGTGATCACCACGACCGGGATTTCGCGCAGTGCCGGATCTTCGACCGCGCGGATTTTGCAGATCAGGCTGTAGCCGTCCATCTCCGGCATCTCGATGTCGCTGATGACGACTTCCACGTGGCTGTTCTGGCGCAGTACGCGCCAGCCGGCCACGCCGTCTTCGGCCTCCAGCACCTTATACGCCCGGCCCAGGACGTTCATGATGGTCCGGCGCACCACCCGTGAATCGTCGACAATAAGCACCCATGGGCGTTCGTCGTCGTCCGGTTTCACGCTGGTCGATATCTGTGTCATCGATTCTGTTGCTAGTTCAGCCCCTAAAAGAGGGAGCAAATTTCAGACCAAAGCGGGGATCCGGAGGCAGTTTTCCGGCGATTTTTGCGGTCCGGAGCCCATAGCGGGGGCTCGGTGTCCTGGGATTTCGAGCATCTCGGCGTGATCGAGGCGACTGCGAGATTGTGGGTTGATGGCGGCGGCCTTGGCCTCTACGCGGCATTAGCGCGTATCGGCCACTCGGTCGCCTCAGCGTAGACACTATTTAAACCACATTGCACACCGCGCCGCCGCAATCGGCGCGCGCTGTCATTGGCCATCAATACGCGCGATCAGGGATTCGTTGAATTTACCCAACTGTGTAGCGTCAACATCCGAGATCGCCCAAAAAATCATCCCATCATGAATGTAATGCGCCAGATGATATCCCTGCTTGGTCAGACTCGTTGGCGGAATGCCGTTTTTTGCGCTGGTCGCGGGAAAGATAAAAAGATCGATGGCGTGTTGACGGTAGTGATACACCAGTGCGGCCACGGGTCGATGGTCGAGATAATCCAACCGACCTCCAACCAGGGGGAACCCTTCTGATGTCAGATCAAACACCGGTGGGGAAAAATCCAGCCGCCCGTTGAACCACGGCTTGACGGTGTGCCGATCGGATGAGACTACATCCACCATGCGCCCTGATTGAAGTGAACGAACATGGCCAGCGATGACTTCTTCCGAGAGACGATCATCGGCCGACGGCAACATCACGTACAGGCCAAGACTCCACACCACGGCAACAACGGAAACCAACGCCGCGGTGGCGTTCCACCAAACCCGCGGGTGTTTTAGAAACGGCAATTCGTAAAGTTCCGGCGCGGGCAATGCCGCCCGTATACGACCTTTAAGATGAGCCGGTGCATTGAAGTAGGCGATTTCCTTCTTCAGCGCAGTGCGCAACGCGACGTACTCATCATAAGCCGCGCAACAGCGTTGGCACGTTTGCACATGCCGCTCGATTTCAAGCGTCTCGGGCAAGACTATCTCGCGGTCCGCTTGCGCCGACAAAAGTTCCCGAATCTCGTTACATTCCATCGCCGGGCTCCTGCAGCCTCTGCTTCATGTGCGCCAACAGCAGCTTGCGTCCACGCGCCAGGCGCGACATGACCGTCCCGATCGGGGCGGCCGTAATTTCTGCAATTTCCTTATAAGAAAAATCTTCCAGATCCTTGAGCACGATCATTTCCCGGTACTCCACTGGTAGCTTCTCGAGCGCATCGTTCAGCGCACGCAAATCGTCGTGGCGAGACAAGATCGATTCCGGATTGTTTTCTGGTTGATCCGCGCTCTGAAGTTCCGGGTGGTGCAATTCTTCATCGAACGGCGTGTTTAATGCGTGCCGGCGCCGTTTCTGGCGCCACGTGTAATACGTGTTCCGCACCACGCCGAGCAGCCACGCCCGACCGTGCTCTCCGCGAAAACCGTCGAAGAATTTGAACGCCCGCAAATAGGCATCCTGAACAATGTCCTCGGCATCGTGATCATTGCGCGCGAGCCAACGCGCCAGATTGTAGGCGGCGTTCAAGTGCGGTAGCACGGACTGTTCGAAGCGCTGGCGTTTTGTCTGCTCGTCCATCTGTTCAAGGTGCATCCATGTAATACCGATGCCCAAGCGGTTTTATTCCCGTCCTGGAATATTTTTCGGCACCGGAATATTTCGACCGTCACAGCGGTAATGCAGGGTACAGACCTCTTAAACCCGATACAACGACGACACCATGAAACACGATCGCAGAGATTTTTTAAAGCTGGCCGGACTAGGCGGGGCCGTGTTCGCATCCGGTTTGACCCGATTTGCCGATGCCACGGGCAGCGCTACGAGTGCCGATGCATACGACGACTTCTTTTTTGTTCAGCTCTCCGACACCCACTGGGGCTTCGAAGGTCCGCCGAACCCGGATGCGAAGGTAACGCTAAAAAAGGCCGTTGCCGCCGTGAACAGCCTCGCCGAACAACCTGATTTCATCGTGTTTACCGGTGACCTTACCCACACCACGGACGACCCGAACGAACGGCTCCAGCGCATGGCGCAATTTCGCGACATCGTGGCGGAGCTGAAAGTGAGGGACATCCATTTCATGCCGGGCGAGCACGACGCTTCGTTGGACAAAGGTGAGGCATTCCAGGAATTCTTCGGCAAGACGCACTACACCTTCGATCACAAGGGGGTGCATTTCATTGTTCTGGATAACGTCTCCGACCCGGCGGCAAATATCGGCGACGCCCAGCTCGCATGGCTCGCCGCCGATCTGAAGCGATTGCCCAGAAACGCCAAGATCGTGGTCTTCACGCATCGACCATTGTTCGATCTCTATCCTCAATGGGATTGGGCCACGCGCGATGGCGCCAAAGCGGTCGAGATATTAATGCCATATCCCAACGTCACGGTATTTTACGGACACATCCATCAGGAACATCATCACAGGACGGGGCATATTGCCCATCACGCCGCTAGGTCGCTGATTTTTCCGTTGCCGGCGCCCGGCTCGCAACCGAAACGCACGCCACTGCCGTGGGATGCCGCGCAGCCGTACAAAGGCCTCGGGTTCCGCAGCATCGAAGCGGAAGTGGATAAGGCCGAATACCTCATCACGGAACTTCCGGTGCAAAAAGGATAACGCGATGAAACTCCATACTCGTGCATTTAGGATAATCGCCACCACCGTGGCGCTGGGCCTAGGGTCGGTCGTGCTCCATGTCGCAGCCCAGCCCGAGGAGCAGGTCATCAAGGTCGTGGCAAAAAAATTCGATTACACGCCGAATCAGATCAAGCTCAAAAAGGGTGTGCCGGTGATTCTGGAGATCACCTCGCTTGACGTCATCATGGGATTCAATGCGCCTGACTTGGGGGTGCGTGCGGATATCGCACCAGGGAAGGTAGCGCGGATACGCGTCGTGTCCGATAAAGTGGGAACGTTCACTTTTTTCTGCGATATTTTTTGCGGATCCGGACATGAAGACATGACGGGGACCATTACAGTCAGCGAGTAATGGTTCCACGACCGCCGTCATGGGCGATCACGATTGAACTATCACTACTCGGAGATACAAGGTCTTGAACAATAGGGCAAGACCATGTTTTTGAACATGGCCGTCATTTGTAACTGGGGTGCGCACCTGAATGAATCTGTTCTTCACTGAACCCCTTCCCTATTCTTAATTTTTTCCGTCGGCAAGCACATCTCCCTCTCCCGACCGGAAATCAACCCGAACATTTCTGGACTACCGTGACTTTGGGATCGACAACGACAGCGCCGATCCAATCCTTAACGTGGTTGCGCAAAGCCTTGGCAAGATTTGCATCGGTGATCCCACACAGCAGCACAATGATATTGCCGTCCCACTCTTTCATTTCTTCCAGCTGTCCGAGCAGCCTGTGATACTTGGCGGTCGAATCGAAATGGTTCTTTAGCCGGAGTCTCGCACTGCACCTACTGCAGCTTCGCTTTCTCCATCACCTTGACGATCTCGCGCAAGTTGTAAATGCTCTTGTTGTGCTCGTTGATCTGCGATGAGATGCGTGCCGCGGTCTCCGGAACGGACGCCGCCGCGCCACGCAATCCAGGGTTCTCATCAATAGAGGGGAATAAGTAATTGATCTCTAAATCCTGAATGATCAGACGCATTTGCCGCGCGTCCAGTGTCCGACCGCCGCCCATGGAATCCGGCAGGTTTACGAACACACTCGACTGGCTCGGTGGCGGGCCCGACAGATTCGATAGCACCTCGTTCAGTACCGCTACGATCGGAGTCTCGCCATACTCCTGCACCGTTCGCTTGAAATCGTGCTCGATGAATTCCATCGCCTTCTCAGGTGAATGGGCCGAGGAACTACAGACGCTGCACCGGCTCGCGCGCACCACCTTAATCTCATTTGTGCCGGGTGGAATGCCGAACTCCACTTCCGCAGTTTTACCGACGGTGACTTCCGCCTCCGTGCGTGCAACCGCAAACGGGAAACCTTGACGATCCGCCGCGCGGGTAAGCAATTCCACCACGTATTTTCCGGGAGCAAGCCGAATAGGTTCCTGGCTTTGGAAGATGTGCTTCTGCAGGCCGGGCCGTATATAAATAAAGTGCCCGTCTACGCTCGCCGCCGCTCGGCCGCTGGCGTCCCAATATTCGTCCCCCATAGTACCGACATGCTTGAACTCGCCGTCCATTTCGGCAAACGGCGTATAGGGCGGAGCGTTGGCGATTTGGCCGTTCACGTACAGCCAGTACTCTTGTGAAGGCAAGAAACCTCTTGGCACCTTCACGACTAGCGTCCCCTGTGGCGGGCGCACGGTTTGTGCCTGCACGTGATCGCTGGTGACCATCAAAATGCCAGCCAACACGTTTAGGGCGGCGCAAAGTGCAACAACGCTCGCCGTTCGCGAATGCCACGACATTTTCCATGCTTGCATATAGCGGATCATAGATTCATCTCCTCGTTAGCGAAACGTTATCACACAGAAAGAGACGACGCTCTCCGGTGAACAGTATGCGGCTAGGTGTTGTTATCAGCGCACGCCCCTTTCACCTGCTCCCGAATAATTTCCGCCAGCCGTCGTGTGCCGGGGCCGGCGGATTCGGGGTCGGTGAAGACGAGGTAAATCTCCGCCCAGCGCTCGGCGCCGTCGCGTAGCGGCAATTGCTTGAGTGTGCCAGCGGTGAGTTCTTCGCGGATTTTTTCTTCGGGGTACCAGGAGAAACCATAACCGGCGCGCGCGGCGAGGATTGAGCTCGACATGTTGCTCACGGTCCAGCGCTGTTCGACGTCGACGGTATACGTCGTGGCGGTGCGCTTGGCGCCGGAATCGCGCACGACCAGGTGGCGATGCTTGCGCAGATCGCGCAGCGTGATTTCGCGACCGAGCTGGTGCAGCGGGTGATTCGGATGCGCGACGGGGATGAAGCGCAGGCGCATTAACGACTCGGCGGGAAACCCGGGCGGCACCCGCGGTGTAATGGCGAGATCGACCTGCTTTTGCACCAGCGCCTCCGACGTGCCGCCGAGGACCGTCTCCAGCAACTCGATACGCGTGTTCGGGCTTTCAATACCGAAACGATCGAGACACTGAAACAGTAGCCACGCCGGAAACAGAATTTCGGCCGCCACGCGAATCTCCGCTTCCCAACCCGCGGAGAGTTTCTTCGCCGCGCGTTCGACCTCCACCGCTTCTTCGATCAACGCGCGGGCACGGCGGTACAGCAGTTGCCCGGTCGGCGTCAGGTTTGCCTTGCGCCCCTTCACCTCGAACGCTTTCACGCCCAGCAGCGATTCCAGTTTCTGTACCGCGTACGTCACGGACGATTGGCTTTTGTGCAGCGCGCTGGCGGCCTGGGCGTAACCGCCAGCCTCCACGACGGCCATCAGCGTGCGCCATTGATCCAGGGAAATATGCGGGTTTTCTGCCATACATCTAACTATCCGATAGGTAGAGGCGAAATATTGAACTTTTTTATCGGCTGAGTAAATACTTTAATACGCCTAGTCGTAAACAAAGGACGAAACGCCATGAAAAACGTATTGAGCATCCATCGCCGCGGGCAAGGCCACTGGGTGGGTGACGGGTTCCCCGTGTATTCCATCTTCGGCTACCACGAGCTTGGCGCTGAGCTCTCCCCGTTCCTGCTGCTCGATCACGCGGGGCCCGTGGAGTTCGAGCCAAGCGAGACCCCGCGCGGCGTGGACTGGCATCCGCACCGTGGATTCGAAACCGTGAGCATCGCCTTCGAGGGCGAGATCGACCATGAAGACACCGCCGGCAATCGCGGCACGATTGGCCCGGGCGATGTGCAGTGGATGACCGCCGGCAGCGGTCTGCTGCACAAGGAACGGCACGGTCGCGATTTCGCGCGGCGCGGCGGTCGCTTCGAGATGCTGCAGCTGTGGGTGAACCTGCCGGCGACATCGAAGATGACGCCGCCGCATTACCAGACGCTGCTCGCACGCGACATTCCCGTCGTTCAGCTTCCCGAGAGCGGCGGCTCGGTACGCGTGATCGCCGGTGAGTACGCCGGCGCGCGCGGACCCGCACGCACGTTCACGCCGATCAACCTGCTCGATGTGCGTCTGCGCGCAGGCCGCCGTCTCTCGCTGAACCTGCGCGATGGCTACTCCGGCGCGCTGTTCGTCATGAAGGGCGGCATCAGCGTGAACGACAAGGAAACCGCGAACGCCACCGAACTGGTGATCTTCGAGCACGCCGGTGACGAGGCAGTAGTCGAAGCGACTGCGGACGCGACGGTGTTCGTGATGAACGGAAAACCGATCGACGAGCCCATCGCCGGTCACGGGCCGTTTGTGATGAACACGCCCGCGCAGATCGCGCAGGCCTTCGTCGACCTGCACAACGGCCGACTTGGAACTATTCCCGCTACCACAACCTGAGGTGAACAATGAAAACGCTATTGCGGATCAACACAAGTATTTTTTCCAACGCGGGCGAGTCGAGCCAGCTGGCGGATGAGTTCGTCGCGAACTGGCGCAGACAGCAGCCCGAAACCACAGTAATCACGCGCGACCTGGCGCGCGATCCGGTTCCGCATCTGACGGGCGAACGTTTTCAGGCGTTCCTGGCGAAACCGGGTGAGCGCAGCGCTGAACAGCAGGCGGTAGTGGATTACTCCGATGTCTTGATCGACGAGCTCAAGCGCGCCGACGTGATCGTACTCGGCTTGCCGATGTATAACTTCGGCGTCTCGTCCACGCTCAAGGCGTATTTCGATCAAATCGCCCGCGCCGGCGTCACCTTCACCTATACCGAGAAGGGCCCCGTCGGCTTACTCGCCGGTAAGAAGGTATATGCGCTGGCGACGCGCGGCGGATTCTATGCCGGTACCGCGCGCGACGTGCAGACGAGCCACGTGCGCGACTTCCTGCGCCTGATTGGTCTCGACGACGTGGAGTTCGTTTATGCCGAGGGACTTGCCATCGGTCAGGAACAAAAACAGACCGGACTGACGCAGGCCAAGGAAGCAATCGCTCGACTGACAACCATCGACGTCGCGGCGGCGGCGTAAGTCTGGCAGAAGGAGCGGGGTTCGTCATGGAACCCCACTCCTATTCCTATTTTCCTGCCGCAGGCATTCCCCTCTCGCGCCCGGAAATCAACCGCCCCCTTTGTCACGTCACATCGGTTTGCACGGCACAGAAAAATCGACGTGGTAGTGTTCGTCGTGGCGCACCCAAGCCTGCCCGTTCATGAACTTCAGGTTTTGCTTTAGGTAAGGACCGCGATTCGTTTGAAACAGCTGAGGCATCAGCTGCGGGTCGAATATCACCAGCGCAATATCGATTCCCCGCGTGATGGAAACTTGTTTGAGTTGGAAGAGATGCTCGGCCAATGCCGGGAAATCGATTTGGTAGTTTTCGTACTTACCGTTTTTGTCGAATTCGATAACGTATCCGTACTTGTTAAGTGCGTTGGTATCTCCAGTACCAACGGCTACCTCAAGCAGTGGGAAAACGGAACGCTGGTGATTAATTACGCCGGCCCCACAGACAAATATTCCGGCTCGGCACGTTCAGTGGGTATCGGCGGATACTATCGCGGCTACGGAAATGCCAATAACAGGCGATACTTCGGCGATATCTATTTCGATACGACGGCGGCCCGCATTATCCTTGGCAATACCAGCACGCTCTCTACCTCGACCATCCGCGAAGTCCAGATTGCGACAGCCTGGTCAGCGAATTCGATCACGTTTAATGTGAATCTCGGGAAGTTTACAACCGGACAAATCGCCTATCTGTTTGTTGTAGATCCCACGGGCGCGTCTAGCGCTACCGGGTTTCCCGTTACGATCAACTGAAAATAGTATTCGGATGTTCTACTGCAAGAACCTGACGCCGCCAATAGTTCAATGACTCAAAACGACGATCTATTGTGGACCGACCAGTGTGACATCCGCCCCCATGTCCTTGCCGTCGCTGGCGGTGTTCTTCCCAGGAGATCCCGCCGTGAGCGCGAGGTTGGATAGTGCCGCCGCCCGTTGCGCGTAGTTGACGAATATTGGGGCCTGAGAAATGTTCGCGGTGTTGACCGTCAGCGGTGCGGCGCCGATGGCGTAGCTCGTGCCGTTGACCTTGATCGGTGTCGCGTTGATTGAGGAGTAAAGGAGATTGTGATCCGCTCGCGTGTGACCGTCTGGGGAATACGGCATGCCCGAATAGTTATAGACGAAAACACCCAGCCCTTGATACTCGCTGCTCGACCAGTCGTAAATTAAATTGTCGCGCACCGTTGTCTCGATCGCCCCCGGGCATCCGAAGCCGCCTTCGCGGCTAAGGCTTATGCCATTGATCCCGCCGAGTATGGTGTTATGAATAATCTGATTGCTGTCCGATATGAGATGAGAACAATCAGCCGCTTCTTGAAATACTTCAATCTGATGATTGCTGCCACCGACATTGTCCAGCACGTTGTTTTTGATGACACCGTTACGACGTGACCACGAAAGAGACTGACGCTGCATATCGTGAATATAGTTGTTCTCAACGGTAGTGATCGACGGATCGTCGAACGAGTGCTTGTAGTAGACACCCTGGCTAGTCCGCGCAAACTCGTTGTTCTTGATAGTGACGGTCTTGGCCTGGAAAATAATTACCGCTGCCGCGCCAGTGATTGAAGTCGCAGCGTGGTCGTGAATATAATTTCTCAGGATAGCAATGTTATCCATGGCGGCACCCCCGTATAGATAAATGCCGCCGTTGTTGTCATCCCCGTGCCACCCTGAAATATCACAATACTGAATAGTGATGTCATGCGTGTCGGCTGGATTGTTGGCCCCGAGATAAATGCCAGCCGGGAACCCACCCTTGATCGTCAGATGGTCCAATACAATGTATGACCGCCCGTCAATGTTTAATGGCTGGGTATTACCGCCGTTGTTCCCGCCGTCAATCGTTGCCACCTCTCCCGAATAAGAAGTCATCGTAATCGGCTGGGATGACGTCCCGGAATTTGCAAAGTTAACCCGGTTCTCCATGTACGTCCCGCCGCGGAGGTAAATGGTGTCGCCGGCAGCGGCGACGGCCGCTGCATGCGCCACGGTGCGAAACGGCTGTGACAACGCCCCTGAATTGCCGTCGTTACCCGATGTCGATACGTAGTAATTGTTCCCGGTTCCGGATGACGCCGCCGACGTGGTCTCCGACGCCACCGACGACTGCGCCGAAACATTAGCGGCGGCATCGTACGCCGCTACGCGATAGGCATAAGTCGTGGACGCCGAGAGGCCCGTATTCGAATACGACGCTGCGCTTGTGGTGGCGATCTGGGTGCCGTCTCGATAAAGTCGATAGCCCGACACACCCACGTTGTCGGTCGAGGCGCTCCAGCTGAGATTGATCTGCGTCGAAGAAACAGCGTTCGCCACCAGATTGGTGGGCACGGTGGGCGATGTCGTGTCGTTCGGGCCCGGCGGCGGCACCGAAGAGTTACCCGACGAGGAACTGGTGCCATTCCCCCCGCTACAGCCAAGCATAAGCAACGCAACGATAAGCGTCGCCATTGAAAAATGAACGCGAGATGCTTTCATTGTTCTTGCCCCCGTTTCTTCAAGAGTAACCCGCTGGCGCGCTATTGTTATTGGACTACGCTGGGCCGAGCCGACAACGTACGGATCAACGCCCTGCCGCAACAGGGAGGAACAGATTGACGGTTCGGTTAGGGGGACCGGAGGCTGGGAGCAGGACCGCCCGTGGCTTAACTAGAGGGTTTGGAGTGATTTGAAGAAAGCAACGCGAAGAAGTTGAGCGGATGGAAAACCCTTTGACTCGATCGAGACCGGTAACTGGAATATCCCGCCCCATAGACTGGTTCTTCATGAACCCCTTCCCTGTGCTTCGCCGGTAAACATTCCCCCCCCCTCTCTCCCACAAGAAAAGCAACCGGAGTTTTGGCGTCTCGCAATAAAACATTCGCGCGGGCCGATCGCCTGTCTTTCTATTTTATGAGGACCAAGGAGTCGAAGTTGTTGAAATCGTCAAAATCGATACTTTCAACGACGCAGACCGCTTTATTCGTTTTAGATTTTTCCTAGTGTGTCGTTACTTGAAGGACGTGCGCGATCGGTCCGAGACCGGGGGTGACCTCCGATCAAATTGCCATGACCCGCGCCAGCTCGATCAGGTCACGATTCGCCGGGCGCGTGCGCCCGGCGATATCGGCCAGCGGTGTGGTGGCGATGTTGCCGCAGACCATACCGACCAGCACGTCGCGCTCGCCGCGCGCGAGGCAATCGACGGCGGCCGCACCGAGCCGCGTCGCCAGCACGCGGTCGGCCGCGGTCGGCGCGCCGCCGCGCACGATGTGCCCGAGCCGAGTCACCCGCAGCTCAAAGCCGATGGAGGTGCCCTCCTTCTGATAGTGCTGCATGAGCTCATGCACGCCGCAACGGGCACCTTCGGCAATGACAACGATCGCGTGCGTCTTGCCGCGCTGGTGGGCGGCGCGCAGGCGCTCGCTTACTTCCTCGGGCGAGATATCGCTCTCCGGCACCGCGATCACCTCGGCGCCGCCAGCGAGCCCCGCCATCAGCGCGATGTAACCGCAATCACGGCCCATGGTCTCGACCGCAAAGGCGCGCTGGTGCGATGAGGCGGTTGTGCGCAGCTGATCG
>Ga0209515_10006433_pt1 | contig 14636 bp, 15 predicted proteins | sample Subgroupgradi54m_FD_187454 | JGI IMG/M metagenome (GOLD analysis project Ga0209515, IMG submission 187454) | Subsurface groundwater microbial communities from S. Glens Falls, New York, USA - GMW60B uncontaminated upgradient, 5.4 m (SPAdes)... ...
GGCAGCGTCAGCAGCTCGGCCGGCGCCGCCCGTGCCGACGACGTCGGCACCAGGCGCAGCGGCTCGGCGGCGTCGCGCACACCGTCGGCCACGGGGTCCGCGCCGGTGGGCGCCAGGCCGCCCACGAGCAGCACGCGCGGCGCCTCGCCCGCGCCGCCCGGCACCACGTACGCGGCGTGGAACGCGCGCGGAGTCAGCTCGGGCACGTCGATGCCCACGAACGTGCCGCGCTGCGGGTCGTACAGCTCGACCGCGCGGCTGGCGTAGAAGCCGCCGCCGGTGATCGGCTGGGCCAGCTGCACCTCGGTCTGCGCGGCGTCGGCGGGATCGGGGACCAGGCCGCCGACCAGCAGCACGCGTCCGTCGGGCAGCGTGGTCGACGAGTGGAACGCGCGTCCCTGCCCGCCGGGCCGCTGCGCGCAGGCGAAGCTCAGGCTGGGCGCCACCAGCACCTGCACCTGGCCGCCGCGCTGCAGATCGACGCCGTGGGCCTCGCCCGAGCCGAGCAGGCGCGCGCCGCTGGTCGCGTCGCCCACGAACGACTCGACCACGATGTCGACCGCCGGCAACGTCTCGCCGCCCCGGGGCACGCCGACCAGCCGGCGCGGCGCCTCGAGAGGAATGATGGTGTCGCAGATCAGCGATCCGCCCGTGCGCCGGTAGGTCAGGCGCAGCGTGGTCGGACCGTCGGGCCCGCGCAGGATGGGCGTGAGCGGGGCATCGTCCGGGCAGTGACCGGTCGAATCGAGGGGCGGCGGCGCGTGGATCACGATGTCGATCGAGGCCCCGCCCGAAGGCGTGCAGGCGCCTGCGGCGGCGCTCGAGGCGATCCCGAGCACCAGAAGTAAATGCCGGAAAAAACTATTGTATCGGCCAGTCCGAGGCATCATGTGTCGGCTTGACACCGGCCAAGAGCGTGGGATAAGCAACCCGAGCACCATAACATCAACCGCTCCTGAGGAGGCCCGAGGGCAATGCGCGAAGTCTGGATCGTCGGGGCGGCTCGCACGCCCATCGGAGCCTTCATGGGCGAGCTCGCGTCGTTCAGTGCACCGGCGCTGGGATCCTTCGCCATCCGCTCGGCGCTGCATGCCGCGGGCGTGCCCGCCGACGCCGTCGGCGAGGTCTACATGGGCAACGTGCTGACCGCGGGCGTCGGCCAGGCGCCCGCGCGCCAGGCGGCCATCCTGGCGGGCCTGCCCAAGAGCGTGCCCTGTACGACCGTCGGCAAGGTGTGCGGCTCGGGCCTGAAGGCGGTCATCCTGGGCGCGCAGGCCATCCTGTCGGGCGACAGCGACGTGGTCGTCGCGGGCGGCCAGGAGTCGATGTCGCAGTCGCCCTACGTCGTGCCCAAGGCGCGCGAGGGCTTCAAGATGGGTCACCAGCAGCTGGTCGACTCCATGATCCACGACGGCCTGTGGGACGTTTACAACCAGGTGCACATGGGCAGCTGCGCCGAGATCTGCGCCAGGGAGCGCAAGATCACGCGCGAGCAGCAGGATGCCTTCGCCGCCGAGAGCTACCGGCGCGCCCTCGCCGCCGGCAAGGAAGGCCGCTTCAAGGCGGAGATGGTGCCCGTCGAGGTGCCGCAGAAGAAGGGTCCGCCCAAGGTCATCGCCGAGGACGAGGAGCCCAGGCGCGGCGACATCGAGAAGCTGGCCGGCCTGCGCCCCGCCTTCCAGAAGGACGGCACGGTCACCGCCGGCAACGCCTCGTCGATCAACGACGGCGGCGCGGCCGTGGTCCTGGTCGAGGCCAGCGTGGCCAAGGCGCGCGGCTGGAAGCCGATGGCCAGGATCGTGGCCTGGGGCCAGCACGCGCAGGCGCCCGAGCACTTCACCACCGCGCCCGCGGGCGCCATCGAGGCGGCCTGCAAGAAGGCCGGCTGGAAGGCCGCCGACGTGGATCTTTGGGAGATCAACGAGGCCTTCGCGGTGGTCTCGCTGGCCAACAACGACCTGGTCGGTCTCGACGCCGCCAAGGTGAACGTGAACGGCGGCGCGGTCGCGCTCGGCCATCCCATCGGCGCCTCGGGTGCACGCGTGCTGACCACGCTGGTGCACGCCATGGCGGCGCGCGGAGCCAGGCGCGGCGGTGCCTCGCTGTGCATCGGCGGCGGCGAGGGTATCGCGCTGCTGGTCGAGCGCGTCTGAGTCGGAGTCGAGTCGAGTCCGAGTCCGAGTCGGCGTAGTACGGTCCGGGACCTCATCCAGGAGACGGAATGGAGATCAAGACGATCGGCGTGATCGGCACCGGCCAGATGGGCTCGGGCATCGCGCAGGTGGCAGCTCAGGCAGGCTTGCAGGTGGTCATGCTGGACGCGCAGCTGGCGCTGGCCGAGAAGGCGCGCGTCAGGATCGGCGAGGTGCTGGCCAAGCAGGTGGCCAAGGGCAAGCTCGACGCCGCCGCGGTCGAGGCCACGCTGGCCCGCCTGCATCCCTCCGCCGACTACAGCGCGCTCGCCGCGTGCGACTTCGTGGTCGAGGCTGCGACCGAGAACGAGCCGGTCAAGCTGAAGATCTTCGAGGAGATGGAGCGCGCGGCCAAGCCGGGCGCCATCCTCGCCTCCAACACCTCGTCGATCTCGATCACCAAGCTGTCGTCGGTGACCAAGCGGCCCGACAAGGTCATCGGCATGCACTTCATGAACCCGGTGCCGCTCATGAAGCTGGTCGAAGTCGTGCGCGGCCTGCCCACCAGCGACGAGACCTACCAGGCCACCATCGAGCTGGCCGCGCGCTTCGGCAAGACCACGGTGGCGGCGCGCGACATCCCCGGCTTCATCGTCAACCGCGTGCTCATCCCGCTGCTCAACGAGGCCTGCTACGCGCTCTACGAGGGCCTGGGCACCGCCGAGGACATCGACACCGGCGTCAAGCTGGGCCTGAACCATCCCATGGGCCCGCTCGAGCTGGCCGACCTCATCGGCCTGGACACCGTGCTGGCCATCTCGCAGGTGCTGCACGCCGAGCTGGGCGACGACAAGTACCGCCCCTGCCCGCTGCTCCGCCAGCATGTCGCAGCCGGCTGGTACGGTCGCAAGGTCGGACGCGGCTTCTACATCTACGTCGACGGGCAGAAGCAGGCCGCGTCGACCGCGGCACGAGGACACTAGGTCATGGCCACCTACGAGATCGTCAAGATCGAGAAGCAGGGCGCGGTCGCGACCGTGACCATCGACCGGCCCAAGGCGTTGAATGCGCTCAACGCGCAGACCTTGCGCGAGCTGGCCGCGGCCGTCGCCGAGCTGGACGCCGACGCCGAGGTGCGCGCGGTCGTGCTCACTGGCGGCGGCGAGAAGGCCTTCGTGGCCGGCGCCGACATCGCCGAGATGGCCGGCATGACCGTCGACGCCGCGCGTCGCTTCGCGCTCTCGGGCGGCGCGGTCGCCGAGCAGCTGTCGCGCTCGCCGCGGCCGTGGATCGCGGCGGTCAACGGCTTCGCCCTGGGCGGCGGCTGCGAGCTGGCCCTGGCCTGCGACTTCATCTACGCGTCGAGGAACGCCAGATTCGGCCAGCCCGAGGTCAACCTGGGCGTGATTCCTGGCTTCGGCGGCACGCAGCGGCTCATGCGCCGGGTCGGCATCGCCAAGGCCAAGGAGCTGGTCTTCTCGGGTGACATCGTGGGCGCCGACGAGGCGCTGCGCATCGGCCTGTGCGATTCGCTGCACGAGCCGGGCGAGCTGCTCGGCAAGGCGCGCGCCATGGCCGAGAAGATCGCCTCCAAGGGCCCGCTCGCCATCGCGCGCGCCAAGCGCGTCATGGACCTGGGCCAGTCGATGCAGCTCGAGCACGCGTGCACGCTCGAGGCCGACACCTTCGCTTCGCTTTTCGACACGGCCGATCAGAAGGAAGGCATGCAGGCCTTCCTCGACAAGCGGCCGGCAGCATTTTCAGGCAAGTAAGGAAGAACCACGTCCATGGACTTCGCGCTCACCGAAGAGCAGCAACTGATCCAGCGCACCGCGCGCGACTTCGCCACCAAGGAGGTCTTGCCCCAGGCGGCCAAGATCGACGAGGAGCATCGCTATCCCAGGGAGCTGGTCAAGCGCATGGGCGAGCTCGGCTTCCTGGGCATGGCCGTGCCCGAGAAATGGGGCGGGGCCGGCCTCGACGCCGTGTCGTACGTGCTGGCGATGGAGGAGATCTCGCGCGCGTGTGCCTCGTGCGGCGTGATCATGAGCGTGAACAACTCGCTCGCCTGCGACCCCATCCTCAAGTTCGGCACCGACGAGCAGAAGACCAGGTTCCTGGCGCCCATGGCACGCGGCGAGCTGATCGGCTGCTTCGCGCTGTCGGAGCCCGAGGCCGGCTCCGACGCGGCCGCGCAGAAGACCACGTCCAGGCTGGTCGGCGACGAGTGGGTCATCTCGGGGGTGAAGAACTTCATCACCAACGGGCCCAACTCCAACGTGATCGTGCTCTTCACCATGACCGACTCGTCGAAGGGCAACAAGGGCATCACCGCCTTCGTCTGCCCCACCGACACCAAGGGCGTCAGCATCGGGCCGCTCGACAAGAAGCTGGGCATCCGCGGCTCGCAATCGTCGCAGATCTTCTTCGACGAGGTCAAGCTGCCCAGGACGGCCGTGCTCGGCGAGGTGCAGGGCGGCTTCAAGGTGGCCATGAACACGCTCGACGGCGGGCGCATCGGCATCGCCGCGCAGGCGCTGGGCATCGCACGCGCCTGCCTGGAGGACTCGGTCATGTACGCCGGGCAGCGCAAGACCTTCGGCAAGCCCATCGCCGTGCACCAGGCCATCCAGTGGAAGGTCGCCGACATGGCCGCCGAGCTGGACGCGGCGCGCATGCTGACGCTGCGCGCGGCCATCCTCAAGGATCGCGGGCAGAAGCACTCCGCCGAGTCGGCCATGGCCAAGCTGTACGCGTCGGACGTGGCCAACCGGGCCGCGCGCGAGGCCGTGCAGGTCTTCGGCGGCTACGGCTACATGCAGGATTTCCCGGTCGAGCGGCACTTCCGCGATGCCAAGATCACCGAGATCTACGAAGGTACCAGCGAGATCCAGCGGCTCGTCATCGCCGCCAATCTGTTGAAGGACTAGCGAAGGATAGAAAGAAAACGAACGACTAGCTGAGCGGAGGTTTCCCATGCGGGTAATTCAAGGGATGGTGGCGGTGGGCCTCGCGGCCGCACTCTGCGCGTGCGGCGGCGGGCAGAAGCCAGCCACGCAGAGCGGCGGTGACGTCGAGGGTGGCGAGCAGTCGGGCGACGGCTCCGGCGGCAAGACGGTGGATCCCGAGGCCTTCGATCAGCTGACCCGTCTGTTCAACAACAAGCGCCCCGCGGTCGGCCGCTGCTACAGCGACGCCGTACAGTCGGGCAAGCTGGACAAGAAGGCCAAGGGCCGGCTGACCGTGGCGCTGGCCATCACCGCCGACGGCAAGGCGCGCGGGGTCAAGACCGCGCAGGACACCCTGCACTCGCCTGACGTCGAGACCTGCGTGATCGACCTCATCAAGACGTGGGACCTGCCCGAACCGGGCGACGACTGCGAATTCTCCTTCAGCTACGACTTCGAACCGGAGTAGACGGCATGGTGAGTCGGGGGCACGCGAAGATTCTCTTGCTGACACTGGTTGCTTGCGGCGGCGGCGGGCAGAAGCACGTCGAGGAGCCCAAGCCGGAACGGCCGCCCACGCGCGTGCCCATCGAGGCCGAGGAGGACGAGGACGACAGCGGCGGCGCCGACGAGGTGCAGGTCGAGGGCCTCATGGGCCACATTGACCGTGCCGACATCCAGCCGGTCATCGAGCGCAGCTGGGATGAGGTGCAGTCCTGCTACTCGGGCGGCATCGGCAAGAAGCGCTACGTGGGCGGCCTGGTCGAGCTCAAGTTCCGCATCGCGCGCGACGGCAGCGTCAAGCGCGTGCACGTGGCGCGCGGCACCCTGGGCGCGTGGCCGGTGGAGAAGTGCGTGCTCGAGCTGGCGCGCGCCATGAGCTTCCCCAAGCCCAAGGGCGGCGAGGCCGAGTTCAGCTTCCCCATCGACTTTCCTTCGCGCGGCCGCGCCATCGCCATGGACGACGCGCGCGCCTCCACCGAGCTGCCGCCCAAGCTGGCCAAGCTGACCAAGTGCAACCAGGACGCCGAGGGCCCGGTGCCGCGCAAGATCGACGTGACCTTGTACGTCGGCCCGGGCGGCGCGGTCACCTCGGCCGGCTTCGCCACCGATGGCTCGGACGACATCCCCGAGGCCTGGGCGGACTGCGCCCACGCCGAGGCCACGACCTGGAAGCTGACCGACCCGCGCGGCATGGTCTGGAAGGCCACCGCGACCTGGGAGAAGCGCTAGAAACGTGCAGTTCGACCTCAACGAGGAGCAGGAGCTGATCGTCCGCACCGCGCGTGACTTCGCCACGCGTGTGCTCGAGCCGCGCGCGGCCGAGCGTGATCGCAGCGAGGCCTTCCCCACCGACGAGCTGCGCGAGCTGGCCCGGCTGGGCCTCCTGGGCGTGAACGTGCCCGCCGAGTACGGCGGCGCGCAGGCGGGCGCGCTCGCCTACGCCCTGGTCATGATGGAGATCGCGCGCGCCGACGCGTCGGTGGCCGTGGCCATGGCGGTGTCCAACATGGCCGCCGAGCTGATCGTCGCCTGGGGCACGGAGGAGCAGAAGCTGCGCCACGTGACCCGGCTGGTCAGCGGCGCGGCATGCGTGGGCTCGTTCGCGCTGTCCGAGCCGCAGGCGGGCAGCGACGCGGCCAGCCTGTCGACCACGGCGGTGCGCACCGCCAGCGGCTGGCGCCTGAACGGCACCAAGCAGTGGATCACCAGCGGCAACCACGCGGGTGTGTTCGTGGTCTGGGCGCGCACGTCGTGGGAGACCGGCACGCAGGGCATCTCCGCCTTCGTGATCGAGAAGGGTACGCCGGGCCTGTCGGCCGGACGCGCCGAGGACAAGATGGGCCTGCGCGGCTCGTCGACGGTGCAGCTGCACCTCGAGGACGTCGAGGTCGGCGACGACGCCATGCTGGGCCAGCCGGGCGAGGGCTTCCACGTGGCGCTCTCGGCCCTCGACGGCGGACGCATCGGCATCGCCTCGCAGGCCATCGGCATCGCCTCGGCGGCGCTCGACGCCGCGGTCAGGTACGCCAAGGATCGCGTGCAGTTCGGCGGGCCCATCGCGCGCCAGCAGGCCATCCAGATGATGCTCGCCGACATGGTCACCTGGCGCGACGCGGCGCGCCTGCTCGCGCTGCGCGCCGCCTGGCGCAAGCAGGAGAAGCTGCCCTTCACGCGCGAAGCCTCGATCGCCAAGCTGTTCGCCACCGAGAAGGCGGGCAAGATCTGCGACATGGCGGTGCAGATCCACGGCGGCTACGGCTACACGCGCGAGTTTCCGGTCGAGCGTCACATGCGCGACGTGCGCGTGACGCGCATCTACGAGGGCACCAGCGAGGTCCAGCGCATCGTGATCGCGCGCGAGCTGTTCAAGAATCAGGGGGCTGTATGAGGAGACGAAGCATCGCGGTGGCAGCGCTGGCGCTGGCCGTATCGTCGCTGGCGTACGCGGATCGTGCGGCGCCGCCGCGCTACGTGGTCAAGGCGGCCGACGTCACGGTCTACGCGCCCAAGGGCGGCAAGCTCGAGGCGCGCGTGCTCGTCGATGCCGAGACGGTCAACGCGACCCAGGCGTCGCTCACGTTGCTGACCTTGCGCATGGAGACGCAGATCCCGCTGCACCGGCAGACCAGCGCGAAGATCATCTACGTGCTCGACGGCTACGCGCGCGTCACCGGCCTGGGCGGCGGCAAGGGCATCGACGTGGCGCCGGGCGACGCGGTCTACGTGCCCGCGGGCGTGGCCTCGGGGCTGCTGTCGAAGTGCTGCAAGCTGGCGCCGTCGAAGTTCCTCGTGCTCTACGCGCCGGGCGGGCCCGAGCATCCCTACCGCGACCCGGCCTCGGCCAGGACGGGCGGCTGGACCACGCCGGTGGCGCCCGCGGAGAAGCAGAAGCCGCCTGCCGACGCACCGCAGCCCAGGATCGCCAAGGGCAAGGATGTGCCCGACCTCGACATCGCGGGCGGCAAGGGCAAGGTGAAGATCCTCTTCGACGCCGAGTCGGCGGGCGACGCGCAGGCGTACGTCGGACTGCTCACCGCCAGCGCGGGCATGGCGGTGCCCGAGCACGTGCACGCGACCGAGGCCGAGATCCTGTGGATCGTCTCGGGCAAGGGTGAAATGACCGTCGAGGGCGTGGCCCAGCCGGTCGAGGCGGGCATGGCCGTGCACATCCCGGCCGGCAGCAAGCATTCGTTCAAGACCGAATCCGGCCTGACGGCGGTGCAGTTCTACACCCCGAGCGGTCCGGAGCAGCGCTTCAGGAAGGCAGCGAGCCCGAAATGAATTTCGACCTCACCGAAGACCAGCAGATCCTGCAGAAGACGGTGCGCGAGTTCTGCGCCCACGAGATCGCGCCGCACTCCCGTCGCTGGGACGAAGAAGAGAAGTTCCCCGCCGAGATCGTGCCCAAGCTGGCCGAGCTGGGCCTCATGGGCATGCAGCTGCCCGAGCAGTACGGCGGCGCGGGCATGAAGTTCTCCGATTACGTCGTGGTGATCGAGGAGCTGGCGCGCGTCGACGGCTCGGTGTGCCTGACCGTGGCGTCGCACAACTCGCTGTGCGCGGGGCATATCTTCCTGGCCGGCAACGAGGCGCAGAAGCAGAAGTACCTGCCCCAGCTGGCCAGGGGGCAGACCCTGGGCGCCTGGGGCCTGACCGAGCCGGGCTCGGGCTCCGACGCCGCGGCGGCGCGCACCACCGCGGTCAAGCAGGGCGACCGCTGGATCCTGAACGGCACCAAGACGTTCATCACCCAGGGCACGGTCGCGGGCATCTACGTCATCCTGGCCTCGACGACGCCGGAGAAGAAGCAGAAGGGCCTGACTGCCTTCGTGCTCGAGAAGGGCCAGAAGGGGTTCCGCACCGGCAAGAAGATCGAGAAGATGGGCCTGCGCGCCAGCGACACCGCCGAGCTCATCCTCGAGGACGTCGAGGTCCCCGATGAGAACCGTCTGGGCGAGATCGACTCGGGCTTCATGCACACGCTGCGCATCCTGGAGAAGGGCCGCATCGGCATCGCGTCGATGGCGGTCGGGCTCGGCCGCGGCGCGGTCGAGGAGGCCGTGCGCTACGCCAAGCAGCGCGTGCAGTTCGGCAAGCCCATCGCGCAGCTGCAGGCCATCCAGCTCATGCTCGCCGACGCGGCCACGCAGATGGACGCGGCGCGCCTGCTGGTGCGTCGCGCCGCCTGGCTGCAGGACCAGGGCAAGCGCACCGCCATGGAATCCTCGGTGGCCAAGCTCTTCGCGGCGCGCGTGGCCATGGCGGCCTGCGACATGGCGATCCAGGTGCATGGCGGCTACGGCTACACGCGTGAGTTCCCGGTCGAACGCTACCTGCGCGACTGCAAGCTGACCGAGATCGGGGAGGGCACGAACGAGGTGCAGCGCATGATCATTGCGAGGCAGCTCTTCGGGACGGTCCTCGGTTAGCCAGGATCACGGGGCCTTGCCGGTGTAGGCCCGGGTGCGTCGGGGTCGGTCCGACGGCCGCGTGCTATTCTGGGGCCTTTGGAGGTCCTTCAAGACTATGCCTAGATTTCTTGTTCTCGCAGCAGCCGCGCTGGTCTGCTTGCCCGCAGCATCGTGCGGCCTCATCAGCTCGGACGTCACCGATTTCAACCTGAAGCTGCCCGAGAAGCCCTTCAACGTCGACACCGCCGACTGGATGCTGTCGGTGCAGGGCAGCACGATGCCGGCCATCGCGTGCCCGGCGGTCGACTGCACGGCGGCGACCGACATGTTCTGTGCCCAGGGCGCGTGCACCGCCGACTGTGACAGCGGCGGGCATTGCCAGGCGCACGTGGCCGTGGCGGTGTCACAGAAGTTCGACCTGGCCCACGAGTCGCCCGAGCTGGCCAAGATCGACTCGCAGGCCGGCATCAAGGTCACCGTCGAGGCCATCACCTTCGTCGTCAAGGAGAACACCCTCAACGTGACCTCGCCGCCGCTGTCGGTGTTCCTGGCGCCGCAGGGCGTGCTCGACCCCCAGAGCCCGGAGGCGGTCAACATCGGCACCGCCGAGGCGGTGCCGGCGATGCAGACCGGCGAGGTCGTCATCCTCTTCTCCGCGACCGGCAAGCACGCCATGGAGCAGTACATGGGCGACTACAAGACGCCCTTCTCCGTCATCGTCGCCGGCGACGTCACCATGCACGCGGGCGACCCGGTGCCCAAGGGCAAGCTCTCGGGCGTCGTGAGTGTGACCGCGCACGCGGGCATCTGAGCAGCCACCGCCAGGGCGCCGAGCGCGCCCGATCTCCGACCCGAGCCGCCGTGCTAAGAGTGTCCGCGTGACGGCATCCGCCCCATCCGAGCTCGACTTCGACGTCATCGTCGCCGGTGGCGGCCCGGGCGGCTGCGCGCTGGCGGCGCGCCTGGTGCAGCTCGACGCCGCGCTGGCCGGACGCGTCCTGGTGCTCGAACGCTTCGGCTTCCCGCGCGAGAAACCGTGCGGCGGCGGGCTCACCGGGCACGCCATCGAGGCCATGGCCGCGGTCGGCCTGGAGCTGACCGTGCCGTATTCACCCGCGCCACGTGCGCGCGTGCGCTTCGGCGCGTTCGCGCGCGAGATCACCTTGCCGCGCGCGGTCAACGTGGTGCGACGCGAGGAGTTCGACGCCTCTTTGGTCGCGCAGGTGCGCGCGCGCGGCGTGGAGCTGGTCGAGCACGAGGGCGTGGTCGACTTCACCGTCGAGGGCGGCGGCGTCACCGTGCGCACCAAGAAGCGCACCCTGCGCGCGCGCGTGCTGGTCGGCGCCGACGGTGCGGCCAGCCTGGTGCGCAAGCGCCTGCGCCCGCGCGAGAAGGTGCCCATCCGCCTGTTCAAGGGCGAGATCCCGCGCCCGGCCAGCTGGACGCGCGGGGACGAGATGCTCTACGACTTCACGCCCATGCGCCAGGGTGTGCGCGGCTACCTGTGGGTCTTCCCCGTGCCCGGCGATCGCCTGAACGTGGGCCTCATGCACTACCCGGCGGCGGGCAACGCGGCCATCTCGGGCGCGGCGCTCACCCAGCTGCTCGCCGAGGGGCTGCGCGAGCACGGCCTCGACCTCGACTCGGGGCGCACGCGGGGCTGGCCGGCCTGGGGCTACGAGCCCGGCGCGCCCGTGGGCGCGTCGCACGTGCTCACCATCGGCGACGCCGCCGGCATCGACGCGCTCACCGGCGAGGGCATCGCGGTGGCCATGGAGCATGCGCTGGTCGCGGGCGACTTCGTGGCGCGTGCGCTCGGCGACGGTGATTTCAGCTTTGCCGGCTACCGCCGCGCCTTGCGCGCCGCCCAGGTCGGGCGCGAGCTCAACCTCGACCGGCACCTGGCGCGCCTGCTCTACGGCGGGCGGCGCTGGCGCCAGTGGCTGTCGCTGGTGCTGTTCGACCCCGAGGTGCTCGAGCTCTACGCCGCGCGCGTGGCGGGAGGCCTGGTGCTCGCGGATCAGAAGATGCGTCTGTGGAAGGCGCTCGGCCGGCACATGGTGCGCTTCGGCGAGCGGCGGCGCGAGCTGGAGCGCGCCGCGGCAGGGTAGGGATCGGCGGCGCCGATCAGGCGCGCTTGATCCCGGGCGGCACGGCTTGCGGACCGCCCGGCGAGCTGGCCGGGACGCCGTCGCCGCTGGCGGGAGCCGCGCTGGCGCCCGGGCGACTCTGGTTGATGCGCTCCTTCAATTCCTTGCCGACCTTGAAGAAGGGCAGGCGCTTGGGCTTCACTTCCACCGTTGCACCGGTACGGGGATTGCGGCCCTCGTAGGCCTTGTATTCGCGGATCTCGAAGCTTCCAAACCCCCGGATCTCGATGCGCTCACCGTTGCGCAGCGCGCGCTCCATGGTGTCGAACACGCAATCAACGAGCGCCTCCGCCCGCCCCTTGGGCAGGTTCAGCTTCGTCGAAAGATGTTCCACGAGGTCCGACTTCGTCATCGACATCGACGCCCTCCGCTCCGTGACCGACGGGACGAATATATCACGGGTTTCCAGCGGTTAAGCGCCAAGGGTGCAATCAAAGTCGCATTTGCGGCACTTCGCCGCCTGCAGGCAGGAGGAGACGCGGCTCGGTCGCCTTCTGGATCTCCTCGACGGAGACGCCGGGTGCGCGCTCGACCAGGGCCAGGCCCTCGCGTGTGACCTCGAGTACGGCCAGGTCGGTGATGATGCGCCTCACACAGGCCACGCCGGTCAGCGGCAGGTCGCACTCGTGCTTGATCTTGAAGCCGCCGTCCTTGTTGACGTGCTCCATGATCACGACCACGTGGCGCGAGCTGGCCACCAGATCCATGGCCCCGCCCATGCCCTTGATCATCTTGCCCGGGATCATCCAGTTGGCGATGTCACCCTTTTCAGAGACCTCCATGGCGCCCAGGATGCACATGTCGACGTGTCCGCCGCGGATCATGGCGAACGACTCGGCTGACGAGAAGAACGCCGAGCCCGGAATGGTCGTGACCGTCTGCTTGCCGGCATTGATGAGGTCAGGATCTTCGTCGCCCTCGTAAGGGAACGGGCCGATGCCGAGCAGGCCATTTTCCGACTGCAGGATGACCTCCATGCCGGCGGGGATGTAGTTGGACACCAGCGTGGGGATGCCGATGCCGAGGTTGACGGTGGCGCCGTCGCGCAGCTCCTGCGCGGCGCGCTGCGCGATCTGATCGCGGGTCAACGTCATTGGGCTGCTCCTGCCGGCCGCTTGCGCACGGTGCGCTGCTCGATGGGCTTCTCGTACTGCTCGCCCTTGATGATGCGCTGCACGTAGATGCTCGGGGTGTGGATCTGATCCGGGTCGAGCTGGCCCGGCTCGACCAGCTCCTCGACCTCGGCGACGGTGATCTTGCCCGCGGTCGCGATCATCGGGTTGAAGTTGCGCGCCGTCTTGCGGTAGACGAGGTTGCCCAGGCGGTCGCCTTTCCACGCCTTGACCAGGGCGAAATCGGCCTTGAGCGCGCGCTCGAGCACGTACCAGCGCTTGCCCTCGGGTGCGTCAGGATCGTCGAATTGCCGGGTTTCCTTGCCCTTGGCGGCCTCGGTGCCGTAGCCGGTGGGCGTGTAGAAGCCGGGGATGCCCGCGCCGCCGGCGCGGATGCGCTCGGCCAGCGTGCCCTGCGGACACAGCTCGACCTCGAGCTTGCCGTCGAGGAAGAGGCGCTCGAAGATCTTGTTCTCGCCCACGTACGACGAGATCATCTTGCGCACCTGGCCGGCGGCGAGCAGCACGCCCAGGCCCTTGTCGGTGGTGCCGCAGTTGTTGGAGATGATGGTCAGGTCGCGCACGCCCATCTTGTGCATGGCCCGGATGAGGTTCTCCGGGTTACCCGAGAGGCCGAACCCGCCCGACATGATGGTCGCGCCATCGACGAGCCCGGCCAGCGCGGCCTCGGCCGAGGCGAAGACCTTGTTCATGTGGACACCCGCTTCATGCGGGCATCTTCCCGGGCGTGCGCGAAGCTGTCAATGTACGGCCGCCATGCGTCTCGTGACTCTGACGACCGATTTCGGCACCCAGGACGGCTATGTGGCCGCCATGAAGGGCGTGATCCTGGCGCGTGCGCCGGGCACGACCATCGTCGACGTGACCCACGAGGTCGCGCGCGCGGACGTGGCCGCGGCGGCCTTCGCGATCGCCCAGGCGGCGCACTGCTTCCCGGCCGGGACGATCCACGTGGTGGTCGTCGATCCAGGCGTGGGCGGCCTGCGCCACGGCGTGGTCGTCGACGGTGGGGCAGGGCAGACGTTCGTCGGACCCGACAACGGCGTGTTCGCGCTCGCGGCGCCCGCGCCGCGCGGGGCCTGGCAGATCACCGCGCGCCGCTTCGTGCGCGAGCCGATCTCGGCCACGTTCCACGGCCGCGATGTGTTTGCGCCTGCGGCGGCGGCGCTCGCGGCGGGTGCGCGCGCGTCGTCGGCCGGGCCGCGCGTCGAGCTGACGGGCAGGCTGGGCGGTGCAAGCGGCGATGCGCCCGGCCGCGTGATCCACGTGGACCGCTTCGGCAACCTGGTCACCGACCTGCGTGCCGACACGGCCGGCCTGCGCGGCGTGCGCATCGGCCGGCGCGTGGTGCCGTGGGCGCGCACCTATGGCGATGTGAAGCCGGGCGGCCTGCTGGCCTACGTCGGCTCGGCGGGGACGATCGAGATTGCGGTGCGCGACGGCTCGGCGGCCGAGCGGCTGGCCGCCGGACGCGGCGCGCGCGTGACGCCGCTGGTCGCGATATGACGTGCAAGCGGACCGCGCGCCGGCCGCCCCGTCTGCTCAAGCTCGGCATCGACTCGCTCGCCTTCGGCGGCGACGCGGTCGGCCGCGACGCCGACGGCCGCGTGACCTTCGTGCCCGACGCCGCGCCCGGCGACCAGGTCGAGGTCCGGCTGGTCGAGGAGCACAAGGGCTGGGCGCGCGCGGCGCTCGAACGCGTGCTCGAGCCGGGTGGCACTCGTGTGCCCGCGCCGTGCCCGATCTACGCCGAGTGCGGCGGCTGCCAGTGGCAGCACGTGGCCATGGACGCGCAGCGTGCGGCCAAGCAGGACATCGTGCGGCGGGCGCTGCGCAAGGTCGCCGCGCCCGAGCAGGT
>Ga0209515_10006435_pt1 | contig 14634 bp, 13 predicted proteins | sample Subgroupgradi54m_FD_187454 | JGI IMG/M metagenome (GOLD analysis project Ga0209515, IMG submission 187454) | Subsurface groundwater microbial communities from S. Glens Falls, New York, USA - GMW60B uncontaminated upgradient, 5.4 m (SPAdes)... ...
TCGTCACCGGCGGGCCGGGGAAACACAGAGCATATCTATCAAGACCCCCTCTGTGTCTCTGTGCCTGCCTGCCGCCTACCTGTCCCGTCCCAGACGGGACGGCAGATAGGCGCCCGTGGCGCAGGCAGGGAATTCTGTGGTGCTGTGGTGTCAAGGCATTTATGAAATCGGTTCTAGTGAGTGGTAAGATAGGTGGCCCGTTGACGACCGCTGTCATCCCACACCGCGTAGAATCTGTTTCACAACCCAGGATGACACTACAGAAGCACAGAAGGGTCACAGAACCACAGAGGGATTTCAACGACATGTTCCCTTGTGTTTCTGTGGAATGCTGTGGCTCTGTGGTGTGAACGATAGTTTTGAAATAGTTTCTAGTTCATCCAGGCAGACAGATCCCGTAATCAGACACACAACAACTCGTCATCCCAACAGCGATGTTTCGCAAAGCCAAACCAGACGCTCCCGCGCATCCTGCGAACACCGGATCCGAGCGCTCTCGCGTCGCGATCAGTGATGCTGCCCCATGCGAGAAGTCGTTAAAGCTGCAGGTGGGGCAGGAGCTGATTACCCCGGTGCGGGCCGCCGTCCTGGCCGAGTTTCAAAAAGAAGTGACGCTGGCTGGGTTCCGAAAAGGCAAGGCGCCGACGCAGCTCGTCGAGCGCCAGTATGCGCAGAAGATTCAAGAAGAAACATTGCACCGCGTGACGAAGCAGGCGTTTGAGCAGGCGGCCAAGACGCATGACCTCAAGCCGGTCGGACCGTTTGAGATTACGAAGGCCGATTTCAATGAGACCAGTGGCTTGGCGCTGGAAGCCACCGTCGAGGTGGAGCCCGCCTTCGTGCTGGCTTCCTATCACGGCATCGCGCTGAAACGTGACAGCGTCGAGGTCACGCCGCAGGAGATGGATCGGGCGCTGGCACAATTACAAGAGTCTGCCGCGCAGTTGGTGCCAAGCGAGAAAGAGGGGACGAAAGAGCGGCAGTTGCCGGCGCTTGATGATGAGCTGGCGAAGGACCTGGGTTTTCAGCACTTGACGGCATTGAAAGAGCATGTCGTAGCGAAATTGAAGGAACAAAAGCAGACGGCCCAAGCGAAAGCGTTAGAGGGTGCTCTATGCGATGAGCTCCTGGCGCGTCATGCGTTCGAGGTTCCCCCTCGATTAGTGGCGCATCAGGCGCAGCGACTCACCCGAGACTTCAAAGTCCGTCTCTTACTCTCCGGTACTCCAGAAGCGCAGCTCGATGCGGAGGCCGCGAAGTTTGCCGAGCAATTGCGCACGAGTGCCCAACGGTATGTGAAGCTTTCGTTCGTCCTCGATCGCATCGCGTCGCAAGAATCTATAACCGTCACACAGGATGAGCTTGTCAGTCGGCTGTGGCAGTTGTCCCAGCGATGGAAGAAGGATCCAGCCGAGGTGCGCAAGATCTTTGATGCGGAAGGGCTGTGGCCGTCGGTCGTGTCAGCGCTTCGGCAAGAGAAGACGGTCAGTCTGTTACTGGCTTCGGCCGCGATCGAAGACGCTCCGGCGGCAGCTGTGACTGAGTCAGCGACGACGAAGCAACCCTAAGTGGCATTTACGGGAACGCCGAGTCAGATGTGTGGCAGAGATGAGGAGGACGGGATGACCAGTGAAGGACAGGTGTTGGTGCCGATGGTGGTGGAGCAGTCGCCGCGCGGTGAGCGCGCCTACGACATTTATTCTCGGCTCCTCAAGGATCGCGTCGTTTTTATCGGCACTCCGGTGGATGATGTGGTCTCCAATCTGATTATCGCGCAGCTTCTCTTTCTCCAAAACGAAGATCCCGACAAAGAAATCAGCATCTACATCAATTCTCCCGGCGGCTCGGTGACGGCGGGCCTTGCGATCTATGACACGATGCAGTTTGTGCGGCCCCCGGTGGCGACGTACTGCGTCGGCCAAGCCGCCAGCATGGGCGCACTTCTCCTCTGTGCCGGCGCGAAGGGCAAACGCTTTGCGTTACCGGCTGCGCGCATCATGATCCACCAGCCGTGGGGCGGGGTGCAAGGCGCAGCATCAGACATTTCGATTCAGGCGCGAGAGATTCTTCGGCTGCGCGAGAAGATCAATGAGCTCCTCGTGAAGCACACGAGCCAGGCGCTGGAGAAGATTCAGAAGGATACGGATCGCGACTATTTCATGTCCGCGGAAGAAGCGAAAGAGTACGGGATCATTGACGAAGTGATTTATGGGAAACCGAAAAAAGGTGAGACAGGAGACAAGAGATGAGAGACGCCGGACTCGTAACGGCATGTCCCATGTCTCGTGTCTCATGTTCCACACGTAGCACATAGGAGTCCATTGACGATGAAGGGGGATATCTTACTGACGCCGGGTCCAACACCGCTGCCGTCACAAGTCCGCGAGGCGCTGGGACGTCCCATCATCCACCATCGCACGAGCCAATACCGCGCGCTCTTTAAGCGAGTCTTGCAAGGGATGCAGTCGGTGATGCAGACGACGAATCCCGTCGTCTGTTTGACAAGCTCTGGCACCGGTGCTATGGAAGCTGCCGTCGTGAATTTGCTCTCGCCGGGCGATGAGGCGATTGTGGTGCTCGGTGGAAAGTTTGCCGAGCGTTGGCAGCATCTGTGCAAGGCCTATGGGATCATGGCCACGACGGTGCCCGTCGCGTATGGTGATGCGGCCGATCCGACACAGGTGGCGGCCGCGCTGAAGGCGCACCCCAACGCGAAGGCGGTGTTTGCGACGCTGTGTGAGACATCAACGGGTGTGGTCCATGACATCCAACGCATCGCCGCCGTGACACGTGAGAGCCAAGCGGTATTGGTCGTCGATGCGATCAGCGGCCTCTTGGCGGACGAGTGTCAGACGGATCGTTGGGGCATCGACGTTGTCGTGACCGGATCGCAGAAAGGCTTAATGTTGCCGCCGGGGCTTGCGTTCATGAGCGTGAGTCAACGGGCGTGGGCGTTGGTGGATCAAGCAAAAACTCCCCGCTTCTACACTGACTTACGCTTGTATAAGAAAGCGCTGAGCGATGATGATACGCCCTTCACATCGGCTGTGTCGCTCGTGATCGCGCTTGAGGAAGCGCTGAAAATAGTCCAGCAACTGGGATTGTCCCGCATGCTTGAGCGCTGTGCTGCCATGGCGCAAGCCACACGCGCGGGCGTTGAGGCGCTGGGGCTGACGCTGTTTGCGAAGCGTCCGTCGAACGGTGTCACCGCGGTGAACGTTCCCGCCGGCGTCGATGGGAAGCAACTCACCAAAATCATGTACGACCAGTCGCACGTCATGGTGGCCGGCGGACAAGGCGAGATGGCGGGCAAAATTTTCCGCTTCGCGCATATGGGCTACATTTCACCCGAGGACATTCTCGCGGGATTGACCGCGCTTGAGTCGGCGCTCGCTGCGCTCGGCTACAAGGGTGCAACAGCAGGCACCGGCGTGAAGGCGGCGCAAGCGGTGTTTGGCCAGGCTTCGCTCGTGTCTGCGTAGTTTCCCCTGTACCAGTTCACGACGATGAGTATTCAGGCGAGGCCAGCAGCATCATCCGGGATGGACCATACAACCGAACGGACGAGCGTGTCGAGGAAGGTCATGGCCCAGATCAAGGTCTTGATTGCAGACCATCTTTCGGAGGATGGGATTAAGTTGTTGCAGGATGAGCCCGGCTTGAAGGTCGATGTGAAGACGGGGTTGTCGAGCAAAGAGTTGGCGCAGATCATCGGGCCATATGAAGGGCTCATCGTGCGCAGCTCGACCAAAGTGACCGCCGAGGTGATTGAAAAAGCCAAACATCTGAAGGTGATCGGACGGGCGGGTGTTGGACTCGACAACGTCGATGCGGATGCCGCGACGAAGCGCGGCATCATCGTGATGAATGTGCCGGCGGGCAACACGATTTCAACCGCCGAGCACACGATGAGCATGATCATGGCCCTGGCCCGTCGGATTCCGAAGGCGGATGCGAGTCTGCATGCCGGATTGTGGGAGCGCTCGAAGTTTGTCGGCACCGAGCTCTTCGGCAAAACGCTGGGCATCGTCGGGATGGGCAAGATCGGTGCCGAGGTGGCGAAGCGGGCCCAATCATTTGGCATGCGCGTGATCGCGCATGATCCATTCCTCTCGACGGAACGTGCGCAACAGCTCGAAGTCCAGATGACTGACCTCAAGCAGCTCTACGCGGAGGCCGACTTCATCACCGTGCATACGCCGCTGACGGCAGAGACGCGGCATATGATCAGCACGAAGGAGATTGCCGGGATGAAAAAGGGTGTGCGGCTCATCAATTGCGCGCGCGGTGGCATTATCGATGAGCAAGCCCTGCATCAGGCCATTGTGGACGGCAAGGTCGCGGGCGCGGCGATCGATGTCTTCGAGGAAGAACCCCCGTCAAAGGATCATCCCCTCTTGAAGCTCGATCAGGTGGTCGCAACACCGCACCTCGGGGCCTCGACACAAGAAGCCCAGTTAAATGTGGCGATCGAAGTCGCCAAACAAGTCGCTGATGCGCTGCTCGGTCGCGGCATCCGCAATGCGGTCAATATGCCCTCGGTTGATGCGCAGACGCTCAAGATCCTGCAGCCGTATCTCGTGTTGGGCGAGAAGCTCGGCTCGCTGTCATCGCAACTCTCCGGCGGACAAGTGGCCGAAATCCGCGTCACCTACGTCGGCGAAATGACGGCGCACGACACGTCGGCGGTGACGCTTGCGATTCTCAAAGGGGTGCTCGCACCAATGGTCGGCGAAAATGTCAACTACGTCAACGCGTCGCTGATTGCTGCCGAGCGCGGGATCAAGGTCGTCGAAGCGAAGGCCAGCCGGATGGAGGAGTTTGCGAATCTCCTCGCACTGGAAGTCCGAAGCAACGGCGACACGCTCACGCTTCAAGGCACACTGTCCGCCCGACGCGAGCCGCGCATCGTCAAGATCGACCGCTACTTTGTGGAAGCGAGCCCCGAAGGCTACATGCTCATCATCAAGAATCAGGATCAGCCCGGCCTCATCGGCCATCTTGGCACGCTCCTTGGAGAGGCCAAGATCAACATCGCGGGCATGAGCAATGGCCGCGACAAACCAGGCGGCACCGCCATCACCGTCGTCAACATCGACAACGACGTCCCTCCAAAAATTCTTGAGCAGGTCAAGAAGCTCACGCATGTCCTCGATGCCAAGCTTATCAAGCTGTAGTTCTCGCGTTGGCGCGTTGGCGCGTTGGCGCGTTCATCGAGTCAACCCGCTTGCCTCACGGCTCTTCAGTGCGTTAACGCGCAAACGCGCAAACCCGCAAACGGGCTAACCTACGCAGATGAACACCGTCGTGATCGGCGCGCAGTGGGGCGATGAGGGGAAGGGCAAGGTCATCGATGTCCTCACTGAATCGGCGGACATCCTCATTCGCTACCAAGGTGGCCACAACGCTGGTCACACCGTCATCGTCAACGGCGAAGAGTTCATCTTTCATCTGATTCCCTCCGGCCTCCTCCATCCTGGCAAGGTGGGATTGATCGGCAACGGCGTGGTCATCGATCCTGAAGCCTTGCTCAGCGAGATGGAGCGCCTACGGGCACGTGGCATCGATGTTGCTGCAGCGCTCAAGATCAGCGATCAAGCCCATGTGATTTTCCCCTATCACAAGCGGTTGGATCTTGCGGAAGAATCTTCCCGTGCGGGACGCTTGGGCACGACAGGACGCGGGATCGGCCCGTGCTACGTCGACAAAGCGCTTCGCTCAGGGATTCGCATCGCGGATTTGTGCAACGCAGAGGTGTTTGCGGAGAAGCTCCGACAAAACGTCACCGAAAAAAACCGCTGGCTCGCCCTCCTCTATCATGAACCCCCCGTGTCCTATGACGAGTTATTCGAGCGCTATAGCGGCTACGCGAAACAACTCGCACCGCATGTGGTCAACAGCGCGCGCTTCCTGCGAGAGGCCATCGCGCAAGGCAAGCACCTCCTGTTTGAAGGCGCCCAAGGCACCATGCTCGACGTGGATCACGGGACGTATCCCTACGTGACCTCATCCAATGCGACGGCGGGCGGGGCATGCACGGGAACGGGGGTGCCACCGACAGCGATTGACCGCGTGATTGGTGTCGTGAAAGCCTACACCACGCGCGTCGGAGAAGGGCCGCTGCCGACGGAGTTCCCGCCGGCGCTCATGGAGCAGATTCGTACGAAGGGTAAGGAGTTTGGTGCGACGACTGGCCGGCCTCGTCGGTGTGGGTGGTTTGACGCCGTCGTGGCGCGCCACGCGGTCTGGGTCAACGGCTGCGATGCGATTGCGGTCACGAAGCTGGATGTCCTGGATGAGATGGAGACGATTCAGGTGTGCGTCGGCTATCGAGACGGCTCACGGACGATCGAGGATTTTCCCGCCGACATCGGTCTGTTGTCTCGCTGCACACCTGTGTATGAATCGTTGCCGGGGTGGGGAACAGCCACCGGGGATGCCGGATGTTTTGACGAGCTTCCCGCAGCCACACAGCGCTATCTCAAACGCTTAGAAGTCTTACTTGGTGTGCCCATCTGTTTGATTTCGACCGGATCCAAGCGAGAACAAGCGTTCAAAGTCGGTTGTTGGTGAGCCGATCCAGCCGGCCAAGATGCTTGACGGTGCTTGAGGCCTATGTTAGGGTAGCAGCAATTTCCCCCTTCAGTGGTTGACGACATTTTCATATTCAGAGGAGGCGCGAGCGAGATGCGACGGGCACGATGGGTTGTGGTTGGGATGGCGATGGTGGTGAGTACGGGTTGCGCCATCACCTTTGCCAAGCGTTCGCCGTGGGATATTCAGCAACTAGCGGAACTGAGCGATCAACTCGAGCAATTTAAGACGCTGGCACGGCTCAAAGCCGAAGAGGCGGATCAATTGCGCCATGCGAAGGAGCTTTTGGAACAGCGCCTGAGTTCTTCTGAAGCGAGCGTCGGCTATGACGAGCGAGGGTTGGTGACTCGTCTCCTCGATCAGGTGCTGTTTGATTCCGGCAAGGCCCAGCTGCGTAAGGGCGCGTATCCCGTGCTTGATAAAGTCGCCAAGGTGTTGGAAGAAGTCTCGAGTCAGCCAGTCGGCGTTGAGGGACATACCGATAATGTGCCGATTAAGCACTCCGGGTGGGCGGACAACAAAGCCCTCTCCGTCGCTCGCGCCAACGCGGTCGTCGACTATCTCGAAAGTAACAGGGTGGACCGCAGCCGGCTGACAGCGATCGGCTACGGAGAAGAGCATCCTATTGCATCGAATACTACGGCGGCCGGTCGACAAAAGAATCGGCGGGTGGAAATCATCATCTTGCCACAGTCATCCGGTCAATCCTACGAAGCTGAAGCGAAGCGTGTGTCATCGAAAGCCAAAGGGAAATCCAGGTACGCCAAGTAATCGTGGGGTCGTGAAGGGGAGGAGCGCATGCGACGCGGTGTGATTGTTGGGTTTTCGGTGATGGGGGTGTTGCTCGTTATCCTTGCTGTGGCGCTGGCCACCGTTGGCACCGGACTGGACAAAACGCGGATCGATCGAGAAGACCTCCAAGTGCAGGTAGACGACTTGGACCAAGAAATCCAATCGCTCACGGATCAAAAAGGGAAGTTGCAGAAGCAGACCGAGGAGCAGGTGAAAACGATTGAGAAGCTTAAGGCAGAGCTGGAGCGCGCTCGTGCCCAGTTGCAGGCCGCCACGCCGCAGCCTCAGACACCAGCGCCCGCTCAAGAGACGAAGCCGGCCACACCGGTGAAGACCCAATAGGCGTTTCGATCAATCCGAGACGACGAGTTCACGACAGCTCAGCGGAGGGGATGGACGGGGTGAAGAACCGCCATCCCCTCTCGTACCATAGACGGTCGGCGCTGTCCCCACAAGGGTTGCTCTAATGGAAGACGTGCAAAAGCCGCGACACATCGCGATCATCATGGATGGCAACGGCCGTTGGGCCAGTGCTCGCGGGCTGCCGCGGATCTTTGGCCATCGAGCTGGGGCTGAAAGTGTCCGTCGGATCGTCGAGGCCGCCTGCGAGCTGGGCGTAAAGGCGTTGACGCTCTATGCGTTTTCCTGGGAGAACTGGGATCGGCCTGGTGAGGAAATCCACGAGTTGATGGGGCTGCTCGATGATTTTGTGCGCCGCGAAACCCCGACGCTGTTGGCGAATCAGATTCGCCTGCGGGCCATTGGGCGGGTCGATGAGCTACCCGAACAGGTCGTCGGCAACTTACGCCGCGCCATCGCCCACACCGCATCGATGACTCGCATGACACTCACACTGGCCCTCAGCTACGGCGGCCGTCAAGAAATTGTTGATGCCGCACGCCGTGTGGCTCGGCTCGTCCAGCGAGGAGAGTTGCAGCCGGACCACATTGATGAGTTCGTCTTTGCCCAACAGCTCTATGCGCCCGATTTGCCAGATCCAGATTTATTAATTCGCACCTCAGGGGAACAGCGGCTCTCAAACTTCCTGTTATGGCAGTTGTCGTACGCCGAGCTCTACGTGACGCCGAAGCTGTGGCCCGATTTCACAAAAGAGGATCTCGCAGAAGCGATGACGGAGTACGAGCGACGCGAGCGGCGCTTTGGGAAGATTGCCGTCGATGGATAAATGAAGAATCTCACCCATCGGCTGTGTAGTTCCGCGATGCTCATTGCGCTTGTGCTCGTGACGCTGTTTTGGTGTCCGCTCTGGGTCTATGCGCTGGTCGTGGCGAGCTTCGTGACCGTTGCATTGTATGAATTTTTTACGATGGTGCGCCACCGCGGCATTCTCGTCCATCGACCGCTTGGGATCATCTTGGGCGTGATTTTCACAGGACTGGTCGCGTGGCGATCCTTGGTCGAGCCGGGGCTAGTACCGCGTCCAGAGTTAGGAGCCGGAGTGACGGTGATTAGCTGGATGTGGGATATCTTCTGGCCTGCGACAATCGTCATCATTTTCATTCGACAGTTCACGCGCGAGAATACCTTTGAAGCGCTCGGCGGACTGGCCACGACGCTGTTTGGGTTGGCGTACATCGCCGCCCTCTTTAGCTACTTCTTCTATATCCGTACGCTCCACCCGCACCAAGGGGCGTGGCAGGTGTTATTTTTGATCCTGGTGACGAAGATGGGCGATGCGGGCGCCTATGTGATCGGAAACTTGCTGGGCCGGCATACGTTGATGCCCCGGATCAGCCCACGCAAGACGGTGGAAGGCTTCGTCGGGGCAGCGCTCGTCAGCGCCGTGACGGCCTGGATTGCGCAGCCCATGCTCAACCGGTCCTTTGCGCCAGTGATTGTCCTTGGGATCGGGTTATTTCTGGGGTTCTGTGGGCAGCTCGGTGATCTGGCGGAGTCGCTGCTAAAGCGCGACTGTCAGGTGAAGGACACCGGAGTGATTCCGGGATTGGGCGGCGTGTTGGATGTGATTGACAGCCTCCTTTTTACCGCACCACTCTTCTACGGGATTCTGATCTATGGCTAACGGGCAGCGATACGCGACAAGGAACATGCGACAAGGAAAACCCGATTGCCATTGTTCAATCGACGGCGGCGGTTTGTGTTGTCCTTCTCCTATCTTGTCGCCTGTCGCTTGTCACTTGTCACTTCGATGAAACGCGTCGCGGTGCTCGGCTCAACCGGATCGATCGGTCGCAGCACGCTCGATGTTATTGCCAGTCATCCTGATAAGCTCGAACTGGTGGGCGTGGCGGCGCGATCGCGTATTGATCTCCTGGCTGAGCAACTGAAGACGTGGCATCCTCGCCTCGTATCTGTGTGGGAAGCGCAGGGCGCTCGCGAGCTGTCGCGGCTCACGGGGACGCCGCGCGTGTCCGTTGGGCTCGAAGGGCTCATCGAGCTGGCGACGCATCCGGACGTTGATATCGTCGTCATCGCGACCTCAGGATGCGATGCGCTCATTCCGCTCGTGCGCGCGATTCAGGCGGGCAAGCGTATTGCGTTGGCGTCGAAAGAGCTGTTGGTGATGGCGGGTGAGCTCATCATGCGGCTGGTTCGAGAGCATGGCACGACGCTCGTGCCCATTGACAGCGAACACGCTGGCTTGTTTCAGTGTCTCCACGGTGTTGCGAAGGATCAGGTCGCGCGTCTAGTGATTACCGGCAGTGGCGGTCCGTTATGGGGCTATTCGCCGGCACAGAGGCAGACGGTGACGCGCGCACAGGTTCTGGCTCACCCGAAGTGGCAGATGGGACCGAAGATCACGGTGGATTCCGCGACACTGATGAATAAAGGGCTTGAGGTGCTTGAGGCACACTGGCTCTTCAATGTGCCGTTAGAGCAGATTCACGTTGTCATTCATCCCGAGGCGGTGGTGCATGCGCTGATCGAACTGATCGATGGCACGCTTCTGGCCCAGCTGAGTCGCTGCGATATGCGCCTGCCGATTCAATACGCGCTCAGCGTTCCTGAGCGATGGACGAGTCCGCTGCCTCGGTTGTCACTCACGCAGCTGCCGGCGTTACACTTCACCGAGCTTGACCCGGAACAGTTTCCGTGTCTCCGGTTGGCGTCAGAGGCAGCTGCGGCTGGCGGAAGCGCGTGTATCGTGCTCAACGGCGCCAATGACGTCGTGGTGCATGCGTACCTCGATGACCATGTGCCGTTTGCCGACATCCCTCGCGTGATTGCCGACACACTCGAGCAGCATGCCCCCGTTTCGCATCCAACGCTCGATGAGGTGGTGGCCATCGATGCCTGGTCGCGCAAGACCGCTCAGGAACTGATCCACGCCCGCGCATGATCACTGCCCTGGTGTCCATTCTGATTCTTGGATTTCTCGTGATCGTCCATGAGCTCGGTCACTTCGTGGTGGCTCGCTGGGCTGGCGTGCGCATCCTCCGGCTCTCCATCGGCTTCGGCCCGCGCGTGTTGACGTGGACGCGTGGCCACACCGAATATGCAATCAGTGCGATTCCGCTGGGCGGCTACGTGAAGATGGCCGGGGAGCAACACGCCGAGCAGTCGCACCTGCCTACCGCGCCGAACGCAACACAAGCAGGGGCAGTGCAGGCAGGTGAGCCATGGGAATATCTTTCCAAATCCATCAGCAAGCGAGCGGGGATTGTTTTTGCTGGACCGTTCGTCAATTATCTCGTTGCGTTCATCAGTCTGTGGGTGGTGTTCGTCATTGGCTATCCGGAACTGCTGCCCGTCGTTGGGAAAGTGATGAGTGGCATGCCTGCTCAGGCCGCCGGATTTCAGCCAGGCGATCGCATTCGCGCCATTGACCGACATCCGGTGCCCACGTGGGAAGAGATGACCAAGTTCATCTATGACGCGCCGAATCGGCCGCTGGTGTTTCACATTGAACGCCACGGGCTCAGGCAGACGCTGACGGTGACCCCCGCGCCCAAACTTATGCCCGATCCATTAGGCAGACCCAAGACGGTGGGCCTCATCGGTATTTCCGCAAGTGGAGAGTTTCAATCCTACCGAGTTGGGCCGGTCACGGCCGTCGTGAAAACGGTCAAACAACAACTCGAATTCATCGGGCAAACACTCCTCGGATTATTCTTGATGGCGACGGGGAAACTCTCGATGCGCGAATCGGTCACGGGTCCGATTGGCATTATCTCCGTCATTTCCGAGGGGATGCGCTTGGGGCTTGCGCCTTTCCTCTCGCGCATTAGCTTGCTCAGTTTGTCGCTGGCCTTCTTCAACCTCTTTCCGATCCCCATCCTCGATGGGGGGCACCTCTTCTTTCTCTGTATCGAAAAACTGCGGGGGACCCCGGTGAGCATCAACGTCCAAGAACGATCCGCTCAGGTCAGTTTGGTCCTCCTTGTGGCGCTGATCCTCATGGTCTGCGCCAACGACGTGAGCCGTTTTGGGATCGTCGATAAGGTCGTCGGTTGGGTCCACCGGTGAACCCATGAATCCGTGGCTGTCGATTTGGTGGCATCCGCGCTCGACGATTCGGCAGATCGTTGATACGAATCCTCGCCGGTCTGTCCTTCTGATCATGATGTCCGTGGGTGTAGCAGGTGTCCTGATGCAGGGCGCACGGTTCCTGAACCGTTCAGGGCTGCCCGTACCGATCTTTTTCTTGATGCTTCTCGGCCTGGGGGCAGTTGTTGGTTTAATTTGGCTCTATCTGTTTGGGTGGCTCTATCGTTGGGTGGGTAGCTGGTTGGGTGGGCAAGCAAAGAACGTGGAAGTGCGCGCGGCGATTGCATGGGCCCAGGTGCCGACATTGGCAGGATGGCTCCTCTGGGTCATCGTGGGGCTGGTGTCGCCGGCCTCGGCGAGCTGGTACTATCACTATCATCATGGTTCACTTGCGGGCCCGCCAACCCCAGTGATTGCCTTAGCGATTGTCGGCGCGATCGTGGGGTTCTGGAAGTTTGCGCTGCAATGCCACACGCTCGGCGAAGTCCATCGCTTCTCCTCAGCAAAAGGATTTGGCACGATCGCGATTCCTAGTGCGTTGGTGATAGTGCCGCTTCTCTTCGCGATTGCGATTCCCAATATCCTTCGAGGTCGGCAGGTAGCCAACGAAGCCACGGCGATTGGCCACCTTGGAGGTCTCGTGAACGGATTAGAGAAGTATCGGTCTGAGAAAGGCCGCTATCCAGCTTCGATCGCGTGGTCGCAGATGTATCCTGTCAATGCGACCTCGTATGGACCTGCGGAGTTTCGCTCAACGACCTCGTTGACCAACTATCCGGTTCAAGGGCATGTGTATACGTACACCGCAACCGATGAATCCCACTACACAATTCGAGCGATTCCAGCACAGGTTGGTCGGCCATCGCCAAGCAGTTTTTATGCGGATGCCTCCGGACTCATTCGTCACTGCACACCGGGGCCGGGTGGTGTGCGATCGGGTCCAACGGATCGCACGATTGACGAACCCGCGCTGCCGTGCCAGCAGAACATGCAGCCATGATTCCTCGACGAAAGACACGAGCGGTCCGCGTGAAGCACCTGGTGATTGGCGGTGATGCGCCGGTCTCCGTCCAGTCCATGACGAAGACCGATACCACGGATATCGAAGCCACCGTGCGGCAGATTCGCGCCCTTGCGACCGCCGGCTGCGAGATCGTCCGCGTGGCGGTGCCGACGATCGAAGCGGCCAAGGCGCTGCCCGAGATCCGGCGTGAGGCGAATAACGTCCCACTCGTGGCGGACATCCATTTCCATCCGCAGTTTGCGATCGCAGCACTCGAGGCGGGCTTCGATAAGATTCGCTGGAACCCAGGTAACATTCGCAAGACCGAGCGGGTGCGTGAAGTCGTCGAGCGCGCGAAGGAGCGCGAGATCCCTATTCGCGTCGGGGTGAACGTGGGTTCGCTCGATCCCGAGTGTGAGGCGGCGCATCGCGACAATCTCGTGGAAGCGATGGTCCAAAGCGCGCTCAAGTCGGTCCGTCTCCTCGAAGGATTCGGGTTTTATGACATCGTCCTCTCGCTCAAATCCTCGGATGTCCTGCAAATGCTGGCGGCGTACCGACGGATGGCACAACTCTGCGAGTACCCGTTTCATCTCGGTGTGACCGAGGCTGGGCTACTCGAGGCGTCGACGGTGAAATCGTCGATTGGGATTGGGGCGCTGCTTGCCGAAGGGATCGGCGATACGATTCGAGTGTCGATTACCGGCGGTCCGGTGGATGAAGTGAAGGTGGGGCAGCGGATTCTCTCCTCACTGAGCCTGCGCCGATTTGAGACGAACGTGATTGCCTGTCCGTCCTGTGGGCGCTGCGAGATCGACGTCGTGGGCATCGCGAAGCACGTGCAGGCAAGGCTCACCGAGCTGTCACACACCGAACCGCGCTGTTTGGATTTGACCGTGGCCGTGATGGGCTGCGTGGTCAATGGGCCTGGAGAGTCCGAGCATGCGGATATTGGTCTCGCGGGCGGCGGCGGGGTCGGGGTCATCTATCGCAAAGGCCAACAGATCCGCCGCGTCGCCGAATCCGAGATGGTCGATGCCCTCATCGAGGAAGTCAAACGGCTACTTTCGGAGCCATCAGCAATCAGCAGCCTGCAATCAGCTCAACCAGTTTTTCTCAGCTGACTGCCGACTGCTGACTGCCGACTGCTGAAGCATGCGTTGGTCCCAGTGTTTCCTTCCAACCCTCCGTGAAGACCCAAAAGATTCCGAAGCGATTAGCCACAAGCTGATGGTGCGCGCCGGGCTCATTCGTCGTCTTGGCTCGGGCGCATATTCCTATCTGCCGTTTGGATTCCGAGCACTGCACAAGGCGGTGGCGATTGTGCGCGAGGAGATGAACCGCGCTGGCGCGCAAGAGCTCCTCATGCCGGCGATGCAGCCCGTCGAGTTGTGGAAGACCACCGGCCGCTACGAGGTGCTCGGTGATGTCCTCATTCGATTTAAGGACCGCACCGGTAAAGAAGTGGCCCTCGGCCCCACCCACGAAGAAGTCGTGACCGATCTCCTTAAAGAGGTCAGGTCGTACAAGCAGCTGCCACTCACCGTCTACCAAATCCAGACGAAGTTTCGCGACGAGCCGCGCCCACGGTTCGGGATTATTCGCTCCAAAGAGTTCCTGATGAAGGATGCCTATAGTTTTGACGTCGATGTCGAGGGACTCAACCGCAGCTATCAAGCGATGTACGAGGCGTATCAACGCATCTTTTCGCGATGCGGCATCCGCGCGCTGGCCTGTGAAGCAGATCCCGGCATCATGGGCGGCGATGTCTCGCA
>Ga0209515_10006436_pt1 | contig 14632 bp, 11 predicted proteins | sample Subgroupgradi54m_FD_187454 | JGI IMG/M metagenome (GOLD analysis project Ga0209515, IMG submission 187454) | Subsurface groundwater microbial communities from S. Glens Falls, New York, USA - GMW60B uncontaminated upgradient, 5.4 m (SPAdes)... ...
GTAAAAAAAAACGCAAAACAATTCGAACAAAACGTTTGATGGGCCCCAGGGTTCCCCCATAAAGCAAATTTTCCAGACGCAACTGCTTTAGCGTCGCGTCACTTTTGAACCCAACATAGAAGGGCAGTTCCACGGAATCTCCCGGGGCCAATGACAGGTGGCCAACCCAAGCGCCCAAGGAAACGTCTCTTTCAACGCTAAGAAAATTTTTAACCTGATCCATGTCGTAGACAATTGCCAAATCATAACGACTGTTTAGTCCCAGGGCTCCTAGGGGCCTTCCGGGGGCAAGTTCTGGAACGACGGCGGTTTGTTTGCGTTTTGCTTTTTGCACAACCAAACCTTGTTTCCCCACGTAAGCAGCGAAACTTTCAACCTGGTCTCTGGCAAACAAGGGAAGATTGGCGCCTAAAATTAAGCGAAGCGGCAGCGCCACTTTTGTATTACTGTTGTATTTTAGTTTAAGCGTCCCGAAACCTTGGCTTTCCGCGTTAAAATAGAATTCTTTGGTCAGTCCACTGCCTTTGCCGAGTGAAAGCCCGAGCGTTAATCCATCGGGACGCGTTGCTTTAACCTGCCACAAAGCTTGGTTTGGATTTTCTAAAGAAGTTGCCAGGAATCGGCTGGGAGAAAGCAACAAAGATATCCAATCCTGTTTTTTGGGGTCCGCCAACGCGAGCTCCGTTATAGGCGCCGCGTCGTCTAAAAGAATTTTAGCGGTAGTATGCGTGTTGTTAAATGGAATTTCTGAAAAAACCGGATTGGGTTTTGGCTCAATATTAACAGAATTAACCAAAGGCGCCACTTGCGCCGGCGCCGGCAATGGTTTAGGCATCATAAACTTAAACCAGAAAAGATAAACCAGAAAAGATAAACCAACGGCAATAATTAGATTTTTTTTAGGTAGGCCCGATTCTTCCATATGACTTAAGCCCCGTCCGTCCTTTTATAGAACGGGTGGCAAGACAAAACGCGCCCAAGAGATAGCTTCAGACCTTGCGTCAAACCAAAAGACCGGATGGCCCACAACGAATAATCTGAACAACTCATGCTAAAGCGGCAAGCGGACGGCAGAAACCCTCTGCACAGACTCTGGTACAAACGAATGAATCCGGTAACGGCAACAGTTATTACTGAAGCAAATTCTTCTTTTTTAAACCAAGAGTTAGCCAATTAGCAATCTCCTTTTGTTTGAAACTTTGAACGTCGGCCTCTTTTTGCAAAAGAACCAAGATGTTCCACCCGGGATCCACCTTCGGTTGTAGCAACCTCCAAGACTCCCTGAAGAGCCTGCGGACACGGTTGCGGACAACCGCCTTTGGGCTCACTTTTTTTGAAATTAGAACACTAAACTTTATGCCCGAGGACTTATCCTCTAAAGCACGAAACACTAAAGGTCCGGAAAACCACCGCGTTCCACGATCCAAAATAGCACGAATCTTGCTTTTTGTGGAAAGCCGCATTCCAATACTGGATTATCAATCGAATACGGTGGTAACCCGGCGGCGACCCTTCTGCCTGCGTCTGGATAAAACCCTACGGCCGCCTTTCGTTTTCATGCGGGCACGGAATCCAATTCTCTTGGCTCGGCGCCTTCGGTTGGGTCTAAATGTGGGTAGCATAAGTTAATTATAGCTAACTAACCGCGACCGGCGCGCCTACACCATGACCATTCGCTATGGGCTCGATACAAGCTACTTTGTCTCCGGTTTCAAGCTTTACCAGGCGTACGCCTTGGGTATTACGGGAAATAACACGAATGTCCTTGGCGCGAAGCCGAATTCCCATTCCTTTTTCCGTTAAAATCATTAAATCGTGATCATTGCTGATAAGCTTAATGCCAACGACCACGCCGTTGCGTTCAGTGGCTTGAATGGTGATAACACCCGATCCGCCGCGACGCTGGCCTCTATATTCTTCGAGTTCCGTTCTTTTGCCATATCCATTTTCACAAACCGTTAACAAACTTCTTTTCTCGTCTTTCTCGGCCGTTTCCATTCCAATTACCTCGTCGTCCTTATTCAAATGAATGCCGTGCACGCCGAAAGCCGAGCGCCCCATAGGCCTGGCGTCGGCCTCGGGAAATCGAATGGACTTGCCCTGTTTGGTTGCCAAAATAACCTCGCAGCTTCCATCGGTTTTGTGCACCCCCACCAAGACATCCCCTTCTCGAAGATTAATAGCCGTGACCCCCGTCTTGCGGATGTTTTCGTAAAGTTTGGTTTCTGTGCGCTTTATAATTCCTTTTCGTGTTGCCATAACCAAGAAACCCGGTTTTCTGGCCTCAAAACTGCGGATAGTGACAACCCCCGTCACCTTTTCCTCACGATTAGCGGCAATGCCAATGAACTGAATGACCGGCTTGCCTCTAGACACACGGGATGACTCCGGCACCTCATAAACTTTCGACTGGTACACGCGTCCGCGGTTAGTAAAAAACAACATTGTGGCATGCGTATCAGTGATCATCACCTCTTCAACAAAATCTTCGCCTTCCCTGGTATCAGCGGCCGTTATTCCTTTGCCGCCGCGCGCTTGGGCCCGGTATACATCGACCGGTAGGCGCTTAATATACCCCTGGTTAGACATCGTGACAACAACTTCTTCTTTCTTAATTAAATCCTCTATATTGGTTTCGCCCGCCGCCTCCACAATGGCCGCCCTTCTTTCGTCGGCATAAAGTTTTTTCACTTCCTCGAGCTCGTCCTTTATAATTTCCAGAACTTTCTTCGCGGAAGCCAGAATTCCCTTCAGTTTTTCAATAACTTTGAGCAGTTCTTTATATTCGTCCTCGAGTTTTTTCCTTTCCAAATTCGTGAGCTGAGCTAGGCGCATGTCCAAAATGGCGTTGGACTGCCTTAAGCTTAAACCCAGCTCCTCCATAAGGTTTTTCCTGGCGGTTTCCGTGTCTTTGGATTCACGAATAATCTTAATGACTTTATTAATCGCGTCAATGGCAATGCGCAGTCCTTCCACGATATGCGCCCGATCTTCGGCGCGAGCCAGTTCATAACGCGTGCGCCGGATAACAATTTCTTTGCGATGCTCTAGGTAGCAATTCAAAAGCTCTTTTACATTTAAAACCTTAGGCTGACCGTCGACCAAGGCCAGCATAATAACTCCGAAAGAGTTTTCCATCTGGCTATGGTGGAACAGTTGATTTAAAACGACATGGGGATTGCCGTCTCTTTTAATTTCAATAACAATGCGCATTCCTTCGCGATCGGATTCATCACGCAGATCAGAAATATCGTTAATTTTTTTATCGCGAACCAGACCCGCGATGGTTTCCATAAGGCTGGATTTGTTGACCTGGTAAGGAATCTCCCGAACAATAATAGCGGTGCGCCCCGGTTTAATCTCTTCCATTTCCGTTTTGGCGCGAACAACAATAGACCCCCGGCCCGTAGCGAAATAATCTCTAATGCCGGATCTTCCTTGGATGACTCCGCCGGTCGGGAAATCGGGCCCCGGCATCAAGCGCAGGATCTCTTCTAAACTAATCTCGGGATTTTCAATGAGAGCGCAAGCCGCTTCGCAGGTTTCGCCGAGATTGTGCGGCAAAATATTGGTCGCCATTCCAACGGCAATGCCCGAGCTTCCGTTTACTAAGAGATTGGGAAATTTAGAAGGAAGAACGCGGGGTTCCTTTAAACTTCCGTCGTAATTTGGGGTAAAATCCACGGTTCCTTTATCTAGGTCCGCGAGCAATTCTCCGGCAATACGCGCCAAGCGTACCTCGGTATAACGCATAGCGGCCGGCGGATCGCCGTCAACGCTTCCAAAATTTCCTTGCCCGTCAACTAAAGTATGTCTTAGAGAGAATCCCTGCGCCATACGAACCAAGGAATCGTAAACCGCTGAATCACCATGAGGGTGATATTTTCCTAAACAGTCTCCGACAACACGAGCGCTTTTTTTGAAAGGTTTATTATAAGCCAATCCCATTTCGTCCATGGCATAAAGAATTCTCCGATGGACAGGCTTTAAGCCATCACGAGCGTCCGGAAGCGCGCGCCCCACGATGACGCTCATCGCGTAATCGATATAGGAAGACTTCATCTCTTCCTGTAAAGGACGCATCTCTATCCTTCCCAATAAATCGACTTTTGCGTTTCCGTTTTCTTCAGACATCGAGATTCTTCACATCCAGGGCATGTTCTTCGATAAACCGTTTTCTGGGTTCTACCTTTTCTCCCATTAGTGTCGTAAAAATTTGATCCGTGTAGACCTCGTCTTGCAGTTCCACCTTATAGAGTTTCCTTCGATTAGGATCGAGTGTGGTCTCCCAAAGCTGTTCCGGGTTCATTTCGCCCAAACCTTTATAGCGCTGTATGCCAATATCCTTTAGAACCAGCTCCTTAATGCGCTCAAAGGATTCTATGACGTCGGCAAAATCGTCCGCGAGCGCCGCCTTAGATTCCACGGAACAGATCCTAAAAGACAGGGCGGGTTTTGAGTCTTCTGTTTTTGTCTTTTTACCGGAAGAAGCTTGAGCAGCCAAAAGATCAACGCCTAAGATTTTAAGCTTCTTTACCAACCCTTCTATCTCCTTGATCTCAGCCAAGTCTTTAAATTCCGGGCCTATTTCCTCTGTTTCCTCGCCAAGCTCTATTCCTTGATCCTTAAGCTTCTGCCTTCTTGCCTCAAGGTAACCGGTTTTCGCTTTGCTCCAATCTTTTTCGTTATAAAAATAAACCCGTTCCCCCGCGCCCTGCTCAAGCATATAAATCGGTATGCGATCTTTCGTTACAAATTCCAAAACTTGTTCCCAGGCGATCTTTTTCTTAAGTAGCCTGGCGCGCAAAGCTCGCGCGCGGCGAACAATATCCAATAGCTCCTTTAGTTTCGCTGCTTTATAGCTCCCTTCTTCTTTTCCATGCAACATCTGCACTAACTCAAAATTTCCGGAAGCCTCTGCGCTAATCAAGCGCTCTAAGTCTTCCTCGGCATCTAAATAGGTTTCTTTTTTCCCTTTTTTAACTTTGTAAAGCGGTGGGGCGGCAATAAAAACATGTCCCTCATTAATTAAGGGGCGCATCTGCCTAAAGAAAAATGTTAATAGCAAGGTTCTAATGTGGGAACCATCTACATCCGCGTCGCAAGTAATAATTATTTTTCCATAGCGCAAGCGACTTACATCAAAACCGCCTCCGGAAACGCCATCCTTCTCTACGGACTCGCCAACACCGGCCCCAATGGCAGCAATTAATGTTCGGATTTCATCATTAGAAAGCACTTTCATTAGCCGCGCCTTCTCGACGTTAATAATTTTTCCCTTAATAGGAAGCACCGCCTGGAACTTTCGGTTGCGGCCCATTTTACAGCTTCCACCCGCGCTATCGCCTTCAACAATAAACAACTCACAGCGCTCGGGATTCGATTCTTGACAATCCGCCAGCTTCCCCGGCAAAGAAGACCCATCTAGAAGACCTTTTCGCCTGGTTAAATCTCTGGCTTTTCTGGCGGCTTCCCTTGCCTCCGCGGCTGTCATCGCTTTAGCGGCAACTGCCTGCGCCGTTTGAGGATGTTCTTCGAAGTATGTCGTGAGCGCGTCGCCCACGACAGACTTAGTTATACCTTCGACTTCAGAGTTGCCCAGCTTGGTCTTAGTTTGCCCCTCGAATTGGGGGTTCATTACTTTAATCGAAAGAACTCCCGCTAAACCTTCCCTGACATCCTCGCCGGTGATCGAGGTGTCCTTACCCTTAAGCAACTCATAGCGCTTAATGTAGTCATTAATCACCCGCGTCAACGCGGAGCGAAAACCGCTTAAATGCGTTCCCCCTTCGACCGTGCTAATGTTGTTAACAAACGTATAAATATTTTCATCAAACCCATCGTTATATTGAATCGCCAAATCCACAACAACTTCGTCTTTCTCTTTGTGAACTACTATGGGATCCTTATGAACGGGGCTCTTATTGGCGTTAATAAACTTAACAAACTCGACCAAACCGCCCTCAAAATAGAACACGTGTTTTCTATCTTCCCTCTCATCAATAAACGTTATTCTGGTTCCGGCGTTAAGAAAAGCAAGCTCCCTTAAACGCTTAGAGAGGGTTTCAAAAGAGTAGTTAGTGTCCTTAAAGATTTCAGAATCTGCTTTAAAAACAACCTTCGTGCCCCTGTCTTCCGTTTTCCCAACCACAGCGACCGCGGCTTTCGGCTTCCCGCGCTCGTAATTTTGCTTATAAATTTTCCCGCCCCGATAAACCTCAACCTCAAGCCACTCCGAAAGCGCGTTAACAACAGATATTCCAACCCCATGCAGGCCCCCGGAAACCCTGTACGCTTTTTTCTCAAACTTGCCTCCGGCGTGGAGAACAGTCATAACAACCTCAAGAGCGGATTTACCCTTCAACTTTGGATCCCGAACGTCTACCATGGGATCAATCGGGATGCCGCGCCCGTCGTCAAGCACAGAGACGCTATTATCTTTATGGATAGTGATATCCACGTTTTTGGCATGACCCGCCAAAACTTCATCAATAGAATTATCCACGACTTCATAAACCAGGTGATGCAACCCAGGAAGACCCGTGGAACCAATATACATGGCGGGTCGCTTACGAACAGCCTCCAGGCCCTCTAAAACCTGAATTTCTTTGGCTGTGTAACTTTCTTCTTTGGCCATCATATTAGTTTTGTTTTAAAGTGAATATTTTTGATTCCATGCGCGCTTAAACGACCAAGAATGCTCTTTTTTTGGAGCCTGGTTTCCCAATGGAAAGCGGGATGCTGACTAATTAAAAACAAATCGCCACCCTCCACTTTAAAGGCTTCCACGAACGACCATAGTTTACCAAAAGCCGCAGGGAGTTCTTTCAATAAATCCCCATCGTAAATCGGCATCACCGAGCCGCGCCTTGATAACACTTTTTTTAAACTTTCCAAGGAATTATTGCTTAAGAAGACTGTGTTCGCATGGGCATAACCACGTAGTTATATTGAGGACTTTCACCTTCCGAGCGAAACAAAACGGGGTTCACACTGGTAGACAAATATATTTCAAAGGCGTCACCCGCGACGGTCTTTAGAAAATCCGTAACATAGCCCGGGTTAAAGGCTATTTCAAAACCTTCCGGCCCGCTATAGCTCACAAGATCCGCCTCTTCCTCAAATTCATAATGGCCGGCCGTTTTAGAAGAAACCTGACAACGATCCTTAAAAAACTTGTAACGACATGTTCCCGCGCGATCCGTAATACACAAAGCGGCGCGGCGGGTTACCGATAAGAATTTCTCCCTGTCCGCTCGCACCACGATTGCTTCTTTTTTTGGAATAACCTGCTCCCAGTTAGGAAAATTTCCCTCAATTAACCTAGAAAACATCAATGTTTCCCCTATCCTAAAACCAATTTGATTTTCCGTTATGTCAATAAAAATGCTCGCTTTCAAATCCTTGTCACAATGATACGCCACTTTAACCACTTCACTAAAAGCCTTGGCCGGCACAATAACCCCAATAGATACCGTCTTGAGCAAACCCGGCTCACTAACAACCGCTAAGCGCCTACCATCAGTGGCAACCATAGAAGCTACCCCATTCGAAACGGTAAAAAGGATCCCATTAAGGACATATCGCGTCTCATCGGCGCTTACGGCGCAAATTGTCTTCTCTATCATACGAACTAGTGTTTTAGCGCTAATTTCAAGAACTGTTTTGTTTTGAAATTCCGGCAAAACAGGATAATCCTCTTTGGGTATGCCTACTAATTGGAACCTCGACTTTGCGCCGATAACCTGGATTCTATTGTTTTCTAAAAGCCTGATCTCAACATCGCCAGCAGACCCATTAGACGGGAGATTGTGTATTATTTCTCCTAGTTTTTTAGCTGGTATAGTTATGGAGCCCCCCTCTAACACATTGGCTGATAATGGGGTTCTAATGCCTATCTCTAAGTTTGTTGAAGTTATCCAAAGCTTGCCGCTATTGGCATCTGTTTCTATAAGATAATTGGATAAAACAGGTAGAGTGGCCCGCTGAGAGATTAAGTTTTGAACAATTTGCAGCTTGCTCACTAGCTCTTCTTTGTCTAATTTAATTTTCATAATAAAAATAGTAGTGGTAGTAGGGGTGTGGATATTGTGGAAAACGTTTTTTTGATAGACAAATTCTAAAATAAAACATGTGAGAGGTTATCCACAATTATCTAATTTTTCCACAACAAATCAGCCATCGATCGAATTGTTTATTTCTTTCTCTAACTTGTTAACAAAACTCGAGAAAAAAGGATCGGTTCGAATCAGTGTAGTTATCTTGCTGACAGCGTAGATAACAGTGGAATGATCCTTCCCCCCAAAAGCCCCGCCAATTTCTTCTAAAGAGCGATGGGTTAGTGTTCGCGCTAGATAGATCGCGACCTGTCGAGGAAGAACCTTGCTGGCAAGACGGCTCTTGTCTTTAAGGTCGACAGGGTCCATGTTGTAGTTTTTCGCCACAACCTCTTGAATTCTTCCAATATTAGGCGAGACGCCCGCTTCTCGCGAGGACTCTTCTTTTAATTGTTTTAAGATTTGATTGGTGGCCTCTAAGTTTATAGGACTTCCGGTTAAGCAAGAATACGCGATAAGGCTGTTTAAACAGCCTTCTAAAGCCCGAATATTAGATTTGATGTTTTGCGCGATTTGCTGAAGGATTTCGTCGGTTATGGAGAACCCCTCGGATTCCGCCTTTTTACGAAGGATAGCTAGGCGGGTTTCAAAATCAGGGGCCTTAACGTCGGCTACCACTCCCCACTCAAAACGAGAAACCAGTCTTGCCTCCGCGGCCTGTAAATCTTTGGGTGGGCGGTCGCTGGTTAGGACGATCTGCCGATTTGTTTCAAAAAGAGAGTTAAAGGTAAAGAAAAATTCTTGTTCGGACTGTTCTTTGCCTACCAAAAATTGAATGTCATCTATTAGCAAACAATCCGCGCTTCGATAGCGATTACGAAAAGCCTCCATAGCGCGATTTTTAATGGAGTCAATAAATTCGTTGATGAATTTTTCGCTGTTAATATAGAGCACGAGAAGGTTGGGATTGGATTTGAGCATCGCGGAGCCTATAGCGTGTAAAAGGTGTGTTTTCCCTAGGCCAGGGTTGCCGTAGATGAAGAGAGGATTGAATTGTTTTCCCGGGTTTTGGGCCACGGCCGAACTTGAGGCGTGAGCAAAGCGATTCGTGGGCCCTATCACAAAGCGATCAAAGGTGTATTTGGGATTAAACAGGGTTGCCGCTTCTTGCGAGAATTTTCTCGTGGGAAGCGCGACGTGTGCCGGCTCGGTTTTGATTAATCTTTCAAAGCGCGCCTGTTTCGCCAAGGCTTCATCCCAATGGAATTCTATGTCGATAACATCTAAGCCAGCGGGTTTCAATAATTCTAAAGCTTTTCGTTTTATATTTTTTTCCAGCCAAGAAGCATGGAATAGGTTGGGAACTTCCACAGTCAAAAGACCGCTTTCGAAAGTTTTAGCTTTGGCGGGCAACAACCACAATTCAAAGGTTTCTTGTGGTAAGGTTGTTAAGAAATAATCCTGAACTTTTTTCCAAGCCTGTTCTATCATAAATTAGCGTTAAAGGTAGGTGAGAAGATTTTAGTTGAGTATGTCGAGCTTGTCAATCTTCGAGGGAAAATCTATTTTTACAAGATTGTAGAATGGAGGTATGCAGCCCACGACAGCCCCCAATTGCAAAATCTGTTTACATCGCGAGAGCTGTCTTTACAACGCCTTGGACGAATCCTCTAAAACAGAATGGATAGCCTTGAGAAAGGCGCGGGTTTATTCCAAAGGCACATCGGTGTTTCTTGAGGGGGACATGCCCCATGGCGTACATATTGTTTGCGAGGGTAAGGTAAAGATTTTTAAAACAACCAAGATGGGGCGGATATTAACGACCAAAGTCTTGCCGGCAGGCAGCGTGTTTGGCCACCGGTCATTTCTTGCCGAGGAGACCTATTCCGCGGGAGCGGAGGCTTTCAGTGATTCTGTGGTTTCTAAGATTGAAGAGAAGAGTTTTATGGGGTTTTTAAAACGACATTGGCCGGCGACACGACTATTACTTAAACAGTTATCCCGCGGCGTTCGGGAGGGAGAAGATAAGGCCAGAGAAATTGCTTTCTCCACGGCGCGATCAAGACTTGCCCAAACATTGCTTTCTATGACTAAGCGGGCAGGGGCAGTCGGTATCGTTACCGTTGCCCGAAAAGAGCTCGCGCAAATCGCGGGGATAGCTCCCGAAACGTGCGTGCGCATCATTAGAAAATTCGAGAGCGAAGGGATATTAAAACGCAAAAGCCGAAAAATGATTGTGATTTCGAATCCTTCTCGCTTAGAAAGTATTAGCGGTGGGTCTTTCGTCGCGAGTCAGTAGGCGGTATCTGGGTTTTTAAATCCTCACATGATCGGAAGGGTGCGTGAGCGGTTGAAACGGTCGGTCTTGAAAACCGATAGGGTCGCAAGGCTCTCGTGGGTTCGAATCCCACCCCTTCCGCCAGCTTATTCTTTTGGTTGATATTTTCTAGCTTCAGGTAGCCATTTCTTGATGTTTTTTACTCGGTCTTTATGTGAGGGGTGAGTGGACATAAATTTAGCCAAAGGGTCATCTTTACCAGGGGATGCTTTTTCCATGGTTTGCCAGAAATTAACCGCCGCTTCGGGATTAAATCCCGCCTTAGACATAAGAATTAACCCGATATAATCCGCCTCGGATTCGTGTTTTCTTGAAAAAGGCAACAATATACCCAGGTTGGCGCCCGTTCCGTACGCTTCTTTGTAGGCGCGCTGGGCCATGGGGCTTTGTCCTCCGACGGCTGCCGCCAAAACCGCTCCGCCTATTTGAGTCAGCATACCCTGGGACATGCGTTCGGCTCCATGGTGGGCGATAGCGTGGCCGATTTCGTGCCCCATAACCGTGGCCAGCTCATCGTCATCTTTAATAATCTTTAAAATGCCGGTGTATACCACGACTTTCCCGCCGGGTAGACAAAAGGCATTGATTGTTTTTTCATCGTCAATAACGTTAAATTCCCAATTGAAATCCGGTTTGCCGGAAACGGCCGCTAGTTTTTCTCCAATGCGCCGGGCCCGCTCAGTTTTTGGGTCTGTGGATGCCAGGGGAGGAGTTTTTTGAAGGATATTTTTGTATTCTTTTTCACCCATAGAGCGTTCCTCGGATTCGGACACCAAAAGGAGATGTCTCCTTCCCGATATGGGAACGCTGGCACAACTTGATAAAATCAAGCACAGGCTCGCGGTAATAATTAGGGTGCGCACGGGTTAGTTAGATTATAGCCTTGAGCGATGTCCGGAGCGAGTTCTTTATGCCCTGCGACTTCGCGCAGGACTGCACCGTTTGTTTATTAGATTAAGGTTGGTGACTGGAGAGGTGGCCGAGCGGTTGAAGGCGGCGGCATGCTAAGCCGTTATCCTGATAATATTGGGATCGTGGGTTCGAATCCCACCCTCTCCGAAGCAGACTGGCTGACAAAAGCCAGCAGGATTTTGGCCAGACAGACTGCAAGGAGAGGCTGGGATTGCCGAAGGCCATCCCACCCTCTCCGAGAGCATTTTCCTTCCCCGCACCCGATGAATCCACTCGCAGAATTAGCTATAACAGTACGGCATGGGTAGAGGTATCCTTGCGGTTGTCTTATTTCTTTCTACAGCACAAGGCGTTTTCGCCGGCCTTTTGCCGTCTAGTTTTTGCGATTCCACCCCCGTTGCTTCATCCAAGGTTTTTGATTTTTTAAAGACAAACTTTCAAACCGAATTTCCCAATTTAAAACCCGAAGAGTTGCACATTGTTCCGGAAGCTATGGTGCTTAATTATTTTGAGTGGGCGGCGCGGCAGCGCTTGGCGGCTTTGGAGGTTTTTACGGACGATTTATTCAGAAGATCAGACTGTGTGCTTGCCATTCCCGGAAGAACGATGATTAAGCTTGGCAGGGCGTATGAGCTATATCTTCCTTCTCCTTTCGAGGGCGTGGATCAGGATGGCCGCCGCTTTTATGTGAATTATTTTTTTGGGGGGAAGAGGAGTCTTGTCTTGCTTTACAATATGAGGCGGATTGTATTTGACCACCCGCTGTACGATGGAGACACTTTTGAGCTAAACGGTATCATCCGAGAGAGTGTTCCAAGCTTTGGATTAATCCAGTTCCAGGGGATAAGTATTTACAAGCTTGGCGGCTTGCTAAAGTATCGCATTGATTCTATCCAAATGATTCCGGGAAGAAAGGTTATGGTTACTGCCGAGGGACACACCCAAGAGCAAAATCTTTACAGCATAACGAAACGCTCCTCGGGATCACAGCGCGAAAGAAAAGCGGCCAGCCTTGTGCCTGCTTTTTCGGGGCAGAGGCCCATGGCTGTTTTTATTGTGCAACCTTAAGAGCTAAACCCCTCTCCGGTTTCCGTATAAAGCCACATGCAGTCTTGTTGAGAATCGAAACCCGTTAGACTTAGCCAAAGCCGCGAGCCACCTCGATTTTTCCTCCAAATCCTTTTTGTTGGTTGCTTGAGGCATTAGCAGAACCTTGTGTTTTGGAATTTTGTGCTCAGTTGCCAGGGAACAGACTTCTTGGATATCTCCGGGTGCGGATAGGACGAATTTAAAATAGCTGTTAGCATTTTGTTTGGTAAAGGCTTTATAAATTCCAGGTTTTTCTCTTAGGTTTTTCTCGTTTCCTGAACTGGCGAGCTTAGGGCTAACATTAAATTGCGCGTACCGGGTCAAATTCTTGGGATGAATGGTCCCGTTGGTTTCAATTTCAATAAACCAGCCGGACCTTTTTAAAGACTTTACCAATGTGGTTATTTTCTTAAGCTGTAAGAGAGGCTCTCCTCCCGTTATTACAATGTGTTTGCAAGGGTATTTGACTATTTGGTCCAGAATTTCTTTGGATGATAGATTTTGGGTTTCTTTTTTTTGATTGTAGAGGCGTAAATCAAGGGGACGCCCGGCCCCAAGCCTTTCAATGTCTTTCGTCACGTGCTTTTTGATTGCTCGAGTGAACATCCATGTGTATTTAGTGTCACACCACCAACAATGAAGATTACAGCCGGTTAGTCTTAAAAAAACGGCGGGCTTGCCCGCGTGGATTCCTTCGCCCTGAATAGAATAGAAGATTTCGTTAACCAGCATTTTGGGCGCGGACCCTATATTTCTTGAAAATTGAGGTATTTGCGCAGAGCTTGAGGCACAACAACATGGCCGTCTGATTTCTGACAATTCTCTAGGATCGCGGCGAAGGTTCGGCCGATGGCCAAACCGCTGGCATTTAGCGTGTGAAGAAATTCTTTTTTACCGTCTTGGCGTTTTACTTTGGTTTGGCAACGTCTGGCTTGAAAATCGGTGCAATTAGATATGGAAGAAATTTCGCGCCATTTTTTCTCTCCAGGCATCCAAACTTCTAGATCGTAAGTCTTGGCCGACCAAATGCCCATATCTCCCGTGCACAAGAGCAAGACGTGGTAAGGAATCTCCAGCCGCTTCAAAACTTCCTCGGCGTGTTTTCGCAGAAGCTCTAGTTCGTCGCTAGACTTTTCGGGAGCGCAAAACCGGACCAGCTCAACCTTATTAAATTGATGGTTGCGTATTAAACCGCGCGTGTCTTTGCCAAAGGACCCGGCTTCGCGCCTAAAGCAAGCACTGTAGGAAACGTAGGCTTTGGGCAAACTCGCTTCTTCGATAATTTCTTCTCTGTGGAGATTAGTTAAGGCTACCTCGGCCGTTGGGATAAGATAGCCGTCGCCCCTATCCAGGCGGTAAGCGTCTTCTTCGAGAAAAGGCAGCTGGCCGCTACTTTGGAGCGTCTTTTCCGTAACTATAAAAGGCGGAAAAATTTCTTGGTAAGAATGTTCGTTAATATGTAAATCGAGCATAAAAGATACCAGAGCGCGTTCTAAAGCCGCCCCTTTGCCTTTAAGCAGGGCGAAGCGGCTGCCTGAAAGCGCTACCGCTTTTTCAAAATCGAGAATTCCCAGCGATTCGCCTAAGTCTTTATGGTCTTTCGCGGAGAAGGGCAGTTCCAGGGGTTTCCCCTCCGGGGCCCATTGCGCTACGACCTTATTGTCTTGGGGACCGCCGCCAAGCGGTACGGAGGTGTCCGGTATATTGGGCAAACGTAGAAGCAAAAATTCTGTTTTCGCGTCCAATTCTTTGACCATCCCGTTACCCGAGTCAAATTTTTGTTTTAATTCCGCCGCCTCTTTTGCTAATTCCGCGGGAACAACCTGACCGGCTTTCTTTAATTCACCAATTTTTTTTGAGATCCGGTTTTGGTGGGTTCTGAGCGCTTCCGCTTCTTGTGTTTTCTCGCGACGCTCGGCCTCTACGGTTAATAGTTCTTCGAGATTAGGCAGGAATTTCCCGCCCCGGTTTTTAAAGGCCGTTCGGAAAATCTCCGGATTCTCTCTAATTTGTTTTAAGTCTAGCATGAAAGAATTTTAGGATTATCCGCTGGCTTTAGGGCAATCTCGCCGGTTGTTTTTTGGGTGACTTCAGGAAAGTGCCGATGCGTTGGGCGGCTTCTCGGAGGCGTTCTTCGCAGTCAACGAGCGCGATACGGACGAATCCTTCGCCGCCCGCGCCAAATCCGGTGCCGGGAGAAACGCAAACCCCCGTGTCCAAAAGCAATTTTTCGGCG
>Ga0209515_10006437_pt1 | contig 14632 bp, 13 predicted proteins | sample Subgroupgradi54m_FD_187454 | JGI IMG/M metagenome (GOLD analysis project Ga0209515, IMG submission 187454) | Subsurface groundwater microbial communities from S. Glens Falls, New York, USA - GMW60B uncontaminated upgradient, 5.4 m (SPAdes)... ...
CAGAAAAAAATTCACGACATCACCGAGGCAATGCACACGGTCCACGATAAGGCACTCCACGAAATGCTTCTCCTCGATAAAAAACAGTTTGAGAAGGATCCCGCAAAATTGATCAAGCAAAAAGAAAAGCAGATGAAAGACGCAGTCAAAGAACTCGACTTCGAAACCGCCGCACTGTTGCGTGATGAAATTGCTATACTCCAAGGTGCTCCGCCGAAACCGAAAACAAAAGTCCGCTCGCGACGGTAAAAATCAAGAATGTTTTCTTTCTTGCAGTTCTCCCTCCCTTGAGTATGCTAAGAAGAGATGCTTTTTGATGGAGAATAATGTGAATAAGCCCCAACGCAGGTATTTGAAAAAAGATGAACATTTTGAAGCTATTGCATACTTGGCTCATATGCGTCAGTTGTTGGAAGCGGTGTCCGATGCGCGTGCAATGGGAGAAGAGCCGGATCCGCTTTTTCTCACTGTCGCATTGGAAGAACTTGAGAGTGTATTTGAACTGCTCACTCAGCCGATTATGATTGATGATGATCTGATCAACGAATGTATCGCTCATGTGAAAGAACGCTTTGCCGATGTTTCCATAGAGCTTATCAACGCTTCTCCTCTGGCAAGTCCCGATGACGATGTTCCGGATTTGAAAATAATTCCCACCCCAGAGCCTCCTCCGAAGGACAAATGAAGATATGATAATTCTCCGTACCGGTACGGAGAATTTTTTTTCTCATGATATACTGAAGGGTATTATGATCGCCGCAAGCGTAGGAGTGGGTGGAGGGACCGATGCATATCGGGCGGGGCGAGATGCTACCGTTGCCGCACTGGCCGGTCTCCCGAACAATAAAGCCAATGTGGTTTTTGTTTTTGCATCAGTTGCGTTTGACCAAGACAAATTGATCGAAGGAGTGGTTGAGGCAACTCCCGAGAGCGTGATTATCGGCTGTTCCACGGCGGGGGAAATTTCGAGTGAAGGATTTGCCATGGAAAAGGGTGTGGTTGTTATGGGCATTGTTTCCGATCAGATGGAATTTTTTGGAGGTCTGGGGCACCACGTGCTCTGGAATCCCAAACAAGCGGGGGAAGAATGCGCAAATACTATTCAATATGCATCACATGGTCATGTCCGCACGGCGCTCTTTTTTCTTGATATTATTTCGGGAAATGGTGAAAAAACTCTTGGAGGCATACTCAATCATCTCGGACAAGATTTTCCACTTTGGGGAGGAGGTGCCGCGGATGACCTTTTGTTTTTTGAAACCTATCAATACCTCAACGATAAAGTCTATTCCGGATCAGTCGTAGGGGTGGGTATGTCGGGAGAATTTACCTCAGCCGGAGTAGTGATGCACGGTTTTCTCCCAATTGGTGTGGAACGTCATGTAACAAAAGCGGAAGGCAATACGCTCTATGAGCTTGATGGTAAACCCGCCGCATCCATTTACGAAGAATATTTCGGTGAAGCCCATATTTCCGATTTACACGAAGGATTATTGCCCTCACTTGCCGTTTCTTACCCGCTTGGTATTTTTTTACCTGAAAGCAATGAGGTGATACTCCGCAATCCTGTCTTTGTTGATCAAAAGTGGGCGATGACCTTTACTGCCTCTATCCCTGAAGGTGCTGAAGTGCGTCTCATGATTTCCGACACCGAACACAATCTTGAGGTTGCCGAACTTGCTGCACGCAAAGTACTTGAACAATTAAACGGCAAAAAACCGAAAGCGGTCATTATTATGAATTCCGTTGCGCGTAAAAAAATGCTCGGACCTCGTGCCGATGAAGAAATAGCGATCATTCAAAAAGTCTTTGGTCGCGATGTTCCGATGGCGGGATTTTATAATTATGCGCAAATCGGAGGGCAAATCGGCACGCAGATGCCTTTTCATAACGGCTCCTTGCTTATCTGGGCACTTGCCGAATAGCGTAATTATCGCGTACCATTAGCACAGTCCTATGCATTTCACCGCCGAAGCACATCATGCAGTTACACGTCTCCAATCAACGGGGTGGATTATTGATGCACGTTGGTATTATTCCTTACTCGCTTTTTTTCTCGGACTCGTATTGAAGGATACTTCTCCGGGAACAACCTTTATATTGGCGAGCGCTTTGGTGACGGTCTTGTGTCTTAATCTTATTTTTTACCTCTATCTGCGCTACGCATCACCTTCCGCGCTTACTCCCGAGCGTATTGATCTTTTCAACATGGGGCAAGTTGGCGTCGATCTGCTTTTCCTCTTTATTATTATTCTCTATACGGGTGGCGGTGTGGAGAGTGTGGGGCATTCATTTTTCTTCATACCGATTATCGTATCGATGATCCTTTTTAGTTTTCGCGGTGCAATTACGGTGGCGCTCATTTCCGGTACACTCGTCTTCCTCTCGGTCGTTGTTCATTCGGGAATACTTGCTTCACTGCTCTTGGGAAATCCTATCCTTCTCGACAAGGAGGTTTCGTTGGCCCTCACCGAAGGGGGGATTATTTTCCTCACCTACCTTATTGCCGGATTTTTCGGCGGTTATATTGCACGTCTGATGATGGCTCGTGATGTCTTGTTGCTTGAGCAAATCCAGAAAGAAGAAAATCATGTCCGCCGTCTTGAAGAGCTGAGTAATGAGTTTGATAAAAGTGCCAAACTCTTGGTGCGACGCGATCTCGAACTTTCGGGTGCCAATGAAAAACTCACCCAGCTTGATAAAATGAAATCAGAGATTATTTCCGTGGTTGCACATCAGCTCCGTACTCCGCTTTCGGCGATCAAGTGGACGCTCAAACTTTTACTCGATGAAGATGTGGGGAAGATTACACCCGAACAAAAAGACCTCTTGGGAAAAGGTTTTGAGTCTAATGAGCGTATGATTATGCTCATCAATGACATGCTTGCCGTTGATCGCCTTGAGTCGGGCAAATTGAAATATAATTTTGTCCCAATACAATTTGAAGAGCTTGTGGAAGACATGATCCGCAGTTTGCTTCCCATCGCCACGCAAAAGAAAATTCGCGTTGAATTCACCGCACCGCCCAAGCTCGCACCGAAGATAAAAATTGACCCGGATAAAATGCGCGAGGTCCTTCAGAATCTTATTGATAATGCCATTAAATATACCCCCGCAAACAGTGTCGTTTCCGTGGGTGTCATCCAAGAGGGGCAGGATATCCATTTTTGGGTGAAGGACAGCGGGATTGGAATCCCCGAATCGGAAAAAGACAAAATTTTCTCTCGATTTTTCCGAGCGCAAAATGCGGTACGCACACAGACCGATGGTTCGGGGCTCGGTTTGTTTATTGCGCAAAGCGTTGTGAAGCGGCACGGAGGAAAGATTTGGTTTGAAAGTGTTTTAAATGCGGGGACAACATTTCATGTGCTGCTCCCATTCTCTTCATAGCGTGAGCTGTGTTATACTGCTATCTATCATATGGCCGGAGTTTATACTAAAAAAGTTTTGATTGTTGAAGATGATCAGTCGATTGTCGGAGTACTTGCCGAACGCTTGCGTGCACTCGGCTATGAAACACTGATTGTTGCTGATGAAACACAGGCACTTGCTGAACTGCGGCGCGTACATCCGGAATTACTTCTTCTTGATGTGGGAATGACGGCGATTGACGGTTTTGCACTTCTTGAATCGATTCGCGGAAATCCCGATCCTCGGATTGCGCAGGTACCGGTTATTATCGGATCACACAGCGGTGATCTTGTCGAAATCGGTCGCGCACTCAAGTTGGGTATCAATGACTATTTTGTGAAAACAACTTTTGATGTTGACGCGCTTGTGTTAAAAATTCAAACACAATTGGGCTCGAATACCACTCCTCAGAAAAAAGACAAAAAGGGACTTGCGTCGGTGAGCTCAACCCTCGTCAACACAAAAATTCTCATTATCGAGGACGATAAATTTCTCCGCGATCTCGCAATTCAAAAACTGAGTAAAGAACATTTACAGGTGGTGACTGCGGTTGATGGTGAACAGGGAATTGTCGTTGCCGAGCGCGAACTCCCTGATATTATCCTTCTCGATATTCTTCTGCCCGGAATTGATGGTTTTGAGGTCTTGAAGCGCCTTCGCAGTAATCCGGTCTTTGCAAAAACACGTGTCGCCATGCTTTCAAATTTTGGTCAACGCGAAGACATTGATCGTGCACTCCATGCCGGTGCGGACCAGTTTTTCATCAAAGCAAACTATACGCTTGATGAGATTGTTGAAGAAATAAAAAAGATGATTGCGAACCCACGAACTTGAGAAGGAAATAGCTCATAAGATTCATCATGTCTACGTACACTAAAGAAAAAGAAACATTTATGCAGCAAGTGGTGGCGATGAATCCTTATGAACCCGAGTTCCACCAAGCGGTGCGAGAAGTTGCTGAGACAATCATTCCTTATGTCGAGGAACACTCGCAATATAAAGAAGTAAAAATTTTTGAACGGCTCGTCGAACCCGAGCGTGTCATATCATTTCGCATACCATGGGTGAATGATAGGGGCGAAGTAGAGGTGCATCGCGGATATCGCGTGCAATTTTCAAGTGCGATTGGCCCTTATAAGGGAGGACTCCGTTTTCATCCGAGCGTTAATCTTTCAATTTTAAAATTTCTTGGTTTTGAACAAATATTTAAAAATTCGTTGACTACGCTTCCGCTTGGCGGCGGAAAGGGTGGATCAAATTTTGATCCTAAGGGTCGTTCCGATGGCGAAGTGATGCGTTTCTGTCAATCGTTCATGACGGAGCTTTTTCGGCATGTCGGGGCGGATGTTGATATTCCCGCGGGAGATATCGGTGTCGGTGCTCGCGAAATCGGTTTTCTTTTTGGGCAATATAAGCGCATCGCCAATGAATTTACCGGCATGCTTACCGGCAAGGGGGCGGGATGGGGCGGAAGTCTTTTGCGCCCCGAAGCGACAGGCTATGGTGCGGTATATTTTGCCGAAGAGATGCTGAAGAGTAAAAATGAAACATTGGAAGGGAAGCGCATTGTGATTTCCGGTTCCGGCAATGTGGCGCAGGGAGTTGCTGAAAAGGCCTTGCGACTCGGGGCAAAGGTTGTGACGTTGTCAGACTCGGATGGATATATTTGTGATAACGATGGCATCAATGAAGAGAAACTTGCATTCATCAAAGAATTGAAAAACAAAAAACGCGGGCGCATCAAAGAGTATGCGGAAAAGTATGGTGCGATCTATCATGAAGGAGCGACACCGTGGGGTGAAAGCGCAGATCTTGTTTTCCCTTGCGCAACACAGAATGAACTGGACGAGAAAGACGCGCAACGAATTATCGCACAGAAAACATTGGCGGTGATTGAGGGTGCAAACATGCCAACGACGCTTCCGGCCACTCAGTTATTTCAGAATTCCGAAATACTTTTCGCTCCCGGAAAAGCTTCAAATGCCGGAGGAGTTGCGGTAAGCGGCTTGGAAATGTCCCAAGACAGCTTGCGCCTTTTTTGGACGGAAAATGAAGTCGATGCGAAATTGCGCTCAATTATGGAAAATATTCACCGAACATGTCTTTGCTATGGAAAAAAAGAAGATGGTGGAATTGACTACGTCAAAGGAGCAAATATCGGCGGTTTTGTGCGAGTTGCTGATGCTATGCTCGCTCAGGGGGTTGTCTAAGATAGGACTTACGCAAACGGCGACCTTCACGTTTTTCTCCCGACCACTCCCATCTCATGGACGAGTTCAGAACCATGAATTGGAAGGATATAGAAAAACAAATGCGGTATTTATTTATAGCTACGCCACATTTTGCAGGTAACGCTCAATCATATAAGCCCTTATTGTTGGGAATGTAGCCGAGTTTTTCAAAAGGATAATGCTTATTATTAGGATTATAGACAGAAGGCTTTCTCGTTCCCAGTTTGAAGATTGCAACACTTCTCCTCTTTCTTTTTGAGAGTTCTACTGCTGGGACGTATGTTAAAAGAACTCCCACATTTGGTTTTAGTAAAATAAGGTCAAGCTCTAATACTTGAGGGTTTGTGCCAGCCAGTAACAATACATGGCAGGACGAATTGACTGGCTCCATTATTTTCTTGATTGTTTCTCTGTCTGGCAGGAAAGACTGGACCCCACTACCAACATGACACAAAATAATTGTATTTTCATCGTAGCTTTTGTACTTTGAAAACTTCTTTTCAACTATAAACTCAGGTATAGACATTTTTGAATGAGATTCGTACTCAACAACCTCGACATCTACTTGTTCAAGAAAATCAAACTTTTCATCATGTGCATCGGCATATCTTATCGTTCGTATATCTGGACTAGCGAATTTATCGTCAACAAGTTGCATCCAGTAATCCTTATTTTCTTTGACCATAATACCAACAAGCATTTGTGCGACGGTGTATGCCTCAACAACCTTTCTGAACTTCTTGGACTTTTTCTCCTCCGACGACAATGACTTACGCAAAAGGTCGCCATGATATATGACATTGAAAGGTGGAAACCATACTGGGTCTTCCATTGAAATCATCTGCTTGAATTTTTGAAGTGGTCTACTGCGATGAGCTCGGGAATCCTGTGGCGCAGATCTATTTTGCATAAGTTCATATGTATTCAATATAACAAAAACCCATTCAAATTTAAACTACCCGTTTTGATTTTTGACAAAAACGTGGTAGTATTTTGCTGACCAATTTTATGTCTGCCAAAGAACAAAAATCAAAAGAACTTGATGTGATTATCGTCAAAGGTGCGCGCACGCATAATCTTAAAAATATTACCGTTGAAATGCCCCGCAATAAAATGGTGGTATTTACAGGACTCTCAGGGTCGGGAAAATCTTCGCTCGCATTTGATACTATTTTTGCGGAAGGACAACGGCGCTATGTGGAGTCGCTTTCCGCCTATGCGCGGCAATTTTTAAATACCATGCAGAAGCCGGATGTTGATGAGATCATCGGCCTTTCTCCCGCAATTTCGATTGATCAAAAGTCTCACTCATCCAATCCTCGTTCAACGGTGGCGACGATCACTGAGATCAATGACTACCTCCGCGTACTTTTTGCACGTATCGGAATTCCTCACTGCCTCACGTGTGGAAAGCCTATCAAGCGACTTACTAATGAAGAGATCATGAATTTTGTGCTTGAACGTGTCGATGAAATCGGCAAGCATGAAGCGAAAGATATGGTGATGGGGGTGGCATATTCCAATCTAAAAGTCGGAATTTACGCTCCCGTTATCCGTGGACGCAAAGGAGAGTATTATCAGTTACTTTATGATTTCCTTTCAAAAGGATATTCCAAGGTCCGCATCGATGGCAAGGTGAAAAATCTCCGCGATCGGATTGAACTCACCAAAACAAAAAAACACGACATTGATGTTATGGTCGATGAGTTTTTTGTCTCTGAATTCAGTGATAATGCAAAAGGGGTGAGGGAGCGTCTTGCGGAATCGGTGGAGCGTGCACTTGAGGAAACCGAGGGTCTCGTGCGTTTGGTGATCGGCGAAGAGGACACACTCATGTCTGCAAAATTCGCCTGCCCGGATGACGGCTTTTCATACCCCGAAGTTGAACCGCGCCTTTTTTCATTTAATTCGCCTGCAGGTGCGTGCCCGAGTTGTAACGGTTTGGGAACCAAGCATTTCTTCGGAGACGAAGTGTGTGAGACGTGTCACGGCGCACGTCTCCGCGAAGAAGCGCTTCATGTAAAAATTGGAATTTCACCAGAACACACAAAACAGGAAAAAAAGGGGACAGTCCCCTCAAAAAAGAAAAATGTGTTGTCTAATAACACGCGTGCGCAGGGGGTAAATATTGTTGATGTTACAAATATGTCGATCGACGAGGCGAGTTTTTTCTTTGAGACGCTTCCGCTTTCGGAAACCGAAAAGCAAATTTCCTCGGTGGTGATTAAAGAAATTCAAAATCGCTTAAAATTTATGCTGAATGTCGGCATTGGTTATCTCACACTCGGTCGCCGTGCAAACACACTTTCAGGAGGTGAGGCACAGCGTATTCGTCTTGCCTCTCAGCTCGGTTCACGTTTGGTGGGTGCGCTGTATGTCCTCGATGAGCCGACGATTGGACTTCACCAACGCGACAATGATCGCCTCATCAAAACCCTGCGGGATCTCTGTGACATCGGCAACACCATTATCATTGTCGAACATGATGAGGATACGATCTTCGCATCGGATTACCTTATCGACATCGGTCCCGGTGCGGGCGTGCATGGAGGGCATGTGGTCGTTTCGGGCTATCTTGAAGACCTCATTCTTGATAAGAAAAAGAAATCGCTCACGCTTGATTACCTGCGCGGAGATGCAAAAATTCCCGTGCCGGAAAAGCGACGCGATAAAGACAAAGGGAAACTTTCCATTGCGGGTGGAAAGGCATTCAATATCACGAATATGAATGTTGATATTCCGCTCGGGAAATTGGTCGCGGTAACCGGTGTTTCCGGTTCGGGGAAATCTACTTTTCTCTATGAGTTGGTCTACAAAAATCTCCAAACGCGTTTTGAACGAAAATATCGTTCGGCAAAAGTTTATAATTGCACAAGTTTTACCGGCACGGAATATTTGCATCGTTCCATCTTGATCGATCAATCGCCCATCGGACGCACACCTCGTTCAAATCCCGCGACGTATACCGGCGCATGGACATTTGTTCGCGATCTCTTTGCGGAAACCGAAGAGGCGCGCGTACGCGGATGGAAGGCATCGCGCTTCTCTTTTAATGTAAAAGGCGGTCGTTGTGAGGCGTGTGAAGGGAATGGCATGATCGCGGTGGAGATGCATTTTTTGCCCACGGTGTATGTGCTTTGTGATGTGTGTCAGGGAAAACGATTTCAAAAAGAAACGCTTGAGGTGAAGTTTAAGAAAAAGAGCATTTATGACATTTTAAAAATGACCGTCGAAGAAGCGTGCGAGTTCTTCAAAGATATTCCCGCAATTTCTGACCGCCTCAAAAGCTTAAGCGATGTTGGGCTTGGCTATCTTGAGCTTGGCCAATCGGCCACTACACTCTCTGGCGGAGAAGCACAGCGCGTGAAGATTGCTTCAGAATTGTATCGCCCGCTTCAGCAACGCACCATATATCTTTTGGATGAGCCTACCATCGGACTTCACTATGCGGATGTGCAGAAACTTGTCGATATCCTCCAAATGCTTGTCGATCGGGGTAACTCCGTGCTCTTGATCGAGCACAATCTCGACATTATCAAATCTGCGGATTATGTGATCGACATTGGTCCTGAAGGGGGAAATGGGGGAGGACAGCTTGTGGCAAAGGGGACACCTGAAGAAGTGGCCAATAATGCAAAATCACACACGGGATTTTATCTCAAGAAAATTTTGCGTAAAAAATAACGGAGAACCTTGTAAGGTTTCCGTTTGGAATTGAATCGTTTTAAGATTCATAAATTATGTATCCGTGATCCGCATATGCTTGAATGATGTTAATCACCAATATTTCCGCATTGTAAGGGGTTGCGAATCCGGGTGTCGACAACTTTTTATTTACCGTGTCGACAACGCTCTCGTCAAGCGCGGCAAGTTGGCCTGATTTCAGCCCCTTAAAGCTCGGCTGGGACTTCAGTTGCTCAGTTCGAAATGCGTAAAGAATGAGGTCCAAAAAGCGACTGATGACTACTCGACGGGTTTCATGCCCGCTGGTAAACATCCTGCTCATTACTTCTTCCCCCCCAAACTGTCCCATAAGTGTTTGTTCAATCTCGGAAGCGATGCGTTGGTTGAGAGGCTCAGTGCCTCGAGGAAGGTGAAACGTGCCAGGAAGACGCAGTCCTGGATCAGAAACAGTGTTCATATTTCTACTCCTTCTTTGTTCAGTTAAACTACAGGTTTTGCCTGTATCTTTTATACCATGTTTTTATGAGTTCTGTCAATACTCCAAAGACCGCCTTTGGATAAGGAAAAAACACCCCATTGATAGGGTGTTTTTGTTATTCAGAAATCAAGTTCGGCGGAGGACTCAGCATCAGATTCATGTGATCCAAAAATCCATAGATATCTGAAAGAACAAGAGCAATTGAGGGTGAACATACCTCGCGCGCATATTTGGGAAGTAAAGCTTCCAACATGTTGAAGTTGAGGAAGATCATGCTCGCAAATTCGGTTTGTTCTTTGTCATTAAACTTGACCTTAATTTCTTCTTTCCGGAGTACACGGAAGAAACAATTAAGGAGACGGGCGAAAATGACCACGGGGGGTTCATTTTGTTGGCACAGCGTTCCGCAACGTTCAGACATTTTGAGAGCTATATGGACGTTGAGTTTTTCTTTGTCGGGATACAATATGGAAATATTACCCATGGGAAACTCCTTTTTGCGTGAGGAACATCTTTCGCGTAGAATCGATACATCTTTCCGTACTCTACGGAAAATTTTATGAAATATCAAGATGCACAACAATTAAAGCTCCCGGATGCACCCGGTGTCTATCACTTCCTTGATCGAAAGAAAAAAATTCTTTACATCGGCAAAGCCACTTCGCTCCGTGATCGCGTGCGGAGCTACTTTGCAAACGATCTTCTGCATACTCGGGGGAAGCATATTCTTGATATGGTGGCCTCGGCGCATACACTCCATTTCATCGAGACTGACTCCGTTCTTGAAGCGCTTATTCTTGAAGCAAGTCTGATCAAAAAGCATCAACCGTATTACAACACCAAAGAAAAGGATAATAAGAGTTTTAATTATGTCGTCATTACCAATGAGGAGTTTCCGCGCGTACTCACCATCCGTGAGCGTACGATGCTTGCGGGAACTCCCGATACGAAAGCGCTCTATAAATATATTTTCGGGCCTTTCCCGCAAGGCATGAATCTTCTCGAAGCATTAAAAATTATCCGCAAGATTTTCCCATTTCGGGATACGTGTTCACCTGCACAAACTCGCGAAATAAAGTTATTAGGTGTGAGGAAAACTTTTGAATATCCTGTTATCCGTCATCATGTTACCGATAGAGATGGGCGAGTTTCGGCGGGTAAACCCTGCTTTAATAGGCAAATAAATTTGTGTCCCGGAGTCTGTACGGGAGAAATTTCCAAAAAAGAATATGCGGAAACAATTCGCAACATTAAAGAATTTTTTGAAGGGAAGAAAAAGCTTATTTTGAAGCGCCTTACACGAGACATGCATCTCCATGCAAAGAATTTGGAATTTGAAAAAGCGGGAGAAGATAAGCGCGCGATTTTTGGACTCACCCACATCAAAGATGTTTCGCTTATCAGTGAAAATATTCGCATCGCCTCGCGGGATTCTTCACGTGTTCGCGCGCAAAGTTTTCGTATTGAAGCGTATGATATTGCGCATATCTCGGGCAAATATACCGTTGGCGTGATGGTTGTTGTGGAAGATGATCGCCCGCAAAAATCCGCCTATCGCAAATTTAAAATTCGCGTTGATGCCGAAAAAGTAAACGATACACTGCATCTTGAAGAAGTGTTGCGACGGAGATTCGCACACCATGAATGGCCAAAAGCCGATTTACTCGTGATTGACGGGGGAATAGCGCAGCGTCGTGTCGCACTTCGTCTCGTCAAAGAATTTGGCCTAGCTTGTGAAGTGGTAAGTGTGGTCAAAGACGAACGACACAAACCCAAAGGAATGCTCGGCAATAAAGAAATCATCGAATCCTATAAAAGAGGAATCCTCATTGCAAACGCCGAGTCGCATCGCTTTGCGGTCGCATATCATCGTACGCTTCGTGAAAAACTCCCCTTTTTAAAAACTTCAAAAAAGTAAACCTAAAAAATAGCCTTAAAATAGGAAAAATAGGACCAAAAAAATATCTCAAATAGACTTATAAAAAATTATAAATCTTGTAACGGCCGTTACAAGATTTATAATTTTTTATTTATTATTTCCTATTTTTATTTCATCAATTTTGCCTTATCGCGCTTGTTTCATTGTGGAGTTGTGTAAATGAATATGTACCCGTTTTGGAGGAGATGCGTTATAATATCTTCATGTCCAAGATACGAGTCGGTGTTGTGCGCGGAGGACCATCCTCCGAATATCCCGTTTCCTTGAAAACAGGGGAGACGGTGCTTCGAAATCTTGATAAAGAAAAATATATTCCCATTGATATTTTGCTTTCCACGCGCGGAGAGTGGTATATGAATGGCATTCGTACCGATCTCGGAACTATTGCGCATCATATTGATGTCGCATGGAACGCACTTCACGGCACATTTGGCGAAGATGGGAAAGTGCAACAACTTTTCGAATCGTTCGGCATTCCTTATACGGGCTCTGGAACGATTGCTTCCGCAATAGGTATGCACAAAGGTTTGGCGAAGGAACGATTTACCGAAGCGGGTTTACGTACCCCTAAAGGCGATATTATCGGCATCGACGACGATATCAACGACGCGGCATTTCATCTCTTTCGCAATCGTCATCTTCCGCTTATTGTAAAACCCGCCTCGGGCGGATCGTCAGTGGGAGTAAAAATTGCGCGGACGTTTGATGAGCTCAAGAATGCAATCACCCTCGCGCGAAAATTCGGCGAAGTGTTGGTCGAAGAATTTATCGAGGGAAAAGAAGCGACCTGCTGTGTCGTTGATACCGGCATCAAGGGGGAACATTTTGTACTCTACCCGATTGAAATTGTCCCTGCCGCCTCAAGAGAATTTTTTGACTATGAAGCGAAATATAACGGTGAATCCGAAGAAATCTGTCCCGGAAGATTTCCCCTCATGACGCATGTTGAATTACGGGATCTCTCTATCGTGGCACATAAGGCAATCGGCGCTCGTCATTATTCACGTACCGATTTTATCGTTTCTCCCAAAGGAGAAATTTACACACTCGAAATCAATACACTCCCGGGTCTTACCGAGGCCTCTCTCCTCCCCAAAGCCCTCAAAGCCGGCGGCGCAGAAATCCCCGAATTTCTCGACCACATTGTCACATTAGCATTGCGGAAGTAAGAAAGTCCCACTGTTTTGTTTTGTGGACTTGAATACTATTTTTCTGAATCAGATCGTTAAACAAGAAACCCGCCGAAGCAAAATTTCTTGCTGGCGGGCTGATTCAATTTTTGATCCACTTCAGGAACATCCCAAATGCGATGACTCCGAAAAATGAAAATGTTGCTGCCAAAGGCTGGACTCCTGCCAGAAAGAGCGCTCCGTTTATGCAGGCTGCAGCGACCACAAGGACAATGTAAGTTTTCAATTCAGTATCTCCAAGTTAATTAACTAAGCCCAGTATAGTATAATATACTAGATTTGTCAAGTGTGAACTATCCACCTACCGTGGCGGGTGGTTTCGGACTCTCAGAGCCTCGTCATCGAAAACCCCTTCAAGTCCGCTACGGAGCAAAGCAGTTTGCTCCTATGTTCAACATCTCGAAGCGCCACAAGAGCACTTCCATTTTTCTAAAGTGGAGTACCATTGAGGAAAATTGATCGCTCGCTGTGGACCATAGCGGGCTCGAACCGCTCACCTCATCCATGCCATGGATGCGCTCTACCAGATGAGCTAATGGCCCTTAATCTTCCGGATTATACAGAGTTTTTATTTTTTTGCACTTCCTCACAGATATGCTATGATGTTTTTTGTCCGATTTTGAAAATTTATCCATGGGTCGATAGCTGTTTTGGTGGGCCTAGTAGGAGATAATTGAAAAAAATTGGGCCTATAGCTCAGTTGGTAGAGCAGCGCATTTGCAATGCGAAGGTCTGGAGTTCGAATCTCCATAGGTCCACAAGCGTTAAAAAACCCTCCACTGCTGGAGGGTTTTAGCTTGTGGAAAGCACAGCGATGTTTCGAGACTCCGAGAAACCGCGAGCTAGGGTCGTGAGCGACCAATTTTTCTTAGCGGTATTCCGCCTTAGAAAAATGAAGCACTCTTGTGGTGCACTTAAGTAAATTACGAGCAAGGCGAAGTGATTTATTTAGTGACTCCTGACCACAACATAAAAAAACTGCATCGGAAAAATCTGCCATGGGGCGGATTTTTGTTTGCGGGGTGGAGAATTGACACATACCCCCTAGGGGGTATACTGGCTTACATGAAATACATGGATGATAAAAATAAAGCGAAAGTTATTCACCGACTCAAGCTTCTTGAGGGACAAGTGCGCGGTCTTCAAAGGATGGTCGAGAATGATACCTATTGCATCGATGTGATTACTCAAACATCAGCCGTGAAGCAAGGACTCTCCAATGTTGAGGATTTACTTCTTGAAAATCACTTGGATCACTGTGTGCACCATCAAATGCAAACCGGACAAACAGCCAAGGCGAAAGCCGAGATTATAAAGGTGTATAAGCTGAAGAGAAAATAATATGTCCAATAATATTCATAGCCAAACCTACAGAGTCAAAGGAATGCATTGTGCATCATGCTCCTCGGTTATCGAGAAGACTTTTAAAAAGGTGGAAGGTGTGCATTCCGTGGAAGTTAACTATGGCACAGAAAAAGCAAAGATTTCTTTTGACCCATCAAAAATAAATCCTCACGATTTGTCCAAACATATTGAGCCATTCGGATATTCTCTACAAGTTCCAATGAGTGCGGAAGAGATGGGTATGTCCCCAAGCGAGCACGCGGCTCATTTAGGTTTGAATCAATCCAAGAAAGAAAAGCTCGCGGAAGTGGCTGACATGAGAACAAAACTGTTCTCGGCTATTCCTATCGCCATT
>Ga0209515_10006442_pt1 | contig 14621 bp, 11 predicted proteins | sample Subgroupgradi54m_FD_187454 | JGI IMG/M metagenome (GOLD analysis project Ga0209515, IMG submission 187454) | Subsurface groundwater microbial communities from S. Glens Falls, New York, USA - GMW60B uncontaminated upgradient, 5.4 m (SPAdes)... ...
TCCGCACCGATATCTTGAACCTGCATCGCCTGGACAACGCAAGCCTGGAAGCGCTGCTTGAGCGTTTGGAAAACAATGAGCTCGATGAATACTCCGACATCGCCACGCTTATCGGCATCGAATTTGACGAGAATACGGACTGGGGGCAGCTGACAGTTCTTGAGTTGAAGCTGCTCATTCATCTCGCCTTGCAGCAGTTTGAGGCGGCGCACGAGCTGGTGGGCGCCTTCTTGCAGTACAACGACAACACGGTCGAGCGCGGATTGTTTTATCAAGCCTTGAACGTGGTGCTGGAGGTGCTGCTCGATGACGACCTGGAACTGGACGATTACGTGGTCAATTTCCGCCGGATGTATGGCAATCCGCGGATGGACGCTGTGCTGGGCTCAGTGGACGGCAGCGTGCGCTTCTTTGGCTTGACGCCAACCAGTATGAAACTGGAGGGGCTCGACAGGCACCGCCGCTTGATCGACAGCTATGAAAAATTGCATATGGCGCGGGCCAATGTGGCGGGTGCAGCCAGTTAGGGTTACGGGTCATGACTGGATGCGATGGATTAAAGGGGGGGCAGCATCGTTTAATTTTCATGAATAGGAAATAAAGCGATGATGATCCCTTTAATTCGCTGTGATCTGTCGAACAATCTCTCTAACTTCTACGCTTTTTTGATTATTGTCGTCTTCTAGGAACTGTACCAATCGTTGGGTACAAAACTCTATGACTTCCCCTAAGTCCTTGCCGATATCGAGATAATGCTCAAGATCACCGCTTCTAAAAATAAAGGTATTGTTTGCATATTCTGCGGCGATTCTAGCCTCGCAGTCAGGATGCGCTGTTTTGAAATCCGTTACCGCAGATTGTGTTTTTAGGCTTGTCCGCTGGTCGTTAGAGTAGAAGAGATTGTAAGCGTAGTCTAAGTCAGCAATGCGATAGACAATCAACCCAAAGTTCTCGAAAAGAGCGGTCCATTGAATCAGCTCGTTCTTGCCACCGACGTGAAGTATCGCTATTTCCTGATCTAGCGCCTGATACAGCGTTTGGATTACAGCTTTGAAGAAATATCTGTCGGAGTCGCCTTCAACCAAAACAACTTTTTTCGCAAAGAATGCGTAGGTCGATCTCGTATTGTCGAGAATACGAATTAAGACCTTCTGTTCAGCCGTAAGATTGGGGAATCGTATCTTTGTATATCCCTCCGCATTAAGGGAAAACCGCCTTACACTGCCGATGGTTGCTGAGTTTATGAGAGCTTCGGAATGCGTAACCAGAACGTACTGGCAGCTTTGGTGTTTGTTCAGTTCTCGTATTACCTGCAGGTACTCATGCTGGAATTGATAGTGCAGATGAATTTCTGGTTCATCGATGATCACTAGTCCGCCTTTTAGATCGCCTCTTCCATAAGCCTCGAATACTAAATGGGTGATAGCTTTTTGCCCAGCACTTAGACTATTGATATCCGTAATAGACTTGTTTCTTCGCAAATCTAAAAATTCAAAACTATATTGCCAAGTACGAAGATCAAGAAGTTTAATTCTGCACATCAAATTGATGATGCGGAGACGTTTGTTAATCTCCGTTATGAATGGCAGCCCGTTAGCAGCAACCTCGCATTCCGCCTCATTCATCTTTTGCGGGATTAAGCCAAAGTGCTCCTCCGCGACTCGGAGTCGAACAAGTGAGAAGATCGCTGGCTCCGAGTTATCGTTAGCGTTCAGGCTCCTACTGTAGTCAGCGCTCCGAATTTGCTGAATCTGGGCAGCGGGGTGGCTGTCTCTCAAGCTTATAGAGGTATTGAAAGCGTGGTAGTTTCGGTAACTGCTAATGAGAGTGAATGACTCGTAAAGTGTTTCAATTGGATTCGCTGGGTTCTCGAAGTTGTAGAGGGCAATAGTCTCCTTAAAATAGTTGTAGTCGGTGAGGTATTCATACCCGAAATCTTGTGCACAGTCCCGAGGTTGGACCGAGAATGTTTTTCCATTTCTGTTCAAAACGATATCGAGTGTGTATGTTTCGCTGAAACCCGAAGTGGCAGTCGCGCCCCGCGTGGTGTAACGTCCTACCCATGGTGTCAACGTCTCTCGCCTATCTATCAGATGTTGAAGGTTCTTTTTATCGATTTCGTCCAGCTTAACCACAATACGGATAGATTGCGTTCGGTCTTCTGTGTCCCAGTTTGGCTCCAACCTAAAACCACTATACGAACTGTTGTTGGCAGGCTGGAGGATCTGTCTTCGCTGATCAGCGTTGATAGTGCCCCTCTGAGTGTATAGCTCTTGATTGAGGTTGTACTGTCTGTAGAGAACACGCCTGAACAGGAAGTTTATGACCTCCAGAGCCGTTGATTTACCTGAGCCGTTTTCTCCAATGATGATATTGAGATCGTCATCGAAATCGATTTTCTCTGCATTTCCAACGTCATCAAAGTATCTAAAACTTAGTATGTTAGACAGTTGCAGGGAGGTGATTTTCATATTGTCGTGTGTCAGAAAGTACCGGAGTCGGTTACGCATTGGTATTAAAAAACAAGTCGACTCCGGTACATTTCATCGTGATTCCCTATGCACGTCGTCATGACAGACATTGCAGAGCGTGATTAAATTTTGAACCGAATTTTCACCACGATCCTTATGCTGCTTAAGATGGTGTAGCTCTAACATTTTTCTGGGGTCGTCGTGGTTCCACAAATCTCGATGCCAACCGCAGCTGGTACATTTAAATTGATCACGCTGTAACACAGCAACGCGCACAGGATCCGGTATTGCGCGATCATGTTGCGGCGCTTGACGATCGTCCTCAAGAACATAAACGCCGACAGCAAGATCAGGGCGGCCGCTGTTCTTTGTTTTAACAGGCCAGCCATATTCGGTACGTAATTCTCGTGTGCGACGTGCCCATTCCTTGGCGTCTTTGGCTAGATACCTTAATTCATCGCCTGGAATTTCCATTCCCACGTTATGCCGTAGGTATTCAAGAATCTTGTCGCGTACAGAAGATTTATTTTTACGTATCTCATTGAGCATGTGCCAACGATGTGCGGCTTCGCGATCCTGCGAAACATTCATCAGCACGTATTGATCCGTTTTGATTTTCAATGGATCAACACCCAGCTCTGCTTTGAAATTCTCAATTACTTCAGGCTCATCTTCCGCGATTTCCTTAAAAAGAACCCCTGAAGAGATTCGCCATCCGGATTCAACACGTAACTCGCGCACACGTCTCGCCCACTCTCCAATACCTGACACGACCATAAGTTCATCGCCATCGATAACCTTTTTTGGATATTTGCGAAGGTAGGCAATGATTCGATCCCTCGCATTGGGGGCTTCACTTTTAGGAATTAAAGAAGCGCCAAGATCGCGAAGGTGGTGAAACGCCGGTACCAAAGAGCATACCTTTATACGAAGATCTTCTAGTTTAAGTTCTTCACCAAAATTCTCCAATAGTTCAACTAACTGCTTTCGCAGTGACTCGGGATCGCTATGCGGTTTGGAGTGTCGCGCCATATGTGCTTTCTTTTTTTGAATTTTTTGAAGGCTTTTCTAAGGTCGCCAAAATACTAGCAACCATTGATCCAATGGCATAAGCAAAATCAGGAGGTACGGCATTTCCTATTTGTCGCGCGATCTCAGTCTTGCTCCCTACAAAAACAAAATCGTCTGGGAACCCCATTAAACGAGCAGCCTCACGATGAGTAATGGGACGATGTTGATCGGGGTGAAGATAGCGCCCTTTTTCCGGTTTAAAAAATTCTGTTCTTATTGTTACCGACGGACGACTCCACCAAAGACGGCCAAACAAATCGGTGCCGCCCGAGGTTTTTCTGACCCAACATGCCGGAGTGATGTGAGGAGCGTTCCGGTGAAGGTCAAATCGATTGCCGCCGGGTGGTACGGCTTTATATCTTTCTAAACTCATTGCTGTAGGGTTGCGTCCAAAATGCAGATTATATGGGGCGCGAATTTTTCGGATGTCTGTTCCAATAGGCGGCTGTAAATTTCCGATTGCATCTCGAACGGTACGCCAGGAAGGCAAACCTTCTTCATTTCCGGGCGCTCCGTGTGTAGGTGTTGGGGGGAAGGTCGGACTTATTTTAAGATCTTCTTTCCAACCTAAAATGATCGTTCTCTTTCTCGATTGTGGCGAACCATAATTAGCCGTATTGAGTATTGATACTTCCGTGCTAAATCCTAATTTCTTGGCTCGCTTTCTAATCTGTTCAAGCTCTTTAGATTTAAAAAGTTCGGCAACGTTTTCCATCACGAATATTTTCGCGCCGCTTAATTTCACAACATCCAGATAAGGTTCCCACAAAGCGCGGCGTTCGTCGCCATTTCGATTGCGATTTAAAAGACTGAAACCCTGACAAGGAGGGCCGCCAATAACAACATCGGCATGCGGTACATCAGGATCTGTTTGCAGCCATTCTTCGATATTTCCATGAACCGTACGTCCCTCGAAATTTACGGAGTGCGTCTTAATAGATGCAGCATCGTTATCGACGGCAAGTACGCACTCAAATTTACCGCAGTAGCGAGAATCGACGAATCCCAGCGTCATCCCGCCTGCGCCACTAAATAGGTCAATTAAACGATATGTCATATTTTTCTCATTTCTTAGATCTTGGCTTTCCAAGGAATCGGGTGTATTTGAAGCCAAAGGTACCGGAGTGGATTTTCTTTTCTGAAATTCACTCCGGTACCCTGATCCTTGCCTTGCAGGTTAGCCCTGCATAGCATCGAACACAGTTACTTCCAATTGAGATTGAGCTTGCGATGAGAAGCCGCGCAGTCTCGCAGGTACAGATTGATCAGGCTCTGGTATGGAATACCGACGTCTTCAGAGACCGCCTTGAAGTAGGTGATCGAATCTTCATCAAGCCGAATGGTGATTTGTTTTTTCAGCTGGGCTGCGTATGGGTTTTTCCGTGCAGCGGAGAAATCGTATTCTTTGCGCATGTGACACCTCTATGGATAGGACTTGGATTCCTTGGCACTGGCCTTGCGCGCGGAGATGATGCGAATGACATTACCTGCGCTCCGATAGCAGTGACAGACCAGCAGCAAACGGAGTGCGCTGCTCAGGCCAAGAATTACAAAGCGGTCTTCGTCCTCTGAGTGATCTGGATCGTCGATCGTACACCAAAGGTACCGGAGTCGATTTTTTCTCTATTAGCGGTGGCGAAAAACAATTCGACTCCGGTACCTTTCATGCTTTTGCCACAGAATGGCTAATCGGGCTCGAAGGAATGGCAATTGAGTTGCCAGAGAAATTTCGCCCAGAGAACGAATTTATCGAATGGCATAATAAGAATATCTTTTTGAATCCGTAACGATGTAACAAGGCATATACCATGATGGCGCGAGCATCATGCAGTGAAACAATTAGGAAATAAATGGAGCTCCTTCACTCATTCACCGTCGACAAGTTGGAAGCAGCGTATTCGGCATGGGACCCGGAAACGGATCACCTTCTTAAGCTGCCTATAGCCCTTCCGATGCCATTGCCTTTCTGTGTAGAAGGTCCTCTGCTTCAATTTATCACCTCAATGTCTCGTAGACTCGATTCTCATTTTGCAGCTCAATTCATTGGATTGGATAAAACGAACCCCAATTATGAGCAGGAGGTTAGAAAAGCATTAGGGAATCCACATTTCCTTGGCGCTTGGATAATGGCCGCCAAACTTAAAGATCAGATGGGCGATCCCATCAATAAGGCGGATAGTCGAGCATTCTCGTCGTATCTTGACGCGATGGATAATTTTGATTTCCAGCATACGCATGATTCGGCTCAAGATAGGGCGAATCTAGTTTGTGTGCAAAACGCACGGCGAGAGTTTATCCAAGCGTTGTATCACGAGGTAGATGGGAACCCTATTGTTCGTCCTTATGCTCAGGTACGTCTAGTGGTTCAAGACATACTCTCTCAGCTATCTCCTACTTGGACAGGCAAACAGTTAAGAGAGGTTTCTGAACCACTTGCGCAACTAGTCAAAGAGCTGATTGAGAACTCAGATTGGTGGGCCAGGACCGACGAAACAGGAGAGCCTTACCGTAAAGGGATGCGTGTATTGAGCTTTCGTTTAATTAATATTGATGACGATAATGCAGAAATATTTGCGGGTTCAAATATTCACCTGCATAACTACCTGCAAAACGTTTTGTTGGACAACGGAAAGCCGCGAAGCGAACAGCCAAGCTCTAGAGAGCGCCCGACAAAACAAAGTGCCTTTGTGGAGTTGTCTGTGGTTGATTCCGGGCCTGGTCTTGCTCGCCGCTGGCTTGCATCACGGGAGCAAGAGCGAAAAATAGTTAAAGATTTAACGGATATCCCTTTGTCACAAGAACAGGCTGCTATTGCTGATTGTTTCAGGAAGTGGGCAACGTCTTCGCACAACTCTCATCGTGGGATTGGTTTGTTTTCTGTTGCTCGCATGCTTAGACAAAAGAATGGATTTATGAGGCTTCGCACCGGGCGGCTAGCCTATCTATTCGGTACTAAATCGGCTATTAAAGACGTCGAATCAAAATTAAGAAACAAACCAAGACTTGGAGGAGCGGAGTATGAATTGCTACGCGATGGGACCCATGTTTTCTTGGAGGACAAAGAAATGGTTTATTTTCTTCGTCCTTGGAATGATGATGAATTACGTGCTGTAGAAGGAACGTCATATTCGATACTTCTTCCTGTTTAGTACGGCACTATGCAAGTATTTTCCTTTGCTGATCCTGATTTGCCGACTGAGTTTGCTAACTCAGTCGCAATTTTTCTTGGTTCAGAAATGCCCGAGGTTGGGTCAATTGATGATGCCTTTTCCAGATGGACAAGATCAAACGTCGTCCCCCCAACAGTCTTGATCGTTGGGGAACTGACAAAATTACAGTTGCTCCTAAAGGATGCGAGCGATGCCGCCGGTAACGTTCCTGGCCTTGATCGATTGGCACAGCAAAGCACCGTAGTATTTGCGGGTTTTAATCGCACAGGTCACGTTTATAAAATCAATAAATCAAAAGCTGAGGCTGACTTAACAGAAGTATTCCATAGAGCAATTGAGATTTTTATTGGCACGCAGGTGGAAGGTGACGATGTAGTTATACCGGGACCGCCTGGTTTTTACTTCGACAAACTTTCCGGAAATCTTTCAAGCCACTTCATTCGTGCTGAATCATTATTGCAAAGCACTGGGCATATTGAATTAATAGCCCTTCGATTGCTTAAACCATTCCATGTCTGGTGTGAAAAATTGGGCCACAGGGGGGAAGGTGGAATCAATATATTTATTGACACTATGGGGATGTGGCCGATTGCCGAGAAATTGACCCAAATGCATAAGCTTGGAGGGAGTTCGATTCAGCAATATATTCTGGAGAGCTTCAAATCATACGACGGTCTGAAGGATTGGCATCCATTGCCGCGCCCAGCGTTTATCATCATATCAGCCACAACTTCTGGGAGACTTGCAGAGAAGGTGGTTCAGAAAGTGGATAGAACCAGTTCCGAAATTTGGACAATCATTTCGCTGGAAGCAACGGCCAAAATGGATTCCGAATGTTCGAACGCTGTTGCATCGACAGAGATCTTCACGCTTTCCCGTAAGTTAACCGGAAAGCCGACGCTAGAAGGACTACGACCTGTCTTTGAGACCAACATAAAACAAGTCCCGCCAGGATGTGAAACGATTTCTATCGTAGGAGAGCGTTTTCTTAATCAAAATGCCAAGCCGAAGCTCGTGCGTCTTGTTCATAAATCGTTAGATGACGATACAAAGGAAATCCTGACACAGCTCGCAAGGTGGAATCTCACCAAAGTTGCACGAGGAAAATTTGACGGGAAGGCACGCTGGTCCGTTTCATTTGACATGGAACAGTTATTAAAAAAATATTGCGCAGACGAGGAAAATAGACCTTCGTTGCTGAAAACTTGGTTAAGAAATTATTCATTTCCAGGCCCAATTGCTATTGTGTATCCATCAAATCCGGGCCCTTCGGCGGCGCCGGTGACCAAAGCCGGTAGAGATCTTGCGGTCAAAGTTCAAGATCTATTACGCGAGGCGACCCCTGGAATAAGTGCAGAAGTTTTCTCAAGTGATGAGCTAAATAGCACTGCCAAGATGAAGGAGGCGCGTCTAGAAAATTGTGGTGTGATAGTTGTCGCCCCTGTCATTGGGAATGGATTTGTTTTTAAGCAGATAAGCGCTCAACTGCGACATGTGCAACCTCAAGGGCCAAGACTATTTCTTGCTTTTGCTGTTTTGCCTGAATCCCACGCCCATCTTGAGCAGCTAAAAAACGATCTGAAGCTTGCTTCAGACGAATGTTTTTATGAATTCAAATACAAGTTTGCAATACCAATTGGGCGATTGGATTCTTCTTTCGAATGGGATAAAGAGATCAAAGTTCTAGAAAACGTTGTTAAGAACTCAGAAGAAAAAAATGAGTTTTTATCGGCGATGGTAAAAGAGCGCATTGAGTTTCTCAGCCAACGCAAGGAATTAGACGGCAATCATGTTTTTCTACCAACCCTAGTCGGCAAGCCTTTGCCTCTCTCTAGTGGGTTTGCGCTTTGGGAAAAGAATGTTGCCATCGCAGGAGATGGCCATGGTGCGATAGTTTTACTAACGATCGCAGCGTTTCTTGAGGCATCTAGAGCAGCGCGTTCAAAGGCAGACGCAACCAGCCTAAAAACCGGATTATTTCAACATGCCTTAATTGCGCCCGAAAATTTCACGAGATTTAACGACGGCGTAATACAAGCCGCATTGCTTCGTGCCGCATATCCGTCAGAGTTGAACTACAGTGTGAGTCCAGAAGCAAGCCATGATATGGAAAGGCTACTGCTCAAATGGCTTGATTTGGCAGCGGAACCAGCGGGATATGCTGCCGCTGAGTTTTTATTTGCACTTTGTCAGGGAAGGCTCAAGCTATGCAATGGGCACACTGAGAATGTGCTCAGATTAGCTAGAGAGAAAGAAGGCTGGTTAGCTTCTCTGGCGGAAGTCGCGGCGGCTCAGCTTGGTTTCGAGAATAAATAAAAGAATCTAAATACGCATCACCGATACATCACTTCCGAAACGGCGCATGCTCCCTAAGCTCGTCGATATAACCCGCCACTCCCCGCTGTTCCCTTTCCAGAAACCGTTCCACCGCTTCGCTGAATTCCGGGTGCGCTAGCCAGTGCATGGATTGTATTTGTTCGGGCATGAGGCCGCGGGCGAGTTTGTGTTCGCCTTGGGCGCCGCCTTCGAAGAGTTGGATGTTGCGGGCGATGCAGAATTCGAGGGCCTGGTAGTAGCAGGTTTCGAAGTGGAGGTTGGGGATATATTCGAGTGCGCCCCAGTAACGGCCCCATAGGGTGGTTGGGTCGTAGATGTTGAAGGCGGCGCAGAGCGGGGTGGCTGCGCCGTTTTCATTGGTCTTGCTGCCGATGACGATGAGGCAGTTGTCGGACATGCGCTGGCCGAGCAGGCGGAAGAAGTCGAGGTTGAGATAGGGCGTGGAACGGTGCAGGCGGTAGGTGTTGCGGTAGCACTGGTGCAGGAAGGCCCAGTGTTCGTCGCGCAGTGCATGGCTGCCCTGTGTGCCGGTGAACCATTCGAAGGTGATGCCTGCATCGACGACTTTGCGGCGTTCCTGTTTGATCTTTTTGCGTTTCTCGTGCGTGAAGGTGGCGAGGAATTCGTCGAAGCTGGCGTAGCCTGCACCGGGTTTGTTTTGCCAGTGGAATTGCGTGCCGTGGCGGGTGAGCATGCCGGCGTGTTGCAGCGGCGCGATTTCTTCGGCGAGGGGAAACAGGCAGTGAAATGAGGATGCGCCCAGTTCCTTGGCGGCAGTGATGGCGCCTTGCGCGAGCAGGCTCTTGCGCGCGGGTGTGTCGGCCAGCAGCCGCGCGCCGGTGATCGGCGAAAACGGAATCGCGGCGAGCAGCTTGGGGTAATAGTCGAGGCCGTGACGTTGATAGGCATCGGCCCAGGCCCAGTCGAATACGTATTCGCCGTAGGAATGGTATTTGAGATAGGCGGGCATAGCGCCGACGAGTGAACCTTCTTCCCACAGCGTGATGTGCGCAGGTTGCCAGCCGGTGTGCTGGCCTTCCGATTCGCCGACGCAGCCGGTTGCTTCGAATGCGCTGAGAAATTCGTGGCGCAGAAAGGGCTGATTGCCGCCGTGTTTTTCAACCAGCGCATTCCACGCGGCTGCCGGGATGTCGGTCAGCGCGGGGACGATGTGTAGTTCGGTGGGGGGCGAATGAGGGGTGGGTGGATTCATACGGCAGTTTTACATAGAAGCCAGTAATTTGGACAACAGTTGCATGATGACATCCCCTCCCTTTCAAGGGGAGGGCCAGGGTGGGGATGGGTATCACCCGCGTTTGACCCCATCCCCATCCCACCTTAACCAGCGACTGGCGCCAGTTTTATGGCGCCTAGTCGAATGGCTATGCAGAGCATTCCCCTTGAAGGGGAAGGAGTCGAGGTGCGTCGCTGCGATTTAAATTTCTGACTTATGGGTAACAAGTAGAAGGTAGAATTTGGTGGCATCGGTGACGTTTTTTTCTGCCTGCAGGCGGGTGCGTGCATCGAATACCAAGATCAGAATCAGAAAATATCAGGGGCTTGCATGAAACAGGATTTGGTTATTTTTGAAGAGCGTGAAATTCGGCGTGTCTATGATGAAACCACCGAGACCTGGTTCTTTTCGGTCATCGACATCATTCAGGTGTTGACGCAACAGCCCGATTATCAGGCCGCCAGGAACTATTGGAAGGTTCTGAAAAACCGCTTGAAAAAAGAAGGCAGTCAGTCGGTTACAAACTGTAACCGACTGAAATTGCCTGCCGCGGATGGCAAAAACTATCTCACTGACGTAGCCAACGCTGAAACCTTGCTGCGCCTGGTGCAATCCGTTCCCAGCCCCAAGGCCGAGCCGATCAAGCTGTGGCTGGCGAAGGTGGGCTATGAACGCATGCAGGAGATGGCCGATCCTGCACGTTCGCTGGATCGCGCCCGAGAAACCTGGCAAAAACATGGACGCAGCGAGAAGTGGATACAGCAACGCATGATGGGCCAGGAGACGCGCAATAAGCTGACCGACTATTGGGCCAGCCACGAGATTAAAAAAGGTGAGGAATTTGCGATTCTCACCAACATCATTCATCAGGAATGGGCCGAAGTCAGCATCAAGAGCCACAAAGAGATGAAGGGCATCAAGACCCAGAATCTGCGCGATCACATGAGTGAGGCCGAACTGATTTTCACGGCACTGGCCGAACTATCCACGCGCCAGATCGCCGAGAGCAATGTGCGACCGGCATGAATGAAAACCAGGTGGCCGCGAAGAAGGGCGGCAGTATTGCCAAGAAAGCGCGCCTGGAACTCGAAGGAAAAACCGGCAGGAAAATCGTCACAGGAGAAAATCTCTTGCCCCCTGCCAAACGGAAAGCGGTTAAAGGGAAAGTTTAAAACGCCGCCCTTGCGGAAATAATTTTGCCAAAGGAAAACGTATGTCCTGGACGATTCTCTTCATCGCTGGCCTGTTTGAAGTGTGCTGGGCCATCGGCCTGAAATACACGGAAGGATTCACGCGCTTGTGGCCGTCGGTGGGCACGGTGGCGGCGATGGTGGTGAGCATGGTGTTGCTGAGCATGGCGATGCGCACCTTGCCGGCGGGGACGGCTTATGCGGTGTGGACCGGCATCGGCGCGGTGGGTACGGTGATTCTCGGGATTGTGCTGCTGGGCGAACCGGCCAATGCCGGGCGGTTGATCAGCATTGCGCTGATCGTCGCCGGCATGCTGGGGTTGAAGCTGGTTAGTGCAGAGTAATCACAAGTCAGAATATAGATAACAGCGGCACACAATACACAATTCGGCAGAAGATCTTGGCGCGTTAGGGCAGTCCAAGCTCACGTGCTCTAGCTAAATCGATGCTTGCGCCTTGAATATCCCCTGTTCTCTGCTTCGCTAGACCTCGCAACTTATGGAACTCGGCATCTTGCGGGTTGATACGGATCGCCTCGCTTAAATCGGCAATTTCGCGATCATGATTCCTTTTGGCGTTCCAGCTACCGGCGCGGCCATAGAAAGCAACTGCCAATTGTGGATTGATCCGGATGGCCTCGGTGAAATCAGCGATCGCTCGATCCAGGTTACCAGTGATATTCCAGACTGCGCCGCGGCTCACTAGTGTGAAAGTGGATTGAGGGTTTAATCGGAGGGCCTCGTTGAAATCGGCCATGGCACGGGCATAGTCTTTCTTGTTGCGCCAGGAGTTACCGCGATTATTTAAGGCCTTCTCATTTTTCGGATTAAGTCGGATGGCCTCTGTGTAATCAGAGATGGCGCGGTCATCGTTATTCTTTGCATTCCACGCAGAAGCGCGAGCAAAAAAAGCATCCTCGTTCTGGGGGTTAAGTCGGATTGCCTCGTTGAAATCGGAAATGGCGCGGCCATAGTCTTTTTTGCTGATCCAGGCACTGCCACGATTCATAAAGGTGATCTCATCGTACGGGTTCAGGCGGATGGCCTCACTGTAATCGTCGATGGCACGGCTGTCCTCCTTTTTCGCACTCCATGCGAAACCACGGCCAGCAAAAGCCTCTGAGTCTAGTGGGTTAAGCCGAATGGCTTCAGAGAAATCTCTGATAGCGCGATCATGGTTATTTCGGGCGCTCCAGACAGCACCACGGACAATCAGCGCTTTCGCATAGTGTGGGTTCAGTCGGAGTGCTTCATTGAGATCGGCCATGGCGCGGTCGTAGTCATGCTTGCTGCGCCAGGCATTACCACGGTTACTGAAGGCTATCTCGTTCTTCGGGTTAAGCCGGATCGCTTCAGTATCATCGGCGATGGCGCGGTCATACTCCTTCTTTGCATACCACGCAGAGCCACGCGCAGAAAAGGACTCCGCATGCTGCGGGTTCAGTCGGATTGCCTCGTTGTAATCGATAATGGCGCGGTCATTATCGTTTTTGGCAGCCCACGCTATCCCGCGGTTAAAGAAAGCATCACCAAGCTGCGGATGCAACCAACCTGCCTTGCTGAAATCGGCAATCGCACGGTCATAAAACTTTTTGATGTACAAGGCGCTGCCGCGGTTGTTGTAAACGGCAGCGAGTTCTTCATTTGAGAGTTCGGTGGACTCGATAGCCTGCGTACAGTGCTGGATTATGAGGTCGAGATTATCCCTGCTGGTGCGGCATTTCAATACATCAGGGTTAGCCGACTCAGCGCGCACACCACTTAAGCCACCAAGCAGCATCAAGACTATCAGTACCCGCCAGCTTAATCGTTTCATAGGCTTCTCCATACGTCCATTTCAAAGTGCTAGCTGAATGTTCTTTCGCGCACTGAGTTTCGATCGATGGCCTGCTGAGCCAATCAAACCCGCACATGATTGAATAGTTTTTCGGAAGGTTGGGTTCCAATACGTTCGCCTGCGCGACAGAATTGGTTAGCGGAAAAATTAAAACATGAAACGGGGAATATTTGGCAAACCATTGATTGAGCAAGCCTTTCCCCCGTCGGCCTTAATCTGGGATAATGCGGGCTACTACACGCAGGGGTCTCCGGGGGCAGTCCGCCGGAGTGAGAATCACCCTTCGAACCTGATGCGGATGATGCCGCCGTAGGGAGCGTGAATCCTCGATGTTTCTGGATTCTGTTCCCCGCGCTTTATGGAGAGAACATGAACGCCGCCGTTTTGAATTCAACGAAATTCCTCGCTGCCACCGCCACGGTGGATGAAGCCGCGATTCAGCCGCTGCCCAATTCGCGCAAAATTTACGTGCAGGGTTCGCGCCCGGACATTCAGGTGCCGATGCGCGAGATTGCGCAGAGCGATACGCCTGCTTCGATGGGTGCCGAGAAGAATCCGCCGATTTTTGTGTATGACTGTTCCGGCCCGTACAGCGATCCGGATGTGAAGATCGATATTCGCTCCGGCCTCGCCCCGGTGCGCGATCCGTGGATCAGCGAACGTGGCGATACGGAAGTGCTGGATGGCCCGACTTCCGATTACGGCAAGGATCGTTTGACCGATCCGAAACTGACGGAGATGCGTTTCAATCTGAAGCGTCAGCCGCGCCGCGCCAAGGCGGGCAAGAATGTTTCGCAAATGCACTATGCGCGTCAGGGCATCATTACGCCGGAGATGGAATACATCGCGATCCGCGAAAACCTGCAACGCGAGCAGTATCTGCAAAGCCTGCTGGAGTCCGGCCCGACCGGCGAGAAGTTGGCCAAGCTGATGATGCGTCAGCACCGTGGCGAATCGTTCGGCGCTGCGATTCCCGAAAAAATTACGCCGGAATTTGTGCGCAGCGAAGTGGCCTGTGGCCGCGCCATCATTCCCGCCAACATCAATCACCCAGAAATCGAGCCGATGATCATCGGCCGCAATTTCCTCGTCAAGATCAATGCCAATATCGGCAACTCTGCCGTGACTTCATCGATCGGCGAAGAAGTGGAGAAGATGACCTGGTCGATCCGCTGGGGCGGCGACACGGTGATGGATCTTTCCACCGGCAAGCACATTCACGAAACGCGCGAGTGGATCATTCGCAACTCTCCCGTGCCGATCGGCACGGTGCCAATCTACCAGGCGCTGGAAAAAGTGAACGGTAAGGCCG
>Ga0209515_10006444_pt1 | contig 14618 bp, 5 predicted proteins | sample Subgroupgradi54m_FD_187454 | JGI IMG/M metagenome (GOLD analysis project Ga0209515, IMG submission 187454) | Subsurface groundwater microbial communities from S. Glens Falls, New York, USA - GMW60B uncontaminated upgradient, 5.4 m (SPAdes)... ...
TTCGCCACCGATCTCACCCAACTGGTTGGCACCGAAGGCACTGCCCACACCAACCGTGCCCTGCGCGATGCGCTCATCATTCCGGTGATGGAATACTACTATTCCAAGGATGCCGCCAGCGCCACCAGTCTGTTTACGCAGAGCGGAGGTGGCCTGCACTTCAAATACAGCGACATTAACGTTAACGCGGCCAGCTACAAATCGATTCCCAAACTTGAAAAAGCGATCCAGGCCCTGCTCTCCCCACAAGAACAAATCTACGTCACTGGTTTGCGCAACAAGAATGCCTGGCATGTGCAAAGCGGGGCCGACGCCATGATCTGGGCCGATGGCGGTGTGGAAAACGATGTGGCCGTCGGCGGCACGGGGGAAGACAGTCTTGAAGGCAAGGGCGGCAGCGACATCCTGATCGGTCTGGGTGGCAACGACACGCTCAAGGGCGGTGGCTCCTATGACACCCTGGTCGGGGGTGATGGCGACGATACGCTGGACGGAGGGGTGGGGGGTGATTATTTACTAGGAGGCAGCGGCGACGATACCTACCAATTCCAGGCGGGCGATGGCAGTGACGTGATTGTGGATAGTGATGGCGTGGGTAAGCTCATGTACAACGGTAACCAGATCACTGGTGGGGAGAAATACAGCGGCGGTTACTGGGTCTCGACCGACAAGCAGTTTGGCTTCAGTCTGGTGCCCAACGGCAGTAGCGGCAACGACCTGGTGATCTACCGGGGTAGCCAGCTGGACAGCATCACCATTCGGAACTTTACCAGTGGGCAATTGGGGATCAATCTGGGTGGGGCGGTGGTATTGCCGCCACCGGCGAATACTTTGAATGGCAGTCGGCGTGCCAAGGTAGAAACGAATGGTGTGAAATACATTTTCGATAGCAACGGAAACTACGAGGCCGCTGGATCGGATGCTTCCGCGCAGGATGTTCTCGGTGGCACAGCCGGTAGTGACATGGTGCTGGGCGGCGCAGGCAATGACAGTCTGGCGGGTTTTGAAGGGGACGACACCATCGAAGGCGGCGCGGGGGATGATCTGCTTTCCGGAGGGGCTGGGCTTGACACTCTCAATGGTGGCGATGGCAGGGATTTTATCTATGGCTCAGGCATTGGTTTCCAAAGTCATCCACAAAAAACGACCGATTTACCGCCGGTTGCTGGCGGCCCCGAATATACCCGCGGCTTTGGCTGGGTGACTTTTAACGGAGGGACGGATAACAATGGTATTCACGTCAATGTGGTCAGCGGGATGTTGATCGATTCAATTGGCAGTGACCAAACCAGCATTATCGATGGCGGTGCGGGTGATGACTGGATTCGTTCAGGCACAGGCAACGACATTGCACATGGCGGCACCGGCAATGACGACATCATAGGATTGGCGGGAAACGATACCCTGCATGGGGATGCAGGTGATGATTCTATCCGCGGCGATGCCCTCGATCTGGCCGGCTACATTGAAACCACTCCGGCGAGTCAGCATGGCGATGATGTGCTGTTTGGCGGCACGGGTGACGACATGTTGCTCGGCGAAGGCGGTAATGACAATCTGTACGGAGGGGATGACAACGACAAACTGTTTGGTGATAGCGACGATATTTCCGACACGCCACTGGCGGTGCATGGGGATGATTATCTGGATGGCGGGGCGGGCGATGACACGCTTGAGGGAGATGGTGGCAATGATGCATTGTTTGGCGGCACGGAAAACGACAAGCTGTTTGGCGATGGTGATCCGACCAAGATTTCTGGCAGCGCGCATGGACGGGATTATCTGGATGGTGAAGATGGCAACGATCAATTGGTGGGCGGCGGTAGTGATGACACCCTGTTTGGCGGTGGCGGCAGCGACACGCTCTGGGGTGATGATGATCCAACAAAACTAACGGGGAATTTTCATGGGCGGGACTATCTGGATGGCGAAGACGGCGATGATGAGTTGACCGGGGGTGGCGGCGATGATGAATTGCTGGGCGGTAGTGGCGATGACAAGCTGTGGGGTGATGAGAGCAAGGATCTGATCAGTCAGCTTGCTGTGACTGCAATGGGCGTGGATTATCTGGATGGCGAGGACGGTGCGGATTATCTCGAAGGGGGTGGAGGGAGCGACATTTTATTTGGTGGGACAGGGAAGGACACCTTGTGGGGGGATACCTCGACCGATGCATTGGCTATCTCAGTCAATGGGGCGGACTATCTGGATGGCGAGGAGGATGACGATCTCTTGTTTGGAGGCGGCAGTGATGACACTCTGATCGGGGGAGAGGGAAATGATCAACTGCTGGGGGATGCGCCGGAAAGCATTGTGTCTGGTTTTGCGCACGGGGATGACATTCTCGATGGCGGAACTGGCAATGACAGCCTGGTGGGGGGCGGTGGCGACGATAGTTTGATGGGCGGCGATGGCGATGATCAGATGCAGGGTGATGCGGCGGTGACTGATCTGGCAACGCTATGGCATGGCAACGATACGCTGGATGGCGGCGGAGGAAATGATGTGCTTCTCGGCGGGGGCGGTAACGATACGCTGATGGGGGGCGCTGGAAACGATTGGTTGGCCGGTGAGGATCAGCTTGCCAGTACTGATGTGACTACATTGACAGGTGATGATTCTCTCGATGGCGGCGAGGGTGACGACATTCTGGTGGGCGGTACAGGTAATGATTTTCTTGCTGGTGGGATGGGTAATGATGTGTTTTTGTTTGCTCGGGGCGATGGGCAGGACATTATTGCCAATGAAAATGATTCGGCTGCGGGTGCGTTCAACGTCCTGCAATTTACAGGAGGGATTGGACCCGGCGACATTGTGGCCAGTCGTATCGGCGACGATCTGGTATTGAGTATTGGGGGCACTGCGGACAAGGTGACGATCCAGTTTTTCTTTAACGACAGTCCGTTGCAAGCAGTCCAGTTCGGTGATGGTACGGTATGGGACGTTGCGGCCATGACTGCGCAAGTAGCGCAGGTGTTTGCGGGCAGCAGTGGCAATGACAATTTGAATGGCTCGGCCAATTCCGACGTCATGAATGGAGAGGCCGGAGCCGATCGGCTCTATGGCCGCGACGGCAACGACATCCTGAATGGTGGGGCTGACAACGATATTATTTTTGGAGAGAACGGTAACGACACTCTGGAGGGTGGGGCGGGAGATGACTTGGTAGATGGAGGGGCTGGCAACGATAGTCTGGACGGTGGAGCAGGCAATGACGCGCTCAACGCTGGTATAGGTAATGATTTGTATCTGTTCGGGCGAGGTGATGGGCAGGACACCCTCTCCAACAATTATGACCCGAACATTGGCAAACTCAACATCCTGCAATTCAAGGCTGGTGTTGCACCCGGTGATGTCGTGGTCAGCCGCAGCGGCAATGATTTGGTATTGGGCATTTCCGGTACCGCAGACAAAGTAACGATCCAGCTTTATTTCTACAACGACAACCCGGATAACAGCTATAACCCGGTGCAGGATGTGCGGTTCAATGATGGTACGGTGTGGGGGTTCAATACAGTACTGGCGCGATTATTTGCCGGCACGGATAACGGGGACACCATTCGCGGGACGATCAATGCTGACAATATTCGGGGTGGAGCAGGCATCGACACGCTCTCTGGGGGCGATGGTAACGATGTGCTTGACGGAGGCAGCGGCTACGATTATTTGAATGGCGAAGCGGGTGACGATGTGCTTATTGCTGGCACTGATGGTGCCGCCATGGACGGCGGCAGCGGCAATGACCGGTTTGTGGTGGACGGCAATGACAAGGGTTTGATACACATTGCCATGTCCGCAGACAGCAACCCGGCCAAGGTCGATGTGCTGGAGATCAATCATCTGCGGCCGGAGGAAACCACTGCCTATAAGGATAGCAATGAAAATCTGGTCTTATTCAATAAAAATGGCCTGAGCCAAATTGAGATTGAGGCGATAGCTGGGCGCGCAGCAATTGATCAAGTCCGCTTTGACACTGGCACCGTGCTGAATACGGTCGATCTGATGGCGAGTCGAGGTGAGCTGCTGGATCAGTTCGACAGAAGGAGTGGCGACACCTACAGCATGACGCTGGAAGGTGCCACGGCCCGCAGCGACCTGATCAACATCACCCGTCAGTTATCCGCCTATGGGCGGCTGTTTGTTTACGGCGAGGATGGCAACGATGTGTTCATGATCAGGGAGAAATACACCAGCTCACTGGTAGTGCCCGGTGCCATAGAAGGCTTGATCGCCAATGGTGGTAATGGCTCCGATTTCTATGTTTATTACGCCGGAGCAGGTGCCGTCACCTTGCAGGAATTTGACACGAGTGGTGGCATCGACACTTTGCGGTTTGCCGATCTGCGTCCCGCCGATATTACATTGAGTAATGTGGGGATGGATCTGGTGATGACGGCCAACAGTAACCCTACTGATCGGATTACCGTTTCAAATTATTTGGCCGGGATGCTGGGTTCAGCGCCCTATGAAATTCTGGAGCGAATTGTCTTTGCCGACGGTACCACTTGGACGCCGCAGGATATATTGGCGATCTATCGTCCGATCGCCACAGAAGACGCCGATACCCTCTGGGGCAATGATCTGAACGCTCTGGGCGGCGACGACACGCTGGTCGGCACAGCGGGTGACGATCATTTGCAGGGGGGCAGCGGCATCGACATGATCAACGCCGGTGCCGGCAACGATCTGCTCGAGGGTGGCAGCGGGAACGACCGACTGTTTGGCGAAGCCGGCAATGACACCCTGCGCGGTGGTGGCGGTGACGATTATCTGTCTGGTGGCGACGGTTCCGACACCTACCTGTTTGCCCGTGGCGATGGTTATGCCGACATCAATGATTCTTATGAAGGCATGCATTCCACGCTCAGCGGTAGCGATACCTTGCAGTTTGGTGCTGGAATTCTACCGACCGACGTGGTGCTGTTCCGTTATGAAAAAGGTCTCGGTCTGCGTCTCAAGGACTCCGACGATTGGGTCTTGATCCAGCCGGAATACGACGTCAACACGGGTGTGGTGAGCAATCCGCTGAAGAACATCGAGCAAATCCGTTTCGACAACGGCACGGTCTGGAATGTCACCGATCTGCTGGCGCAAACCCTTCCGGTCGTCAGCGGTGCTGGCGGCAGCAAAACCGGCACCAGTAGCAACGACCTGCTCAGCGGCTGGCTGGGTAACGATACCCTCAACGGCAGTGGCGGCAACGATACCCTGTGGGGTGGCGACGGACAGGACACGCTCAACGGCGGCACGGGTGCCGACCTGATGTTTGGCGGCAATGGCTCGGATACCTACGTGGTCGATAATGTTGGTGATCAAGCAATCGAAACCAAAGCGAGTGATGAGGGCGGCAGCGATACGGTCAACAGCAGCATCAGCTACGCCCTGACCGATAATGTAGAAAACCTCACGCTCACCGGCAGCAATGCGATCAACGCGACCGGCAATGTGCTGACGAACACGCTGACCGCCAATGCCGCAGCCAATGTGCTCAAAGGCAAGCAGGGTGGCGATCTGTACGATTTCACCGCCTGGGGTGGCAACGACACCGTGGTGGATGAAGGCGATGTGATGGGCGCGCTGGATGCGGCAGGAGATTTGATTCGCGACACGATCTATATCCCGAGCGCGTTTGCCAACCTGCAATTCATTCGCAGCGGGTTGAATTTGCGCATCAAGGACACCACCAACAGCACCGGCACGGTGACGGTGCTGGGCTTCTTTGACGCCACGCAAAATAACCAGATCGAACAATTCAGCTTCGCGGATGATGGCAAGAGCTACGCCGACATCGTCGCCCTGGCGGTGGAAATACCGAACAACGCACCCACTCTGGCCACGGCGATTGCCGACCAGAGCGCCACCCAGGGAAACGCCTATACATGGACGCTATCGGCCACTGCATTTACCGACATCGACGTAGGTGATAGCCTGAGCTACAGCGCCACCTTGAGCGATGGCAGCGCCTTGCCCAACTGGCTCAGCTTCAATGCCGCCACCCGAACCTTGAGCGGCACACCTGCTACGGCAGGTGGCTTGAGCGTACGTATTACCGCCACCGACAGCGGCAACCTAAGTGTCCATGATGATTTCAACCTGACCATCAACCTGCCCGGTATTACCGGCACTGCTGGCAACGACACCATCACCGGCACTACTGGCGCCGACATCATGCGCGGCCTGGCGGGCAACGACACCTACACCGTCAACAACAGCGGCGATGTCGTTGTTGAAAATGCCAACGAAGGCACCGACCTGGTGAACAGCAGCATCACTTACACGCTTGCTGCCAACGTCGAGAACCTGACACTCACCGGCACTACTGCAATCAACGCGACGGGTAACAGCCTGAATAATGTATTGACCGGCAACAGCGGCAACAATGTGCTCGATGGCGGTACCGGCGCAGACACGATGAAAGGCGGCGCAGGCAACGACACCTACATCGTTGACAATACCAGTGATGTTGTTACCGAGAACGCCAGCGAAGGCACCGACACCGTGCAATCCAGCATCACTTACACGCTGGGCAGCAATCTTGAAAACCTCACACTCACCGGCACTGCCGCCATCAACGCCATCGGTAACACGTTGAACAACATCCTGACCGGCAACAGCGCTGACAACATTCTCAACGGCGGTACCGGTGCCGACAGCATGAGTGGTGGCTTGAGCAACGATACTTATGTGGTCGATAACACTGGCGATGTAGTGACGGAAAACGCCAACGAAGGTACTGATCTGGTTCAATCCAGCGTTACCTATACCTTGAGCGCTAATGTCGAGAACCTGACATTGACGGGAGCCATGGCGATCAACGGTACTGGCAACACCCTGGACAACGTGTTGATCGGCAACAGCGCCGTCAACACGCTTACTGGTGGTGCCGGTAACGACACCCTGGACGGTGGTGCTGGTGCCGACACGCTGGTTGGTGGCGCTGGCAACGATAGCTACATCGTAGACAACACCGGCGATGTCATCACTGAGAATGCCAGCGAAGGCACCGACACCGTCAACAGCAGTGTGACTTATACACTGGTCAATAACGTTGAGAATCTCACATTGACAGGCACTGCTGCAATCAACGGCACCGGCAACACGCTGAGCAATATTCTGATGGGCAATGGAGCAGACAACACTCTCAATGGGGGTACAGGGTCAGACACGATGATGGGTGGGGCAGGCAACGATAGTTACGTGGTAGATAACACGGGCGATGTTGTCACGGAGAATGCCAGCGAGGGAACTGATACGGTGCAGAGCAGTGTGACCTATACCCTGGGTGCCAATATCGAAAACCTCACACTGACAGGCACCACGGCGATCAACGGCATCGGCAATACTCTGGATAATATTCTGACCGGCAACAGTGCTAACAACACGCTCACCGGCGGTGCCGGTAACGATACCCTCAATGGTGGTACAGGCACGGACACCCTGATCGGAGGTGCAGGCAACGATAGCTATGTGGTGGACAACACGGCGGACGTGGTGACCGAGGACGCCAATGAAGGCACCGATAGCATCAGTAGCAGCGTGATCTACATCCTGGGAGCCAACGTCGAGAACCTCACCCTCACTGGCACCAGCGCCATTAATGGCACCGGCAACGCCTTGAATAACGTACTGGTTGGCAACAGTGCGATCAACACGCTGACTGGTGGGGCCGGTGACGATACCTTGGATGGTGGTGCGGGTGCCGACAAACTGCTCGGCGGCACCGGCAACGACACCTACGTTGTGGACAACACCAGCGACGTCGTGACTGAGAACGCCAACGAAGGTACCGATATCATCAACAGCAGCGTGACCTGCACACTGGGCGCCAACGTCGAGAACCTGACACTGACCGGCACCAGCGCCATCAACGGCACCGGCAACACCCTCAACAATGTGCTGATCGGCAACAGTGCGATCAACACGCTGACCGGTGGGGCCGGTGACGATACCTTGGACGGTGCCGCGGGTGCCGACAAGCTGCTCGGCGGCACCGGCAACGACATTTACTTCGTTGATAACACCAGCGATGTCATCACCGAAAACACCAACGAAGGCACCGACCTTGTGAACAGCAGCATCACCTGGACGCTCGGCAACAATCTGGAGAACCTCACCCTCACCAACACCCTGGCGATCAACGGTACTGGCAACACGCTGAACAACATCCTTACCGGCAACAGTGCCGTCAACAGCCTGAGCGGTGGTGCCGGTAACGACACCTTGAGTGGCGGTCTGGGCAATGACACCCTCACCGGTGGCACCGGCAACGACAGCTACCTGTTTGCCCGTGGCGACGGCGCCGACACCCTGGTTGAAAACGATGCCACCGCCGGTAACAGTGACCTGCTGCGCTTCATGACCGGCGTCACCAACGACCAGCTCTGGTTCCGTCATGTCGGCAACAATCTGGAAGTGAGCGTGATCGGCACCAGCGACAAGATGACCGTCAAGGATTGGTATCTGGGCAACCAGTACAAGGTCGAGACCATCAAAACCGACGATGGCAACAAGGCGCTGATCGCCGCCAGGGTGGAGAACCTGGTGCAGGCCATGGCCTCGTTCAGCCCACCGGCGGCGGGGCAGACCACCTTGCCGGCCAGCTATCAGAGCACGCTTAATCCGGTGATTGCGGCGAATTGGCAGTGAAAACGGTCGGCAGTTGCGGTCGGAGTCAGCGGTGGCGATGGGCGCCGCCTGCTTCATCCCTGACCGCAATTGCTGACGGTATTACCCCTGCACCCAGGGTAGCCCGCCCTTGCGCCAGCCGTTGATATGGCCGCGATGGCTGCTGGCGTCCTTGTCGCCTTCGAAGCCTTCCAGCACGTTGAAACAGTATTTGTATCCCGCTTGGGTGGCGCGGATGGCGGCGTTGTGGGAGCGGGCGCCGCTGCGGCAGATAAATAGCAGCGGCGATTCGGTTTGGGCACCTTGTGCGAGTTGGTCGAGAAAACCGGGGTTGGGTGCGCCGCCGGGGTAGCGGTTCCATTCAATGCACAGCAATTGACCATCGGCGATGTGCGGGCGGCCCACCCAATCCCACTCTGCCTGAGTACGCACATCCACCAGGCAGGCCTGCGGATTTTGTATCAGATAGGCATACGCCTCTTTCGGCAACAGCGCGCCAGCGTAGGGGAGCTGCTGATTCTGGGCGCGTTCGGCGGCTTGCTGCATGATTTGTTCGGGGCTCATGGTTTTTCCTCGGTTTGTTCAAACTATTTTAGCGCGCATCTTTAGTAGGGAGCACTCGAATTGCATGGCGAATGACTCGCGCACCAAGGGTGTGCATTGCCTTGCGGGTTTGATTCGCCGACCGCTGCCGACTCTGCTTCGGCGCCCCTCGTCGCCCCCTCTTTGCCTCGTTGTGCTGCTGCAAGAGGGGTGTGATTTAGGGTATTCTCTCGGTTCTCGCAGCACCCGCCCTTTTGTTCATAACATATTCAGAGTTCAGGAGATTTGCATGGCAACCACCGCCAACGACGTTCTAAAAATGGTTACGGAAAACGAAGTCAAGTTTGTTGATTTCCGTTTTACCGACACTAAAGGCAAGGAACAACACGTTTCCGTTCCCGTCAGCCAGTTTAACCAGGATAAATTCGACAGCGGTCACGCGTTTGATGGTTCTTCGATCGCCGGCTGGAAAGGTATCGAAGCTTCCGACATGCTGCTGTATCCGGATCCCGATTCCGCGCGCATGGACCCGTTCCGCGACGAATCGACCCTGATCCTGTCCTGCGACGTCGTCGAACCCTCGACCGGCAAAGGCTACGACCGCGACCCGCGTTCGCTGGGCAAGCGCGCTGAAAACTACCTGAAAACGACCGGCATTGGCGACACTTGCTTCTTCGGTCCGGAACCCGAATTCTTCATTTTCGACAGCGTCACCTGGGGTGACGACATGTCCGGCAGCTTCTTCAAGGTCAAATCGGAAGAAGCCCCCTGGTCCACCGGCATCGAATACGAAGGCGGCAACCTGGCCCATCGTCCAGCCAAAAAAGGCGGCTACTTCCCGGTTCCCCCGGTCGATTCCTTCCAGGACATGCGTTCGGAAATGTGTCTGCTGCTGGAACAGCAAGGCGTGCCGGTTGAAGTGCATCACCACGAAGTGGCGGCGCCTGGCCAGTGCGAAATCGGTACCATGTTCAGCTCGCTGGTCAAGCGCGCCGACTGGATCCAGATTCTGAAATACACGGTGTGGAACGTTGCGGCTGCCTATGGCAAAACTGCTACCTTCATGCCCAAGCCAATCGTTGGCGATAACGGTTCCGGCATGCACTGCCACCAGTCGATCTGGAAAGACGGCAAAAACCTGTTCGCTGGCGAAGGTTATGCCGGTCTGTCCGACTTTGCCCTGTACTACATCGGCGGCATCATCAAGCACGCTCGTGCCCTGAACGCCATCACCAACCCCGGTACCAACTCCTACAAGCGTCTGGTGCCCGGCTTTGAAGCTCCGGTGAAACTGGCTTACTCGGCTCGCAACCGTTCCGCTTCGATCCGTATTCCTTACGTGTCGAACCCGAAAGGCCGCCGTATCGAAGTGCGTTTCCCGGATCCTCTGGCCAACCCGTATCTGGCGTTCTCGGCCATGATGATGGCTGGTCTGGACGGCGTGCAGAACAAGATTCACCCTGGTGATCCTTCCGACAAGAACCTGTACGATCTGCCGCCGGAAGAAGATGCCAAGATCCCGACCGTGTGTTCCTCGCTCGAACAGGCGCTGGAATATCTGGACAAGGACCGCGAGTTCCTGACCCGCGGTGGTGTGTTCAGCAACGAAATGATCGATGCCTACATCGCGCTGAAGATGGAAGAAGTGACCCGCTTCCGCATGACCACGCATCCGGTCGAATTCGACATGTACTACAGCTCCTGATCGAATTTCGCTACAGCAAAAAAGGACGGGCTTGCCCGTCCTTTTTTGTTTTTGGGCGACGTGATTGAACCGGGATCGAATTAAACCATCGCGCCGGAATCGCGCCGGAATGTTTGTCATTGCTGCACGACTCCCTTACACTGTCAGCACACTCCTTCTTTGAATGCCGCCATGATCCGAACACTTGCCGTTGCGTTGTCTCTGGTGCTTGCCTTGCCCTGCGTCCGTGCGGAGGAAGGCATGTACAAGTGTGTCGATAAAAACGGTGCGATTACCTACCAGAACATAGGTGTGACCAAGAGCATGAATTGCACCAAGACCGAAGGGCAACCGATTACTACGGTGTCTGCACCCAAGGCTGCGCCAAAATCCGCCGGTAAAAGCGCGACGCCGTCGAATTTCCCCAAGGTGGACGAACGTCTGCAGCGTAACCGTGACGAAGAGCGCAAGAAAATTCTGGAAGATGAATTACAGGCCGAACAAAAACGCCTGGCCGATTTGCAAAAGGAATACAACGGCGGTCAGCCTGAGCGTTTGGGTAATGAACGCAATTTCCAGAAATATGTGGATCGCACGGAACAACTGAAACAGGACGTTGAACGCAGCGAGAAAAATGTCGAGGCGCTGAAGAAAGAACTGGGCAAGTGAGCCGGTGCGTGTGAAAAATCCGCTCTCGCCCATCCAAAACCCGCTGTTCGCCGGTCTCGATTTGCTCGGCTCTGCGGTGCTGGTGCTGGATCAACTGGGACGGGTGGTGTTTGCCAACTCTGCTGCGGAGGCCCTGCTGGAAACCGCAGTGCGCACATTGCTGGATCATCCGCTGTCAGCCCTGTTTCAGGAACCGGCACAGATTGAGGGCATTCTTGCCGAGGGGCGACAAAATCAGTTCAGCGATAAACGCCAGGAGCTGGTGCTCTTGCTTCCCGGTGGGCGGCAGACGGTGGTGAACTGCACCTTTTCGGTACCTGGTGCACTGGATGCACCATTTGTGGTCGAACTGCAGGAAATCGACAAGCAGTTGCAATACGACCGCGAAGAACGCTTGCTCGATCAGGCGCGCCTGAACAAGGAACTGATTCGCAATCTTGCGCATGAAATCAAGAACCCGCTGGGCGGCTTGCGTGGCGCGGCTCAACTGCTCGAAGCCGAACTACCGGCGCCCGAGTTACGCGAATATACCCAAGTCATCATCAAGGAATCCGACCGTCTGCAAACCCTGGTAGATCGTTTGCTGGCGCCGCACCGGCGCCCGCATATTGTGGGCGACGTCAATATCCATGAGGTCTGCGAGCGGGTGCGCAGCGTGATGCTGGCCGAGTATCCCCGGCAATTGAAAATCGTGCGCGACTACGACACCAGCGTGCCCGAATTTCGCGGCGACAAGGAACAGTTGATTCAAGCCATCATGAACATTGTCCGCAATGCGGCACAGGCGATGCAGGGCGTTGGCCAGATTACTCTGCGTTCACGCATCACGCGCCAAATCACCCTGGTCAAAAAACGCTACCGGTTGGCATTGGACTTGCATATCATGGACAACGGTCCGGGTATTCCCGAGGACATTCGCGACCGGATCTTCTATCCCCTGGTTTCCGGGCGGGAAGGTGGCAGCGGCCTGGGGCTGACCCTGGCACAGACCTTTGTGCAACAGCACGACGGTTTGATCGAATGCACCAGCCAGCCCGGCTTGACCGATTTTCGGATAGTGATTCCATTGCCATAAATTGAATGGGGGTTAAATTAAATGGGGTCAGACTCCATTTAATTGAGAAGTCGCCATTTTCTTGCTTAGCAGTCAAGCAATTAAATGGAGTCTGACCCCATTTAATTTAACCCCCATTTAATTTATGAAACCAATCTGGATTGTTGACGACGATCAATCGATACGCTGGGTGCTGGAAAAGGCATTGACGCGTGAGCAGATGGATTGCCGTACTTTTGGCAACGCCGCCGATGCCTTGCGTGCGCTGGATGATGGAGCACCGCGGGTGCTGGTGTCGGATATTCGCATGCCGGGCGAATCGGGTCTGGAGTTGTTGCAGCAGGCCAAGAACCGTTACCCCAGTTTGCCGGTCATCATCATGACGGCTTTTTCCGATCTGGATAGTGCGGTGGCGGCGTTTCAGGGCGGTGCGTTTGAATACATTCCCAAGCCCTTCGATATTGATCACGCAGTCGAATTGATTCGTCGTGCGGTGCAGGAAAGCGAGCACGAAAGCGCGGTGCTCGAGCAGTCCGACGACGTGCCGGAAATCCTCGGCCAGGCACCGGCTTTGCAGGAAGTGTTTCGCGGCATCGGCCGTCTGTCGCAATCGCATGTCACGGTTCTGGTGACGGGTGAATCCGGCACCGGCAAGGAGTTGGTCGCACGCGCCTTGCACAAGCATAGTCCGCGTGCCAGCCAACCGTTCATTGCGCTCAACACCGCTGCGATTCCCAAGGATTTACTCGAATCCGAGCTGTTCGGCCATGAACGCGGCGCGTTTACCGGCGCGCAAGCTTTGCGTCGTGGCCGCTTTGAGCAAGCCGAAGGCGGCACCTTGTTTCTGGATGAGATCGGCGACATGCCTGCTGAATTGCAAACCCGTTTACTGCGCGTGCTGTCTGACGGTCAGTTCTATCGCGTCGGTGGCCATCACCCGATCAAGGCCAATGTGCGGGTGATCGCGGCGACCCATCAGGATCTGGAGCAGCGTGTGCGCGCTGGATTGTTCCGCGAGGATTTGTTTCATCGGCTCAATGTGATCCGTCTGCGGCTGCCGCCGCTGCGTGAGCGCAGTGAAGATATTCCGACGCTGGCAAAATTTTTCCTGCAAAAAAATGCGCAGGAATTGGGCGTTGACCCAAAGCGTTTGTCCGACGCGGCCATGCAAGCATTGATGGGCCTGCCATTCCCCGGCAATGTGCGGCAATTGGAAAATCTGTGCCGCTGGTTGACGGTGATGGCGCCGGCACAAGTCGTGGATGTCAAGGATTTGCCGGCCGACATGAAAGGCAACGGCGCACCTCCGGCCGCGCTGCCCAGTGGGGCAGCGATGGGTGCCACCGCTGCGTCGGCGGCGCCCCTGCCCGCGTCGGGTGCGCTGGCATCCAATGGTGTCGATAAAGACTGGCTGTCTTTGCTTGAGCAGCAAGCCGATCTGCTGTTACAGCAAAAGCCCGGCACGGTGATGGATGCGCTGACGCGTGAATTTGAAGGCATGCTGATTCGCTGTGCGCTCAAGCAGACGCGTGGACGGCGTATTGAAGCGGCGCAAAAGTTGGGGATCGGCCGCAATACGATTACGCGCAAGATTCAAGAGCTGGGGCTGGATGCGGAAGACGAGTCATAGCGCAAACCCAGTCAGGGTTGCAGAGCAAAAACCTTTAACCGCAGAGACGCAGCGAACGCAGAGAGAACTTGTATGTTCTCTGTGTTCTCTGCGTCTCTGCGGTTAAGATTTTTTGACGTGCCGACACATTTTCGATGATCAAGTAACGGCGACTGGAGTGGTCGCCGCTTCCGGCAGCTTGCTGGCGACACAGTTGCGGCCGTTGCGCTTGCATTCATACAAGGCTTCGTCGGCCATCTGGATCATGACTTCATGCCCCGCCATGCCGTGTACGTAAATCGTGACGCCCAGACTGGCGGCCATGGGAATGGTCTGGTCGCCGAATTTCACTGGAGCAGCGCAGATTTTTTCCCTGATCCGTTCGGCCACGATCATGCCGCCTTCCAGATTGGTGTCGGGCAGGAGAATGCAGA
>Ga0209515_10006445_pt1 | contig 14614 bp, 10 predicted proteins | sample Subgroupgradi54m_FD_187454 | JGI IMG/M metagenome (GOLD analysis project Ga0209515, IMG submission 187454) | Subsurface groundwater microbial communities from S. Glens Falls, New York, USA - GMW60B uncontaminated upgradient, 5.4 m (SPAdes)... ...
CGCGTGTCGGCGGTGCCGCGATTGAAGCGCTGGCGCGCGAGTTCGGAAGCCGGCCCGCCGATCTCGTGGTCGCGATCGGCCCGGCGATCGGTCCCTGCTGTTACGAGGTCGGAACGGATGTCGTCGATGCGTTCGCGTCGGCCGGACACGAGCGGTATCTGATCGAGCGCTGGTTCCTGGCGCCGCCGCCGCGACGAGGCAGCACCGAGCGATCGAGGTTGCGGCTCGATGTGCCGGGCGCGAATCGCGATCAGCTGATGCTCGCGGGCGTAGCCAACGAAAATATTCACCTTGCCGGACTGTGCACCGCCATGCATCTCGAGGTGCTGACGTCGTACCGCGCTGAGAAAGAGCAGGCCGGCCGCATCGCGGGAGTTATCAGGGCTTCGAAGCCAGACCTTCCGCCTCCGCGTTACGCTTCGGCGGACCGCCGAAGCGTAGGCGAAGGCGGTCACGTCGGCCTGGGCATGACAACTGCAGTTAACAGTTTCGCGACCGGCGATCCGGCATAGTTCCCGCGCCAGCGGCGAACCGCCGACCACTGAGTCACTTCCAGCCACAATCGATCGCCGACCGTTCAGGTCCGCCGTTTGCCTCGGCTCAGGGCGCCAGCGCACATGGAGGACGCCGTGATCGTCAAAATCACAACGAATGACAAGAGCAACCCGCCCGGCAAGCTTGCCGAGGCAGAACTTCACTTTACTGAGGGCGTCCTCGACGGTCTGAAGCTGATTGGCTTCGCCATCTGGGAACGGCGTACCGGCGGCGGCCGCAACGTCACGTTTCCGGCGCGCACCTATTCGGTCAATGGGGAGCGGCGCAGCTTCGCGCTGCTGCGCCCGACCGGCGACGCCACCGCGCAGGATCGCATTCGCGAGCTGATTCTCGAGACGTACGCCGAGTTCGAGGAGAAGGCGGCCGTCGCATCGTAGGGCGCGCCTCTGTAGGGCGGCCCGCGTAGGGCGGCCCTTTACTTGTTCGCCGTAGCCTCGGGCGAAGGCGGTTGTAGGGCGGCCCTTTACGGGCCGCCGCTCAATGCACGCGATCCGCCGGCCAATTCCGCGCCGTGCCGCGATCGACGGGATCGAACAGGCGAACGCGCGTCTCGTCGCCGAACTCGGCGCGGGCGGGCCAGTCGAGCCGCGCATTCGCGGACGCCGGAAACTTCCGTCGAAGATCGGGGGCCTCCCAGTCCTCCACGAGCAGGACGGGATGACGCCCGATCGCGCGCATCGCGGCAAGCGCCGTATCGAGGTCGACGTCAACCTGATCCCAGCGGAGGATCGGGACATCGACGTAGTACCGGGCGCTCCCGCTTTCCTGCACGGCGACGATGACCGCATCGGGCGGCAACGCGGCGTTCAGATAGCGGCCGGCAATGCGGTAGCGGGACTCGTATCGCCGCAGGTTGAACGCCTGCTCCTGCTCCGCCCGGATGATGTTCGTCGAGCAGGCGAGCGTGAGCGCCGCCAGGAAAACGATGCCGCGGATTGACGAGGGCAGGCGCAACGACGCCTTGACGAGAAGGGCGCCGATCAGGACGAACAGCAGCGGAAAGGCTGGAAGGAGGAAGCGCAGGTACGACCATTCCGCAAACACGGCGTAAGGAAGGTACGACGCAACGACGCTCCCCGTGGCAAGCGCCGCGAGCGTGAGTGCGCGCCTGATGGGCGTGGACTCATCGCGGCCGGCGTAGCGAACGAGGAGAATCGCGAGCGCGAACGCTGCGAGACTCAGCGCCGCGCCTTCACCATGGAGCATCCTCGCGCCGTACGCCACGAGGTTGGGAGCAATGTTGCCGGTCGCGAACAGCTCCCCCGCCGAACCGTAGCCTGACGTCAGAGGACTCCCGTAGAGGCGCCACTGCATCAACGCAAGCGCGCCCACTGCCGGAGTGATACCGGCGGCGAATGCGAAAAGGTTTTTGGACCGGAGGCGCCGCTCGCCGCCCCAGTTGATCACCGGAAGCGCCACGATGGCCGCGAGCGGCACGAGGTTCGGACGCGTGAGCACGGCAAGGCCGGCGGCGGCGCCGGCCGCAAGCGGCGACCCTGGCAGTGGCGACAGTGCGAAGAGGAACGCGAGCGACCACCAGCCGGTGACCGCGACGTCGCTCATTGGCTGGACGAGCTGAAAAAGAAAGATCGGGCTCGTCGCGAGGAGCGCGGCTGCGGCAATGCCGGCGGGACGCGAATGCAGCCGAGCCCCAAGCGCATAGGTGCACAGCACTGCGAGCGCGCCGAGGAGCGGCACGACGAGGTACGCGGCGAGCTCGCCGCCAATACGCCGAACAGGCGCAATCGCCAGCGGCAGACCTGCGGGGTAGGTCGGCACGAGCTCACCTGGCTCGCTGCCCGGGCGATAGCCGAGCGGCGCGAACGCCCACGTGGCGTTGGGCCACGCCACCTCGCGTGCCAGCGGCTCGTCGTCTGCAACGCGCGCGGAGCTGAGAAGCCGGGCCTCGCTGATGTACCCGGACGCGTCCGAGCTTGAAGCGGAATAGGTGCCGCAGGCGATGCCGGCGCTCGCGGTCACGGCCGCGATCACGATCGCGAGCGACAGGGCGTGTTCGTCGACGAATCGCCAGACCGACGCCGCGGCGTCGAGCAGGGCGGCGCGACTTGAAAACGCCGCCGCGGCGAATGCGACGAGCGTCACCAGGAGCGGCCCGCGCCAGTTGTGCGCGGCGAAGTGCGCTCCGAAGAAGAAAAATCCCGCGCGAATGGTGAAGCCGCCCGTGGTGGTGACGATGAGGAGGAGGAGAAGCGCGCAGGTGCCCACTGCAACGAGCAGGCGCCCGACTTCGCGCTGCGCGCTCCGTCGCGGCAAGCGACGCAGCACTACTGCAGCACCGGCAGCAGCCGGGCGTTTTCCTTCTGCCGTTTCGGGGGGAGCGTCGACTCCTCGCGGAGCGACTTGTCGAATTCGGACCGGAAGAAGCTGTCCTTGAGGCCGCCGTCGATGATGTCCCACGGCAGCACCGCGTCCGCCGAGCGGTCGCGGAACACGAAGAAGTGCGCGTCGACGCCTGTTTCGGCGAGGGCGGCGCGCCAGTTGCCGCCGTTCCGCTCCGCCGCCTCGACGACGGGCGCCACGCGCCGATCGCCGAGCGACAGCAGCGCCTGGTAGAACGAATGCCGCTCCGACTTGATGTTGAAGTAGACGTTGTCGATGTCGGCCATCAGGGTCCGCATGCGCCTGATCTTCCGCTCGATCAGGCCGTCGTCTTCCATCGGCAGCCACTGGTAGGCGGTGCCCGGCTTGGGCACGAGCGGGTTGACGCTGCCGACGATCCGGCCGATGTGCCCGCGGCCGCGCGCGTGACGCATCATCACCTCGCGAAGCTGCACCGTGAGGTCGCGGATGGCAACGAGGTCGTCCTCGGTCTCGGTCGGCAGTGCAATCATGAAGTAGAGCTTCAGGTTCTCGAAGCCGGTGGCGAAGATCATCTCCGCCGCGGCCAGGATCTCGTCGTTCGTGATCGTCTTGTTGATCACGCGGCGCAGCCTGTCCGATCCGGTTTCGGGCGCAATCGTGATGGTGCGCTCGCCGCTCTGTCGGAGCAGGCGCAGGATTGTCGGCGTGAGGTCGTCCAGGCGCAGCGACGCCGGGCTGATCGAATAGCCCATCTCGACCAGCTGCGTCAGGATCTCCTCGATGTCGGGGTGATCGCAGAGCGCGATCGACACGAGGCCAACGCGATTCGAGTGGCGCCGCGCATCCGCCGCCAGCTGCAGAATCCGATCTTTCGGGAAGGCGCGCACCGGAAGGTAGTTGTAGCCCGCCCAGCAGAAGCGGCACAGGTTCGCGCAGCCGCGGACCACTTCGACGAGGAAGCGCGAACCGAACTCGGTATCCGGCGTGAAGATCGTCGTCGCCGGCGGGTCGACCGCCTCCGTCGTGCGCAGCGCGGCCTTCTTCACCATCGGCGGGGCGCCGGTGCCGGCCTTTGGCGCAAACGCTTCAATGGTCCCGTCCTCGTTGTACCGCACGTCATAGAAGGACGGCACGTAGAACCCCCGCTCGGTGCAGAGGCGTCGAAGCCAATCCTCCCGATCCTTCGCGCCTTTGAACGCGGTGAGCAGCGAGGGAATGAGCGCCTCGCCCTCGCCGGCGGCGATGATGTCGGCAAACATCGCGAGCGGCTCGGGGTTCACGAACGTCACCGCACCGCCAATCATCACCAGCGGGTCGTGGTGCGTCCGTGCGTCTGCGCGCGGCTCGAGCCCGGCCAGGCGCAGCAGCGTCAGGACGTTCGTGTAGTCCCACTCGAACGAGACCGAGAACGCGAAGATGTCGAAGTCGCGGACCGGCGTCTGGGACTCGATCGTCACCAGCGGCTCGCCGCTCGAGAGCTGCGCGGCAAGCTCCGTCTTCGGCGGCAGGAAGACGCGCTCGCAGACGATATCCTCTTCCGCGTTGAACAGCTTGTAGACCGTCTGGAAGCCGAGGTTCGACATCCCGACGAAATAGGTGTTGGGAAACGCCAGCGCCACGCGAAGCCGTCCACCATGAGGCTTCGACACGTAGCCCACTTCCTTCGAGAGGAGCTCGCGGGCGCGCTCGCGCTGGGGATGCCAGGGTTTCATGAGAATCAATGACGGCCCCGGACTCTGGCGTGCAGTCCAGCTGCGACGCCGACGGACACGCGTCGCCGGGGTCTACCTAGTCTATGCGACCCCCCGTTGTGGGGCGGCCCGCCATTTATCCGCCGAAGCCTCGGCGAAGGCGGACGGGCCGCCTAGTTCTGTCGCCGCAGAAAGGCGGGCACGTCGAGCGGCGACGAGAGATCGAGGGCACGGTCCTCCGATATCCCCGCACCGGCGGCGCCACTGGCCAGCGGCAGAGACAGCTCGAGCGCAGGCCGGCGGTTGACTGTAAACGGAGTGGAGATGCTGCTCGTGGAGATGCTGCTCGCAGCCACGCTGCTCGTCGGCGACGCGGCCGGTGCCGCCTGGATCGCCGGCTCCGCGGCCGCCTCGCCACGCGCGAGGTGCGTCGTATAACTCGTGAGATCGGTCGGCGTCGACAGCGCCGCCGACGGGATTGCCCGCGTGCCCCCCTTGCGGTCGAATCCGGTCGCGATCACGGTGATCTTCACCCGTCCGGTGAGGTTCGGGTCGATGACGGCGCCGAAGATGATGTTCGCGTCCTCGTGCGCCGATTCCTGGATCACGCACGACGCCTCGTTGACTTCCATCAGCGACATGTCGGGGCCGCCCGTCACGTTGATGATCACGCCGCGTGCGCCGTTGACCGAGCTGTCCTCGAGCAGCGGGCTCGACACGGCTCGCTGCGCCGCCTGCATCGCGCGCCCCTCGCCGTCGGCGACGCCGGTCCCCATCATCGCCACGCCCATGCCGGACATGATGGTCTTCACATCGGCGAAGTCGAGATTGATCAGCCCCGGCACGAGGATCAGATCCGAGATTCCCTGGATCGCCTGCCGCAGCACATCGTCTGCCAGCCCGAACGCCTCGGTCATCGTCGTCCGGCGATCGACCACCGTCAGCAGCCGCTCGTTCGGGATCGTGATGATCGTATCGACGCACTCGCACAGCGCCTCGAGGCCCGCTTCGGCGTGCAGCGCGCGCTTCCTCCCCTCGAACTTGAACGGCTTCGTCACGACGCCAATCGTGAGCGCGCCCAGCTCGCTGGCGAGGCTCGCGATGACCGGCGCGGCACCAGTCCCCGTGCCGCCGCCCAGGCCGGTCGTGACGAAGATCATGTCGGCGCCCGAGAGCGCCTGGATGATCATGTCGGTGTCCTCGAGCGCCGCCTGCCGTCCGATGTTCGGATCCGCGCCGGCGCCAAGGCCCTTGGTCAGCTTCCGGCCGAGCTGCAGCTTCACGGCGGCCGTGCTGTTGTCGAGCGCCTGCGCATCGGTGTTCGCGACGATGAACTCGACGCCGGTGAGGCCGACCTCCACCATGCGGTTCACGGCATTGCTGCCGCCGCCGCCGACACCAATCACCTTGATTTTCGCGCCGCGGCGCGCCTCGTGGTCGAGCGTCAGCCGCAGATCCTGCGCGTCGCGCTCATCGGATTGCTTCATGCGTGGCCTCCTCCTAAAAGAATTCCTTGAAAATCCCGCGGAGCCTGCCGGCCATGCGGCCGAAGGCGCCCGCGCCGACGCGCGCCGCCTCGGGCTCGCGGTTGCGATGGGCGTAGAGCACGAGGCCGACCGGCGTCGCAAACGCCGGGCTGCTCACGTGATCGGCGAGCCCGCCGATATCCATCGGCGCCCCGCGTCGAATCGGCAGATCGAAGATCTGCTCCGCGATCTCCGGCATCCCCTCGAGGATCGACCCGCCGCCGGTCAGCACGATGCCCGAGTTGAGCGCCTTCTCGTATCCCGCGCGGCGGATCTCGTCCCAGACGAGATGAAAGATCTCTTCCGCCCGCGGCTGCAGGATCTCGGAGAGGATGCGGCGCGCCATGAGCCGCGGCTTGCGGCCGCCGACGCTGGCGACCTCGATCGTCTCGTCCTCGTCGACCATCGACGAGAGCGCGCAGCCGTTTTTCCGCTTTACCTTCTCCGCGTCCGGGATCGGTGTGCGGAGGCCGACGGCGATGTCGCTGGTGAAGTGATCGCCGCCAACCGCCACGACGCCCGTGTGCCAGAGGCTGCCGCGCTCGAAGATCGCGAGGTCGGCGGTGCCGCCGCCGATGTCGACGAGCGCCACGCCCAACTCCTTCTCGTCCTGTGTCAGCACCGACTCGGACGCGGCCAGCTGCTCGATGACGGTGTCCGCCACGTTCACCCCCGCGCGATTCACGCAGGAGATCAGGTTCTGCGTCGACGACACGGCGCCGGTGACGATGTGAACGTTGACCTCGAGACGGGCGCCGGTCATCCCGACGGGCGCGCCGATGCCGTCCTGCTCGTCGACGACGAAGTCCTGCGGGAGCACATGGAGAATCTCGCGGCCGGTTGGAAGGGCGACCGCCTTGGCCGCATCGATCGCGCGCCGGACGTCGTCTCGCGTGATCTCGCGGTTCTTGCCTGCCACCGCAATCACGCCGCGGCTGTTGAAGCCTTTGATGTGCGGGCCCGACAGCGCGAGGTGGACGGAGTCGATCTCGACGCCGGCCATCAGCTCGGCTTCCTCGATCGCCTTCTTGATCGAATCGACGGCGGCGTCGACGTTGACGACCACTCCGCGCTTGATGCCGCGCGACTCGGCGACGCCGATCCCGACGATGTCAAGGGTGCCGTCGTCGCGGCCTTCGCCAACGACCGCGGTGACGCGCGAGGTGCCGACGTCGAGGCCAACGAGATATCGTTCTCTTCGCGCCAATGAGTCCTCCGTTCGCCGGGTCCGCTTCGCGGCACCCGGCCTCCGTACGTGGGGCGGGTGCGGCCGAAGGCCGACCCGCCGTATTACCTGCGCCCTGAGGCCGACCGGCCCTGGGGCCTCACATAGACCCGTTCGTCGAACCTGAGATCGACGTAATCGATCGCGTTAATCCGCTCGCGGAGCGCGGGCGCGAGATCGAGGTACGACTGCAGGCGCTCGGCGAACTGCTCGTCGCCGACGCGCACGAGCGCGGTGTCGCCCTTGAGCAGCAGGACGGCGTCACGCACGTCGCTGACGTCGATCTCGGAGACGCGCCTCGCCAGGCCGGGGCGGGTCTGCAGCGACGCGAGCACGTGCACCGCCAGATTCGCCCGCGCCTCGTCGACCAGCGGACCGTTGTCGCGCGGCGGCGCGGCGAGTCCGTCGATGATCGGCAGGTCGAGCTCGGCGTAGTTGGGGCCGAACTGGTCGATGATGCCGCCGCGGTCGTCGATCAGATACAAATCGTCGCCCACGCGGCCGATCCCCATCGGCTGGCGCTCTGAGATCGCCACGGCGACGGTTCCCGGCAGCACGCGTCGAACGGCGGCGTCGGCCACCCATGGAGAGCTCAGAAGCTTCCGGCGCCAGGATTCGAGATCGGACGTGATCATGTTGGTGCCGCGCAGGCCGTCGAGCAGCGCCACGACCTCGCCGCGCGACATGCGCGAGTTGCCGCTGACGTTGATCCGCGTGATGGTGAGCGCGTCGGCTGACAGCACGAGCGACGTCGCGCGATACACGCCGTAGATCACGAGGGCGAGCAGCACCGCCGCGCGCGCCACCTTGATCCACGTGAATTCGAAAAACCGGGACTTGCGCGCCGGCGTCACGCGGGCGCGGCGGAAGCGCTTGTCGGCAGGCGCGGCGACCCGCATCAGCGTCCTCCTCCGCGCCGCGCCAGCGCGTCGACCAGCCGCGCCGGCAGCGTCCCGATCGAGCCGGCGCCGAGCGTGATCACCGCATCGCCGGGGCGCGCAATCTTCAGAATCTCCGGAATCACATCGTCGAGGTCCTTCGCGACGTGCACCGGCCGGCCGGATCCGCTCCGCACGGCGTCGGCAAGCGCATCGATCGTCACGCCCGGGATCGCGTCTTCACCGGCCGCGTAGATATCGGTCAACACGATCTCGTCCGCTTCGCGGAGCGCGGGTCCGAATGCGGCCATCAACCGATGCGTCCGCGTATAGCGGTGTGGTTGAAACGCCACCACGAGGCGGCGCCCGAGCGTGGCGCGCGCCGCCGCGAGCACCGCGGCGATCTCCGTCGGGTGATGGCCGTAGTCGTCGACCACGAGCACGCCGCCCGCCTCCGCGTACCGCTCGAAGCGACGCTCGGCGCCGCGAAAATCCAGGAGCGCCGACGCAACGACGCTGAACTCGATTCCGAGACGATCGGCGACGGCAACCGCGGCAAGCGCGTTCTGCAGGTTGTGGCGGCCGGGGATCGAGAGGTGCAGCTCGCCAAGCCGCTCGCGGTCCTCGCCGGTCCCGCGATACACCACGCAGCGCCCGCCGAATGCGCCGATCTCGACATCAACCCCGTGCACGTGGGGGCCGCCTTCCTTGTCCGACGCGCGCAGAGCGGAGTCGGACGCCGGCGCCTCATTGAATCCGTACGTGATGACCCGGCGGTTCACCCGCGGGAGCACCGCGGCGAGATCGGCCTCGTCGGCGCACGCGATGACGCTGCCGTAGAACGGCACCTTGTTGGCAAATTCCACGAAGGCCTGTTGCAAATCGGCGAAGCTCCCGTAACTCTCCATGTGCTCGTGATCGATGTTGGTCAGCACCGCGATCGTCGGCGAGAGCATCAGGAACGACCGATCGCTCTCATCCGCCTCCGCCACCAGGTACTCGCTGCGTCCGAGGCGCGCGTTGCTGCCAAAGGCGCTCAGCCTGCCGCCAATCACCGCCGTCGGATCGACGCCCGCCCGCTCGAGCACCACCGCAATCATCGACGTCGTCGTCGTCTTGCCGTGCGAGCCGGCGACGGCGATCGAGAACCGCAGCCGCATCAGCTCGGCCAGCATCTCCGCGCGCGGAATCACCGGGATGCCGCGGCGAGAGGCTTCCACGATCTCGGGGTTCGACGGTCGAACCGCCGACGAGAAGACGACCACCTCCGCGTCGCCGACGTGTTCCGCCTTGTGACCCTCGTGGATCCTGACGCCGAATTTCTCTTCCAGCCTCCTCGTCGCGTCCGATGGCCTCGTGTCCGACCCGCTCACCTCGAACTCGAGGTTGGCGAGCAGCTCGGCGATCCCGCTCATGCCGATCCCGCCAATCCCGACGAAATGAATTCGGCGGGTCTTACCGAGCAAGGTCCAATACTCGATCGACGATCAATTTCGCGGCGTCCGGCTTCGCCATCCTCCGCGCGGCGGCGGTCATGCTGCGCCGCTCCGGCTCGTTGGCCGCCAGCGCGACGATCTGCGCCGCGAGCAGCTCGCCGGTCAGCGATCGCTGATCGATCAGCCGCGCGGCTCCGTGCGTCACGAGCGTCTCGGCGTTCCTGCGCTGGTGATCGTCGGTGGCCGTCGGCAGCGGGATCAGAATCGACGGCCGGCCCGCCGCCGTCAGTTCCGCCAGCGTGGTGGCGCCGGCGCGGCAGACGACGAGATCGGCCGTCTTCATCTCGCGGTCGATGGCGTACAGAAACGGTTCGACTCGGGCCTGGAGGCCTGCGCGCCGGTATCCGTCGCGGACCATTTCCACGTCCCGCTCCCCCGTCTGATGCGTAATCGCCATACCTGGTGCGGCGGCAGCCAGCCGCGCCGCTGCCTCCACCATGGCCACGTTGATCGCGTGCGCGCCCTGAGAGCCGCCAAAGATCAGGACCCGAGCCGCGCGCTGTTTATCAGAATCGCTCGGCGAACCATGTTCGTCATGCGCTCCTCCGAAAAATTCCGGCCGGACCGGATTGCCTGCCACGAATGCCCGTCCCAAGAAATAGCGTGCGCTTTCCTCGTAGGTCACCGCCGCGGCCTTCACCACCCGCGCGAGCAGGCGGTTGGTCACGCCGGGCATGGCGTTCTGCTCCATGAGCAGCGTCGGCACCCCGCGCAGCGCGGCGAGTAGCACGACGGGCCCGGAGCTGTAGCCGCCCACGCCGATGACGATCGACGGCCGTCTCCGCGAGATCACCCGCCACGCGTCGAGTCCGCTGGCCGGAAGCAGCGCGAGACCGCGCGCGAGCGCCGCGAGCGACTTGCCCTTCAACCCGGCGCTCCGAATCGTGTCGAGCGCGAACCCTTCGCGTGGAATGACGCGGGCCTCGATTCCCGATGTCGTCCCGACGAACGTCACCCGCGCGTCCGGCACCCGCGCCATCAGCTCGCGCGCGACCGCGATTCCCGGATACAGGTGCCCGCCGGTCCCACCGCCCGCGATCAAGACCGACAGGCTCACTTTCGCACCTCATGCCTCGGACGACTCGTGCTGTGAAATGTTCAGCAAGACTCCGATGCCGAGCAGGTTGATCAACAGCGACGAGCCGCCGAAGCTCACGAGCGGCAGCGGAATCCCCTTGGTCGGCATCAGGCCGAGCACGACGCTGATGTTGATGAACGCCTGTGCGGCAATCATCGTCGTCAACCCAAGCGCCACGAACGACCCGAACGCGTCCTCCGCGCGCATGGAAATCCTGAGGCCCCGCCACGCAACCACGCAGAAGCAGAGGAGGATCGTGGTCGCGCCGATCAATCCGAGCTCTTCGCTGATGACGGCGTAGATGAAGTCGGTGTGCGGCTCTGGCAGGTAGAACAGCTTCTGCACGCCGGCCATCAGGCCGCGTCCGAACACGCCGCCGGTCCCCACCGCAACGAGGGACTGGATGATCTGGAAGCCATCGCCAAGCGGATCCGCCCACGGGTCCCAGAACGCGAGCAGGCGGCGGCGCCGGTACGGCGCGCTGACCAGGACGATGTAGATCGCGGGAAGCGCGATCAGCGCGAGACCGACGAAGTAACGGTAATGGAGGCCGGCGGCGAACACCATGACGGCGACGACGAGTGCCAGCGACATGGAGGTGCCGAAATCCGGCTGCAGGAGGATGAGCGCGACCACGAGGCCGACGATCAGGGCGATGGGCAGCAGCGAATATGACAGATCGTCGATGCGGTGCATGCGGCGCTCGAGCATGAGCGCCGTGTAGAACACACACGCGACCTTGGCCAGCTCCGACGGCTGGATGCCGAGCCCGCCCACCCCGAACCAGCGGCGCGTCCCGTTCACCGGCGCGCTGAACAGCACGGCGACGAGCAGCAGCGCGACCGCGCCGAGCAGGCACCAGATGAACGCTTCGTTCTTGTATGTCCGGTAGTCGACGCGCATCGTCACCGCCAGCACCGCAAGGCCGAGCACCGACCAGAGCGCCTGCTTGGTGAGGAAGAGGTACGGCTGCTGGAACCGCTCGAGCGCCACGACCGCCGAGGCGCTGTACACCATGACGATGCTGACGCACACCAGCAGGAAGGTTGCAGTAAAGAGGACCTTGTCCGATTTGAGCTTACGCGCCATCACATACGAGCATTAAAGAGATGCCCCCCTGGACCCGAGAACCCTTAGTGCGCGCCGGTCTTCAACCCCCGTGCGTCGCAGGGGCCGGTTATGCCGGGCTGCGAAGCAAGGCGATGCAACCCATCGCCTGCGCGCCATCTTTCTCGCAGATCCGCTAAGATCTGCGGTCCGCGCCTTGTGCGCCGCAGCCGTGGCGACTTGTCCGCCGTAGCCCGAAGGGCGAAGGCGGAAGGCGCAAAAGCGGTCAGCAGTCATCAGTCGGCTCGTGGAATGGGACACCCACCTCTCGATCCGGGGTAGATCGAGTTCCCAGCGGTCGATTCCCACACGCCCGGGCCGACTGACGACAGCTCACCGCTCACGCCCTCCGATCACCACGAAGGCCACCAAGACGCTTTCAACCACGAAGGTCACGAAGAACACGAAGTAAAAAAAGAATTTCTTTGTGTTCCTTTCTTCGTGACCTTCGTGACCTTCGTGACCTTCGTGGTTGAAATCGTCTTTGTGCCCTTGTCACGGTCTCTTCCCGTCCACCTTCTCCTTCAACAATGCGACTGCCCGTTTAAATGTCTCCCCGCGCTCCGCGTAATCGCGGAACCAGTCGAAGCTCGAACACGCCGGCGCCAGCAGCACCACGCCGTCCGGCCGCGCCGCCTCGAAGCCGCGCTCGACGGCCTCGCGCATCGACGACGCCTCGCTCACGGGGACGGCGCCGGTCAGTGCATCGCGCACGAGCGACGCCGATTCACCGATCGCGATCGCCGCGCGTCCCCGCGCCGCCAGGGGCTTGCGCAGCTCGCGCAAGTCGCCTCCCTTGAACCGCCCGCCGACGATCACGACGACGCCGCGTTCGAAGCTTTCAATCGAGCTCCGCGCGGCATCGACGTTGGTGGCCTTCGAGTCGTTGACAAAGCGCACGCCTCCAACCTCGCCGGCCGGTTCCATCACGTGCGGCAGACCATGGAACCCGCGCAGCGCTTCCACCATTGCCGGCGGCGTGCCGCCCGCGAGATGCGTCGCCGCCGCGGCCGCGAGCACGTTGTTCAACATGTGGCGGCCTGTGAGCTCCACCGCGCCAAGCGGGATCAGCCGCTCCATCTGCGTGCCCGTGCGTCGCACGATCCACTGGCCGTCGACGACGAAGCCATCGGCGGCCGAACCGGCCAGCGAGAACGAGACCCGCCGCGCCGCCGTGCGCGCCCCCTGCCTCATGACGATCGGATCGTCCGCGTTGAGCACCGCCCAATCGCCCGCGTCCTGGTTCGCGAAGATGCGCGCCTTGGCGGATGCGTAGACATCGATGGTCGGATGCCGATCCAGGTGGTCGTCGGAAAAGTTCAGCCACACGGCGATCCACGGACGGAACGTGTTGGTCGTCTCGAGCTGAAAGCTGCTTGCCTCGACGACGTGGACCGTGTCCGCGGTCGACTCCCCGACCTGCGCGCTCAGCGGCGTGCCGATATTCCCGCCGACCATCACCTTCTGCCCCGCGGCGTCGAGCATCCGGCCAACCAGCGTCGTCGTCGTCGACTTCCCTTTCGTGCCGGTGATCGCGATGACTCGTCCGGTGATCCATCGCCACGCGAACTCGAGCTCTCCGATGATCTCGATGCCGCGGGTGCCGGCGGCGTCGAAGGCCCGCTGATCGAGCGGCACGCCAGGGCTCACGACGATCAGATCGGCGCGCGCGAGGGTGCTCGACTGATGACCACCCAATTCGAGCGCCACGCCGGCTGCCCTCAACCTGTCCTCGCCTTCGAAGCCGGCGCGGAGTTCCGTGAGCGTCACGCGCGCTCCCCGCCGCGCGGCAAGCTCCGCGGCGGCAATGCCGCTTCGCGCGGCTCCCACCACCACCACGCGCCGCCCACGGACCGAGAAGCCAGTCGCATCCACGCCATCACCGCAGCTTCAGCGTTGTCAGGCTGAACAACGCAAAGATGATCGCGACGATCAGGAAGCGCGTGATCACCTTCGGCTCGCTCCAGCCAATCAGCTCGAAGTGGTGATGAATCGGCGCCATCCGGAACACGCGCTGGCCCGTGAGCTTGAAGTAGCCGACCTGGATGATCACGGAGAGCGCTTCGATGACGAAGACGCCGCCGACGATCGGCAGCAGCAGCTCCTGCTTGATGAGAATCGCGACGGTGCCGAGCGCGCCGCCGAGCGCCAGCGATCCCACGTCGCCCATGAAGATGTCGGCGGGGTACGAGTTGTACCAGAGGAACCCGAGGCTGGCGCCGACCAGCGCGCCGCAGAAGATCGTCAGCTCGCCCGCCGGCGCGAAGCGCACCAGCAGCAGGTATTGCGCGAGCACCGCGTGGCCCGTGACATACGCGAGCGCGGTGAACGCCGCCGCCGACACGGCGAAAGTGCTGATCGCAAGCCCGTCGAGACCGTCGGTCAGATTGACGGCGTTGGTCGCGCCGACGAGGACGAGCACCGCGAACGCGATGTAGAACCAGCCGAGATCGGGAATCAGGTTCTTGAAGAAGGGGAAGATCAGCCTGGTGTTGTACAGGTTGTTCGCGGCGAGCGACATCAGCGCCAGCCCGACGCCGACGCCGATGATGATCTGCAGCCCGATCTTGTAGCGGGGCCTCAGGCCGTGATGCGAGTGCCGCACGATCTTCAGGTAGTCGTCGACGAAGCCGACGGCCCCGAAGGCCAGCGTCGCGAGCACGGCAATCCAGACGTATGCGTTCGACAGATCGGCCCACAGCAGCGTCGGCACGATCGCCGACGTAAGGATCAACA